>Ga0310696_10006812_pt1 | contig 13497 bp, 15 predicted proteins | sample AusTroGonzalo_MG_4_FD_203885 | JGI IMG/M metagenome (GOLD analysis project Ga0310696, IMG submission 203885) | Bovine rumen microbial communities from tropical cattle in Woodstock, Queensland, Australia - Gonzalo_02 (v2) (version 2) | ecosystem: Host-associated > Mammals > Digestive system >... | reverse complement strand
CGAATATGGCCGCAAATTCGGCAATATGAAGAACTTTCTTTTGGCAGCAAAAAATAATCACTCCCTTTTAAATGATTTTAAGGCCGTCCTTGCCGAAGGGGACACCGCAACCACCGGCGGCGGTTATTTGGTACCCAGCGAGTTTTCAAGCCAAGTTTTCAAGTTAATGAACGAATCTAGCGCAATTATGAAAATTGCCAATATTATGCCAATGTCCACTTGGAAACGCCAAATCCCCAAACAACTTACCAATTTACAAGTCGGCTGGGTTAGCGAAAACAGCGTAAAAGGTATTTCTAACCCTACCTTCGGTCAAATTGAACAAACCGCAAAAGTTTTGGCAACGGTTATTAAATGCACAGATGAGTTAATAAGAGACAGCGCCGTCAATTTAACACAATTTTTATCCGAACTTGTAGCCGAAGCCATGGCCCTTGAAATTGAAAGAGTTGCTTTAATCGGTAAAACAGCATCCAGCGATCCTTTCAACGGCATTTTAAACACAAGCGGCATAAATGCCGTTTCTATGGCCTCAACAAGCGTTACTTTTGACGATATCGCAAACTTGCTATTCAGTTTAAATGACCAAAACGCAAGAGAAGGCGTTTTAGTCGTATCCAGAGCCGGCCTCAGCAAGTTAATGAAGTTAAAAGATACCCACGGCAATTATATCTGGGCGCCGCCTTCACTGGGCACCCCTGCCACAATTTGGAACACTCCTTATGTTGTCAGTTCCCAAATACCTAATGAAGTTTCTTCTGCCAGCAGTTTAACCGGCGGAGATAAGACTATTGCCTTCTTCGGCAGATTCAATAAGAACCTGCTTATTTCTCCAAGAGAGACTATGAGCGTTAAAGTTTCCCAAGATGCTGCTTCTTGGAATTCTACCGACAGTGTTTTAGAAAGCGCCTTTATGACGGACCAAACCTGGCTTCGCTTTACTCAAGCCCTTTCTATTGACGTTACTTACGGCAATGCTTTTAGTTATTTAATCTTTAAATAAAGATTATTTTAGGGCGGTGTTTTTAAAATGCCGCCCTACTCTAAACTTAAACATCAGGAGGAATTTTCTTATGTCATTACCCACAACTGCAGCAACAACTTTAGCAAATCTTAAAAACTTTTTAGGTATCAGCGCACAAGATACTTCAAAAGATACTCTTTACGAACTTCTTATAGAATCTTGCACAGAAGCAGCCGAAAAATATTTAGGCCGCAATATAGTCGCGCGCACTATTACCGAAGAACCGCACGATAAACAAGGCTCTAAGACAAAATATTTGCAAGTTCGCCAGTATCCTATTACAAGTATCACAACAATTTTGGAAGACGGACAAACCCTTGATACTGCAATTTTAAAACTTGATAAATATAACGGCATCATAAAAAAACCCACTAATTGGAAAGGTGTTGTTTTAATAACTTATATAGCAGGTCTTGCCGCAAACACAGTAAGTGTGCCCAAAAATATCCAACTTGCGATTTGGCAATGGGTTAAAGAGATTTTATCTTTACAGGAAAATTGCAATATTAAAGGAGAAACCCTTGGCGATTACAGCGTGAGTTATTACGAAGACCATGCTATCCCTACCCAAGTTGCTCTTCTTTTAGAAGGTTATAAGAGGATAGATTTATGAGTTTTAAAACCCTCTTAAATAAAACCTGCACTATTCAAAGCGCAACTTATCAAACCGCACAAAACAGCGGCCAGCAAAATATAACTTACAGCGATTTTGCTCAAAATGTGCCCTGCCGCATAAGAACAAGAAATTTATCCGAAAGACGCTACGGCAGCCCTGCCTATCAAAAGGCAACCCATTCTCTTTATTTAGAAGAAAGAACTTTACCGCAAAGTGATTATAGGGTTATTGTTGATAATAAAAATTATTTTGTTGTCGGCTCTTTATCTTTGGGTGGGGAAGGCAGATACCTCTGCTTATATTTAGAGAGGTTTGTTTAATGTTTAAATTTTCTCTTAATTCCTCTTTTAATGATTTAACGCAAATGTTAGAGCAGAAAATGCTTCTTATTGAAGAATCCCGCGAACAAATTGCCCAAGATTTAAAAATAAAAATGAAGCAGGAAATAAAAGATATTTTAAATATTCCCGTCGGCAAAAACGGGGCAAAAATTGTGCGCAGCCAAATGCTTGAAGCGCCCCGTAAAGAAAGCGGAACTTTGCAAAACTCCGTTGATTCTTTAATTGAAAAACAGGGCCAAATAATTAAAGTAAAAGTGTTTTGCGCAAATAGTGCGCCCTATGCTCTTTACCTTGAATACGGCACCGAAAAAACCGCGCCTCGTCCTTTTATGCTGCCAACGCTTAACAAATATGCCCTTATCTTAAAAGAAGATATAGGAGGTTTACAAAAAGTTTTATGATTTTAAAAGATATTTACAATTATTTAACCGGAGATGAAACTTTAAATTTACTTCTTAGCACTACGCAAACAGACAGCAAAATTTACCCCAATTTTGCAAGAATATCTTCGCGTTTACCATATCTTGTTTACCGCTCAACAAATCCGGGCGGTACTACTGATGAGGTATTAAGCACCGAACAAATAACCATAACTATCACGGCGGAAGATTATTTACAAATCACGCAGATAACTTATTTATTAACGGAACTGCTTGATTTAACGGATAATGAAATACCTTCCCAAAACTATAAAATCTATTACTCCAAAAAAATAGGGGGGAATGATTTTTTAGACGAACTCGGCCGCCATGTGCGCGCTATAAATTTTATTTTTAAATTTAAAAAAATATAGGAGAAAAAAATGTCCACACCAACCAATATTATTGTAGGCGTAAATGCCCAAAGCACCATTAAAGCCGGCTCTTACGGATCAACCGAGGCAAATGCAACGGATTTAGGCTTTATTAAAGGAGGTATTACCATTGAACACCAGGAAACTGATTATGAAGTTAAGGTTGATCAATGCCTTGGTCTTATTGATAAAATTACTACGGCGGAAAGTTTAAAAATTAAATTTTCCCTTGCGGAGGCAACTTTGGCAAATATCGCCCTTGCTTTCGGATATACTTCCACTCCTTCTACTACTTTTGAATTCGGCGATAAATCTGCCGAAAGTTATAAAACCCTTTATATCAATGTTAAAGGTCCCGGCAGTGCAAGCCGCAAATATACCTTTTGGAAATGCCGCCCCACAGGCAAAACAAGCCAAAGTTATAAACGCGACAGCGAAACTTTAATAGAAGTTGAATTTGATGTCTTATGCGATACTTCCAAAGACATAAATAAACGCTTTGGCAAAATAGAAGATATAACGTCCGCCTAGGCAAACATAAAAACACCGACACAGGTTCGGGGGTTTTGCACCGCCCCCGAACCTCTTAAAAATAAAACAGGAGAAAACTATGAACACAATTGATGCCCTTTTATCACCGGCAAAAACCATAAAAATTATGGGGCGCGATATTGAAGTCAAACCTTTAAGTATAAAAAATGCAGTTTTGCTTGGCCGGATACTTGGCCAAATCTATGGCGAAATTAAAAATTTAAAAGATGATAAAAATATCCTTGCCAAAATTTTTGAAATCGCCGGCACAAATAAAACAAAAGATATTTTAAATATTTTAACTGATAATGCTTTTAAAGATATTTCTTGCTTAGAAGATAAAATTACTTTACAAGAATTAAGTCTTCTAACCAAAACCCTTAGCGAGGTTAATGACTTTGCTTTGATAATTACAAATTTTTCCCAGGCCCTGAAAGTAAAAAAGAATTAGACGCCCTTTTAGGTGCCATAAGTTTTTGTGCGTCTTATTACGGCTATACAACCGAATATATTTTGGCCCAGAATCCTTTGTGGCTTAACTGGGCTGTAAGCAGTGCTTGCAAATATTTAGACTATAAAAAACAAAACACAAATCCAAGCATTGCCCAACTTTCAAAAATAGGAATAAGCAAATGACAAATAGTGCAGGCTCTTTTTTTATAGAACTTTCAAGTCTTTTTGACCCTTCGGGTTTTAAAGAGGCAAAAACACAAATTACGCAATCTTCGCAAGAATTTTCAAAATATTATCAAAACTTAAATAATCAGACGGATAAATGGAGTAATAATTTTGTTTCCGGCGCAAATAAAATAAATGTTTTATCAACAGCTTCTTTAAATAGTTTTTTTGATATAACTTCCAAAAATTTTTTAAATTTGGAAAATCTTGCCAAAAATGCTTTTAATAATATTTTATCTTCTTTCCTTGCTATGACTGCCCAGATGGCAACAAAAAACATTTTAGGCTCGTTTTTAGGCGGAACTTCCTCTTTATTTGGCGGTCTGCTCGGTTCAAGGAGAAGCGGCGGCCCGATAAACCAAACCGGTCCTTACCTTTTGCACGAAGGGGAATATGTTTTATCGCCCGAAGCGGCCCGCGCCCAAGAAGCCCCCGTTAATATTACTATAAATACTCCAATAACCATAAACGCTACATCTTCTTCAACGGAAGCAAAAACCCTCTGTGAAGAAATCGCCCAAGCCGCGCGCAAAGGAGTTTCCTGGGCAGTAGAACAAGCCAAAATCAGTTATAAAATCGGCAAACAAAAAGATAAGGAGACAAGTCTATGATACGCCAAGCAATAACTTTATATACCGCAAATTTAATTACTTCCTCTTCTCAAATTCAAACCAGTCAAAACACTTTACAAATAACTTTTGACACACTTAGCGCCGCAGATGCCCTTTTATTAAAAAGCACGGCAATTACAAGCGTTCAAGTGGAATATAAACTCTCTGCCGAAGATGAAAATTGGACTCAAGGCCCGCTTTTAACCCAAACCCAAAAGGAAGATAAACTTTTTATTTTTACTTCTCAAATTACGGCTAAAATCTTTAAATTTACTTTTAATATTAATTGCGATTTCCAAAGTGTTTCCTTAGTTAAAAAATTACTTGCTTTAGAAAATATTTTAAGTTCTTTTACTTTAGATAATACTTTTAAAGGATCTTCTTATTATCTTGCAGACGGCAGCCTTGTTTCCTGGCAGGAATTTAGCAAAAAGAAAGTTAATTTAAATCTTAATAATATTCCTCAAACTTTGCTTGAACAAATAAAAAATATTTTTAAAACAAATTATCTTTTAACTTATGCTTTATTCGGCGATTTTGACGGATATTTTGCTTTAGAGTGCGCTTTAAAAGAACCGCCCTCTTTCCAACTTAGCCGCCAAAGTGCTCTTTACAGCACAAGTTTAACTTTACTTGAGAGGTAAAAAATGAAAACACTTTCTTCTTCTTTAACAGAAGCCATAAACTCCCAAAATCCTAAATATTATAAAAAAATTCTTTTATATAAACGCCTTTGGGACTCCCAAAACTCTGTTTATACTTATGATAATGCAATTGATATTTCCGCCTATCTTGCCGAAATAAGTCCAATAAAATGGAAACTTGATAATGAGGGCTATTCTACTTGGTCTTGTGCAAACACTACACTTGTTTTCAATAATTTAACAGGGTATTTTACGCCTGGCAATCAAAACTCGCCTTTTACCGCGGAGGAAAATTTTTTTGCCTCTAAGGTAGAAGTTTACGGCGGCCTTTATACAAGCCAAGGTAAAGAGGAAGTTTTGATTTTCAGAGGTTTCATTTTAACAAACCCGCAAGAATATCCCGATAACAAAACAATCAGTATAACACTTAGCGGCGAACTTGAAAAACTTTCTTCCTTCTCGGCAGAGCAAATTTCCCAAAGTGTACAAGAGGAACTTCTCGGTCAAGATGAGGGGGAAGAGTTTTACACCGCTAATTTCGGCGTTGGCATAATTTTAGAAGTAAAACAAGGCATATCTTTGCAAACGGCAATAACTTTGCAGGCCGGTCTTGATTACCAAATATCTTCTTTAAACCAGTTAAACCAAGGGGCCAAAATAAAACTAAAAAATGCTTTGACTTCGGGGCAAAGTTTATGGGTCAGTTATATTTACTGGTGGCAAAATAAATCTTTAGATTGGATAGCCAGCCAAATTGCCCAAATCAGTAAAAGTGATTCTTCAAATATAGACCAAGTTTATTTTGACCAAAGCATAACCAATACTTTTGAGCAGCCCACTTTTTCCGCTTTTACCGAGGGAATTTTTGAAAATACAGAAGTCGTTTCAGGAAAAGTTCAACTTAAAAATAATTTTTTAGAATCCGCAGATTTTTCTTGGACAACTTTGGAAAAGCCTTCAAATGTTTCTTTTACCTTTACGCCTTCAAGTGCTTTTTTATCAAGCGGACTTTTATCTTCAACTGCGGCGGCCTATTGCCAAAGCACGCAGGCCTTTGGCACTTGGCAAATTGACGCCACTTCCACTTGGAGCGACAGCGAAGACCAAACAAATTTTTTTATTTCCTCATCTAATGATTACCGCGATACAAACGGCTATGCCTTAACCCATTTTAAATACGGCAATTATATGGTTTTTGGCTTATATAGGGTTGATAACGGCACTTTAACTGCTCTTAACGGGGCAAGTTATAATTTAGGCTCGCACATTACAAAAATAAGATACCGCCTTTCCCGAGATGAAAACGGCAATTTTTACCTTTGGTTAAAAGCACTTGAACCAAGTCCAAGCCAGTGGTATTATCTAGGCCAACTTGCAACGGATAATACTTATACGCAAAGTAATTATCTCTTATTAAAAATGATAAATCACGGCTATCAGGGTATAGAAAATATTTCCTTAAGCCTGCTTTCTGCCACCGGTACAGGCGATATTTGCCCAAGCGGAAATTATTTAAGCCCTGTAATAGATTGCGGCCAATATCTTATAAACTGGGGTAATTTTACTTTAAACCAAGATTTAAATAGCGGTTCAAGCAAAATTTATTGGCGTGATAAAGATAATCCGGAAGATTCTTGGTCCGCTTGGACGGAAATTACAAACAATCAAACGCCCGGCACCCAAAAACGCTATTTGCAGTTAAAATGGTCCTGCACTAGCAATAGTGAGCAAACGCAAAGTCCATTTTTAAATACTTGGTCTTTAATTTTTTATACAAACGGCGTCAATATTGCTTTATTAAATACCCATCAAAAGACATGCCTTGAAGTTATGCAGGAAATTGCCAAATTAAGCGGTTTTATTATCGGCTACACTAGCGAAGGCACTTTTTTATTTAAAAAAAGAATTTACCCCGAATCTTGCCTAACTCTGACAAAGGGGGAAATTATAAATATTGAATATCAAAACAGCGGCATTGATAAACTTTTTAACCGCGTGTGCGTTAACTTTGGCAGTTATCAAGAAGTTAAAGATAATAGTCTTGAAGATTCTACTCACCCTAATTTAATTGATAAATACGGCCTAAAAGAGTTAAAAATTTCAGGTGGAACACTTTTGCCTGCTGAAAATGCCAACCTTGCCTTAGCGGCGGCAAATATTATTTACGCGCAAGTTTGCCAAGTTAAAAAGCGCGCGGTAATAAACACTAAATTCCTGCCCCAAATAGAACTTGGCGATACTCTTACCATAGACTACACAAATTATCTTGAAGCAGATATGTCTGTTGAAGGCCTTGAATTTGACCTTGAAAATTGGTCTTTGCGAATAGATTTAAAGGAAGTTTAATTATGTTTACAGAGCAATTAAGCAAACCTCAAACGAATATAACTTTTTACACTTATTTTTTAAGAAACATAATTTTGATTATAAGTGCATTTATTGCTTTTTCCTTATGGCTTTCAAGCACAATTTCAACGCCAAAACGCCTTGAAAAACTTGAAGAACAAACAAACCTAATCAATATAAGGCAAAAAGTTTTAGAAGAAAAAACTCTTTTGATTTATTCCGAAGTAAAAGAAACAAAAAATTTACTTTCGGAAAAATTAAAAAAATGATGGAGATCTTATGTTAAACACTATCTTAAAGTTTCTAATGCCGGCAAAATTAAAAAACGGCCTACTGAAAATAAGGGATTTTTTGAAAGGCAAAAAGACTTATATTGCCGCCCTTATTTTGCTTTTACAAGCCCTGCTCGGTTATTTAGACCAAGCGGTAGCATTTAATAGTTTTGCCGATTTGGCAACTTTTTTGCAAAATTTGCCGACTAACGAGGCAACCAGTCTTTTAGTAGAAGCCCTTGCCCTTTTTGGCTTGCGCGCTTCTATTAAAAAGAAATAAGCAAAAAGAAAGAAAAAGGAAACTGCCATTTCCTTTCTCCTTGTAAAAAACACCCTGTAAAATTTTACAGGGTGTTTTATCTGTTTTGATTTTTAAATTTAAAATTTAAAGAAAATTCCACTCTGAAGAATAGGGGAAATCTTTTATTTCCACAGGTTCTTTATAAGTATAAGCACCGCCTGCTTCTGTTTGATATGATTCAAAATAAAATACATCGTGAAACATAGTTACTACATATAAAACACGTTTCCAAAGGGCATTATTATTTTCATCATATTTATAAATATATTGAGCGAGTACTCCGCGTGAAACATGTTTTTCTCCTAATGCTCCTCCTTCCCATTTTTCTATTCCCGGCCATGAAGTAAGTTCATACGGAAATAAGAAAGAAAGAGATGCTGTCTTTGTCGGTTCGCTAATTATAGGGTGTCCAGGGAATTTTTTAATACGAACAGGTGGTTCATAAGATAGACCTTTTTTACCACATTTAAATACATATGCTTTTATTTGTTCATTTTCTCTAGTTAGCACATAGAAACGATGTCCCCAAATAGCATCTTTTTTGTCCGAACCTACATTCAAAAGTTTAGTCATGCTTATTTTTTCTGATGATTCCCATCCTGTAATCCAATGCTCTATTTCAGCATCTATTATTTGAAATTTGGGATTTTTTACAGCATTATTTTTTGCCCATTCTTCACAGGTAGGCCATTCCTTACACATGTTTTTAACACGTTTATTAGCATAAATATTTGCCTCGGAAAATTCTTCTTTAAGGACATTAGAAAGATTTTCTAAATCTTGTTGATACATTTGTTTAATCTCATCTATTTTATTATTATCAACGCTTTTTGCAAAAGAAATATTGCCTAATATAGAAATTGATATTGCAATGAGTAATATTTTTTTCATAAAGTCTCCTCTTATATTATTTTTATGTTATTCTTATCTAAATTCTAATACATATATGTTTTTTTAAAAAGGGTCAAAAGTCCCAATAATTTTAGGATTAAGACCTATTCTTATCTAGGACTAAAGACCTAGAGAAATGAATTTTTATTTTAGAAAAAAATACAAAATCTGAAAAAATTACAATTTACCAAGAAAACGGAACACAAAAAAACACCCTCTCTTTTATTTAAAGAGGGGGTGTTTTTTTAGACCGTCATTCCGAAGTACTCGCCGCACGGGCAAGCGGAAATCTCGTCATTTAATTTCGCACTATAAACGCAAAAGCCGAAGCAAACATTACAAAATAATATTAAGCAGACTGCAAACGAGCAAAGAAACCGATAAAGTAATCGCGAGGATTCTTAAAGTATCTTTCCATTTTGCTTCTTTTAGCATAACAAAGAAAGAGGCCACACACGGCAAATACATTGACATAAAGATACTTGCAACAACAAGTTGTTTTGCGGTCAAATTAAACGGCTCTAAAAGAGCAATAGAAACATCTTTCCTTAAAACGCCTAAAATCACTACGGAAGAGGTATCTTGCGGCAAACCGAGCATAAAAGTTGTCGGGAAGGCAAAGATTTTGCCGATAAAATCAACAAGCCCAATCATTTGCGCTACACTTATAATAACCATACCGGCCAAAATCAAAGGCACGGCCTCAAAAAGATATTCTTTTGTACGTTGCCAAATTTTGCGCCCAAGCACGCTTGCTTTTGGCCATTGCCAAGAAGGAACTTCCATAAAAATATCTGCGCTGTCGCCGGGCAAAATTTTGTTTAAAAGCGTGCCTGTTAAGGCCGCCACAACAAACATAATGCCGAAAGTCAAAATAATATATTTTATGCCAAAAGGCGCAAGCATACTAAACATTATTGCGCTTTGCGATATACAAGGGGCCATCATAAAAATTAAAGCCATGGCAATAATTTTTTGGCGTCTGGTTTCAAGGCGGCCGGCGGCAAGTAAAGCAGGAACTTTGCAACCAAGTCCAAGCATTATGGGTATTGCGCTATAACCGTGCAAACCAAGTTTGTGTAAGAATCTATCAAGCAAGATAGCAAGGCGCGGTAAATAGCCAAGTTCGCCCAAAAATTCCAAAATAGCATAGAACAAAACAACATAAGGCATAACATCAATAAAAGGTATTTTAAGACCTTCTGTCAAAAGGCCAAAACCTTCTGCTTCAGGCGTGGAAACACCAATAAGAAAATCCCACAAAAAAGTGCCTTTACAAAACGCAAAAACATTTTGAATAAAGGGCAGATAATAACTTTCGTAAAGATTGCTTAAAAAGTCAATTATATGTTCGCCTAGGAACAGCACCAAGCAAAAAGAACTGATTAAAATAATAAGTGCAATTAAAATACCGAAAAACGGCGTTGTTGCGGCTTCTTCAATTTTTTCCAAGACGGAAGGGTGGCGGTGCTGAATTTTTTGCGCTTTCTTGCTGATTTCGCCGATTAACTGCCACTTTTCTTCCTGTTTTTGAGGTAAGGCGGGGGGATTTGTTTCTATTTTACCCTGCACCATTTTATCAATTAAAACGGAAAGTTTTTTTAGTCCGTCGCCGTTTAATCCGTTTGTTACAACAACCGGCACACCGAGCATTTCTGAAAGGACTTTTTTATCAATATCAATACCTTTCTTTTGCGCAATATCAAATTTATTTAAAATAAGTATCGTCGGTTTGCCAAGACTAATTACATCCATAGCAAAAAGCAAATTCCTTTCCATGTGTTGCGCATCTAAAACATATAAGGCAATATCAAAAGGTTTCTTTTTAATTAACTCGCAGGCCTCTTTAGAGATATTATCTTCATAATCAAGGCTGTAAGTGCCCGGGGTATCAAAGACATTATAGGAAGTGTTATTTATAACCATTTCGCCTTTTAAAAGCGATATTGTTGTGCCGGGATAATTTGAAGACGCAGTCTTAACCCCTGTTATGCGCGAAAAAAGGCTGCTCTTGCCCACATTTGGATTGCCGAGCATAAAAATAGTTTTGGAGTAGGCTTTTATTAAAACATATTTGGCAAAATCTTTGCCAAGCGCAAGTTCAACATCGCCCGCTTTAATAAAAACAGGCGTGCTTGAGTTTTTGCGCACCACATGGCAACCGATATGCAGCCCAATATCTTCCATCTTTTTAATAAGGTTTTTATCCTTTGTATCAAAGGCAGCAATATGGCCTTCCTGGCCTTTTTTAAGTTGGGTTAATTTCTTTAAATTTTCTTCCATAAAATATCTCTTCTCTAAGCACAATAAAATGTAAGTTATATCTAACTAATTATTTAAAACATATCTCTAAAACTTTTTTCATTTGTAAGTCTATACTAACAATTATACCATAAAAAAGCCCCTTTGTCCAAAATTAAGACAAGGGGGCTTTTAAAATTATCTGCTTGTTTTTGTTGAAGTAGTCTTAGTTGTTGTCTTGGTTGTGGTTGTAGTTTGAGTTTTAGTTTGAACATTCTTGCTCGGTTTTGTTTGCCTGACAAGAGCCTCTTCTTCTGAAATAGCAATTTGTTTTCTTAAAGCAATAAGTCTTGCCAAGGCTTGGCGTGTTTGTTCAATTTTAGCATCAATTTCATCTAATGTCGGGTTATAGGTTTCTTCTGATAAGGTTTCATTATCGGAAACAAAAAATTCCGTATCATCAATTATCGGTGTAGAAGCAGTATGCTCCAAAGCCGCTTTGCCGTTTTGATCTTCTAAATTTAAGGAATCTTCACTTTCCGCACCCGGCAGAGCCGTTGTTACCGGACTAAGTAAAATTGCAGCTTCAAGTTGATGATTATTAAAAGCATGGTCTAAGGCTGTTAATTGTTTTTCATCAAGCATATTGGGATCTGCGCCATATTCAAGAAGAAGTTTAACATTATCTGCCCTTCCTGCGGCTGCAGCAGACATTAAGGGGGTTAAATTATAAGTGCTGGTTAAATTAACTTTTGCACCTCTGTCTAAGAGCAAGGCTAAACTTTCGGTAGATAAGTATTGGGCCGCAAAAAACAGGGGGGTAAAACCTTCGTCATTTTTTTCATTAGGATTAACCTGTGCATACATTAACATTTTAACGCGGTGTTCATCTTTTTGTTTTATGGCTTGTATTAAGGTTGTATCATACAAATATGTATATTTTTGGGTTGATTTGGAAATGGGTTTTCCGCTTTTTGCAGAAGAGTCATAAGGTTCTGCTATTTTATAGCCCTGTGCAAAGGCCGGCAGTATAAAACATGTCGTTAAACAAAATGTTACAAATATTTTTTTCATAATAAATTCTCCGTTATAAAATGACTACCCCAATATTATACATTACAAAAAAGGACTTGACAATTGCTTTAATTTTAAATATAGTTAATTATATTTATCCCCGCGGACATCTTCGATTTTACCCCCCGAAGATATCCGACCAGGGCCAAGTCTAAAAACTTGGCCCTGATATATGGGAAAAAACAAAAAACGGCATATCCGTTTTTTATTTTTTTAATAAAGGACAGAAATAATATGGTTACTAAAAAAAATGCAAAAGGGCCGGAACTTACGGCAAAAGAAATTAAACAAATAGAAGCCTGGCTTTTAGAAGAACGCAAAAAAATTCAACAGAATATTCAATCTAAAAAGGAAAATGAAATGCCGGAAGCCGAAGTCGGTGATGAGATTGATAATGCTACCCAAAGTTTAGATAAGGAAGTTTTATTTGAACTTAATAGCAGCGCCCATGCAAATTTAGACCAAATAGAATCGGCTTTGCGCCGCATATCTAAAGGTATCTACGGCATTTGCGAATCTTGCCGCCAGCCGATACCTAAAAAAAGAATTTTGGCTATTCCCTTTGCAAGATATTGCATTAACTGCCAATCTTCCAACGAAAAGATTAAATAAGATAAAAACTTATCACTAAAAAAGCGCTTATAAATTTTATAAGCGCTTTTTTACTTTTAGTTTGTAAAAACTAAACTTTAAAGTTTTTCTTCTTCAAGCGAAGTTTCTTGTGGCAACAATTCTTCTTTTAAATTTTCTTCTTCCGTTTCTTTTTCTTCTTTATCCGGCGAAGAGAAAAGTTTACCCCAAGTACTCTTTAACATATTGGAAACGGGATTATTAGTAATAGTATCGCCCACCAAAGCCGTAACGCTTGAAATAACGCTCAAAGAACCTTGCGGTTCTTCAATCGTACCTTTTACATCAATATTTAAAGGCATAATGCCGTCTTCGGTATGTTTACCGGGTGCGCTGTCAACATTTAAGTTAATTTTGCGGTTATCAAAGTTTATATTCCCGTTTACCCTAAAGGAAAATAAATCCGAAACAAAAGAGCATTTTTTCATAGTTGCAACACCTTGGTTAAACTCAATATTTGTTTCAAAGGAATCAAAATCCATTTTTCCGTTAATTTCTTGGTGC
>Ga0310696_10006808_pt1 | contig 13510 bp, 12 predicted proteins | sample AusTroGonzalo_MG_4_FD_203885 | JGI IMG/M metagenome (GOLD analysis project Ga0310696, IMG submission 203885) | Bovine rumen microbial communities from tropical cattle in Woodstock, Queensland, Australia - Gonzalo_02 (v2) (version 2) | ecosystem: Host-associated > Mammals > Digestive system >... | reverse complement strand
TTGACAAAAGCACAAAAAAATGAGGTTCTAGATTATTATTATAGCATGATAGGGGAGAAAATCCCTTTGTATAGCCATGAGTATTTTTACTCCCGAACCGGTGTGTTCACCAAGGATTACGTCCCGACTAACATTTATCATTGTGAATTGTTACCGAAGGCTAATGACAAGACTCTGGCAAAAGCATATTGCGATAAGAATGTGTGTGATTTGTTGTTTCCTGGTGAAAATGTCGCGCATTATTATCTCAAAAACATGCATGGTTATTACTATTTCGAGGGTAAGCCTGTCTCAAAGGAAGAAGCCGTCACACTGTGTCGCAATCTTAAAGACGTGATTATAAAACCAGCATTGAGTTCCAAAGGGAAAGGCGTTCAGCTTCTAAGTTTCACCGACGGTGTTAATGAGAAAGGCGAGACAGTGGAACAGATTTTTAAACAATATAAGTCAGACTTTCTGATTCAAAAACGGGTGAAGCAACATAAAGATATGGCTGCTTTGAATCCCTCATCACTTAATACAATTCGTATTTTATCATATAGATCAGGAATGGAGGTTCTGATCATCTATTCTGTCGTTCGCATTGGTCGTGCCGGACAAGTGATTGATAATCAATGTGCAGGTGGCATAAGTACTACTATTGACAAAGACGGCAAACTTGGCAAGGTCGCTTTTGGAGGATATAGTACAGACAATATTCAAAAAACCGATTCTGGCGTTGTTTTAGATGGTTATCAAATCCCATCCTATGATAAAGCCATTGACATGATAAAAAGAATGCATTTGTATTTGCCATATTTCAATATTATCGGTTGGGATGTTGCCATTGAGGAGGACGGAAGTCCTATTCTCATTGAAATCAACACGAACCCTGGGCTGAGTCAGTCGGCATTTAAGTCTGGAATGGGAGAACACACGGAGCGAATCATTCGCGAGCTCTGGCCTCGTCCCAATACTCATTATCGCAGAAAATAGATAATAATACATTTTTGAAATGAATTTATTAAAGAAAATAATTTCACGGTACAATAAAATCCGTGAGATGAGAAGAAGGAAATTAAAAATTACCAAAAACTTCAAAGACCTTAAAGAACATAAGAAACTTACAAAGGAACAGAAAAAAGAAGTCCAGGATTTCTATAAAAGTATGATTGGGAAAGAAATTGATCTGCATTGTCATGAGTATTTCTATTCTCGAACTGGGGTTTTTACAAAAGAATATATTCCTGCAAATTTTTATCATTGTGAAATTGTTCCAAGAGCAAATATTCATTCTGCAGGAAGTGTTTTAGGAGACAAAAATATGTGTGATTTTCTTTTTCCAGGAGAAAATATAGCTCATTCGATACTGAAGAACATAAATGGATACTATTATTATGAAGGAAGACCTGTTTCAGAAGAAGATGCTATATCGTTATGCCAGGAGATGGAAAAGGTTATCATCAAACCAGCAAAGGAATCAAAAGGTAAAGGCGTACAAGTTTTCAATGTGAAAGCAGGTGTTACAAGTTTAAACGGTAAAACTATTCAGCAATTGTTTAAGCAGTATAAAAAAGATTTCTTGATACAAGAGTGTGTGCGTCAGCATAAAGATATGGCGGCATTAAATCCAACGTCATTAAATACATTGAGAATTCTTTCGTATCATTCGGGAATGGAAGTGTTGGTTATTTATTCCGTGATACGTATAGGTAGAAACGGACAAGTAATTGATAATCAGTGTGCAGGTGGGATCAGTACTACAATTTCTAAAGACGGAAAATTGGGCAAGATCGCTTTTGGAGGCTATGCGGAAGATAACATTATTAAAACAGACACAGGGGTGATTCTGGATGGTTATCAGGTACCTTCATACGATAAAGCTATAGAAATGGTTAAGCGTCTTCATTTGAAGTTGCCTTATTTCAATATTGTTGGTTGGGATATGGCTATTCAAGAGAACGGGGAGCCCATACTTATTGAGTTTAACACCAATCCTGGTTTGAGCCAATCGGCTTTCAAGTCTGGAATGGGGGAATATACCGAAAGAATTATCCGTGAATTATGGCCTCGGCCAAATACTTGGTTCCGGGTTTGAGTCCAAATATAATATATTGTTGAAAATGGATTCTGAAATTATTATTCAGGAAAAGCCCGATTGGGTGTCATGGGATGACATCCATGAGCTATTATGGGAAGCACATGCACAAAATCGAAAAAAAGGGGTTATAATGAGATACCCATCTCTTCCAGGTAAGGAAATAAAAAAAAGAATAGAAGGGAAGGGCGTGATGCTGGTTGCCATGAAGGGTAAACAATTAATAGGCACTTCTGCACTCATTGTCAAGAAGATGTCTTTATGGTGTGGTAAAGGGGATTATGCTTATTTTTGTTTTGATTCAGTATCTCCCGAATTTCAAGGCAAAGGAGTTTATAAGCAGTTGAATCAAAAGCGTGAAGGAATAGCAAAAAATTTAGGGATAAATAGATTAGTATTAGACACAAATGAGAGCAATGAGCGAGAAATTAATGTTGTAAAAAAAGCAGGTTTCAAGAATGTTGCAATGAAGAGATATGATGAACATTTTAATGTGGTGTTTGTCAAATGGCTTGAGAAGTGTCCATATTCTAACATTCGCTGTAAATTTGAGTTTATCAAACAGAAGATAAAGGTAAAAACAAAAACCCTTCTGCATCGCTCCTTTTAATTTATTGGTAGATGAAAAAAAAGGTCGTAATCATAGGTGTTAGCTATTCTTCAAGATTAGCTTTGGCCCGTTCCATTGGGGTGCTTGGTTGTGATATTACTGTTGTGGCCTGGGCATCTTCAAATAAGACAACAAAATCAATTGACGGATATAGTAAGTATGTAAATCGTGTTTATTATTGTCCTAAAGAGACGGATGCTTTTATCAGCTTGCTCAAGGAAAAATGTATCGATCCGACTCAAAAGGTTATTCTTATTCCCGATTGTGATTTTTCAGTTGCTACAATCGACTTATATCGAAAGGAGTTACAACAATATTTTATCATTCCTCATATCAATGATTCTCAAAATTCCATCATAGACTGGATGGATAAACAAAAACAAAAATTATTGGCCCAACGAGTAGGATTGGATGTTGTCAACTCCACATTGATTGAAATTAAGGATTCAAAATATCAAATACCCCAGAACGTACATTATCCATGTTTCCCCAAAGCCGTATCTTCTGTGTCGGGAGGGAAGGCTGGCATGTTCCGTTGTGATAATGAGGCTGATTTATGCAGGGCCTTGCAAGATGTTATTGACCGAAAAACGGTTAATACAAAAGTGATGATTGAAGATTTTATGGAAATTGAAAAAGAATATGCGTTGCTTGGGTTTTCTAATGGAAAAGATGTAATGATACCTTGCATATTACAATTGCTTGTAATATCTCAAAGTCATAAGGGAATTGCCGCTCAAGGAAAAGTATTGCCAAACAACGGATTCGAAGAGGTTTTGAATAAATTCAAGTTGTTTATACAACTAATAGGATATGTAGGTTTGTTTGATATTGATTTTTATCTATGTGAAGGGAAAATTTATTTTAGTGAGTTGAATTTGCGGTTCGGAGGTTCTGGATATGCGGTTACCAAAATGGGTGTTAATTTACCGGCTAAATATGTCAAATTTTTAAGTGAAGGGAATGTTGATGGTCCTGAAACGGAAATCACAAAAGAGGTGATTTACGTTAATGAACGAATGTGTTTCGATGACCTCTGTCGCGGTTTTATGGGTTTCAGAGAGTATGGAAAATATATTAAGTCTGCGGATATAAGATTCATAGAGGATTTTGAAGATCCATGTCCCCAAAGAGCATTCAAAAAAGAATTTGTGTTAACTATCCCTAAGATAATCTCAAAAAAAATAATTAAACAGCTGTGTAATAGAAAAAAATGAATAAATCCAATAAAATTATTATTGTAGGAGACCTGTTTCCTGTAACTACTAACCTGGATAAGTTTGTGGTTGGAGATATCGATTATTTATTTGGTGAGAAAATATGTTCTTTGTTAAAGTCGGCGGATTACCGTATTTGTAACCTCGAAGGGGCCTTGACAGACCATCCAGGGAAGTGTGACAAAACGGGGCCAAGCCTTTATGCGCCGACAGCTATCATCAAAACGTACAAAAACCTTGGAATCAATTGCTGTACGTTAGCAAACAATCACATTACGGACGCTGGTCATCAAGGTGTGATGGACACTATGGACACGCTGGAAAAGGCTGGAATACAATATTTGGGTGTCGGGAAGAATGAGAATGAATTAAAGAAATTTATCACTTTTGAAGTAGACGGGCGAACCATTGGATTATATAATGTTGCTGAAACTATGTATAATGCCCCGACTTCAGAACAAGCCGGTGCACATTTGTACGATGAATATTGTGTTTGTAAAGAGTTGGAATTTTTCAAAAAAGAATGTGACTATCTTATTATCATTTATCATGGGGGTATGGAGAGCTTCCGATACCCATCGCCGGAAATAAAAAAACGGTTCCATCGTATGGTGGATTCTGGAGCAAACATGATACTTTCTCAGCATACACATTGTATTGGCTGTGAGGAATATTATAAAGGTGCCTATTTGTTATATGGGCAAGGAAATTTTCTTTTCCGTTCTTTTAACAATGAATTTACTGACACAGGGCTGATTGTGGAAGTTGAATTTGAACATGAAAATGTGTCCGTAAAAAAACATCTTGTGAATGCTATAGCGGACACTGTACGTTATGATAATGCTCAAGATTTCTCATCTTTTGATGAGAGATCATCCAAAATTTACGATGATGCTTTTCTGAAAAAACAATTTGAACAATATTGTTACTCAAAATTACCCCATTATTTATTTGTTTTCAAAAAAAGAACTTTTTTTCAAAAAGCAATGATGAAGTTTTTACCAAAATGGTATAGGCACAGGCTCATGCAATCCTTAAACAAAAAACAAATCCTATATAGATTACATACTGTCCGGTCTGAACAAAATAGGGAAACATTCATCTGCGGTCTGGAAGAATTATTAAAAAACAGTTAAGATGTCTCCTAAATATCTTATTTTGGGCATTCCCGATGGCGGCCTTTTTCTTGTCCGGCAATTGCGTAAGCAATGGCCGCAAAGCACAATATTCGCTATAGGTCAACCTCGAGACATTGGTCAATACTCAAATTGCATTGACCGTTTTTATAGTGCGGGCGACGAGAATGAGTTTTGTCATGCAGTTCAGCATGCTTACAACGATATGGAAGATGGGGAGATTATGGCGTATTGCTGTTCCAATCCCATGTTGGAATGGGTGGTTAGGCATAAAGAGCTTTTTGATTTATTCAGCTTTGAAAATCCATATTCTTTCTACCAGACTATCATGGACAAAAGGCAGGTATCCCTGCTGTGCGACGAATGCGGTGTGCGCCATCCACAGGAATTTCCGCTTTCGACAAAAGATGTCAATAGCCTTCCCTATCCTGTAGTGGTAAAACCTCTTGAGAAAATGGTGGATGTTCCTATAAAAAAATGCACCTATATCTCGTCTTCGCAAGCCATGGGGTCTTTTTTGATGAAAATGGAAACCATTCATGCAAAAATCACCAATATGGTATGCCAACAAGCTATCGCTGGAGATAATCGATGGGAATATGGCTATGGCGGGTATTTCCAAGACGGTGAGCCTCTGATTGACATCTGCTTTCATCAATTTCGTCAGCATCCGCAAGGGCTTTGCACTTACGTCCGTGAAATAACTGATGAAAAATTGTCGGATGATATTCGCAATTTCGTTAAGCTGTTGTTGCATAAAATCCATGTGAATGGTTTTATAGAATTTGATATCAAGCAGGATTCGGAAACAAAACTACTTTATTTACTTGACATTAACCCAAGACCATGGCGTTCTTCTGATATGTTGACGGTCAAATTAGGTAATTCCACCATCTTTCACCCTGTTATCAATAATCAATATGTAGAATGGATTTATCCATTGAAAGCTTTGTTTTCTAAGAAAAATCCTAATAATATTTCAAAACGACAATGCATAGTTATTACAGGAAACCAACATTTCCAAACCTACGTTTCCATGTCGGACAAAAACGATCCTAATCCGAGCAAACAACAAAAAAAGAGAGCTTTTAAAGCATTTTTCAATACCATGAGCAAATATTTTTTCTTAAAAAAGAAATCAAAGATATGAAACATCCTATTACTTTGGAAGAAAAGCGGAAAATCCAATTGGATATGCTACAAGAAGTTGACACTTTTTGTCGTGAGCATAATATCCGATACTCATTGTCCTCGGGTACTTTAATTGGTGCCATCCGTCATAAGGGCTTTATTCCGTGGGATGACGATTTAGATATCACCATGCCGCTACCGGATATGTATCGTTTTAGAGACGAATTTTTATCCGATAAAATCAAATATTGTGATGTAGATACTGAACGTAATCATTTGTTTCGCTTTTCACGTTTGGCGTATTTGCCCACTTATTCCAAATCTGGTCTTTTTGGGAAAGGCATGGGTGTTAATATTGATTTGTATCCTATTGTGGGATTGTCAGATGACGAAAATGTACAAAAAGAATACTTCAAGAAAGCAATAACTTTGTATAATCGAAGAAAAAAATATATGCAACTTACGCGGAATATTAGGAAAATATCTCCTTTGAAATGCTTTCCTGGAACTCACAGTATAGTAAGACAATATCGAGACTGGTGTCTTTTGCATTCAAATCCGTACGATAGATCTAAATCTTTTTATAGAATAGCAGATATTATGAAACCGGAAATTATAAAAAAAGATATTCTTATTTTTGATTTTTTTGATGTTTTGATTGATATTCCTTTCGAAAACATTATTTGCAAAGCAACAGGGCATTATCAGGAGTATCTTACACAGAAATATGGTGATTATATGAAATTGCCACCCGAGTCGGAACGGGTACCGCTACATTCTGCTAATTATTATTGGAAATAATCAAATATATATAGAACATTATATAAATGAGTAAATTTTTACAACGAGTTCTTTTATTATTACTGTTATTACTTCCCATAGTTGATTATTTATACAAATGGGAACAAAGTAGTCCTGCGGTAATGATTCGAGCGGGAGTGACAGCAATGATGGGCTTATTTCTTCTACCACAAATAATACGTCATTTTAATCAAAGAAAAAGTCCCATGATACCGTTGGTGATGCTTCTATCTATCTATATATTGATAGTTACTGTTTTAATAGATGGTGGATTTAAATCGTTTTATATTTATGTTCGTGTGATATATCCTTTAATAGGTTTATTATTAATTTATTACTGGACTAAATATGAGTATCTTGATGAAAAATTTTTTGTGGTTGTTTTATTTTTGCTAATAGTTATATATGGTGTTATCTCATATTTGAATTTGGGTTATAGGCTTGTTAGTCGCCGAGGCTTGTCAGTTGCCGATAACACGGGTTACTCGTTGGTGACCTTGTTGGCAGGAGTCTTGTTTTTCACCAAAAAAAAATATATATTTCCCATCACAATTTTTATAATAATTTCAGGTGCTTTGTTTTGTGGGAAAAGAGGTGCCATTGTTGTATTATTTGTAGCCTTATTACCACTTGTTAAATATATACTAACTTCATATTCCCGCAACGTTATTAGAAAGATGGCTTTTATAGTCTTTGCTATATTAGCTTCCTTAATTGCTGTGTATTTTTTCGGGGATTATTTTTCGGCCGCCATGGCAAGATTTCAAAAGTTGGAGGAAGATGGAGGCTCAGGCCGTAATACGATGTACATGTTATATCTCACTCGGTTTTGGGAGTCAGACTTCATTCATGAGCTTTTTGGACATGGTTTATATGCGGGGGTATGGGGCAATGGCCGTAAATACGCATTTATTGGTTTGTTGGCTCATAATGATTGGTTGGAAATGCTATATGATTTTGGTATTGTGGGTTGTTTTCTTTATATATTAATATTTATTTCTGTTTTCGTTAAAATATGGAATAATCGAAAGAATAAAGACAACATTTATTATATGTTACTTATGTCTGTAATTATTTGGGGTCTAAAATCTATGCTTAGTTCTACTTTTTTAATGACACCAAATTCCATATATATGCTTATGATTCTTGCATATGCTATGGCAAAAATGGAAATTAATAACAAGCCTAAAAATAGTCTAAATATCAATACAAGGATAATGTCGACAAAAACCCCTTAAGATAAACCATGATAATCTATGCAATCCGTCCATTATTATATAACTCACTTTGTTCCGACTATTGGTTCTATATTAAAGAGAATGCCTTTTCTGTTTCATAATGATGAGAAGTATCTAAAACTGCTTTTTCGTCTGAAACTTGGTCAAACTCTCAATTTAGAACACCCAAGACGATTTAATGAGAAAATGCAGTGGTTGAAACTATACAACCACCAACCAGAATATACCGACATGGTGGATAAATACAAGGCAAAACAGATTGTGGAAAAATTGATTGGGACGCAATATGTTATTCCTACCATAGGGGTATGGAGCTCCTCACAAAATATAAGTTGGGAAAGTTTGCCACAACAATTTGTACTTAAAACCACCCATGGTGGCGGTGGGGTAGGGGTTGTTATCTGCAAAGACAAAGCAACTTTTTCTGTGAAAAATGCCATTCTGCAATTGAACCGTTCTATGCGTATCAGTGGTTCCAATGGACTGAAAGAGTGGCCTTATCAAAATGTGCAGCGACGCATTATTGCCGAACAGTACATGGAGGATGCCGATAATCATCAACTTGTGGATTATAAGTTCCATTGTTTCAATGGTGTTCCAAAGGTGGTTTTAGTATGCCGTGACCGTTATGGGGAATCGGGTGCCTTTAAGGATTTTTACGACATGGAATGGAATCATTTACCCATCAGCAGGGAACTCAACGGCAATGCAAAAGAAAGTTTTGAAAAACCCGAAGAGTTTTCCCAGATGATTCAAATCGCCGAAAAATTGTCTAAGGGAATCCCCTTTGTTCGAATCGACCTGTATTTGGCCAATCATAAAATATACTTCGGCGAATATACTTTTTTCCCAGCGTCAGGATTATCTCCTTTTTACCCAGATGAATGGGATTTTATAATGGGAGATTGGCTGGATCTTCCTAATGTCAAAGTATTATGAAAGAAATAATTCTTATCGGAGGGATTGGAACCCTTAAAAAATGTGCAGGTGGTGAAGCTGCCAAAAATTTGAATTTGATGACAGCCCTTCGTGATTGTGGAAGAATTGTCATCCCTGTGAATTTAATACAGTTGAAAAAACACCCATGGAGGATATTGAAGATTTTTTTTACATTGCTTATTCACCCCAAATCCAATGTTATTATATCGTCTTCTTTGAAAAGATGTGGATGGCTGATAAAAATGTTCTATAGAATAAATAGTGGTAGAAATATTTGTTTTGTTGGAACCGGTTGCGAATTTTCCCAAACAATAGCTCAAGGTAGATTTAATGCCAAATATTTCAGAAATATCAGCAATATTATTGTTCAGGGTGCTACCATGAAAGAAGAATTGGCGACAGTGGGATTGAATAGCATGGTGCTTCCAAATTTCAAAAAAATAACAGCCCTCCCTGATTTGAAAGCAAGAGTTGATGATGGTATTGTTCGATTCGTTTTTTTGGCAAGGATACGCACGGAAAAAGGCGTTGACCTTATTCTAAAAAGTGCAGAACGACTATGTGATGCTGGATTAGACAAAAAGTTCACAATTGATTTTTATGGTGCTTTTGAAGATAAGGATTACCAGAAACAAACATTATCCAAAATTGCTAATATGCCCAACGTACATTATAAAGGAGTGTTGAATTTAGTCAAACCCACTGGTTATGAGATACTGTCACAACATTCTATCATGTTATTTCCGACATATTGGCCAGGCGAGGGTTTTCCGGGCATTATTATTGATGCGCTTATTGCCGGATTGCCCATCATTGCCTCCGATTGGCATTTTAACTCTTCCTTGGTTGAAGAAAACAAAACAGGACGCATTATTCCTCACAATAACGAGGAAGCCTTATATCAGGCTATGTTAGATGTAATCCATAATCCACAGACTTATCAAGCTATGTCAGCCTATTGCCAACAAAAAGCTTTTACATACGATACGAAGAATATTATCAACGAGGCATTTTTGAAAAAGCTGAATATGTAATTTGCTGTTTCATGAAAAAAATCATTATCATCGGCCTTACACCACAGGGATTATCTTTGTTACGTATCCTCTCACGATACGGGGTGGATGTGGTGGCTTTTTACCAAAACCCCAGGAATGTTGGAGTGTATAGTAAATATGGTCAAAAAAAACACTTTGTGGATATATCGGATTTGAAAGATCAGTTAGAAGCTTTGATTGATAAATTAGGGTATAAACCGTTATGCTACATTACTTCAGGGGAGTTGTTGGCTCTGATTTTGAGGGAATATAAAGAAATTTACCAACAATGTGAAGTTTCATCAGGACCTTACGATGTGGTGGAGATGCTTTCCCACAAGGATCGAATGTATGAATTAGCCATTGCCAAAGGTTTAACAGTTGCCAAGTACATTACTTTGGATAAATACAAGGAGGGAGACTTTGAATATCCGTTGTTTATGAAGCGGAATTATGAGATTCCGTTGTTTTTCAAAGTGTTAAAGATTGAGAATCATGAAACAATGGTATCATGTTTAAGTCGCATTAAGGAGGATGAGAAAAAAGACATTTTGGTGCAGCAATGGATTGATATTCCCCCCAAAGACCTTATCAATATAACAGGACAATCTTTTTATTGTCAAGGGATTTCAAAAGGACATTATGTGGCCAGTCAATTGCGTCGCTTAAAGAAAGGTATCACTTCGTATATTGAGGAAATCACCGACCAGCAATTAGTAAAACACATCACTGCGTTAATGGATTCTTTCATGTCTGATTTGGGTTACAACGGTTTTGCCGAATTTGAATTTATGTTTAATAAGCAAACAAACGAGTTATTTTTTATTGAGGTGAATACACGAACATGTGGTTTGCAAAGTTCTTTTAATCATAAGTTTAAAAATTTAGGGCATATTGTATCAGACCCTTTTGCAAAAGATGTTTTAATTCCAAATGATAAACCTGTCCACTGGATGAACATATTGCGTGATCTTCGTAGTCGAATAGAAATGAAAGATTTCTCACATTTAACCGATATTTTTCATTCAAAATTTGATGTGTTTGATTGGCATGACATGAAACCATTTATAAAACAATTGTTCTAATGAGAAAGTTCATTGCCTATTGCAAAAACGACGGTTTTTTTAACGCTATAAAATATGGTTGTGCGACCATCACGGGAAAATTATATCGGCATTCGGAAACCGAGTTTGTGAAAATTAGAATTGACAAATCTTGGGATGTGCCAACGATACCCAACTATGAAATCAGACCTATATCGGTTGATAAAATTATTTTATTGGATTTTCCGCGTTTATTAAGCCAGCCTTGGCAACAATGGTTTGACCTTGGGAGTGAATTGTATGTGGGCTTTTACAATGACGAGCCTGTAACATACAGTTGGATTCATTATGCATATCATGATATGGGAGAGCTTGGTAGGTTTATGCTTAAAAAGGGCGAATGTTGGGTTGGCCCCACCTTTGTTGACAACAGATATAGGGGCAAAGGCCTTAACAAAACCCAAATGCTGCAAAACTTCAAGGATGCCAAGGCTACGATGGCTTTTGGTTCATTTAATACAGAAAACACTGCGTCAAGGGTTTCTTGTTTAAAAGTTGGTTTTGAAATATATGGTAAAGCTGTTTACACCAAACTACTCTTTTCAAAAAAGGTTAAAATTGAAGGTGATTTTCTAAAAGAACATCTTAAATAAATCCAAGCATGAATTTTTTCTTTTTCACTCTTGATTACGAACTCTACGGCAATGGTTCAGGGGATGTATTTAAACACATCATTGAACCGACCGAAAAATTGTTGGCGGTTGCCGATAAGTATGGCGTAAAGTTCACTTTCTTTTTTGAGGTGGTTGAATATTGGATGCTCAAAAAAGAATGGAATAAGGGTAATACAATGGGGTACAAAGAGAACCCTATATCGGCTATGGAAAACCAAATTATGGATGCTTGTCGTCAAGGACATGACATTCAGCTTCATATTCATCCGCAGTGGGTAGATGCCTATTGGAAAGATGGGAAATGGAACGTGAATCTTGAAAAGTGGCGTTTAGGCGGTTACTCAGGAGAAGGTGAGAATTCATTGGTGAACCTCCTTAAAAGAGGAAAGCAAACCTTGGAAGATCTATTGAAACCCATAGATCCCGATTATAAGTGCATTGCCATGCGTGCCGGAGGATATAATATCCAACCATCGGAAGAAATAGTGAAAGCCATGAAAGAGGCTGGACTAAAGATTGATAGTTCCATTTATCCAGGTGGCAAGGAAACAGGCAAACTTTCTCATTATGATTATACAAATATTGTCCCGACCAAAGGATTATGGCACGTGGGTGAACAATTGGAAGAATCAGGTAATACCGATATTCTTGAATTACCTATTGTAGCTTTCCCGATGATGCGTTTGAAGAAATTCATGACATGGGAAAGGGTGAGAGGCTTTTTGCAAAACAGTCAGTCCGCTAAGGATAGTCTTGAAGCCAAAACTTCGTCAACGGATAAGAAAGGCAGCAAATGGGATAAATTAAAATATTTTTTCCAGACAGAATGGCAAACTTGGGACTACTGTTTGTTTTCCCCTTCGCAACATGTAAGCTTCTTGAAGAAAATAGTTAAACAAGACAGAAATGTGTTTGTGCTGGTGGGACATCCAAAGAGTTGGAGTGGAAGCCGTGGCTTTGAAACCTTGTTAAGAAAAACAGGCGCAAATTACACCAATACGACAATACGTCATTTTTTCTTTGAAAAATAATGATATGCAAAAAAAAGAACGTCTTGTTATTGTGGATATTCTTACCTTGATGGCTACTATCTTAGTGGTTATGGGGCACCATAAATTTATGCGTGATTCGTATAGCTGGTATCCTGTCTATGATAAAATTATTTATTCGTTTCACATGGGTTTCTTTATGACCATCAGTGGTTTTTTGGTCAAATACACCTTCCCGTCAGATTGTCAATGGGGTAAATATGTTGTCAAAAAAGTAAAGAAGTTTGTCCCTGCATATTTAGCCGTGGGGCTGTTTGCGGCTCTTGTTTCCTTTAAGTCATTTAGTGGTTTTGCCAACGATATACTTATGCTTTTGGTCAATCCTACAGAAGGACCCATACAAATCATTTGGTACATTTATGTTTTATTAATGTATTATTGCCTTGCGCCGTTGGTGTTCCGCTTGTCAACCAAACAGCGATGGTGGTTGCTTTTGATTTCGGTGATACCAGGCATATTCTATCTCTATATGCCCCGCTATTTCAGCATGTTGAATTTTTTTAGATTGTTACCTTTTTTCCTGTTGGGTGCACAACTTGCCGATAACCTTGAGAAAATTCA
>Ga0310696_10006807_pt1 | contig 13510 bp, 10 predicted proteins | sample AusTroGonzalo_MG_4_FD_203885 | JGI IMG/M metagenome (GOLD analysis project Ga0310696, IMG submission 203885) | Bovine rumen microbial communities from tropical cattle in Woodstock, Queensland, Australia - Gonzalo_02 (v2) (version 2) | ecosystem: Host-associated > Mammals > Digestive system >... | reverse complement strand
GGAACGGATGCTTGCAGCTCATAAAAATGCAGGCCGTCCTAACATCCTTTATGGCAATATGATAAAGTGTTATTCCGATGGCCGTAATGTAGTCGACAAGAGCTTTGCTGGGCAAGATATAACCATGCTGGGGATGTATACAGGTACATTGAACCATGACCCGGCTTACATCCGCCGCGACCTGTTCGAAAAATATGGCTATTATGACGAAAGCCTGAAGATTGTCTCTGATTGGAAATGGTATTTGCAAGCTATCATTTTGGGTGGTGAGAAACCCCAATATGTGGATTTGGATATTACATTGTTCGATATGACGGGTATCAGTGTGACAAACAAGGAACTCGACAAAACGGAACGTAAAACGGTGCTGGAACAAATGTTCCCCCAAACCATATTGGACGATTATGAACGTTTTGCTTTTCCGATTGAACAAATCAAACGTTTGCAGCGGCATCCTTGGGCATACAAGATGGTGTGGCTTTTGGAAAGATGCCTCTTCAAATTAGAGAAAGCTAAAAGCGAAAAAAACTTGGTTTCAAAGTACGAATGAAATTTTCGGTCATTATACCATTGTATAATAAGGCTCCGTATGTGGCAAAAGCTATAGGTAGCGTGCTGTCCCAAACTTTTGGCGATTATGAGTTGGTCATTATGGATGACGGTAGCATGGATGGCTCGTTTGACATAGCACTGAAAGCTATAGAAGGTCATGGACATTGTCATCTGTATCGGCAACAAAACTTCGGGGTGAGCATCGCACGTAATAATGCCGTGGCACTTTCGCAAGGGGAGTATCTTTGTTTTCTTGATGCTGATGATTGGTGGGAACCATTATTTCTTGAAGAGATGTCGAAACTGATAGAAGAGTATCCTGATGCTGGTATTTATGGCACCAATTATACTATCGTTAATGAAACCAAGCGTAAAACCCGAGTAGCCAACGTTGGCGTGGAACAAGGCTTTGAAAAAGGTTATATCGACTATTGTAAAGTATATGCCAAGACCTTAGCAATGCCTTTGTGGACAGGAGCGGTTTGTATGCCAAGAAGGGTTTTTGATGAGATGGGAGGTTTCCCACAAGGTATAAATCTGGGAGAGGATTTCATGCTATGGATACGTGTCGCATTAAAATACAAAGTGGCTTTTTTGAACAAGCCATTGTCATATTACAACCAAGATGTGGACTCGGCAAATAGAGGGGTTGGAAGGTTACACAATCCACAGCATCATATACTTTGGAATTTGGATTTTCTGTCTGAATATGAGAAAACCAATCAGGATTGCAAACAATTGATTGACAATCTTCGTACTTATGGGTTGTTGCCTTATTATCTTTCAAAGGAATATCATGATACGGCAAAAGAAGAGTTGGCAAAAGTGGATTGGGGAAGGCAATCTGATAAAATGAGAAAACAATATGAACGGTCATTGTTTTCTCTACGGTCAGAATACAGGATTAGGCAATTGTGCTCTTGGGGGAAACAATGGTTGTTTAGAGTCTTGAAATAAATTGAAACCGTCCATGGCTTGTATTGTTCAGATAGGCTCCTTCCCTTTGTCCTCATGCCGTATTCAAGGCGGTGTGGAGGCTTCTGTCTTTGGCTTGGCGAAGGCGCAAAGTGTAACATACGAGGTGCATGTTTTTGACGTTCCTCGTATTGGCGGTAGCCATGTTGTTGAAAACATGGATGGTGTTGTTGTCCATAGGTTTTGTAATCAGGGTGGAAGGCAATTTGCCGCTGGGCGACAAACCGTTGAGATGGCCAAGGAGATACAGGCTTTGCACCCGGAAGTTTGTCATATCCATGGGACAAGCTTGTTTGCGTGGTTGATGTACCGTGAACTTAAAAGAATGAAATTGCATGTTATTGTTACGGTACACGGATTGGTTCGGATTGAGAAGTTTAATGCGTTAAGAAAAGGCATTTCAGCAAAAAAAATATTTCAGTATTTGTATCAAGGATGGGTGGAAAAGCGTTTTCTGTCGCATTTGCCGGCGGCTATTGTTGACACGGAATATGTAAAAAGTCGCGTGAACCAATATCCTATTCGGAGGAAACCTGTAATGCATGTGATTCCTCAGGGGATAGACGAGACTTTCTTTTCGGTGAAGTGCTCGAAAGATTCACGGATGATATTGTCAGTTGGTGCAATTGGTGAACGGAAAGGCCATCTGTTCACATTGAAAGCTTTTGAGTTGGCAAAGGATAAAGGAATGAATGCGCAGCTTGTGATTGTTGGTACGATAGCTGATAAGCATTATTTGGAACGACTTCAAAATGCTATTGCCCAATCGAAGTATAAGATTCAAATGTCATTATATACCGATATTACTGACGAAGCATTGAAAAAATTGTACGAAAAAGCCCATTTGTTCGTTTTGCACAGTGAGGAAGAAAGCCAGGGTATCGTGTTTGCTGAGGCTATGGCAACAGGCTTGCCTATTGTGGCAACTCAAGTTGGAGGAATTCCTTGGGTTGTTGAAAATGGAAGAAATGGCTTGCTGTCTGATTATGGAGATGTTGAAGCTTTTGCTGAAAATATCCAGCAATTGATGTCAGATACATCATTGTGGCAATCGATGTCGGATGCTTCTTCAGAAACGGCAAAGGTTTATCATTGGCATATTATAAGTAATAGAATTATCGAATTGTATCGCTTGATTCGTTGAAAAAAGAAATAAAACATGTTGACTTATTTTCCAAGGTATTTTTCAGTTAGAGCCATTATCTGTTATTTGGTTACTTTGGCATTGGTTAGTGCTTTGTTCATGAGTTATGTAATGCCATTGCAATTCATGTTGCTCGGTCTTGTACCTGTGATTATGTTTTTTAATTATTCCAACACATTAACTATAAGTTGGCAGAGAATCAAGCCGGCTACATTTACAAAAAAGCTGTTTGCTACGGCAGTGGTCATTCGCGTTGTGTATGTGATTTTTATTTATTTCTATTATATTGAAATGACGGGCCTTCCTCACATGTATTATCCTGGAGATGAACTTTTCTATGAGGAAGTAGGTGCCCAACTTAGGGAAATAGGTTTTTCTCAGTTTAGACAGTTGTTAAAAGATTGGCATGTCTCATTTTCCGATTCAGGATATTGTTGGTGGTTAGGTATTGAGAATGCAATTTTAGGTACCCATCCTTTGCCTTATAGAATTGTAAAATGTATTTTGGATGCATTCTCCTGTGTTTTGATATACAATTTGGCCAAGCGTAATTTTGGAGAGGCTACGGGGCGCATGGCTGGTATTTTTTGTATGTTGATTCCGAATCTGTGGCACTATTGTGGCTTGACTTTGAAAGAAACGGAAATGGTTTTTCTGACCATCGTGTTTACCGAACGAGCTGACTTTGCTTTGCGTTCCAAGAAAATCACAATCAGTGGTTTGGCATTACCTGCTTTAATAATTTTGGTTATGTTTACTTTCAGGACGGCATTAGGTGCGGTATTGGTGGCAGCTTTGGTTGCAGCACTTATTCTTACCTCGGGGCGGCAACTGGAATTATGGAAAAAAATCCTGCTTTCTTCAGTTTTTGCAGTATGGATGATGATGACAGTCGGTGTGGAAATAATTCAGGAAACACAGGAACTTTGGAGTGGTCGAACAGATAACCAGAGTGTTGGTTATCAATGGCGTGCAGAAACCAATAGTTTTGCTCAATATGCTTCGGCATCTGTTTTTGCTCCTTTGATTTTCACCATACCTTTTTCTTCAATGGTGGCAACCCCAGGACAAGAAAACCAGATGATGTTGAATGGAGCCAATTTCATCAAGAATATCATGTCGGGACTCACTATCCTTGCCATGTTCCTGCTCTTGGTCAGGGGGGATTGGCGAAAACATGTCTTGCCCGTTGCAGTAATGATGGGCTATTTGGTGGTGTTGGTTTTTAGTAATTTTGCCCACTCTGAGCGATTCCATCTTCCTGTTATACCTTTGGAGTTTATGTTTGCTGCATACGGTGTTTCCAAGCTGACCAACAAACATAAACGATGGTACGTGATTTGGCTGACGGGAATTAGTGTCGCCAATATTGCTTGGGCATGGATTAAACTGAAAGGAAGAGGACTGGCATGAAAGTTCTTATCATTGCTTCACACAACAAAGGCTACTTTATGCCTTTCATCGTCGAGCAGGCTGAAGCCCTTAAAAAGTTGGGGTGTGAGGTCGCTTTTTTGGGCTTGCAGGGCAAGGGGATTCGAGGATATTTGAAGAATTTGCCTTTGCTGAAAAAGGAAATCCGGCGCTTTCGGCCTGATATTATCCACGCACATTACGGATTGTCGGGTCTCTTCGCCAATCTGCAAAGACGTGTCCCAGTGGTGACTACATACCATGGTTCCGACATCAATGAGAAAAACGTGCTGCCTTTTTCGAAATTGGCGATGCGCTTTTCGGCATGGAATATATTTGTCTCAAAAAGAACATTGGAAATCGCCAGACCAAAGAAAAAGTATTCGCTGCTTCCATGTGGAATCGATTTTTCGAACCTGCAATTCACTGCAAAAGCAGAGGCCAAACGCCAAATGCAATTGAATCTGAACAAACGATATGTTCTTTTCGCCGGTGCATTCGACAATGATGTGAAAGATGTAGCATTGGCAAAAGAGTGCATACGATTACTGAAGGATGAAAATGTGGAGTTGTTGGAGTTGAAGGGCTATACACGTGATGAAGTGACTCTTTTGATGTGTGCTGTAGAAGCCTTGCTTATGACTTCTGTTTCTGAAGGATCGCCGCAGGTAATCAAAGAAGCCATGGCTTGCGGATGCCCTATCGTGAGCGTGGATGTAGGTGATGTCGGGGAACGAATTGCGGGAATTGGAGGTTGTTTTGTGGCTGAAGCAAGAGACCCGGAAGAACTGGCAGGCTTGTTGCAAAAGTCCATGGCTTATGAAGGCAAAACCACAGGACATGACAAAATTATCGCCGATGGGTTGGGTAATCAGTTGGTGGCGAAGAGATTGATGGAAATATATAAAAAGATATGCATAGAATAAAAATAGTTGAAATTCAAGAGATTGAATTGGACTCTTGGGATGGCTTGTTGAAGTCCTCTCCCGTGGCCACTTGGTTTCAAACGCCTGAAGCCTATCGGTTTTTCAACAGCCTTTCATTCGTGGAGGCTTTTGCGCTTGGTGTCAAAAATGATGGCATTTTGAAGGGTGTTGTGGTAGGATATGTCCAACAAGATGGTGGACGGTTGAAGCAGTTCTTGTCTCGCCGTGCCATCATCACCGGAGGGCCTCTATTTGCCGAAGACATTACTGACGAGGAAGTGAAGACCTTGCTCGACGCATTACAAATGCGGCTGAAACGAAAGGCCATCTATATCGAGACGCGCAATTTCAACGACTACAACCGTTGGCGTACGGCGTTTGACGAATGTGGGTTCAGATATGAGCAACATTATGACGTGATTGTCGATACTTCTTCTATTGATGAGGTATATGGCAGGTTGGATAGAAACAGGAAAAGAAACATCAAAAAGGCTATCGAAAACGGAATAGTGATAGACAAAAATCCTAGCGAAACAGATATTAAGGTTTTTTACTCATTGTTGGACGAATTGTACAGAACCAAAGTAAAAACTCCCTTGTTTCCATACGAGTTTTTTGAAAAACTGAGAGCGTTACCTGCCTCACTTTTTTGTATTGCAAAGGATTTGGAAGGCAAAGTTATTGGTGGTTTGGTGTGTGTGGCACAAACAGGCAATGCCGTTTATGCTTGGTTCGCTTGTGGCGACGATACTCAATATAAAAAGCTCTCACCTTCGGTGATGGCCAATTATGCTGGAATTTGCCATGCAGCGGAAAATGGCTTTGCCAAATTTGATTTCATGGGAGCTGGCAAGCCCAATGACAGCGGTTATGGCGTGCGAGACTTCAAGATGAAATTTGGTGGAGAATTGAAGGAACTGGGGCGTTACATCCACGTTTGCAATCCATTGCTTTACAATATGGGCAGGTTGGCTGTAATAATCATGAAAAAATTATGAATATTCTCTTTGACATCAATCATCCGGCGCATGTGCATCTGTTGCGGAATGTATATAAAATGCTCGTTGAACGAGGCCATAAGATTATAGTCGTCGTCAAGGAGATTCCATCAGCGATGCAACTTCTGGATTTATATGGTATTCCATACGTTAACATCGGCAAAAAAAACGACAACCTTGGCAAGAAAGGCTTCGATCAATTGGTTTACGACCGCAGAATGCTCAAGATTGTTAGGCAAAATCATATTAACATTGGTCTCGGCTCTTCCATCAATATTCCGCATGTTAGCATGTTGAGCCGCATGAAGAGCATCATTCTTGACGATGACGACGATAAGGTAGAACTGTTTGTTGAGTTCGGACATCCGTTTGCGGATACAATTCTGAGCCCTGTCGACACACTTAGGAAATCGAAGAAAACGCTTTATGTCAATTCTTATCACGAGCTGTCGTATTTGCATCCTAACCGGTTTAAACCGGATCCAAGCGTTTTGCAGGAAGCAGGTATTGAAAAGGGGGAGCCTTATTTTATTCTCAGGTTCAATGCTTTCAAAGCCCATCATGATGTGGGTGTGGTTGGTTTGACTATTGAGAACAAACGCCGTCTTGTGAACAATCTTAGTTTGAGAGGCAAAGTGTTTATCACCACCGAGCGTGATATGGATGATGAATTCAAGCCATACCAATTGATGGTGTCGCCGGAGAAAGCACATTCATTGATGTATTATGCCACGATGTTGGTCGGCGATAGTCAAACAATGACATCCGAGGCAGCTGTTTTGGGTACCCCCGCCATCCGTTGTAACACGTTTGTCGGAAGAATTCATTATTTGGAGGAAGAAGAACACAAATATGGATTGACGTATGGTTTCCGCCCTGACGAAGCAGAGAAGATGTTTGAAAAGATTGATGAGCTTCTTGCCATGCCCAACCTGAAAGCGGAATGGCAGATCCGCCGCCAGAAGATGCTTTCGGAAAAGATAGACTATTCCCGGTTTCTTACGTGGTTCGTTGAAAGCTATCCCGAAAGCAGAAAGATTATGAAGGATGATCCCGATTACCAATGGAGATTTAAATAAAAAAGGTTATTTTGTGATAGTTGAATCTATAATGGCTATATTTCGGAAATAATATGTATTTTTGCGCGAAAATTTAATCAAGTCTAACAGTTGAATTTATGTATAAAAGAAAGTTGTATTTGTATGTTTCGCTTATTGCGATGGTTCTTGCGATGAGTTCTTGTGTTACTTCCAAGAGTGTCAGGTATTTACAGGATATGCCGAAAGAAGGTTTGCCTTTGAATGAAGCATTGGAAGCAACAATTTGTCCTTACGATGAATTGAGAATTCGTGTTTATAGTGACGGTGGTGATGAGGATGAGTTAGTAAAACCGTTTAATATTATGGGAAGCATTAGTAATAATGCGAATGTTGGCTATGGCTATCTTGTGGATGTGAATGGTAATATTCAATTTCCAGTCTTGGGCGAGCTTCATGTTGAAGGTCTTACTCGTTTGCAATTGCAGGATGCCATCCGTACACGTCTTCAAAATGAAGGGTATGTGAACAAACCTTTGGTGTTGGTGCGCTTCATGAATTTTAAAGTGTTTTTCTTAAGTAGTACTGGAGGTAGGGTGATTAATATTTCGAACGAAAGATGCACTTTCCTTGAAGCTTTGGCTATGGCGGGCGGATTGGATTTGTATACTCGTCGCGACAGAATTGGAGTGATGCGTGAGGTGAACGGAAGACGAGTTGTCCATTATTTGGATCCTCGATCAACTGCCATTTTTGACGATGATTTCTTTTTGCTACAGCAAAATGACATTATCTTTACAGAAATCAATGCTCGCCGGTATGTTACGGAAGCTTATGCCAATTGGAGCCTTTTGTTGTCGGCGGTGTCTTCTGTCCTTACGGCAGTGGGCTTGTGGATGTCTTTCCGTAATATAGCAAACAAATGATTGTGTTTATTTTGTTTTGTTTTGTTTAAAATAAGGGTATTTCATAATAAAGAATAAAATGGAATCTAATACAACGACAAATAAGAACGTCAACGATGTAAATGCGTTTTTTGACGAAGATACCAATAGCGGTTTTAAGTTTAAGGATATAGTTTTCCTGATACTCCGAAATCTGCACTGGTTCATTATCTGTGCTCTTATAGGAGGAACTATTGCTTATTTTAAAGTTCAGAAGCAAGAGCGGATTTATGCGAGTAGATCTTCTATGTTGATCAAGACCAGTGCAAGCGGAGGCTCGGAGTCTTTCCGTGGCTCTGCCCCTATCAATACAATCACGGGAGCCGGTCTGGTGATCAGTACTGTCAATAATGAGATGATGGTGCTGAGATCTCAACGCAATATGGAGAACATGGTGAGGGCCCTAAACTTGAGTGTTGACTATGCATACAAGACAAAGATAGCAAAAAGGAACATGAACCTGTATAAGTCTTCTCCTGTAGAAGTCAAGTTTCTTGACTTGGACGAACAATCTTATTCTTCATTTAGTGTCACTCCCATAAATGAAAAATATGTGCTCCTTGATGATTTGGGATCCAATATTCCTTCTATGCGAGTACAACTGAATGATACAGTGACTGTACCTTGTGGTAGGATTGTAGTTGTTCCGACATGGCGTTATGAGGATTTTATCAATACGACTATTGTTACTACACATTCTCCTTTGTCTTCTGTGGCTTCTTCATTCCGTTCGAGGGTGAGAGTTTCAAGAGATAATGACAGAAATGCCATTTTGAGGCTTTATTTGGAAGATACTTCCCCGTTTCGGGCAGCTGATGTGTTGAATAAACTCATGGATGTTTATAATCAGGAATCCATCGATGACCAGCAGCGTGTGCTTGATTACACCGAAAAGTTCATTAATGACCGAATTGAATATTTGATGACGGACATTAAGGAATACGAACAAGTACATGTCAGTTTTAAGCAATCGCATAATATTATTGATACGCGTTCGTTCGGACAGGATTACATGAGAACTAGCGTCTCCTCGACCGAGGAAGAGAAAAAGCTTACTGAGCAAGTGGGGATGATTCGTTATTTGGTTAGCTTTGTAGAAGAAAATGATGATAAGATTATCCCTGTGGGGCTGACCTCGATTTCTGCCGATGCCTCTACTGCCATCAAACATTATAATGATAACCTTCTGAAAATTGAGAAATACAAGGCGGACGGTACGGAAAACAATCCTGTTGCGCAGAATTTGAAAGATCAACAGGTAACCTTGCGCTCAAGTATTATTTCTTTGTTGGAGGGCAATTTGATTGCCTTGGAGGAACGTATTGCTAAAGCAAATCGTGAAAAGAATGTTGCCAATTCGCAGATTCATTCCGTTCCTGTTGCCCAGTTGGAGCTTAGTTCAGTGGAAAGGATGCAAGGAATTAAGGAGAAATTGTATCTCCAGCTATTGACAAAACGTGAGGAATTGCTGATGACCAGTCCTCAATTGGAGGCTACGGCCAAAGTTATTGATTACGCATCACCAATCAATTCTCCAATCGCTCCAAATGAAAGTAGAATGGTTTTAATCGGTCTCTTGATTGGTTTGGCTGTCCCGATAGTTATCATGGTGCTTCATAATATGATGGATACAACACTTCATGACAGGGTTGATGTCCAGAAATCTTCTAATGTGCCGTTTTTGGGCGATATTCCTTATCAGAAAGAGGTTTCTGGCCATGCCGTAATGGTGCGTGAAAATGGTCGAGACTCACTTTCTGAGTCGTTCCGTCTGATTCGTTCCAGTTTGGAGTACATGAAGGATAGAAGAGACGGGGCTCATGTCATCATGTTCACTTCATTTATGGTGTCATCGGGCAAGACTTTTGTTTCGACCAATTTGGCTACCAGTTTTGCATTGGCTTCCCGTAAAGTGGTCATTGTGGACTTGGATATTCGTAAAGGTACATTGTTTAAGGTGTTTGGTATAAATACTAGAGCAGGTGTTTCAAATTATCTTTCAGGAAAGACGGATAATGTGGATGATATTATTCATTCTGACACGAATACACCTAATTTGGACATTATTTTCTCTGGGCCGGTACCTCCAAATCCTGCTGAATTGTTGATGAGTACCCGTTTGGAAGATTTGATTTCAGAACTTCGTAAACGTTACGAATACATATTCCTTGATAATGTTCCTGTTGGTATGGTGGCTGACGCGGATATCGTGAAACGTGTGGCAGATACTACCATCATGGTGCTTAGAGCAGGTAAGACTGACAAACGTTTGCTCTTTGATGTGGATAAGTTCTATAAGGATGGTAAGTTCCCGAACCTCTGCGTGGTTCTGAATTCTGTAAATAAGAAGAAGCGTGGCTATGGATACTATGGTTACGGCTATGGTTATGGCTATGGTTACGGCTACGGTTATGGCTACGGCTATGGTTATGGCTACGGATACGGCTACGGCAACGAAGAGGATGGAAAGAAGAAAAAGAGGAAATGGTATCAGCGTATTTTCCGCAAGCATCACCACCACCATCATCATTCGAGTCACCAAAGTGTGGCTAACGCACATGACGACGGTAAAGATTAAGGAATAAAACATGTTTGGTTTTCGACATAGTTTGCCAAAGGACATATTCCGAGGCGTGTGTGATGTGCATTGCCATCTGCTGCCAGGTGTTGACGATGGGTTTTCTTCTACCGAGAAATCGCTTCATGCCCTGAAAAAGCTGGAGAAACATGGAATTCAGAAAATGATTCTGACGCCGCACTTCATGAAGGATTATCCTGACAACAATCGCGCGAACATCATGGCTAAGTTTGAAGCCTTTAAGGTGGAAGCGGCCAAAGTGAGTGGAATCGAGCTTCGTTTGGGCGGCGAATACATGCTGGATGCCTGTTTTATGGATCGTTACAAGGAAGGTTTCTTGACTTTGAACGGTAAGGATGAAGTGCTTTGCGAGACTTCCTATTTGATGTATGAACCTGGCATCACGGATATGCTTTACGATATTATGTGTGAGGAAATGCAGCCTGTTATAGCGCATCCTGAGCGGTATGAATATGCTGTGAAGGACAATTATCTCAGATGGAGGGACAAACGTTACAAGTTCCAGTTGAATTTGCTTTCATTGGCAGGTGCATACGGAAAACCAGCCATGGTGAAGTCGCATTATTTGCTGAAGGAAGGCATGTACGATTATGTGGGCTCCGATATGCATGGATTGAGCAATTTTGAACGTTTCCTTCCTGAGATTCGTTTGAGCAACAAAGAAATCGAACGGTTAGAGCAACTTATTGAGAACAACAAGAAGTTGTTTGACTAACAGGTTGATGAAAAATGAAAAATCCCGATGGGCAGTGGCTCGTCGGGATTTTTTTTTGCTTTAAAGAGGCTGTCATAGTATTATGGCAGCCCTACAACGGTTATTTCAGTCCACGTGCTTTCAAATAAGGCTCGTAGTCAGGGTCTTGGCCACGGAACTTGCGGTATTGCACCATGCCTTCGTCGTTGCCGCATTCTTGCAGACAGTTCTTGCGGAACGAGGCGGCTAACTCGGGATTGAAAAGGTTGCCCGAGGATTTGAAATAGTTGAAGGCATCCTTGTCTAACACTTCGGCCCAAGTGTAGGCATAGTATCCGGCGCAGTAACCGCCGTTGAAGATGTGGGCGAAGTTGGTCGAGCGGTAGCGGGGCAGGATTTGTGGTATAAGGCCGATGGCATCCATTTGTTGTTTTTCGAAAGCGTCCACGTCCATAGCCTTGATTTCGTCAACAGAGGTGATTTCGTGGAACTTCATGTCTAAGATGGAAGCGGCGATGAGTTCAGTGGTCATGAAGCCTTGGTTGAAGAGGGCACTGTTCTCAATCTTGGCGATGAGGCTGTCGGGCATGACTTCGCCGGTCTTGTAATGCTTGGCGTACATGCGGATGACTTCAGGCTCGGCGACCCAGTTCTCCATGATTTGCGAAGGCATCTCCACATAGTCGTGGGGCACGTTGCCGCAGGTGCGGTCGTAGAGGCCGTCGCTGAAGAAGGCGTGCAGGCTGTGACCAAACTCGTGCCACATGGTCTCGGTCTCGTCCCAAGTGAGCAGGGCCGGGGTGTCGCCCGAAGCGGGGGTGAAGTTCATCACCAAGGAAACAACAGGATAAATCTTCTTGCCGTTGATGTCGTGGCCGCTCTCGCGGAAGCTGGTGCACCATGCACCACCACTCTTCGACTCACGCGGATAGTAGTCCATGTAAAGGATGCCGAGGAAATCACCGTTAGCTTCCTTTACCTCGTAGGTCTCAACGCCTGGATAATAGATGGGCAAGTTGGTGTTTTGCGTGAAGGTGATGCCGTACAACTTGTTGGCAGCCATAAACATGCCGTTGCGCACGTTGTCGACAGTGAGGTAAGGTTTGATGTAGTTCTCGTCGAAGTCATATTTGGCCTTGCGGAGTTTTTCGGCATAGTACCACCAGTCACAACCTTCGAGTTTGATGCCTGCACCTTCCTTGTCGGCGATGGTTTGCATTTCGGATAGTTCCTTCTTGGCAAGTTGTTGCGCAGGATTGAAAATGTCGATAAGGAATTTGTCAACGGTCTTGGAGTCTTTTGCCATGTTGACGGCCAAAACATAGTCGGCAAAGTTTTCATAGCCAAAGAGTTGCGCCTTCTTTAGTCTCAATTCCAGCATTTGCTTGATGAGAGCTTTGTTGTCGTATTCGTTGTTGTTGTCGCCGCGGTTGTAATAGGCCTCGTACATTTCCTTGCGCAACTTGCGATTGTCGGAGAATTGCAAGAAAGGAATCAAACTGGGCTTTGAGAGCGTGAACACCCACTTGCCTTCCATGCCGTCCTTCTTGGCTTGCTCGGCAGCGGCATCGATGCTGGTCTGGGGCAGACCTGCAAGGTCTTTTTCGTCCTCAATGACGAGTTTGTAGTTGGCGTTCTCTTTCAAAAGGTTGTTGCCAAATTGCAGGCTCAAGGTCGAAAGTTGTTCGTTGATTTTGCTCAGTTCCTTTTGTTTGTCAGCAGGCAGTCCGGCACCGCTACGCACGAAGTCTTGATGGTATTTCTCCACCACGCGGATTTGCTGGTCGTCCAAGCCCATTTCGTTGCGATGTTGATACACATAGTCGATGCGCTCGAAGAGTTTCGGGTTCATCATGATGGCATCGCTGTGCTTGGAGAGCATGGGCAGCACTTGTTCGGCGATGGCAATCATCTCGTCGTTGGTGAGGCATTCGTTGAAGTTGAAGAACACATTGCTGACGCGATCCAAAATCTCGCCCGATTTGTCGAAAGGCAGGATGGTGTTTTGGAAGGTCGGGGTCTCGGCATTGTTGACAATCGCGTCAACCTCGGCTTGCTGCTCAGCGATACCCGCCTCAAAAGCAGGCAGATAGTGCTCGTTTTTGATTTGGTCGAACGGCGGCACTTGGAAAGATGTCGTGTATTCGGCCAGGAAAGGATTCGGACTTTCAGTCTCAGTTTTTGGCTCGCTCTTCGAGGTGCACGAAGCCAAGGTGATTACGCTTACAGCA
>Ga0310696_10006806_pt1 | contig 13510 bp, 11 predicted proteins | sample AusTroGonzalo_MG_4_FD_203885 | JGI IMG/M metagenome (GOLD analysis project Ga0310696, IMG submission 203885) | Bovine rumen microbial communities from tropical cattle in Woodstock, Queensland, Australia - Gonzalo_02 (v2) (version 2) | ecosystem: Host-associated > Mammals > Digestive system >... | reverse complement strand
ACCCAATATACAAAAGGAATTTGAACAAGTAATCTCCGAATATAGGGAACGTTATAAACGCGCAGAAAATGCTCTTCAAAAAAGAGTTGTCAGGGAGGAAAGAAAAAAGGCAATTAAGAAACTCCATATGGATAGAAGAGCAAAACAATGGGTAGGGAAAGTGCACCGGATTTCAACGTACGACGATGGATCCGGTTGGTTATGCGTAGAACTGGAAAAAGATTTATTACTTACAAGCATTTCTTCTTCTTTCCCCGTTGGATCACAAACCTACAAAACTTTATTATCATTGAAAGAAGGTCAAAAGATAAATTTCTCAGGAGAATTTTATATTCTTGGTGGAAATTCAGAATACTCAAAAAATTATACAGAGTATCAAACAATGAATAGACCGGAATTTTTCTTTAAATTTACAAAAATTACTGCTCTAAAGTAAGCGGAATTAATCAATATTCCCCAAGAACTTCAGACTATTGGTATGTTACCAGTTTTGTTCGCGTCAAACACGCTCTTTAAGCGTTGCCAAAACGAAGGTGCCGCGTCTTGCGTGGATTTATCCTCTTCTTCGAGCTCTTCAACCCCGTCCGCACCCGTCTCACTCTCGGGCGCGGTTTCGGGGTCTCGCTGTTCAGGAAAGGAGGATACTTCGGGGGTAATATGGTGTCGGGCTCTTCCATACCCACATTAAAGGGGTCTATCCGCTCGGGGATTTCTATGTTATTATACCCGCTATCTTTATCTTCTAGTAAGCGTTTGGCTATATCATCATTGCTGATAACGCCCCCATATTGTAATAAATCTGCGCGATGTCGGCTTCTACGCGGTTGACTTTCGCCGTTTCTTTGTCGCTCATCTCGTCATCCTGCACACTTGCCACTCCGCCATAAAAGCCGTTAATTTAAGTAAGGGGTCATCCTGAACTTGATTCAGGATCTTCAACGCTTGTTGTTGCGCAGTGAAACAGCAAACGGCATGCGTGGAAGATTCCGTATCAGGTACGGAATGACCTTTTTTATTATACCCCTTTTATTATACCCCGCACAGAAACACTGCGGGGTGACGGTGTTGGGGGTTAGTACTTGCGGGGGTGGCGGCGGGCGGAAAAAGCGGGGGGAAAACGGAAAATTTCACTATGCAAATTTAGAGGGGAATTTGCAATTTTACCAAGTTGGGTAAAAATGCAAAATTTAGGTTATTTTTGCAAGTTACTTTTGGCAAAAACGGCGGTAATTTTGAGCGTGCCGATTTTGAAGCAAAGTGTCCTATTTGCACTTTATGCGCCTGTTTTGAGCGTCTTATTTGGCAAAAATCTAATCGGTGGACTTAAAATTTTGACTATTTTAACGGGGTTTCACGTCGTAGAACTGGGGTTATACACCGGTTTTGGCATATAATTGACATAAAAAGTTTTTATTGACATAAAAGTTTTTTTTAGTTATTATATGTCTTAACGTGGGGATAACCCGTGTGCAAAACTTTTTCATAAAATAGGGTGTTTTATTATGGCAGAAATACAAAAAATACGCTTTAAATTCCCTAACGGAGAGGAGTTTGAGGCCGAAGGGAGCCTTGAGTTTATAGAATCGCAACGCAATTACTTTTTTGCGCTGTTGGAAACCAAGCGCCGCTTATCCCAAACCGCTTCCGCACTGGCCCCGCAAACGCCCAAAATGGCCGAAAAAGAGCCCGCCGAAAGGCTCATCCGGCCGCATTTATGGGAAGATTTGTTGCGCCAAGAACAAGATTTACTGGCCCTGCGCAAAAAACACAAAATAACCGCCGTTCAGGCCGCTTTTGTGATAGTTGCGGGGGCTAAAATGGTGCTGGGGAAGGATAGTTACAGTGCGTTGGAATTATCCCGCTCGCTCAAATTATCCGGCTTTGAAACAGGCCGTTTGGACCGCTTATTAAAAGGGGAAGTTTCTATTGGCAGATTGCAAGCGGGGGGAGCCAAACGTAGCCGCGCTTACCAATTAACCCCGCAGGGCATGGCCCATGCCACGCTGTTGGCCCAGAAACTGATAAATCAGTAATCTTATATAAAAGATATCAAAAGGATAGCCGGAAAAGGGGGATAAAATCCTTTTTCCGGTACTTTTTTATGTAAGATTATAGAGTTTTACTCTCTTTCCCCATGTGATTGCTTGGTTCCGCCGGCTTAACAGACTTTTTGGGGGGGTTATAGGTATTTAATTTTTGCAAATTTAAGCGCAAAATTGCAAATTTTACACAATAAGAAATTTGAAAAAGACCCCAAAATACCCTAAAAACTTTTTACGCTAAAATAAAATATACTTAAATAATAAATATTTTTTATTTTATATCATTTTTTACTTTTTTCCCATTTTTCCGTTTCTGAAATCTTAATATTTTTTTACTCCAAACTAATTAAACACAATTTTGTGGAAAACCGCACAAAAAAATCAGCGCGCGGGGGGTTATATGTCCGGTTTTAATAACTAACGATAATTTTTATTATGTTAACTAAAATAGGTATTTCAGGGGGAAACCCCGTACTTATAATTAAAATTAGATTTTTAAGATTTTATATTTTATTATAATGTTTTTTATACTAAAACTAATACAAATTATAAGTATTTTATTAGTAGCACTCTTGGTGGTTGTAAAATGCCTATTTTTTTTGAAAAGGGGACCTTGCGATTTTCCCCTGTTCGGGGAATTAAAAATAAAGATGATTTTGTGTGGGGATAAAACTCCCCCTTTTTTTTGCAAAAAATGCAAATTTTAATTTTTGCAAAAACGGACTCATTTTTGTAAAGGCCTTTCCAGAACGGCCCAAAATGAATTTCCCCATACCCTAGGTACCCCCAAATGCAATTTGGGGCGATTTAGAACGGACGCGATTTTAAAAATACTGATAATATAATATAAATATGCTCAAAATGGCTCTTTTAGCATTTTTATCAAACAGGGGATAGGGCTTGGCTTGGCTTGGCTTGGCTTGGCTTGGCTTGGCTTGGCTTGGCTTGGCTTGGCTTGGCTTGGCTTGGGCTTGGGGAATTGAAATGCGGGGTTAGAGAGTTCCCGGTTTTTGGGGTAACACCGGCGCAGTGGCTGGTGCGCATAGGCTTTTGAGAATATAGGACCTGATCCGTAGGATTTGATTAGCACGGGCACCGCTTACGCGCAGATTTGGGGTTATTAGATTCGTAGGAAAACAGATAGGGTGCGCCCACGCCTGCCGGATTTGCCCCAAAAAGAAGAATAACAAAGCCGGGCTAGGTATTTACTTTTTGAAAATCCGGTGAGGAGGGGGCGAAAAGCGCGTCAAAAGCCGTGTTAATGGGGGGTAATTTAAGGGAATTTCCAAATTTCGGTTTTTTTGTTTTCCCCCCGCGCTCAAGAAAACGACGCACATTATCCCCCCGCGCGCTAGTAATATCGCTGCCGCTCCATGTTCCCAAATCCAGCCCGACAGAAGAATCCAGCCATAACGCGCAGACACATTTATATCGGGCAAACTGCACATTTATACCAAAGCACAACAGATGTAAATAAATATCCCCCGGCGTAGCAGCCGGGGGATATTTAAGGGACCTTACTTAAATTACATATTTATGTTTGACGTACCGCCGCGTTCCCAGTTCACCACCGACACGTTAAACGTAATTTCGTGCAAGCCCGCAAATACCGCCGCCTGATTTTTCATGGTTTCATATAACTCTTTGGGGTCTTTTGCCATATCCCACGTAACCCCACGGCGGTTTTTCGAAAAATCATTTTTGTTTACAAAATAGAGATTTCCCGCTTCGGGCTCCAACATATACGGCGTGAACACTTTAGCCGCTGCCGATGCATTATCGGCATATACGTCCGCATGCGAAAGGTCTTCTATCCACGCGATATCTTTGATTTCGCTTTCGTCGGTAACGTCCAAAAATACAATGGCCCAGTTTATCCCGAACATGTGAGTGGATAATTCGCCGGCTAACTCGTCAAACCAAACGGCCTGCTCTTTACATTGAGGCGAATTTTTCTTACACATGGCTACCACCGTGAACGGACTTTGATATTTGGGCATTTCAACCGATAACAAACCGGTGCGCGTGACTTTCAAATCTTCCCCCCCTTTGAGCGACTTAAACGTAAAACTCGTCCAATCACCCACAGGCGCGACGCCTTCATCCCAACTGTACTCGGAGACGTCAAACGTGCTTTTGGTGGCGCCGTCGTTTTTCTTAAACACCTTCTCCCCCATTTCGGCGTATAATTTCAACGGGTTTTCCGTCGCGTTCCACGTGATAATTTTGCGGCTCTTGGATCCGTCGCTCTTATCCACATAATAGAAATTTCCCGCTAAAGGCTCCATGCTCATATACGGCGCAAATACTTTGTAGCACGCGCCAGCCGCACAACCCGCCGCAACGTTGCTATATGAGTCCAAGTGTGCTAAATCTTTAATCCACGGCACCTCTTTGGCATCCTGTTCGTCAAAAATATCCAAAAATACGATTATCCAATCGGCCTTTTCTCTCACTTCCGGATAGCGCGCCAAAAATTCATCCACCCACAACGCCTGTTCTTTGCACACGCTGTCGTTCTTTTTACACACTACCACCCCTAAGTAAGGGTTCTCATAACCGGATGTTTCAAAAGATACACTCTGATGTTCTTCCGGGTCAGACGTGCGCGTGACCACCAAGTCGCTCTTGCCTTGCAGCGATTTGAACGTGAAACTTTCCCAGTTTTGCAAAAAGGGCATTTCCTGTTGCATATTTTTAAGTACTATGATTTCTTCCTTCATGCAACCCGTTAAACACAATACTGCGCTTAATGCTATGACCAGTGACAGTAATTTCTTCATACACTCTCCTTGTATAATGGCCGGTGCGTAAAGCAGGCCTTTTTTATAGTGTTAAATAATTGACAGGGTTTGTCAACGGTTTTTTGGGCCTATGGCAAATATGGGCCTTTTGGTCCGTTTTTTAATCGGGGATGATCCCTATTTTTATTTTGTTAGAGCAGATGATTTTTCAAAACCGCTTTTAGTTTGCGGGATTTAGGCGGACGCCGGCTGTACTGCAGGTACTGCAAACCCGCGAGACCGCAAAATTGTATCGCAGGAAAGCAACAAAACACAAAAGAAAATCGCTTTTGTGTTTTGTGCGTAAATCGTTAGAGCGCGAAATGTTGTTAAATAAAAGACCCCCCGCTTATCGCGGGGATCCTTAAAATTATTCTTCGTCTTCCGCCTCGTTGGCGCGTTCGGTCCGCTTGCGGATCAAGTGCGAAAGAATCTTCTTGCGCAACCGCAACGACTTGGGCGTAATTTCCACCAGTTCGTCGGGCGCGATATATTCTACCGCTTGTTCCAAACTCATCACGCGCGGCGGGGTCAGCACGTAGGACTCGTCGCTTGCCTTACTGCGCATATTGCTTAAATGTTTGGCTTTGCACGGGTTGACTACCAAATCGTTAGAGCGCGAATTTTGCCCCACAATCTGCCCCGCATAGACTTTCTCGCCGGGCCCTAAAAAGAGTTCGCCGTTGTTTTCCAAGGCGTAGAGTGCGTACGGCGTCGTTTCGCCGTCCTCTTTGGCAATCAGCACGCCGTTGTGGCGCAAATCGGGCAAATCGGCCTTGGGGAAATATCCCTTAAAACTATGGTGCATAATGCCCGTACCGCGGGTACTGGTTAAGAGTTCGTTCTTAAATCCGATAAGCGCGCGCGACGGAATTAAATATTCCAAACGCAAGCGGTCCTCCCCTTCGCTGACCATATTTTCCAGTTGCGCAGCACGCGTGCCTAAAATGGTAAACACCGCACCTTGATATTCGCTTTTGATATCCAAAATCAGCGACTCCATCGGCTCTAAAATTTTGCCGTTTTCTTCTTTATAAATCACTTCGGGCGACGATACCGCGAGTTCAAACCCCTCGCGGCGCATATTTTCAATTAAAATAGTTAAATGCAGTTCCCCGCGCCCGTAAACTTTGAATTTCCCCTCGCCCTCTAATTGTTCCACTTTCAACCCGACGTTGGTTTGGGCTTCTTTTTCCAAGCGGTTTTTGAGATGGCGGCTGGTAACAAATTTTCCCTCGCGGCCCGAAAAAGGGCTGTCATTAACTAGAAAATCCATAGACATAGTCGGCGCGTCAATGGTTAAGGGCGGCAGTGCGTTTAAGGCGTCCGGGCGGCAAATCGTGTCCCCCACGTCCACACCTTCCAACCCCGCAACAGATACGATATCCCCCGCGGTCGCGCTTTCCACTTCCACTTTACCGAGGCCCAAAAAGCGTTCAATTTTGGCGGCTTTAGCGGGCGTGGTGGATCCGTCTTGGTGCATAAGCACCACACTTTGGCCTTTGGTAATATTCCCCGCCAAAATGCGCCCGATACCGACGTGGCCCAAGAAATTATTGTAGTCCAGCATAGTAACTTGCATTTGCAAGGGCGCGTCCGGCTCGGCAAGCGGGGCGGGCACGTGCGCTAAAATGGTGTCCAAAATCGGGGTAATATCTTTGCCCTTTTCTTCCATTTTCAGGCTCGCCCAACCGGCGCGGCCGGAAGCGTAAATAATCGGGAAATCTAACTGTTCGTCGGTAGCGCCCAATTCCATAAATAAATTAAATACTTCGTCCACCACTTCGCTGGGGCGGATATGTTCGCGGTCCATCTTATTGATAACCACAATCGGGCGCAGGCCAAGCGCCAAGGCTTTGCGCAACACAAAACGCGTTTGGGGCATGGGCCCTTCTACCGCGTCCACCATTAAAATGGCCCCGTCTACCATTTTGAGTACGCGTTCCACTTCGCTGCCGAAATCGGCGTGGCCGGGGGTATCTACAATGTTAATGGTGTGGCCTTTGTAACCGATAGAAGTGCATTTGGCTAAAATGGTAATTCCGCGTTCGCGCTCCAAGGGGTTGCTGTCCAAAACGGTGTCTTGCGCTTCGTCTTCTTTAACCTTAAATTCGCCGGCAACTTTTAACAGGGAATCTACGACGGTGGTCTTACCATGGTCAACGTGCGCGATAATGGCCACGTTGCGTACATCTTGACGGGTGTTTTTCATACTTACTTAATTCCTAATATTCACAAAATATCCCGCTTGCGCGGGAATACACAAAAGGTATCTTTATTATATTTTAGTATTTTTAGAGAAACTTTGCACGAAAAACACTCCCGTTTTTACGCGGGAGTGTTTTATAAATTATGTCCGTTGCGGTGAAAATTTAATTTCCCCGTTTGGGTAAAACCTATTGAGCGATATTTTTAACAACGCCATAGGTTCTTTGCGGAAAATCGCTCAAATTGATTTTTTCCAAATGCGGTTGCAAATCAAAAATAAGACCCGTGTTCCCCGCTTGGCACTGGCGGACATAGGGGCCGTATTTATCGGACGAAGCATACACATTGATAACAGCGGTGCGCCCGTCAGGAAATAAATAAACTTTTTTAAGTAAATTCCACAAGCCGATCCATTTTATCGGTTCTGCCTTGCGCGTTATGCCGGATAACAAGTTTTTCTTCGCGTTTTTTTGATAGATACAATCTTCCCCGTAAGCAGTTTTCCATTCATTTGAAAAAGCCTCTAATTGGTTATCAGGGTAAATATCAATTTTAACCCCCGCCACCTTAAAAGGATATCTTTGCCAAAATGCGGGATCCGTTTGCGACGAGCGCACATGATAGACAATATTATTTTTGCCGTCTTCAAGCGCTACCTGTTCGTTAACAATAAACGGAATTATGGGTTCGTAATAATAGGTCCATACTTCTTGGCCGTTTTCTACATTTTTAGTAGCAAATTTAATGGCAAAAGAGGATATTCCCATTTTGATAACGGGATAGTCTTTTGCGGTAGTCGGCTTGCCGGCTTCCAAGGCTTCTTGCATGGCTTGGTTTAATTTTTGGGAATTGACCCACGGGTAATTTTGCTTAACCTGCTCGGCCGCTTCAGGCAAAGACGTGGTTCCGGAAGATTGCGCAAAAAGCGGCGCGACGACAAAAATAACTGCTAACAAGCCAATTATTTTTTTCATAGTTTGCTATCCTCCTTATGCTTACTGATGCGGGATACCTTTTTCTTGTTTAACAAATCCGTCCGCATTTACTTTTTGGAATTGCGGTTGGTCCTTAAATAAGGCGTCAAGGTGCCATTTGGAGCACGCGCGTTTGTACGGGCCGTACTCGGCGGCAGCGGCTTCCACATACACCACAGCGGTGCGTCCGTCCGCGAGTAAATAGGCTTTGGCGGGCGTATGCCATAAACCGGCTACTTTTAACGCATTATCTTGCGGTTTTTCTGAAGAGTAAACACATTCTTTTGTAAATCTGCGTTCCCAATCTTGTTTGATTTGCTCAAAGCGGTTATCCGCATAAATTACAATTTCCACGCCGGATACTTCAAAATCTACCGCGCGCCAATGTCTGGGCCCGACGATAAGCAGCGAGTTGCCGCGCCCCAATACCGTGTAGGGGGCCCCGTCCGCGAACGATTCAAACTCCGTATCTAACGTATACGTAAGCGGTTTTTTGACGGGGGTGTAATAGTAGGTCCACATTTCTTTGCCGTCCGGTTCTTCTTTCAAGGCGCGTTCTAACTGAAATTCGTTTTTACCCATTTTGATAACGGGAGCATTCTCTTTTTCGGCCTTATATTGTTCGGTTTTTTCAATCAATATGGATAGTGCCTCGCGGATATCCTGCATATTGTTGGGCGACTGCGCAAACAGCGGCGCGCCGATAAAAACAACTGATAATAAGACGAGTATTTTTTTCATGGTTTATCTCCTTAACTATATTTAACCTTAATTGTACGTGGGTTTTCAACCGATTTTAAGACCTATTTTGAAAATAGGCCTAAAGACCTATTTTTATATTATTCCCGTCAAGGGAGAATATACTAAAAAACACCCCGCTCGGGGCGGGGTGTTTTTGCAACCTAAAGTCTTATTTAGCGCCGGCGCGTTTTAACACCGTTTCCACGTTGGTGTAGTTTTTCTCACGCGCAAAATCTAACGGGGATGCGAGTTTGAGCACCCACGGCCACAATGCAACCACAAAAATGACAATAAATGTCCGCACTGCAAAACGCCCCCAATGCGCCCCCAATAAAGATATTACGAACTCTTGCAAACACCACATCATAACGCCTAAAACCACGATCCCCACAATCCCTAAAATAATACTTTTAATCGTCCATCCGGCGGGGCAAAAACGGATCCAGCGTTTTTCTATATAGCGTGCCACGCAAAATCCGGCAAAAACACCGATATGAGAATAAGCATCAAGCACCATTTGTTTCGGGTCAACAATCAATTTGCCGTCCACGTAATCCATAGGATAAGATTTTACGTTAATGTAAACAAGCGACAGCACGCAAAAGATAAGCCCGCCGAGCAAAAAATAGTTTTCTTTCTCGGGGTGCTTTTCCAAATAATTAAAAATCTTCTGCGTAAGCCACAAAATACTTACCCCCAATAATAACCCCACCAATACATCTTGCGGCGTATGCACCCCTAAAAAGTTGCGCGAAAATCCCGTCAGTAAAATACCGATAACACACAACACCGAAATCCATTTTGTACTGCTTTTACCCCAAAAACCAATCGCCATACCGCCATATAACGCCACCCCTTGCGCCGTATGACCGCTGGGGAACGAATATCCCGTCGCATGTTTTATAGCGTTACCGGCAGGTACAATACGCGGGTCTTTTATCCACGGGCGGTAAACACACGCCGTAAGTTTGATCAGCGCGTTAACCATATTCGTTAAACACATAGAAGATATTATAAATAATCCTTTGCGTTTATTTACACACCAATATATAAATATCGGAAATAACAGCAAAGGTTTAGAGGCAAACTGCGAAACCCCGTGCATAAACGGAATCAATGAAGTGCCGATACTATCGCGGAGATCTTGTAGCCAAAGTAAATATGAAATATCCATGTTTCCCCCTGATTAAAGATATTTGTATTATATAATATTTAACTTCTGCAAGAAGGTCTTATGTTTGCTATACTATAAGTATGAATTGGGACTCTTTTATCCGTAAAAACCGCCCCGTTTGCGTGGCATATGAAAGTTTGCGTTGGGGACTGCACCGCCTTTATCCCCGCCGAGAACAAACGCCGGTATGGTACGGCTTTGATAAACGCCCGCAAGACACCGAACGCGAAACATTACCCCTTAACGGGCAGTGGCACCATATCGCCCGCCCGTTATACCGCCGCGAACATATTTTTTATAATTTGCAAAATGCGTTGCGCGTTAACCCGAAACTCAAGGGGTTTGCGTTTGTGTTTTTTATGGGTATCGGCGATTACCTCTACACGACACCTGTTTTGGAAGCACTCAAAAAACAATTTCCCCAAGTGCCTTTTTATGCGTACGTCGGAAAAGATTTTGACCGCAACAACTCCCCCCTTGTAGGCAAATTACTGGAAGAAAACCCCCACTTTGAAAAAGTGTTTTACTTCAAAGGTGCGCGCCACCCGCTGATTTGGAAAAATTACGATTATTCGCAAGTGCTGCAAGATGCCCCGCAAGATTTTTTGGTTATCCCCGTGTATTACGATTACGGCGTGCATATCGCGCACCGCGTAGCGAGTTTATTTGAAACGTTTAATTTGCCCGTTCCGGCGCAAATTCCGGCCCCTAAAATGTATTTTCCGCAAGAGGCGGCCCCCGTAGTAAAGGACTATTTAACACAAGTGCGCGCGCGGGCTAAAGGGAAAAAAGGACTTATTTTCCTGCAGTTGGATTCGCGCGGGTCTAATTACACCTATCCGCACATGAAAGATTTGGTAGAGGGCCTTGCCCGCCAAGGCTATTTTGTGCTCAGCGTAACCAAAGGCGGGCCCTTGCAACACCCCGATTATCTGGAAATTGATATTAAAAAATTAGCCATTAACCAAACGTGGCAACTGCTTTCTTTGCTTAAGGCGGAGTTTGCGCTTTACGTTATAGCGGTCAATTCCGTATTTTGGGCCGCGTCTGCCGGATTAGATTTACCCAATTTAGGCTTGCAGCATTGGATAGATAAAAAAGTGCACAACTTGTGGTACCCCAATATAGAAGTGGTAACGGACTATTTTTATCCGCTGCTTCCTAAAGAAAAACAAATTTCGGCCCCGCCGGAAAGTTACACCCGCCACAACAAAAAAATCATAGATTATAAGCCGGATTGGGTGATAAAATGGTTTACCGAAACGTTTGAAAAATAAAAACCTTATAAAAAATAACCGCCACGTTTAATTCATCACGTGGCGGTTACTTCAAAGCAGATGCAATCTTATTTATTGCCTACCATTTGCTGTATTTCATACGACATCGGCGTCGGCACGTTGGCAACAAGCGCAATTAAGTTCATGGCATACCCTTTTTTGTTTTTGATTTGGGCTCTCGTTGTTTTGAAATCAATAAAAGATACTTGCAACATACCCCCGTTAGTTAAGAATTTGCGGTTTGCCATAATGGAGTTGTTCCCTAACTCGGCAGTAAACATTTCTTTCTCTTCCCCTCCATTAGACGACGGATTATACACCCCTTTAGAAACATATTCCACTAAGTTTTCATCCGTGGTCCAATCCCCTTCCATTTTATCTACATTCGGGTAAAAACGAATATAAATCACACTGCCCATATCGCGGTTGGAATCTTCTTTATAGACCAATTCATATACATTATTGCGAAAAGATTTACCCGTTAAAATAAATTCATTGCCGTTTACCGATAATTTATTCCAATTCTTGCTTAACGCATTGGAAGTCGCTGCGGCTACATCATTGTATAACGTTTCATAATTGGCGGCTATCGTCGGTAGCGCACCGATTAAAAGGGCTAAAATCAACATTAATTTTTTCATATCAGAACTCCCCATTACTTAGATTATATCATTAGTATAATTAACTTTTAGCGTAACTTCAATAGGTCAAAAGACCTAGACGCTTCTGGGCCCTTCTTCCCGCGTGATATAACCGAATTTTTCCAACATAGCGCTGTCGTTGCGCCAGTTCGGCGATACTTTTACTTGCAACTCTACGCGGTATTTTTTGCCTAAAAATTCTTCTATGCGCTTTTGGGCCCGCTCGCGCAATTTGCCGATCATAGCGCCCCCTTTGCCGATAATAATGGGTTTTTGGCTCTCGCGTTCCAAATGGATAATAGCACGGATAAAATTTTTGGGGCCCAAATCTTCGGTAAATTTTTCCACTTCCACGTAAGTACTATACGGGATTTCTTTTTGGTAGAGTAAAAAAATCTGCTCGCGGATAAACTCCGCCGCATAAAAACGCTCCCAGCGGTCCGTCCATTGGCCGGCGGGAAAATAAGCGGGACTCTGCGGCAAAGCCTCGGCAACTTCTTCTTTAAGCGTTTCCAACCCTATTTTTTTAGATGCCGAAATACGGAAAGTTTTGGAAATTTTAAGTTCCTTTTTTACCTGTTCTTCCAATGCACCCAACGCGGCATCATCTTTAACTAAATCGGTTTTGTTTAGGACGAGAAAAACGGGGCAAAACACCTGTTTTAACTTTTCTACCAATTTTTGGTTCAAACTAAAATCGGCCGTCGCGTCCACCAAAAAAAGCACCACGTCGGCTTCTTCGCGCACGGCGCGGTCCACACAATCGGCCATGGTTTGCTGTAACTTATACTGCGGTTTCAAAAATCCGGGGGTGTCCACAAACACAATTTGATAATTTTCCCCCTCGCAAATAGCCAAAATATTTTGGCGCGTTGTTTGGGGTTTGTGCGTAACGGCGGATAACAGCCCCCCCGCCAAAGCGTTGAGCAACGTAGATTTGCCCGCATTGGGTAAACCGGTTAAAACGGCAAAACCACTCTTAAAAATTTTTTCGTCCATAGAAGTATTGTACTTATTTTAAGCGCAAAAGTGTTATACTAAAATTATGAAGAAATGGTTTTTTGTCTTATTTTTCGCGCTCCCAGTTTACGGCGGCCCGTTGGAAGATGCCGGCTTGCAAGATGTTTCGCAAGTTTTGGGAAATAAAGTATTTATCCGCCTGCGCTACGCCACCGATAACAATTTTACGGGTAAAAAAATTTATGATTTTGACAAGTGCTACTTGCATAAAGACGCTATAGCCGGCTTACAAACCGCCGTTGCGCTTGCCGCGCAAGAAGAAACCCCATTTACCTTTTGTTTATGGGATTGCTACCGCCCGCAAGAGATGCACCTTAAATTATGGCAAGCGTTCTCCAATGCCAGTTATGTAGCGTCCCCCAAGCGCGGCTCACGCCACAGCCGCGGCATGGCCGTAGATTTAACCCCGTGTGATTTTAACGGCAACCCGTTGGAAATGCCCACCGATTTTGATACCTTTACCCCAAAAGCGCACATGGATAATTTTGATTCCCCCGCCAAATTACTGCGCCGGCGCGCGCTACTTAAAAAAATTATGGAGCAGGCCGGTTTTTCGCACACGCGCACCGAGTGGTGGCACTTTGATAAAAAAGGGTGGAAACAAAAACCGCTGCTCAACGTTCCCGTCGGCAGCGGCCTTGCTAAATAAG
>Ga0310696_10006805_pt1 | contig 13512 bp, 16 predicted proteins | sample AusTroGonzalo_MG_4_FD_203885 | JGI IMG/M metagenome (GOLD analysis project Ga0310696, IMG submission 203885) | Bovine rumen microbial communities from tropical cattle in Woodstock, Queensland, Australia - Gonzalo_02 (v2) (version 2) | ecosystem: Host-associated > Mammals > Digestive system >... | reverse complement strand
AGATGGACTCCCTCATCGGACAGTCCACCAACCTCGATGACGAACCCGTGACACCCTAAACCAAAATCGCATTTTCGGTTGTTTGATCAGTTTTTGAAAGCCGTTGCAGTTTGTGACGGCTTTTTTTGTAGTTTTGCCGCATGAATTAAAATTGTAATTAAGATACATTAGTTTGCCCTAACTGATTATGTTGGTAAAAAAGAAGGTGACTTTGTAGCTGAAAAAACGATATAAATATGGCATTTGAAGATGACATGATTGAAGCTGGATATTCTGATGAACAAGAATATCTTGATAGTCTTATTGACGAATATGAAGAAGATTATAATCGTCAAAAGGAACTTGAAGCACGATATGAAGAATATGACTCTTCTTATTATGAAGAAGAAGAAACGGAATATGAAAGAAGACAAAGACAGCGAGAAAAAGAAAAACGATGCGTTGACGAATGGAAAAAGTGTAATCCTGATTTGGCTATAATATGGAGTTGTTATTTCGATTATATTTCCTACCTTACTTCTATATCCACCGAAGATAATGTGCCCGTTAGGTATCCTAATGAACTTGAAAAGCTTAAAAAGTGGCTGAATGAAAGAGAAAAGTTTGAAGCGGAACGAAAAAAAGAATATTGGAGTGATTACATTCCAAAACTTATGTCTTTATACCAAAATGAACTTTTTGAGTTCTATTTTCCTGAAGACGAAAATCGTATTGATACGTCCATTGCTTTTCAGCAGGCTCGTGAATTGCGATTGCTCGAATCGCATGAACCAACACTTTTCCAGTATGTCATTTCAAACTATATAGTTGACCCAAAGTTTTTTGAAAAGATTGAAGAGGAAACCTTTTGGGAAGTGTTATATAATCGTGAAATGGATTATGAATATTGGAAGGACACCAATAATGAGCAATATGATTTATTTGCAAAACGATGGATAGCGGATGATGCTCATTATGTTTTTGGAGAATGGGAGAGAAAACATGAGGCAGAATATGTTGAATGGAAAAATGCAAACATGGATTTATGGGTAATATACGCCCGGAATTATGAGATAAGAGAAAAAAATAAAATAATAAAAGCTGAAATAGAAGAATTTAGCAAAAAAAACAATAAAGAATCATCTCTTGTTGAAGACGAATGGTCTCTATTAGCTGATGAGTTTTTTGATTTTTTTAATGATTTAGATAAACCTAAGTCATTTTTACCTGATAAAGAATGCAATCCAGAAGTACCTTTTGACACAGGTACATTAGATCAAGAAATACGAGATTATATAGAAGAACGCCTTTGTTCTATGGATTTAGACAAATTGTCTGTAGAATCTTCAAGTTATGCAGATAAAGTCTTGACTCAGCTTTGGGTGTTTACGAATAGAGAAGATTGGGAAATGGACGAAGTAAAAAAACACCATAAGTATCTGTTCAGTTTTGAAAAAAAACATTCCATAGATTTTCTTGATTGGTGGAAAGAAAAGTATAAAACCGAATGGAATGATTTTATTGATAAAGTTGTGCCAATATACAAAAATGACTTAGAAACGTTTTTGAAATTCCGACTATGGGCTCTTGACGGAAATAAGGAAGAGTTTTTTTTATTAGGTGAAAAGTATTTGATTTATTGGAGGAAAACTATAAAATTGATTTATGGGTATGATATAAAAGAAAAATTAGGCAATTATTTTAATGAATCACCATTTAATAGTTTTTGGGGTGAAGATGTAGACTATATAGGAGAACACTATATAAGAAGATTCCCGTCATCGGGTAAGATGATAGAGCTCTGGCAGAAAGAGCTGCAAGATGAAGTTATATGGGAAGTTTTTTATAATAATAATTATAAGGAACACTACTTTATAGAGTCGATGTATACTTCTTTGAAAAATGATGAAACCTTACTTAAACAATAATCTTTCGTGGATTATAGGTGGCTTCTGATCGCTTCTTATTGACTACAAGCCTCTTTTGGGCGACCGGGCACGCTTTACGCTCAAATTTCGTCCTAACGTCCTCATAACCGCTGCAATCGTTGTCGCGGTATTAAGGTAAACAAAAACGCAGTCAAACAGCACGACTGCGTTTTTGTTTTGTCCTATCGCTCCGTTTATAAACGCCTATCTTTGCCCCAAAAGACAAAGACATGGACGATATACTACAATGGCTCACCAACGGCAAGGACTACAAGACTGGCGTGGCGGTTCTTGACAGGCACATCAGGAACAAAGCCCTAATCCGCCATTTCCAATACTCAACCCCGAAATGTGCCGCCGCCAAGCTGGAGTACGAACTCTGCAAGCTGCTCAAGGGCGTGGCCACAGCCCAAACAAAACCGACACAGGCCGCACAAGCCAAACCGTTTATAACCGTTTCTAAATGGCAGGCTACCAAAAGGCAAGCACCAATCCCCAACATCATAATGCAGGCCAAGGACGAGCTCTATGAGCTGTTCACCGCCATTTCCACCGCCCACCGCAGGCTCTACGAACTGGGCGAGGGCAACTCCGAGGACGTGGTGGCGCAGCGCAGGCGGATCCTGGAAGACCGCCTTCCGCTCATACGCCGCTATGAGAAACTCTATCCTTTGAAAGAAAGGTACTTCGACACGGGCGAAGTGCCCGCCGAACTTGTCCGCATGATTCGGGAGAAAGTCAGCGAGGAGCCGGAACCCGTCGCCAAGGACAGCCGGACGGAACTCGAAAAGCTCTCCGACCTTGAACTCGCCAAGAAGCAGCACTCCCTCAAGGTCAACATCAACAGGACACGCAACCGCTTGGAGTACCAGGCAGACAGGAAGCTGGACGAACCCGACCCGATGCCAGACAGCCCGCTGCGCTCCAAGCTGGAGGCCAAACTCGCCGGCCTGCGCTCCCAATACACCACCGTGACCAAAATCATAGAGTCAAGGCAATGGGCATCATAGACTTCTCACAGCTTTCAGCCCGCAAGGAAGCCAAGACCAAGGAGGCCGAGGCCTATCCCTACGACACCTACTTCCCCGAATCCGTGTCGTTCATCGGCGAGCCGTGGACGACACTGGCCAAGCACATCGGGCGCATCGAACAGGGGGCGGTCATCAACTTCTGGACATTCGGCCGCTACGCCATGCACGACCTCATTTCCCACATCTGCAGGCAGATCGGCCCCTGCAACGTAACAGCCTGCACATGGGCGATTACCGAGAAGGCCGTTACCCAAATCCTCAACCGCAGGAAGGACGGCCTCATCAAGGAGTTCCGCCTTTGGATTGACCCGAGAGTCAAGGTGCGCAACCCCGCGCCCCTGCAGATGTGCAGGGCGAACTTCGAGGTCTGCATCGCCCCTGTTCACGCCAAGGTGGCCGTGTTATGGAACGACCAGTGGCGTGTCTCCGTGTCCGGCTCTTTGAACTTCACCACCAATCCCCAGCCCGAAAGGGGAGTGATCCAGGTGATTGACCATGTGTTTTACAGCGACAAAAAGATATTGGATGAACAGTTTGACACAGCAGCAGAAAGATGAGCTTGTCCGCCTCGGCAGGCTTGGCTTCTCCTACAGGGATGTGGCGCTGAACTTCGGCTTCGATGTGGCCGAAGTCGCCCTTCAGTTCCAGCAGGAGAAAGGCGAGGTGTACGAGTGCTGGTTCCAAGGCTACCTGTCCGCCCAGGCGGAGATAAGGCAGACCGTCCTGGACGCCGCCCTCAACTCCTCGCAGCCCGCCATCCTGCAGATGCTCAAATACTACGCACTTACCGAACAGGAAAACCTTGAAGCCTTTGACTATGAACCCACGACAGAGAAACAGCATAGAGAAGATACGGGAGAATGACTTTGAAGCCATATCGGAGTATTTCACCACCGGAAGCAGCGGCGGGTTGACCGATGCACAGCAGCGCATCCTTGAGCGGCTGCGCACTGCCCATGCCATCATGCGCAAGTATCCTCGCAAGAGCGTGGCCGCACTCAAGCTGCAGGCGCGCTTCCCCGAAATCTCCCGGGAGCAGGCATATTGTGACATCCGAAACGCCTGCCGCCTGTGGAACAAGTATGACCCCGTGGACAGGGACTTTTTGGAAGGGTGGTTCCTGGATTGGCTGATGAGGGAGATTGCTGACCCGGCAACCTCTGACAACGCCCGGGCGAAAGACCTGGCCACGCTGCAGAAGTTCCTGTCGCAGCTTCCTCCGCAGAAGATTGACCCCAAGCTGATGGAATCCAACCAAATCTTTGTCCAGTTCAACATCAACAACAAGCAGGTGAAAATCCCCGAGGCCGTGCTGATGAAGTTGCCTGTGGACATACGCCGCCAGCTGCTGGGAAGCCTCGATGACGAAATCACCGAGGAAACCGCCTGCGAAATCATCAACTCATAGCACCATGGAGATAACCCTTTCCGGCAACCGTGCCCAGCTTCCCTCGTTCATACTGCAGCCCAAATGCCACGTCTCCGTGGAGGGGCGTGGCACTGGCAAGAGCGCCGACATAGGATTTTGGATGGACAGGCTCATCCGGCTGATGCCCCGCTCGGTCATCGCCTTGACAGGCAAGACCTTCGGGCAGCTGCTGACCAGGACACTGCCATCCTCGCTGAAGATGCTCAACCAAATGGGCTATGAGAAAGAGGCCAACTATGTCATCGGCAAAAGACCGCCCGCATACTTTGAGACCTCCTACGAGGAACTCAACAAGTTCGACAATGTTATCTCCATCAGCAACGGGACACGCTTCGCCCTCATCTCGCAGAGCGAGCCCGGAAGCGGGCGTGGCGCCAACGTGGACTTCGAGATAGCGGACGAGACACTGACTTTGAACAAGGAGCAGTATGACCAGGAGGTTGCCCCCACAAACCGGGGCAACCTTGAGTTTTTCGGCTCAAAGTCCGGCAAGCCTGTGCACCTGCACCACGGCTACAAATACTCCACCTCCATGCCCCCCACAAGGGACGGCAGATGGGTGCTGGACTTCGCCAAGTACTACGAGGAGGAAGCCGGGGTGAGGCTCTTTGAGGTGTGGAACCGTATCGTGAAGACACAGCTGGAGCTGCTCGACATAGAAGACCCCAAGCAGTTCGCCCAGTGCTGGAACGAGATTGTGAGAATGAAACGCCGAATCCAGCCCTTTGTTTCCAAGGACGGGCTTCTGTTCACCGTCTCCAACGCCTTCGACAACATGGAGTTTTTGGGGCTTTCCTACATCAAGAAAAACAGGGAGCTGCTGCCCTCGCTGGTGTTCCTGGTCGAAATCATGAACTTCCTTTTCGACAAGGTGGAAGACTGCTTCTACGCCATCAACGATGACCGCCATGTCTATCACAACGGCCTTGACGACCAGCGGCTCATGCTGCTGGCCAAGGAGAGCGACTTCGACCTGAACAAGCTGATGATAAAGAGCAGCGCCTTCGACAGGGACTGCAACCCCGACCTGCCTTTGGAGGTGGTGGCCGACTGGGGCAGTGCCATCTCACTGTTCTGTGTGTGCCAGGAACGCAACTACGACTTTGTGAACAACTGCGCCACCAAGCGCAAGTGTCAGAACTTCATCAACGAGTTCTATGTCAAGCCGGACGAAAGTTCCAACATACTTATCAAGGAGCTGTGCGGGCAGCTGACAGATTACTACCACACCCACCGCTGCAAGAAAATCCACTACTACCGCGACAAATACGGCGATTCAAGAAACCCCAACGTGCTGAACTCCATGAGCTACAACCAGCTGGCAATCTCCTACTTCAAGAAAGCCGGATGGGAGGTCGTGGAACACGCCCACAGGGGCATGGAACCGCCCCAATCGGACAAATACCTGCTGTGGGGCTTGGTATTGAGGGAAGAGCGGGAAAACCTGCCGTTGGTGCGTTTCAACGGCGACAAGTGCCGTTTCACGCTCATTTCGATGAACAATGCCATGATAAAGGACGTGGACGGCAAGCTGCAGAAGGACAAGTCTTCAGAGAGAAAGAGTTCCGGCGTTCTTCCCGAGGAGGCCACCCACTTTTCGGACGCTGCCGACAAGATTGTTTGGACGAAATTTGGGGAGAAGCTGAAGGACAAAGGCGGGAGTTTTGTTCCGGCAAGGGTGGGGAAATGACAATTGTTTTCAATTGTAGTTGCCTGTTTTTCTGTATTTTACTATTTTTTATTATATCCTTTTTGTTCTTTTGGGCGTAACCCTTACGGGTCGGGCTTTCCGCCTTAATCGCAAGGGCTGCTGCTTCAATTTTCTGACCAAAAAGGCGGCTTCCGTTGGTCGCCTCTTTTTGTGTTGAAAATTTTAAAGCACCATTCCCTTTGCGATAACGTGCTCCAATCCCTTACGCTTTTTTAGGGGTTGACCATGAAATTTTGCGGGATTTGCCGCACATTGAAAAAAAGTTGTATTTTTGCCGCGTAAAACGATGAAGCTATGACTATCAAGGAATGGACAGCCGCCAATGCGGGCAAGAAGAAGAAAAAAAAGAACCCGATAGCCAAACTGTACGGGATTCTGAAAGGCAAAATAATGTACAGCGAAAACGCATTCAGCACCACCTGCACACCTGCCTGATGCGATACTTGTTCGACACACAAGCGCTTGTATTCTACTTGGAAGGCGACTCCAAGCTGCCTTCCGATATTCGTGATTTCATCGAGGATTACGAGAACCAGGGATATGTGAGTGTCATAACCTTGCATGAGCTTGTTCTTAAAACGGCCAAAAACCAGCTTGAGCTGTCCAACTCCCTTGCCCAGATTGTTCTTTATCTCAAGGAAGCCGGAGTGGAGATTCTGCCGCTGAACCATCACCATATAATACGGCTGGACAGCTTTGAACGCGAGAGCTACCACAAAGACCCTTTCGACAGGCTTCTTGTCGCCCAGTGCATCGAGGAGAACATCACAATGCTGACCAGCGACACCAAAATCCCCCTCTATAAAAAATACGGGTTGGAGTACCTGCAATACGAATTGGATTGATTCACAAGCATTCGGGACGGTTTACACCGTCTTTTTTTATTCTCCCCAGAAGGCCTAAATAGCGGGAATTTCAGCGTTTTGCATAATTATTATACAATTTATCCAAGCGGCTTCTAAACCGCTTGAAACGGCTGGATTTGGCGCAAATCCGGCCTGTTTTCGAGTGGTATATTGATGTATGGAAACACCGCCCTGCGGGACGGTGGACGGCGGCGGTGACGATGCCGTTTTCCAACGGCTGAACCGCCGAAAAGGAACAAATGAAATCGGAATGTGGACGGCTTGCATATTTACAACGTGGACGGCGGCGGCGTGCCGCCGCTTTTCTTTAATTATCATTAACAATTAACAAGCCGCCGCCACTCCCGCCGTGCCGCCGTTGTGCCGCGTTTGTGCTGTTTTTATAGTGTAAATAACTGAATATCAATAGAATAACGCCGCGCCGAAAGTGCCGAAAATCTGCGAAAATTTCCGTTAATTTATTGTAAATCAGCAACTTTTTTGAAAATTATTTTCTAACTATCTGATAATCAATGAAATAATTTTCAAAAAAAGTTCATTTTTATTTGGTGGTTTCCGTAAAAAGTTGTATATTAGCGACATAAAACAAAGGGGATAACAAACCCCGACAATTTCAAACCCTAAAAAATAACGATTATGCAAGTTGACGATGTTTTGAGATTCACGAACCTGTTGAAAAACCTGTGGCGGCTCTACGCCATCATCCCCGAAGACCGCAAAAATGACGTTTACGCGGATATTTGCCGCGTTGAGTCCCGCATGAGCGCGGACACCTACGCCCAAGTGATAGACAATTTAATGACCCTGTAAGCCTCCCGCGCCGCACGCGGCGCACCCTTGCGCGTTCTTTGACATACTGAAAGACAGCCACCGAGAGCGGAACACCCCACCCGCCGCCGTCATATTTCCTTTAAACCTCCGCGTGTTTATAAACGCGGCAGGCAGGGCGAGAGGCGGGACACGTTACACTTTAACGCGCTTTTTTCAAAAAAAAAGGCGTGCAAAAAACTGATTATCAACAACAAACGAAAAATAAAACTACACAGCCAAACGGCGCGGCGATTCAGACCCGCCCGCCGTTTATAAACAAAACTTTTCACCATCTAAAACCCTTTGAGATATGGAACACGCGACAAACTACACCCAGCAGGCCACAAAAGCCCCCGAAATTGAAATTTACTATAAAACCGCCGTAAACGTGGAGAAACGCCCCGTAATAAAGCACCCGGACGATATTTGTAATATCATGTACGAAATTGGCGAAATGAACCGGAATTTGCAATATAAAGAGCTTTTTTATGCCCTCTATATGAACCAAGCCAACGAGATTTTAGCCGTCCACAAGATAAGCGAGGGAACGACAACCGCCGCCCCTGTTGACGTTAAATTTATTATGCAGGGCGCAATCATGACCAACGCCACGCAGCTGGCAATCTGCCACAACCACCCGAGCGGCAGCACGACCCCGAGCAGGGGAGACAAGCAGGTGACGGAGAAGATAAAGCAGGCCGCCGCCCTGTTCGATGTGGAACTGATAGACAGCGTAATAATAACCACTACAAATTATTATTCATTCACCGCCGAGGGCATACTTTAAAAACGAAAGAAAGGGCGGGAACAGACCCCCGCCCGCATTAAATAACCTTTTTTATTCACCATTTAAATTTACAAAACAATGGAAAAAAACACAAAGACCGTTGCAAGCGCAACAAAGACCGCAACCGCAAACGCCGCCAGCAGCGCAGCGAAAACCGCAACCCCGACCGCCGAGACCAAGCAGGCGACACCCGCCAAGGCCGAGACCAAGACGGCAGAACCCGCAGCGGAGACCAAGCCCGCCGCCGTCAAGACGGAAACCCCGCAGGCAGAACCCGCGACCCCCGCAACCCCTGCAGCCCCCGCGCCGCAGGGGGGCGGGAACGGCGCACAAATCCCCGCCGCCGCCGAGGAAGTGGACAGAAAACAATCCTTTGCAGAAATGCAGCGCAAAATCAACGAGGAACTGGAACGCCTCAGCCACAAGAAAGAAGTGGCCGACAAAAGAGACGTTTTTTTGATGTGCGGCGGCAAGATTGACGAGTATTTGAAGAAAATGAACGAGGAAGCCGAATTTGAAACGAATTTGTGCCGCCTGACGTTTGAAGTGTTCGAAAAAGACAACTACGGCCGCGAGAACTTCCAGGAGTTTATGACCGTATCAAACACCGCAATTTTGCAAAAGTTCTGCAGGGCGATGAAGTCCGAAATATCGGAGCGGGTCGCCGAACTCGAAACGGAACTTTTGAGAGCGTAGGCAAAAAAAACAAGGGCGGCGCACAAAGTCAGACCGCGCCGCCCCTTTTCACCATCTAAATTTATTCTAATAGAACAAACTTAAATTTTGCAAAAGTATGAAAAATATTGATACGACCACAGGCGAAATTTTGGAGACCGCCGACAACAAGCCGATGACCGAAAAGGAGAAGAACCGCGCCGCCCAATTCGAAAGACTTTTAGCCGCGAGCGCATTGGCGCGGGAAATCCGCCACGCGATGATAAACGAGGCCAAAAGCATGGAACGCGCCGCATTTTTGGAGGCGCAGCCGCTGAACTACTTTATATTAAAATTCGTGTACGCACCCGCCGAGGAGGGCACAACGGAGTTCAAGAAGTTCAACGAGTGGAAAAATGAGGGCTACACCATCAAAAAAGGGTCGAAAGCCTTCCCCGTGTGGAGCCAACCCACCAAGCGCGAGAAGAAAGAGCAGGACGGAGAGAACGAACCCGCGCCAACTCCCGCGCTGATGGAGAACGCCAACGGCACAGGCGAGGAGGACAACACCCGCCACGAGCGCGAACGCTTTAATATGTGTTATTTGTTCAGTAACTTGCAGGTGACCCGCCGCGACATGACCGACACCGACGAGGGCGAAACAATCGAGACCGCCGCCGTGATGGTCGCCGCCGTGCAGAAACGCGAGCCCATCAACATTTTTTAGAAGGGAGGCCGAAAATGTTCAATGTATCAGTACCTATACACCTGTTGCCGTTCCTGCTCCGAGGGGAGCGGGACGGCATAACGGCGGAGGAAGCCAACGAAGCAACCATTTTCAAAGATAAATTTTCGGCGTTCATGCCTCAGCCCTTTGAAAAGGTTTTCACCCCGACCGAGAACCAGCCCACGCAGTTCTGCCCATGCTTTAACGATGTAACCGCCGAGCCTGCCCAGTGCTATGTTTTCGCAGTCCCGACAGGAGAGGAGGCGCGGCCATGATGAACAGGATAACGCAGGCACTAAAGGCGGAGAAATACCGCCTGCCGAAAGTCGGACAGTACACAGGCGCACAAATCGCCGAAATGCTGCAGGAACGCCACGCACCCGCCGCCACGGTGGAGACATTCAGAAAATATGTTGTTTACGTCACGTTGAACGCACCCCGCCGAATAGTCATACAACCCGACTGAAAACCGCCAAGCAAGGCGCAAAGCCCCGAAAAATCGGAGTTTTGCGCCTTTTTTTTTATGCCCGAAAATCCAAAAAAAATTTTTCCCGCCATCCGGCGGGAAAAATACGGCGGCATTCCGTACCGTCAAATGACAGCCGCTGACTGGGGTCAGCAACACTTCTTGAGGTGTCATTTTTCCGTCACTCCATATCTGTCCCATGCGTTTTTCATCCCTTGCCTTATCTTTGCCCAAAAACTTAACGCTTATGGGCAACAAGATAAGACGAGCCGACGCGCTGCGGGAAATGGAGACCCGCGAAATGGCCAACGGGAAGGCCTCCCATTTCTCCCTGCAGTTCTACCTGAAAAACGGGGAGCTGGTTTCGTTCCCGAGAGCCGTGATGAGAGGGCTGAAGGCCGACATGAAGAGCAACCGCCTGCGCGGGATCCAGCCCGTGGATTCCAAAGGGGAACCTATCGGGCACATCCACGCAGTCAGCATAGACAACATTCGTGAGTTCAACGGTCAACAAGTGGTCATTTAGCTATGGAAGTGATATTCAACAAGAAAGGCACGCCGCTGCTGTTCCTGGGCAAGGCCTCGTTTGGCAGCACCGTGAAAAAAGTCTCCGTGAACGAGGATATTTTCGAGCGGTTCACATTCGACGGGACGGAGTACGCCTGCTGGGGCGGCTCCAACCGCTTTCCGGAAGAAGCCCTCGATGTCATCGGCAAGACGGGTGTCCTCTCCACAGGGCTCAACTACAAGTGCCGCTGCTGCTACGGGCAGGGTGTCCTTCCTGTGACCTTGACAGGCCTTGACGAGAACAACCGCGAAAAGTACACCCCCGTCAACGACCGCGCCCTACTCAACTACCTGCGGGGCTACACGTTCCGCCAGTACCACACCGCCGCGTTCCGCGACCTCATAAAGCTGGGCAACTGCTTCCCCGTCTTCGTCTTCAACACCGACGGAAGCCGCATCCTGCGCACCGAGACCGTCAACGCCCGCCACTGCAGAATCAGCCTTGACAAAACCAAGCTGCTGCTCTTCGGGGAGTTCGACAGACGCTTCCCGGACGACACCGCCAAGGTCTTCCCTATGCTCGACGAGGCCGACCCGTTCACCCACCTGCAGATCCTCAAGGAGCAGGGCAAACTCAAGGGGAAGTGCGTGGCGTTCCCCCGAATCCGCAACTACTTCTCAAGCAACGACTATTATGCACTTCCCGACTGGGACACGGCATGGAAGAGCGGCTGGATTGACATCGCCCACAAGATACCCACGTTCCTGAAGAAAGCGTACTCCAACGCCATGAACCTCATGTGGCACATCCAAATCCCCGACACCTACTGGGAGAAGAAGTTCCCCGAGGAGAGCTTCGAGTCCACCTCCGACAGGGAGAAGGCCATCAACGCCTACCTTGACAGTTTCGAGGAGCAGCTCACCAGCGAGGAGAACCCCGCCAAGACGCTCACCACGGGATTCTCCCTCAACGAGAGCGGCAAGGCCGAGGAAAAATGGGTCATCGAGCGGCTGGAGAACGAGATAAAGGCGGAAGACCGCCTCTCCACGTCAGCCGCCGCCAACTCCGAGATCCTCTTCTCCCTCATGGTGAACCCGAGTGTGTTAGGCGCCGGGTTGCCAGGCGGCCCCTACGCGGGCAACGCCGGAAGCGGCTCCGACATCCGCGAGGGGTTGCTGGTCTCCCTCATCCTCAACTACATAGAGAAGCAGCAGGTGCTCGACCCCATCGAACTGATGCTGGAATACAACGGCATCCACGATGTGGAGCTCGTGTACCGCAACATCATACTCACCACCCTCGACAAGGGCAAGTCCACCGAGGAAAAACTTTCGTAGCATTATGACACCGAGACTTTTCGCACCCGAGAACAACACCAAGGCGGAGGAGTTCAAGCAGTTCCTCCCCGTGAACGTCACCTGCTCGTTCCGCTCGCTGGCTCCGGCCATCGCGCAGTGCGAGACCAAGTACCTGCTGCCCATCCTGGGCGACGCTCTCTTCGAGCGGCTGGCGGCGTACTATGACGCGGGCACGCACGACAGCGACCTGCTGGAGGTGCTTCTGAAGCGCAGCCAGTACGCCGTTGTCCGCCTCGCCTACTGGCAGGACTACGACCTGCTCTCCGTCTCCATGTCCGACAAGGGCGCGGCGGACAACGCGGGGGAGGGCAGGCTCTACAAGTACCAGGCCGACGCGCTGAAGAAAGCCCTCAAGAACGGCGGCTTCGACCAGCTGGATTCGGTGCTGGAGTACTGCCACCGCAACCTTGACCAGCTGCCAGAGTTCCTGCAAAGCCCCGCATACACGGACGCGAAGAGCCTCATCGTGGGCACGACAAAGGAGTTCAACGACATCTTCCACATCGGCGGCTCGCGCCTCGTGTTCCTCAAGATGCGCCACTTCGTGCGAACCACGCAGGAGACGGAGCTGCGCCACCGCCTCGGCAGGGCGTTCTGCGAGGAGCTTCTGACGGCAGACCCCAACGAGGAACGCTATGCCAGGATCCTGCCGGAGGTCAGGAAGTTCACCGTGTTCTGGTCGGTGGCCGACGGCATCGGGGAACTCCACCGTATGCCCACCGAGCAGGGCATGGTCTTCGAGACCTCGCAGGCCGCTTCCGGCTCAGACACGCAAACCGCCATCGTCCCGCAGGCCGAGCTTGAGCAGATGGCTGCGGAGTACCGCAGAAAGGCTGAGCGGTACATGGCCAGCGTCATCGCCACCCTCAAGGCGCACATCGCCGACTATCCCGCATACAGGGCTTTCGCGGGCGAAAACGCCCCGAAAAACGAGGTGTTCCGCCGCGACAACACCAACCGCAAAATCTTCTTCGCATAATGGAACCATTAGACTACATCACCATCGGCTCCGCCGTCCTCAACTTCCTGCTGGGCGGCACCACGGTATGGAGCATCATCCAGTGGCTCTCCGAAAAGAAACTCCGCAAGATTGAGGAGAGGAGCAAGGAGACCAGCCTGGAGACACAGCGCTTCGAGGCACTCACCCAGCAAATCGAATATCAGAAGCAGCTCATCGCCGAGTACATCAGCAACGAGCAGGCGAAAGACGAACTTGACGACAAGCAGCGTGAACTCATCGCCACCCTCAAGCGCAACT
>Ga0310696_10006804_pt1 | contig 13513 bp, 12 predicted proteins | sample AusTroGonzalo_MG_4_FD_203885 | JGI IMG/M metagenome (GOLD analysis project Ga0310696, IMG submission 203885) | Bovine rumen microbial communities from tropical cattle in Woodstock, Queensland, Australia - Gonzalo_02 (v2) (version 2) | ecosystem: Host-associated > Mammals > Digestive system >... | reverse complement strand
GCCCGGAGATCTGCTTGAGGAAGCGGCCGTTGATCTCGTAGATGATCTGGAGATGGCGGGGGAGCAGGCGCTCGAGCATCGGGACGGGCCATTTCTCCAGCGCCTCGGGGAGGACGGTGTGGTTGGTGTAGCCGGTCGTGCGGCGGGTGATGTCCCACGCCTCGTCCCAGCCCAGGCCCTCCTCGTCCATCAGGACGCGCATAAGCTCGGGGATGACGAGCGCGGGGTGGGTCTCGTTCAGGTGGATGAACGCCTTCTCCGGGAGCTTGTGCCAGTCGTTGTTGTCGACGCGGAAGCGGCGCAGTATGTCGCCGAGCGAGCAGCAAACGAAGAAGTACTGCTGGCGTAGGCGCAGCTCCTTGCCGGCCATGGTGTTGTCGTTGGGGTAGAGCACCTTGGTGAGGTTCTCGGCTAGCACCTTGCGCTCGACGGCCTCCACGTAGGACCCCTTGTTGAAGTCGTCGAGGTTGAACTCGTCCGTCGCCTTCGCGCTCCAGAGGCGCAGGGTGTTGACGGCGTGGGAGTAGCCGACGATCGGCAGGTCGTAGGGGATGCCCTGCACCTGCTCGGCGCCGGTCCAGCGCCACTTGGTCTCGCCGCGCTCGGTGATGCAGTCAACGCGGCCGCCGAACTGGACGAGCTGGGAGTATTCGGGGCGGACGAGCTCCCAGGGGTAGCCGTCCTTGAGCCAGCGGTCCGGCTCCTCCACCTGCTGCCCGTCCACGATGCGCTGGCGGAAGATGCCGTAGTCGTAGCGTAGGCCGTAGCCCATGCCGGCGAGGTCGAGGGTGGACATGGAGTCGAGGAAGCAGGCTGCGAGGCGGCCGAGGCCGCCGTTCCCGAGGCCGGCGTCCGTCTCGAACTCGCGCAGGGAGTTCCAGTCGAGGCCGTATTCCTTGAGCGCCTCGGTGCACTCGCGGTCGAGCTTCAGGTTGATGACGTTGTTGCCGAGGAGGCGGCCGATTAGGAACTCGAGCGAGAGATAGTACACGCGCCGCGTGTTCTGGCGGTGGTACGTCTCCTGCGTCTCCATCCAGCGCTCGACGAGCCTGTCGCGTATCGCGTACGCGAACGCGGCGTACTGGTCGCGGGGCGTCGCTGCACCCTCGTACTTGGCCTGCGTGTAGCGCAGGTGCCACGCGTAGTCCTGCTTCAGGCCCTCTACCGTCATCTCGACGCGCCTGTCGCGCTTCTTGCTTCCTCTATTGTCCATGGTCTCTTCTTTCTCCAGAAAGTCCGCATAGTATATCAAATCCTTTCGCCCGTGTTCGCGAGAATATGGTATACTGTCTGCCTACCCCAACAGTAAGGATTAGCTTTGAACCACGAAAACAAAGGCGGTAACATGAAAAAAACGCTTGTGGCGACGCTTCTGGCGATCGCGGGCATGGTGCAGGCTGCGAAGGTGTCATCGGTCTCGGTGAAGATGTCCGACGGGACAGACCTGAACACTGGCGACGTGACTGCGCGTTGCCAGGTGAAGGTAGGCGACGAGTTCGACCCGGAGCAGTGCGCGCGCGACGTGCGCGCGCTACGCGACGCGGGAGAATATGACAACATCGTCCTCAAGGCCGAGCATGGGGCCAAGGGCATCGACATAACCTACGTCGTGACGCCAAAGCTCCGCTTCCAGGGACCTCTCAACGTGAAGGGCAACGACTACTGGTCGGTCTCGAAGATCACATCGCTCTCGGAGCTGAAGGACGGATATCCGTACGGCGAGGCCGACTTCGAGGCGGCTGCGGGGCGGATCAAGCGCGCGTACCAGAAGAAGTTCTTCCCGGACGTGAAGGTCTCGTATCGGCTAGAGCCGATCCCAGATTTCCCTGGTGCCGTGCACGTCACGATGGACATCGAGGAGGGGGCCCGGAAGAAGATCCACGCCTTCGTGTTCCGTGGGCAGAATACGGTCTTCGAGACGTACTCATGGTGGGATCCTGAGGGTTGGCTCAAGGATGACGCCTATCCTCTCCGTGCGGCCTTCGACGATTATCCGTGGTGGAATCCATGGGGTTGGTTCAGTGACACTCCTGCAACTGACCAGGATTTCGCGGAAGCTCGCGACAAGGTGGCCGCATACTACCGCGACAGGGGCTTCCTCGACGTCAAGGTCTCCCTGCCCGAGGAGGAGATCTTGCCGAATGGCGAGGTCGACCGCGTGTTCACCATCGAGGAGGGCGTGCGGTACAAGGTGGGGCGCATGTCCGTCGTCGGCACCAAGCAGTATCCCGCCGACGCGGTGCTCGCCGCGAACAAGGCGCTCGCCACAGGCGACATTGCCGGCGCGGCCGCGATGGCCGAAGCTGCGCACCAGATGGAGGTGTTTTGCGGATCTGGCGAGAAGCCGCTCGCCGATACGCACGTCACCGTACGGCAAATGCCGTCTGGCGCGAACCCTGAGGTTATAGATCTTGAGTTCGCCGTGGAGGAGGGCGTACCCGTGATAATCAACCGGGTGCTCATCCGCGGCAACGACTACACGAAGGACAAGGTGCTGCGCCGCGAGATATCGCTCTCGCCTGGCGACCCGATGCTGGCAGACAAGGCCGAGCGCAGCAAGCACCGCCTGGAGAACCTGCGCTACTTCGACCGCGTGCAGTACTACCTGGAGAAGGTCGACGGCGGCGAGGCGAAGGACGGCAAGCCAGAGATGCGCGACCTCGTGTACGAGGTCTCCGAGCACAGCACCGGAAACTTCTCGGTCGGCATCGGCGCCAGCTCCATTGATTCGGTGTACGGAATGATCGAGCTGAGGGAGCACAACTTCGACCTCTTCAAGCCGTGGCGGTTCCGTGGCGCCGGGCAGAAGGGACGAATCTCGGCGATGGTAGGCCCCCGCGTCCAGAACTACGAGGCGTCCGTCACCGAGCCGTACCTGTTCGACCGCCTGCTGGAACTCACCGTCGGCGGCTACAGCAGGTGGAGTGGCACGCACGAAGAGTACGATGTCATTCGCACTGGCCTGTTCGGCGACCTCTCGTATCCGGTCAAGTTCTGGCCTACGGCCAGGACCACGGGTCGCCTCGGCTTCTACCTTGCCGCCGAGTACATCTCGATGGACGATGTTGAGAAAAGCATGTGGTACAACCCCAAGACGGGCGACACGGCATGGCGCGCGTTCAAGGAAGAGGAACGCAAGTATAGCGAGAACTGGGAAATCCCGATTCAGATATACTGGAGGGACGACACTACCGACAAGGTGTTCTTTCCGACCAGGGGGCATCGCACGAAGATCTACGGGCAGGTTACCGCAGGCGACAACGACTACTGGAGGGTAGGTCTCGACTATCGCCAGTATTTCACCGTCGTGAAGAAGTACGGACATGTGTTCGCCTTTCGTGTCCACGGCGATACGCTTGACGCGTTTTCCGGGGATGTCCCGATCTACGATCGACTGTTCCTGGGCGGCCCATACGATATCCGCGGCTTTGACAAGTACGAGATATCGCCGCACATCTGGAAGTATGCGGGCAAGCACGGCAAGAATGCGCCATGGGGTGGTCAGACCGCCTGGTTCGCCAAGATGGAATACGTCATTCCTGTCATAAAGTATCTCAGTATAGCGCTCTTCACAGACCTTGGCAGCGTGGGTGCGGACGAGTTTGACTTTGAGACGGACAACTTCTGCTGGACGATCGGTCTTGGATTTCGTCTCAACATTGAGTCCTTCCCGATCCGGCTCGACTTCGCAACGCCTATCGTCGATCCGGACGACGACGTGGAAGAGCAGGTGTTCTCATTCACCATCGGTCGCGACTTCTAAGCCAAAGAGAAAGTTCATCAAGGATATCCAGACATGAAAAAGACTGTTGTTGCTTTTGCAATTCTCGCGAACCTCGCGGCCGTCGCCGGCCTCAAGATCGGCACGGTGAACATGATCCACCTGGTTGAGCTGCACCCCACCCACGAGTCCAACAAGACGCTCGTGAAGTCGTCGAACGACGACTTCAAGGCCAAGCTGGACGAGAAGCAGGATGCGCTCAAGGCTATGCTCGACGACGCACGCAAGACATACGACGACATGCAGAATCCCATGCTGTCCGCTTCCGCGAAGGCGGACGCCCAGAAGAAGCTGGACGGGATGCAGCAGAAGGTCAATGCCGCGCGTCAGGACCTGATTCGTTCCGAGCAGAACTATCGCGAGACGATGAACGACCTCGAGACCCGTCTCCTGAAGATGGAGACGTCCGACATCCGCGCCAAGATCTCTGCATACGCCAAGGAGAAGGGGTTTGACCTTGTGATCGACTCCACGATGGCGGCATACGCGAACGATTCTCTCGACGTTACAGACGACATCCTGCGCGCGATGAACGTGGATCCCGCAAAGCGGAAGGCGCTCAAGGAAAATGGCAAGGAGAAGAATAGTGAAGGCAAGTGAGCTGGCGTCCCGTCTCGGCGGCACGCTGGAGGGAGATGACGTCGAGCTGTTCGCGTGCGGCGGCCTCGAGGAGGCCCGCAAGGGTGATCTTTCTTTCTGCAAGGACGTGAAGCACGTCAAGCTTGTGCAGTCCACACGGGCCTCGGCCGTACTGCTGCCGCCTGATTGGTCTGATGGTGCCCCGTGCTCCATCATCCGCGTGGAGGATCCTAACCATGCCTGCATGGCTGCGGCGGAGATGTTCGCGCCGCCCACGCCGGTCCGCTCGCCGGGCGTGCACCCCACGGCCATCGTCGATCCGTCGGTGAAGCTCGGCAAGAACGTCCACGTCGGCGCATACACGATCATCGAGAAGGACTCCGTGATCGGCGACGGCGCGGTCATCGAGGCGCAGGTGTTCGTCGGCGAGAACTGCATGATCGGCGCGCGCACCCACATCTATCCGCAGGTTACCCTTCGCGAAGGCACCAGGGTGGGAGCAGACTGCATCTTCCACTGTGGCGTGCGTCTTGGCGGCGACGGATACGGCTTCAACAACGGCCGTCGCGAGGATGGTAGCGTCTACATCGAGAAGATACCCCAGCTCGGGATCGTGGAGATCGGTGACGGGGTGGAGATCGGATCGAACACGACCATCGATCGCGCGCGCATCGGTCGTACCTACATTGGGCCGATGACGAAGATCGACAATCTCGTGCAGATCGGCCACAACGTGAAGGTGAAGGGATATTCCGGCCTAATCGCGCAGAGCGGCGTGGCCGGCTCGACCGAGATCGGCTACGGCTGCCTTATCTGGGCGCAGGCCGGCATCTCGGGCCACATCAAGATCGCCGACGGCGTGCAGGTGGGCCCGCAGGCGGGTGTTCCGCAGTCGCTTGATGGCTCTCTCAAGTACGTGATCGGTGCGCCGGCGATGTCCATGAAGGATCTCGCGGCCATCACGCTCGCGCCTAAGATGATCGCCAAGCTCAAGGCCGAGGTGAAGGAACTAAAAGCCCGCCTCGCCGCCCCCCCCACGGCATGAAACCCGTCGTAGTCATACCCACCTACAACGAGAAGGAGAACGTCGCGGCGATGGCCGAGGCTGTTCTCGCCATCCTGCCTCCCGAGGGCATGATCCTGTTCTGCGACGACAACTCGCCCGACGGCACGGGCGCGATCATCGACGGCCTGTGCGCCGCCGAGCCGCGCATCCACGTGCTCCACCGCGAGAAGAAGGAGGGACTCGGTCGCGCCTACGTGGCCGGGTTCGCACGCGCGCTAGCTATGGGTGCCACGCACGTCATCGAGATGGACTGCGACTTCTCGCACGACCCGAAAGACGTGGCGCGCATGCTGGAGGCGGTTGCTGATGCCGACGTGGTGATCGGCAGCCGCTACGTGAAGGGCGGCAAGTGCGTGGGTTGGCCATTCAAGCGCTGGGCGATCTCTCGCGCTGGCGGCATATTCATCCGCATCGTCCTTGGACTCCCGGTGAAGGACCCTACTGGCGGCTTCAAGTGCTTCACGCGCGCTGCCCTCGAGACGCTGGGCGACTTCTCAGCTATCCGCTCGTTCGGCTACTCGTTCCAGATGGAGATGAACTTCCGCATGTGGAAGGCGGGCTTGCGCCTGAAGGAGATCCCCATCACCTTCGCGGAGCGCCGCGCCGGCTACTCGAAGATCAGCGGTTCCATCGCCGTGGAAACGCTGAAGATGGTCTTTCGGTTGAGAGGCGAGCGTTGAGAGGTAGGGGCTAGCAATGTCGGTCTTCGAATGCCGAACGTCGCTTTTCGTCTGGTTGCGCGCGCTGCGCGTCAACCAGTGGACGAAGAACGCCGTCGTGTTCGCGGCGTGGTTCTTCGCAGTGGCGGACGCATCTCAGGCGGCGATGGCGCGCGGGTTTCGTCCGTTCCTGCTTGTCTGCGCGATGGCCGGGTCGTTCTCGCTCGTCTCGAGCGCCTTCTACCTCCTGAACGATGTCTCGGACTACGACGCGGACAGACTTCACCCGGTGAAGCGTCTGCGTCCGATCGCTGCCGACCTCATATCGAAGATCGACGCGGTACGTGCCGCACTCGCGCTATTCGCCGTCGGGCTGCTCTTTCCGTGCTATCTGGTGCTGCGCCATCCCGACCGCACGTGGGGATTCGCCGTTCTCCTCATCTACACGGTCATGCAGTGTGCCTATACCGGCTTCCTGAAGAAGGTGCCGTATGTGGACGTGCTCGTGATCGCCGCCGGATTCGTGCTGCGTGCCGTTGCCGGCGCTGCGGCAATGAACGTGCGCATCTCGCCGTGGCTGCTCATCTGTGCCTTTGCACTCTCGCTTTTCCTCGCGCTCTGCAAGCGCCGGCACGAGATGGCAGTGGCGATGGCATCGCGTGCCGCGCTGAAGGGGTATCACCCGCGGGTCCTTGACGCGCTCATCTGCGTGTCCGCACTCGGTGCGCTCGGCGTCTACCTGCAATATACGCTGGCGGCGGACACGATTGCTCGCTTCGGCACGCGCGGGCTCGCGTTCACGGCCATCTTCGTGGCACTCGGCCTTGCGCGGTACATGGTGCTGCTTTTTCGCAAAGAGGACGTGGGCCGTCCGGAGCGTGTGTTGCTCACGGACAAGGTCCTTTGGTTGATCCTTGCCGGCTATGGCTTGGCAGCCCTTTGGGTGGTGAAAGGTAAATGGTGAAAGATGAAAGGTGAAAGGTGAAAGGTTCGCCATTCGCTCTTTTCCTCTCCCGCTCCCGCCGCTTCGGCATGAGGCCGGGGCTTGACACGATCCGAGCCGTGATGGCCGCGCTCGGCAATCCCCAGGACGCGCTCCGCTGCATCCACATCGCCGGCACGAACGGGAAGGGGGCCGTGGCGGCGATGCTCGATTCCGTGCTCCGCGCCGCAGGTTATCGCGTGGCGCGCTACACGTCGCCGCATCTCGTCGCCATCAATGAGCGCTTCTTCATAGGAGGCGAACCAGTCACCGACGATGTGCTTGCCGCGGCGGCAGACGATGTGCTTCCCGTCATTGCGCGCATGGAGCGCGATCAGGGACTTGAGGTGACGTTCTTCGAGGCGCTTACCGCCGTCGCATTCGTGCTCTTTGCGCGCGCTCGCCCAGATGTCACGGTGCTGGAGACGGGGCTTGGTGGACGTCTCGATGCGACGAACATCATAACCTCTCCGCTCGTAAGCGTTATCACGCGCATAGGTCTCGATCACTGTGACTGGCTGGGGACCACCCATGCAGCCATTGCTACGGAAAAGGCCGGCATCATCAAGCCTGGGTGTCCGGTTGTATGCGGTGCCATGCCGTCAGAGGCGCTGGACGCGATCAGGTGCGTGGCTGCGGAGAAGGGAAGTCCGCTCGTGGCGGCTCAACCATGGATGCCTCCCGCCGGATTTGCGCTCTTTGGTGCGTTCCAGGAAGAGAACGCCGCCACCGTGAAGGCTGTCATTAATGTGCTTCGGGGGAATACGCCGCCGAGACGGCGGCTCTCCATAGGTGATGGTTGTGCTTTTGCGCAGCCGATGACGATTCCCGATGGGGCGATTTCCGATGGCCTCGCGCGCGTCGTGTGGCCAGGTCGATGCCAGCGAGTGGCGAAGGACGGCGTAACGTATATCGTCGACGGAGCTCATAACCCAGACGGTGCAGCCGCCCTCGCGCGTGTTCTTGGCGGCATGGCCCCCGTAGGACTTGTGGCCGGATTCTGCTGCGACAAGGACGTCACGGGCCATCTTCATACGCTCGCGCCGCACGTCATGTGCGCGTGGGCGGTGCCTATCAGGAACGACCGCTCGCTTGCGCCGAAGGACGTCGTCGCACGCATGAGGACAGCCGGCATTGCTGACGCAACGCCTTGCGCCACCGTGCCGGAAGCCCTGTCCGCCGCCGCCGCATGGGCACGCGAGACAGGAAACTCCGTGGTCGTGTGCGGGTCGCTGTTTCTCGTTGGCGAGGCGCTAGTGGCGTTGAACGCATACCCATGGCCGCTTCGTTCCTCAGACGCAAACGAGCTTCTTTCTCCACTTTCTTCACTTTCCCCTTGCGGAACGGAGGGAAATGGCTTATAATTTCCGCGTTCAAACCCCAAGAGGATGTTTCAATGAAAAAAGTTCTGATGGTTCTGTGTGTGGTTATGGCATGTGCAGCCGCTAAAGCGCAGCAGGCTACGTCTGCGGCTCCGGCTTCTGCCGCACCTGCGGCGAAGGCGCAGGGCGACAAGGCTCCTTGGCCGGTGTGGTTGGCGTTCAACTCCACGAAGAACATCGACGTGGCGGGCGTGAGGTTCACGCTTCCATACGGCGAGTGCGAGAGCGTGACGGGCTTTGACATCGGCTTCTACGGCCGTTGTCGCTACTTTGAGGGTTTCCAGCTCAACATTCTACGTAACGAAGCCGAGGACGTGCTCTCCGGCGTGCAGGTGGGTCTCTACAACTCCTCTGGTCGCGCCGACTTCAAGGGTTTGCAGGCGGGTCTCTTCAACGAGGTACGCTCGATGCGCGGCATCCAGGTGGGTATCGTGAACCTGGCCGACTCGATCTGTGGCTTGCAGCTTGGTCTCATCAACCGCGCCGAGACGATGTACGGCTTCCAGGTCGGTGGCGTCAACGTGATCCGCGAGAGCGAGATGGCGTTCTGCCCGATCCTCAACATCGGTTTCGACGTATTCCCCAACTACTGATTGCAGGCAGCTCAATGAACGTACGTCCTTTCGCTGCGGTCCGCCCGACGCCCGAGGCGGCATCGCGTGTTGCCGCCGTGCCATACGATGTGGTGGATACCGCAGAAGCCCGTGCCCTTGCGGCTGGGAATCCATTCAGCTTCCTTCACGTTTCCCGCCCTGAGATCGACATGCCCGACGGGACGGATTGTTCCTCGCCAGAGGCTTACGCACAGGCGAAGAAGGCCCTCGACGGTCTTCGTGCCGGCGGCACGCTCGTGCAGGACGCCGCCCCCGCGTTCTACGCCTATCGACAGGTGATGGGCGATCACGCGCAGACCGGTATCGTCGCAACGTTCGACACGAAGGACTACCTTGCCGGAATCCTCAAGCAGCACGAGAAGACGCGCAAGGACAAGGAGGACGACCGCACGCGCCACATCGAGACGTTGCATGCGCACACCGGTCCCGCTTTCCTTACCTACAAGGACGATACCGAGATCGACACCATCGTGGCCGCTGCCTGTGCGGACGCGCCTCTGTACGACTTTACCGCTCCCGACGGCATCCGCCACACGGTGTGGACCATCCCCGTAGATCGCAATGACGCCCTCGCGTCCGCCTTCGCCCGCATTCCCGTGGCCTACATCGCGGACGGCCACCACCGCAGCGCCGCCGCTTCCCGCTACGCACGCGAACGCGACTTTGCCGGCGAGAGCCGCTGGTTTCTCGCCGTGGCGTTCCCGGCTTCGCAGCTCAAGATACTTCCGTACAACCGTCTCGTTGCCGACCTGAACGGACTCGACGCCGATGCGCTCCTCGCGAAGGCGCGCGAGGTCTTTACCGTGACGGACGCCGCTGACGGCGCACCGGCCACCGGTCGTCATGCGCGGATGTTCCTTGCGGGTCGCTGGTACGACCTCGCATGGGACGTGCCCTCTGGTACGGACGTCGTCTCGTCGCTGGACGTCTCCGTGCTGCAGGACCGCTTCCTCGCACCTGTGCTGGGCATCGACGATCCACGCACCTCGCCGCGCATCTCGTTCATGGGCGGCGTGCGTGGACTAGACGAGCTTAAGGGGCGTGTGGAGAATGGCCGCGATGCGGTTGCGTTCTCCATGTATCCGGTCACCGTCGGCGAGATGATGGACATCGCCGATGCGGGGGCCATAATGCCGCCGAAGTCCACGTGGTTCGAGCCGAAGCTCCGTTCGGGGCTTTTCGTCCATGTCGTGGATTAGGCGACAGTGGCAACGCCTCCGCGAGAAGATTCTCGGCGAGAAGGCCTCTCCCGAGTTCATCGCCAGGGGATGGGCAATCGGCATGTTCTACGGTTGCGCCATCCCGTTCGGTTTCCAGCTGATCTTGTCCATCCCAACTGCGATCCTGCTTAAGGGGAGCAAGATCGGCGCAACTGTCGCCACGTTCGTCACGAACCATTTCACCATCTTCATCATCTACCCGGTCCAGTGCTGGGTCGGCAATCGTCTGCTTGGGGGTGGCTTTTCATACGGCGCGATCAGTCACGCATTGCGGGACGTTGTTAAGGAGCAGAGCTGGGATTCGGTCTTGCAGCTCGGCGAGGAGCTCGTGGCCGCGTTTTTCGTTGGCGGGTTCCTGTTCGCTGCGATCTTGACGCCGCTCGTATACTTTGGCGTGCTGACCTATGTGCGGCGCTATCGTGCGCGGATGGCGGCCAAGTGCGGGGAGGGGAAGCAGAATGGCTGAGGATAATCCGTTTGACGAGCGCCTCGAGTCGCTTGCTCGGCGTGCGGTGCGTCGCAGACTTGACGCCGTGCTTCTCTTCGGCGAGGCGAACATTCGCTCAGTGACGGACGTAATATGCGACAACGGCTGCCTTGTGGTGTCGCCTCATGAGGCGACAACGTTCATCACCGATTTCCGCTATGTGCCAATGGCGCACCGTGTGGCGCCATGGCTCAAGACAGTGCAGCTGAAGCGAGGTCAGTCATTCGCCGATGCCGCGAAGGCGGTGCTGCCGCGCGGCGTCCGCCGCCTCGGCTACGAAGGGTCTGTCCCTACGAACCGTTACCTCTCGATCCGAAAGGCGTTCCGCCGCGCGGAGCTGGTGGACGTGGCGGAGGACGTGCTTGCATTGCGCGCCGTGAAAACTTTGCCTGAAATTGCAAAGATTACGCGAGCAGTGGCGTTGAATGACGAGATATGGTCGCTCGCTCGCAAGGAGATTCGCCCCGGCATGACGGAGAAGGACATTCAGCGTGTCATACGCGGATTCATGAATGCGCTCGGAGACGGCGAGGCGTTCGAGACTATCGTCTGCGCCGGCGCGAACGCCGCGGAGTGCCACCATGTGCCGGACGATACGGTCTGGCGGCGCGGCGAGCCGCTGCTTGTGGACATGGGCGTGAAGCTGGACGGCGTATGCAGCGACATGACGCGGTGCATTGGATTGAAGATTGAGGATTTGAGATTGAAGAATGAGGGTTGCACGCGAGCCAGTTCGAAGAATCGACGTGGAAAGAAAATCCTCAATCCTCAATCCTCAATCTTCAATCAAGAATACTCGAAGATCTATTCCATCGTGCTGGAGGCGAACAGGGCGGCGATCGCGGCGGCGCGGCCGGGCATGACTTGCGGTGCGCTCGACAAGGTGGCGCGCGACATCATCCGCAAGGCCGGCTACGGCAAGGCGTTCGGGCACTCGCTCGGACACGGCGTCGGCTACGAGATACATGAGGAGCCAACTGCCCGCGCGAAGTCGAAGACAGTGCTTGAGCCGGGCATGTTCGTGACGATCGAGCCGGGCATCTACCTCGAGGGGAAGCTCGGCGTGCGGATCGAGGACCTTGTGCTCATAACCCCAGACGGTTGCAAGGTGATCACGAGGAGCCCAAAGTGAGGCAATGGCAGATTTAGGAGAAAGCAAAATGAAGAAAGTATCAATCGAAACATCAATGGGCACGATCGCCCTTGAACTGGACGACGAGAAGGCGCCCGTGACGGTGGCGAACTTCCTCGCCTACGCGAAGGCCGGACACTATGATGGCACCATCTTCCACCGGGTCATCGATGGGTTCATGATCCAGGGCGGCGGGTTTACCAGGGAAATGAGCCAGAAGTCAACGAACGCGCCCATCAAGAACGAGGCGTCGAACGGCCTCTCCAACAAGCGCGGCACCATCGCGATGGCGCGCACGATGGTAGTGGACTCCGCCACGAGCCAGTTCTTCATCAACCTGGTTGACAACGGGTTCCTCGACTACAAGGGACCAGACCCTCGCACGTACGGCTACGCCGTCTTCGGAAAGGTGGCGGAAGGCATGGAAGTGGTCGACAAGATCGCCAAGGTCGCGACGGGTTCCTTCGGGCCTCACCAGAACGTGCCGACGGAGCCGGTCCTCATCAAGAAAGTGACGATCCCTGAGAATACGCAGGCGAAACCTGAAAAACAGCCGAGCCACCCTTGACGTCGCGCGGCGTTTCTGGTATCATATTCAACCTTCCTGCGACCGTCTAAGGAGATTTCTCCCCGTTGCGGGCGTCCGCCAGTTCCTGCGGATGTTCGAACTTGCGCACGCGCGCACCGGGTAGGGTCGACGGTTGCGGGGTTTACAAAACCAAAAGAAAGTTCGAACAAAATGCAAATCGATAAAGCCGCAATCCGTTCCGAGTTCCAGCGCCATGAGCGCGACACGGGCTCTTCCGAGGTCCAGATCGCCACGCTGACGAAGAAGATCCAGCTCCTGACGCAGCACCTCAAGGCCAACAAGAAGGACCACTCCTCCCGCTACGGCCTGCTGCGCATGGTGAACAACCGCCGCAGCCTGCTGGACTACCTCAAGCGCGAGGACGAGGCCAAGTACAAGGAAATCATCGCGAAGCTCGGCCTGCGCCGCTAAGGAGAGCCATGGAAAACACCAAGCAATTCAAGGTCGATATCGCGGGGACAGACCTCGTGATAGAGACCGGCCTGCTCGCGCAGCAGGCTGCCGGTGCTGTCACCGTGAGCTACGGCGACACGACCGTGTTCACGGCCGTAACCAACACCGACACGCCGCGCGAAGGCATCGACTTCTTCCCGCTCCAGTGCGAGTACCGCGAGAAGTTCTACGCGGCCGGCAAGTTCCCCGGCGGCTTCTTCAAGCGCGAGGCGCGTCCTTCCTCGAAGGAGATCCTCACGGCCCGCATGTGCGACCGTCCGATCCGCCCGCTGTTCCCCGACGGCTACTACAACGACGTGCAGGTGAACAGCATGCTGATCCAGAGCGACGGCACGCGCGAGGCCGACTTCCTCGCCGTCAACGCCGCCTCGGCCGCGCTGCACATCAGTGAGATCCCGTTCATGGGCCCGATCGGGTGCGTCCGCATCGGCCGCATCGACGGCCAGTGGGTCATCAACCCTACGCACGAGCAGAAGGAGAAGAGCGACATCGACCTCCTCTACGCCGGTCTGCGCGGCAAGTTCCTCATGATGGAGGGCTCCGCCCGCGAGATCAGCGACGAGGACTTC
>Ga0310696_10006802_pt1 | contig 13514 bp, 13 predicted proteins | sample AusTroGonzalo_MG_4_FD_203885 | JGI IMG/M metagenome (GOLD analysis project Ga0310696, IMG submission 203885) | Bovine rumen microbial communities from tropical cattle in Woodstock, Queensland, Australia - Gonzalo_02 (v2) (version 2) | ecosystem: Host-associated > Mammals > Digestive system >... | reverse complement strand
ACTGAAACGCGGCACCGTTCTCGAAGTGGTCAGCGAGAGTGGCGACTGGTACGAGGTGCGTGTCGTGGGCGGCTCGCGGACGGGCTACCTCAAGAAATCGCAGTGCATTGATGTGGACCAAGCGAATGCAAAGGCAAGCAACAAGGCCAAGAAAGAGAAGTCTTCCAAACAGAAACCCGAAAAAGAGAAGGTGGAGACGACACCCAACGAGGAATCGGCCAGCGATGTGGTAGAAGAGGTCACCAAAGGCAAACCGCAGGATGACGATGTCATTTTCTAGTAGAGACGCACGGCCGTGCGTCTCTATGGCCGTGCGTCTCTAAAATGCCGTGCGTCTCTACGGACGTTCGTTGTTCGTTGTAGAGACGCGCCATGGCACGTCTCTACAACATTTTCTTGATTTCCAACAATTTCTCCCGAATCTGCGTCAACGTTGCGACGATGGCGGCGGTCTCGGCCTCCTTTACGAAATTGTTCTGGATAGCGATTTTCGCGCCTTGCAGCGTGTAACCTTTTACCTTGGTGAGATACTGGATGGTACGTAAAATGGCAATGTCGTTTTTGGAGTAGAAACGGTCGCCTTTCTTGTTCTTGCGCGGCTTGATGATGTCGAATTCCTTCTCCCAGAAACGCAGGGTGGAGGCGGGAACGCCCAATGCCTCAGCGGTTTCGCCGATGCCGTACCAAATCTTCTCTTGCCCGGCGATGGTTTCGGGAAGTGCGTCAGTGATGGGGGTGTTCTCGTCCATGATGGTCTATTCTTCATCGGCACCACGGCGGCGCTGGTCGCGCTCCTTGATGCTCTCACGTTTGTCGTACATTTTCTTACCTTTTGCCAACGAGATGTCGAGTTTGGCGTAGCCGTTCTCGTTGATCCACAGTAGGGTGGGGATGATGGTGAACCCGCGTTCGTTGAGTTTGGTCAGCAGTTTGCGCATCTCCTTCCGCTGAAGCAGCAACTTGCGGTCGCGCTTGGGCTGGTGGTTGTTGTAGCTGCCCTGCGCATACTCGCTGATGTGCATATTATGCACCCATAACTCGTTGTTAATGAACGAGCAATAGGCATCCGTGATATTCGCGCGACCCGCCCGGATGGACTTAATCTCCGTGCCGGTCAGCACAATACCTGCCGTGTAGGAAGTATGCAGATAGTAAAGGAATTCCGCCTTCCTGTTCTTGATCGCAATTTGAGTGTCCTGTTTTCTCTTTCCCATGACTTCTAATTCGGCGGCAAAGATACTTTTTTTTAGGCAATAGGCAATAGGCAAAAGGGAATAGGCAACAGGCAAAAGGGAACAGGCAATTGTTCCGCGTGGTTCGTTGTAGAGACGTTGCGCGCAACGTCTCTACGAACAACGATACGTTAATATTTTTATTCGAAATTGACCGAATGTCCTCGCAACATTCGTATCTTTGCGAAAAATTCTGTAATATGAGCATAAGTATGATTGCGGCTGTGGGTCAACGGTTGGAGCTGGGCTACCAGAACCAGTTGCTGTGCCATTTGCCCGTGGATTTGAAGCATTTCAAGGAGATTACCTCAGGACACACCGTGCTGATGGGCGACCGCACGTGGGAGTCGCTGCCGAAGAAACCCCTGCCGAACCGCCGGAACATCGTCATCACCCTCGAAGACATCGAGTTTGAAGGGGTCGAAACGGTGCACTCCATCGAAGCGGCGCTCGACCTGGTGGCTGATGACGAGGAAGCCTTCGTGATGGGTGGCGCCACCATGTACCGACTTTTTCTGCCCCACGCCGATAAACTTTACCTTACCCGAATAGTCTCTGAATTCGTTGCCGATGTGTGGTTCCCGGAAATCGATGAGAAAGAATGGCAACTTGTGGATAATGTGTTTGTTCCGAAAGACGAGAAAAATAGTTACGATTTATATTTCCAAACCTTAATAAGACAAAAATGAAAAAAGTAATCTTTTCCCTGGTGGTTTTAATGATGAGTGTGGCGGCTTTCGCGCAGAAAACCGAAATCCCCGAAGCCCCGAATCTCCCTATTGATGAGCGTACCAACCTGGTCACCTATCAGGATGTCGTGAAACAGGAGGGAACTCCTAAAGTTCTGTATGACAGAGCGATGGAGTGGGCGAAGAAATATTATAAGAACACTGCCGAGGTTATTAAGAGTGCTGATCCGGAGAAATGCGTCATCAACATGCGCTCCAGCGTCCGGATATTCTACAAGGACAAGGAAGGCACCATGCGTTTCAAGAACATTGTCTATTATAACTTCAAGCTTGAATGTCGCGATAACCGTTACCGTTACACCATCACCGACTTCAAAGAGAAGGCCACCGGTTCCGCGCCTATCGAAGTCTGGTTCAACACTTCCGCTTCCGGCTGGAGTCCCAGCATGTACGGCTACCTTAGCCAAATCGACGAGGAGATGCAAAAGCTTATCGAATCGTTGGAAGAGGGCATGCAGCCTCAAGAGGAGTTTAAGGATGAATGGTGATTTTAGGCAATAGGCAATAGGCAACAGGCAATAGGCAACAGGCAATAGGCAATAGGCAATAGGCAATAGGCAAAATGATTCATAAAAGACCCTGGATTTTTGTTTTGTTGGTTCTGCTGTGTTGCGCCTGCTGCCGAACACCAGGAAGCCATATCAAACTGAATTTTTCTTTTGTCGTTGATAATGATTCCCTGCGGTTGGATACTTGTGTGTATCAAAACGCCGCAGGGAATCTGTATGAAGTCAACGACGTGCAGTTCTTCATTTCCAAAGTGATGTTGGAAACAGCTTCTGGAGAACTTATGGAAATAGAAGACAATCAAGGTGTTCATTATGTGGATATCCGTATTCCAGGCACATTGTCGTGGCAGATTGCCGATGAATTCCCCAACGAAACCTTTCGTTCCATAAAATTTGTGTTCGGGTTGGAAGGAGTGCAGAACGTTACGGGCTATTTCCCGAATCCGCCGGAGAACAACATGAGCTGGCCCGACATGCTCGGCGGCGGCTATCATTACATGAAGATCAACGGCCGCTGGATCGACCCCGACAGTGTGCGCCAGCCCTTCAACCTGCACACTGGCAAAATCACCACTGCCAACGGTTTTGCCGACAACACGTTCACTGTTACCCTGCCCTTGACAAATTTCTCCACACTCGGTAAAAAAACCTCAGAACTAACCTTGCAGATGAACGTAAATGCTTGGTTCACAAACCCGAACCTTTTCGATTTCAACGTCTTTGGCGGCAGTATCATGCAGAACCGCGAGGCGCAGGAGGTGCTTCGGGCAAACGGCTGGGATGTATTTGGGGTGAAGTAAGCGTCGTTTCTTTATTCCTCAAACTGAAACAACAACTGACAATCAGACGATTCCAGTGTGACATCCACTGACGGGTTGCCGACGGGTTTCAACCGTTTCATTGGAATCCACCGGCGGTTGCCGCGGTCGTAGTAGTCGGCGGATTGGCAGACCAAGGTAGAAAGATTCCCGCAAAGGTTCCCTTTGATGTGCAAAACCCACATAGGATTACGGAGTCTTTCCTCCGAAACGCCATAACAAGCATGACGATAGCGTTCCACCGTCCAATGGGCGTCGGCATCGGTGACATAGACCGTGTCGGCGAAAGAGATCAGTCGGCAGAGGGTGTCGTGAACCCCTGCCGAACGCATTCTTTGGATACTCGTAATGACAACGTATGGATTTTCTTGAAAGTATCCGATGCGATTCTTGAACGTTTTGAGTGTGAGCAACACGGTGTCACCAAAATCAATACCGAAATCAGGCCAAACTGAATCCAAGATGGGAAGATAAAACGACCGTTCATTGTACTGAAAAGCAATGGCTGTGGATGGATATTTGTAAGGTGGAACCGAATTTTCTCCGCGAGGCGCATACATGCCGTAAGAGTCTATTTTCACGCAGAGAACAGAATCCTTCTGGGCATGGGAACTGATGAACATGCTGAAAAACAAACAAAAGAAAACAGTCGGCGGGACTCGGTTTATCTTTCTCATAAACAAGTTTATTTTATAATGGAAGTGCAAAAATAGAAAAAATGCCACAGAGTTGCATAAAAATAAAGCGGGGAGGACTGAGGTTCTCCCCGCTGCTTGTAATCAATAGAGAAATTTAGTCCTATTCGCTCAATACGCAGACCAAGTTCCTGTCGCCGAAGGCGTCGTCGATCTTGCCGACAGTCGGCCAGTATTTCTCGGTGTGCGGAAGCGGGAAGGCCGCCTGCTGACGGGTGTAAGGACGATCCCATTCGTCGGCGCAGACCACGTTCATGCTGTGAGGAGCGTTCTTGATGAGGTTGTTGGCCTTGTCAGCCTTGCCCTCTTCAATGTCGCGGATTTCCTGACGGATAGCAATCATCGCGTCGCAGAAGCGGTCGAGTTCGCTCAGCGGTTCGCTCTCGGTGGGTTCCACCATCAAGGTGCCGTGCACCGGGAAGGCCACTGTAGGAGCGTGGAAGCCGTAGTCCATCAGACGTTTAGCGATGTCACCCACCTGCACGCCAGCGCTTCTGTCGAAAGCGTTGCAGTCGAGAATCATCTCGTGTGCGCACATGCCCTGCGTACCCGTGTAGAGGATCTTGTAGTCCTTCTCCAAACGTGCGCGCATGTAGTTGGCGTTTAGGATGGCCGTCTTGGTGACTTCCGTCAACCCCTTGCCACCCAACATCTTAAGGTAAGCATAGGTAATCGGAATCAGGTATGCGCTGCCGTAAGGAGCGGTAGCCACTTGGCTGCCCTGTTCGCCGCCAACCTTCACCGTAGCATGGTTCGGCAAGAACGGGACGAGCTTTTCGCACACGCCGATCGGGCCAACACCAGGACCGCCACCACCGTGAGGCATAGCGAAGGTCTTATGCAGGTTGAGGTGGCAGACATCTGCGCCCATCGTGCCAGGAGAGGTCAGACCCACCTGTGCGTTCATGTTCGCACCGTCCATATAAACCAAACCGCCGTTCTCGTGGATGATCTTGATGATTTCGAGGATGCCTTCCTCAAACACGCCGTGCGTGGAAGGATAGGTAATCATCAAGCAGGAGAGGTTGTCTTTGTATTGTTCAGCTTTAGCACGCAAATCGTCGATATCGACCTCGCCGTGCTCTGTAGCCTTCACCACCACGATCTTGTTGCCAGCTTTGGCAGAAGATGCAGGGTTGGTGCCGTGTGCGGAAGAGGGGATCAAGCAGATGTTGCGGTGACCCTCGCCGCGGCTGAGGTGGTAGTTGCGAATCACGGTCATACCCGCGTATTCGCCAGCAGCACCGGAGTTCGGTTGTAAAGAGACGGCTGCGAAACCGGTGATCTTAGCCAACCAGTTGCAAACCTCATCCAACATTTCGCGATAACCTTCAGCTTGGTCGGCGGGAGCGTACGGGTGGATATTGCAGGTCTCGGCCCAGCTCAGCGGCAGCATCTCGGCAGCGGCGTTGAGCTTCATGGTGCAGGAACCCAGCGGAATCATAGCGCGGTTCAGTGACAAATCCTTGACTTCCAACATCTTCATGTAACGCATCATCTCGGTTTCGGAGTGATACTGGTTGAAGATCTTGTGCTGCATGAAAGCGGATTTACGAGCCAACTCTGCCGGAATGTGCAGGTCGGGAATGCCACACTTGCCGTCGCAAACATGCGGGGTGAAGGGCTTTCCAGCGGCGATGGCCAGCACTTCGAGGATGTTGTTGACATCGTCGTGGGTCACGGTCTCGTCCAAAGAAATCGTGAAGCAACGCTCGCAGTGGTAGCAGAGGTTGATCTCTTTCGACAGAGCCACCTTCTTCACGTCCTCGCAGGTAATGCCTTCGGGCGTTTCGAGGCACAGGGTGTCGAAATAGTGCTCATTATATTGTTTGAAACCGTATTTGGCAGCTTCAGCGGCGAGAACGCCAGCCAAAACGTTGATCTTGACGGCTTTGTTCTTCAAACCCTCGGCACCGTGCCACATGCCGTAGAAACCGGCCATAATGGCGGTCAAGGCGCTGGCGGTACAGATGTTGGAGGTTGCGCGCTCGCGTTTGATGTGCTGCTCGCGGGTCTGCAGCGCCATACGCACGGCGCGGTTGCCCTGAGCATCGACAGTCACACCGATGATACGGCCCGGCATCTGGCGCAGGAACTCCTCACGGCAAGCGTAGAAGCCGGCGGCAGGGCTACCGTAACCCATCGGGATACCGAAACGTTGGGTGGAACCGGTCACGCAGTCAGCACCCCACTCACCCGGAGGCGTGAGCAACGTAAGTGCCATCAAATCAGTGGCAACGCCCACGAAGATGTTTTTGCTGTGTGCCTTCTCGACCCATGCGCGGAAATCGTGAATGCCACCCCAGTAGTTCGGGTATTGGATCATCGCACCGAAGAAGGTCTCGTCGAGTTCCACCTGGTCGGGTTTGCCAATCACGAGCTCGATGCCGTGCGGGGCAGCGTTGGTCTTCATCACACCGATGGAGTGCGGGAAAACACCCTCAGCAACGAAGTATTTCACCACATTGTTCTTCTGTTGCTCGCGGCTGCGGCTGCGGAAGAACATCAACATCATTTCGCCAGCTGCGGTAGCATCGTCCAGCATGGAAGCATTGGAGAGCGGCATAGCGGTCAAGCTGCTGATCATCGTTTGGTAGTTCAGCAAAGCCTCGATACGACCTTGGGAAATTTCAGCCTGGTACGGAGTGTAGGAGGTGTACCAACCCGGATTCTCGAAAATGTTGCGCAAAATCACCGCAGGAGTATAGGTGTTGTAGTGACCCATACCGATGTAGGAGCGGTAAATTTTGTTTTTGGCCATCAGACCGTGAATGTGGTTGAGGTATTCGCCTTCGGTCATGCCGTCGGGCAAATCCAGCGGCTTCGGCAAACGGATGGCGGCGGGAACCGTCTTCTCAATGAGTTCATCTAACGTTTTGACGCCGATGACATTCAGCATTTTTTGTTGCTCGTCAGCAGCGGGACCATTGTGTCTGCACACAAATTCATCTTTTATTATCATATTGATTTTCAGTTTGTTATAAATACTTTTGTACAAAACTTAAGAGAGGCAAAAGTACATAAATTTTGAATATACACAGTCAAATGAAATTGTCGTTCTAGAGATGTTGAGCGCAACGTCCCTACTTCACCACACGTTCCGCGTTTTGCGCGATGAAGCTTTTCCAGTTTGTTGCCTTTGTCTTGCCGAAGACCACTTTCTGCTGCAGGTGATGACATACGGCCACGGCCAGGGCGTCGGTGGCGTCGAGGAACTGAATGTGTTCGGCGATGGGGTACATGCGGCAGAGCATCGCCGACACCTGCTCCTTGGCGGCATTTCCGTTGCCGGTGATGGACTGCTTGATCTTGCGCGGGGAGTACTCATAGACTTCCATGCCCGCGTGCATTGAAGCTGCGATGACGATGCCCTGTGCCCGTCCCAGCTTCAGCATGGACTGCACGTTCTTGCCGTAAAAAGGTGCCTCAATTGCCAATATGTCAGGATGATACTGCTCTATCAACCCGTTGATTTTCTCGTAGATGAACTTCAGCTTGGCATACGGATCCGACATCTTGGTCATTTGCAGCACGCTGAGAACCTCCACAGTCGACTTGTTCAGTTCCGTGTCCAACACGGCATAGCCCATAATGTTCGTACCGGGGTCGATGCCTAAAATTCTTCTTTGTATCGAATTGTTATCCATGCCTTTTGCCTGTTGCCTGTTGCCTCTTGCCTGTTGCCTTTTGTCTGTTGCCTTTTGCCTGTTGCCTGTTGCCTCTTGCCTTTTGCCTTTTGCCTTAAAACCTCATTTCTGAAAACAAAACTTGTTGTTTTCGTAATCAATAACAGCTTTGTGTTTGACACAGAAGTCGTTGCCGAGAATCAGCTGTATCGGCTTCCGGTGCAGTTTGCGGTAGGCGTCGTTAATGTATGAGAAGTCGATGACGGCTGTGTTCGGGAAGGTTTTGAGGTGGAATCGGCCAATGCGAACGTCTGGCAGGTCTGCCACCAATACTTCGAATCCCGTTCCGCCGATGCCTGCGTTCACGCCCTCGTTTGCCTCAAGATGCAGATTGGGCAGGATTTCGTTGACAAACTGCCGGTCCACGCATGTGTGTGATGCGCCCGTGTCCAAGACGATGCGCACTTGGTGTCCCGCCACTGTGCCGTTCAGCAGCGTGTGGAAGTCGCCTTTTTCCAGTTGGAGTATTTTTATCGGAGTGGTGTACATCTGGTTTAGGGTTTAGGAGAGGCCCCATACTGCGGCTTCGCCTTGTGTGGGGTTACTTGCTCTTTTGTTCGTTTCTGTCTCCTTTTTCGACCCCACATTGCGCTCCTTCGTCACTTATGTGGGGTTACTTGCACTTCGTGCGTGTTGCCTTTTCGAGGCTGTTTAAGGAAAGTATTTATTATTGGAGGGAATCGTTAATATATTGAGTTTTAGGCTCATCATGACATTGCCATAGAACTGCTAACTGCTAACTACTAACTGCTAACTAATCACAGCCAGTGCTTTCGGATAAAGAAGAAAATCAGCAAAACGGAGAGGAGAAGGCAGATGCCGATGACGTAGAGAAACGCAAACGGAGAACCGGCAAAGGGCAGTCCCACGTTCATGCCGTAAAGTCCTGATATGAAGGTCAATGGCAGGATGATGGTGGAGATGATGGTGAGCATGCGCATGATTTCGTTGGTCTTGTTGGCCTGCAACGAGTCGAAGGTGCTGGAAAGTCCGGCCACCAATTCGCCGTAGTCATCGACCATATCCCACATCTTCTGGTAGAAGTCCAAAATGTTGCCCCAGTATTCTTCCATGTCGTCGGCGAACCCTTTCACGTCGCCGCTCTCAAACATTTTGAACAGACGGAGTTGCGGTTTGAACATGGTGTTCATCTGGATGATGTTCTTGCGGATGATGGAAATCTGCTCGATGATGGTCTCCGACTTGCTGCTGAACAGCTCCTGGCTGATAAAGTCGATTTGTGTGCCGAGACGCTCCACGATGAGGAAGGTCTCCTTCATCATTCTGTACAAAATATGGTAGAGCATGGCATCGGAGGTGCCGCTGATTTCATCTTCGTCCTCCGGTTCGGGGTCGATTTTCTTCAGATTGAACAATTCCTGCACCACGTAGTGCGAATTACCGACGGTAATCAAGAAATCCTGTCCCCAGAAAATCTTCGTTTCCTCGGTTTTCACCAATTTGGAACGCTGGTCGAGCAGCGGGAAATGCAGCACGAGGAAGAAATAGTCGTCGTAAATATCGATTTTGGGGCGTTGTACGAAGCTGGAGCAGTCCTCTATATCCAATGGGTGGAAATGGAAGTTATCCCTCAAAAAGTCCAAATCTTCTACGGTCGGATCGGTGATATGATGCCATTTGTATGCACCGAAATTAATGGTGTCAACCATGATAACCTCCTTTCTCTTAATTGGTTAGAAAACTATATACTACATCTTGGCGCAAAAATTTACAGCCGGCAAAGATACATTTTTTTGTAAACAGTGAGCAGTGAATAGTGAACAGAGAAAGCAGTTTTTTTCAATTTGTAGAAATGTCGTATAACAACATCGGTAGGGCTGTCACATTGTGGCAGCCGAATTATTCAGCAGTTTCTGTAGAAACCAATTGAAAAAACATTTTCGCACCCGTTTCCACGATTTCGTCGGGAAAGTCGAAGTCGGGGTGGTGCAGGGGCGGTTGTTTTATGCCTGACCCCAACCCGAACAGCGCTCCTGAATAATGCTGCGTGAAGAGTCCGAAGTCCTCGCCCCAGAAGAAGGGAATCGATTTCTTTTGGTATGTAAGATTCAGATTGTCAGCACATTCCTTGATGCTTTCCACTGCCATTTCCGCGTTGTTAGAGGCGGCGAAATATTCTAACCAACGGATTTCGCATTGCAGGTTTTCCGCTGCTGCTTCCGCTTTCGCTTTGTTTTCGATTTCGGAGATAATCTGCTGAAGGTGAGAGTCTTCGCGGGTGCGGATGGTGAACCGTAGCACGCCGTCGCCAGCGGCCACCCCGTATGCCTGACTGCCCACACGGAACTCGATGAGCGTCGCCACGCAGAAGTCCTCCCGCTGCACATCGCGTTGGTTCAGCGATATTACGAAATTGGTAAGATGTTGCGCGGCAGAGAAGGGCGAAACCGCATTCCAAGGTTCAGCGGCGTGCGCGGTTTTGCCTGTCAGCACAATGTCGCAGCTGACCACGGAGCAGGTGAAACTTCCTGGTTTGCAAATGATTGTACCTGTCTTTTCAGCAGGGATGTTATGCAGCGCGTAGGCACAGTCAATCGAATAGGCATCCAAAATCCCGCTTTCGAGAATCTGTTTCGCACCTTCGCCGGTCTCCTCTGCCCCTTGGAACAGGAGCAGCACCCGACCTTTTTTCAACGGCTGTTGGTGTAGCATTTCCGCCACGCGCAACATAATGGTGCTGTGCCCATCGTGCCCGCACTTGTGCGAAACACCCTCGTGCTCAGACTTATACGGCAGCTCCAACGTCTCGTTTACCCGCACCGCATCCATATCAGCGCGAAGCAGCACGGTCTTCCCACCGTTGCCGAAATCGTACTCCGCCAACAGGTGGTGACCTTGCGGAAACGTGACAATCCTCGTGGGCTGGAACTGTTCTAACTGATGGCGGATGTATGCGGAAGTTTGAACCTCATCGTTAGAGGGTTCGGCGATTTGATGAAGTCTATGACGTATCTCTTTGCAGTCCATAATGTTACAATCTAAGAACTTAGGATGCAAAGGTACAAAAAAATAGTTTCAGGTTTCAAGATTCAGGTTTCATTCCACCAACTTCCACGTACACCTTTTCTTTTTTTCACTAAATTCACTCAGCCCCTTGCCTCTCTCACACTTCACATCATAAATATTGTCGGGAGATTCTCCGCCATAGCTCTCTTTCTCAAATTCTACCGTTCTCCCGAATAACTTATAGAGCGATTTGATTTTACCATATTGCTGATTCGTAAAACATTGAGCCCTTTTCCACCAGTCATGTTCTGCCTCGGGAAGCGCATCTTGTTGAAAATCGAAACGCAATGAGTAAAGGAAAACATACTTCTCTTTCTCATAAGGGTTGCCAAACATATCAAAATAGAGTAGAATATCATCTTCACCATTGGCGAGTTTAACTAAGGAGTATGAATCACAATGCGGAGTTGGATCAGCATCATCTGTGAAAGGTTCGTATAAACCAAAATTCACATAAACGTCTTCCACCACAAACGTCTTGATCTCGTCAAATTCATTTTGAAAAACCACGGTATCTCCTGTTTCATACGGGAAATAATCGTTCCAGAAATCTTGAGGTACGTAATAGCAGAACGGCACCCTGCGACACTGGCATAAGCAAAGAACCGCTATGCCCAAAACCAATGCAATATAGAATCTCTTTTTCATAACCAAAGCTATTTTTCTACTGAAACTTGAAACCTGAAACTTGAAACCTAAAATTAAAATTCGTACCCTACCCCCGCATTGACAAATCCTTTGATGCCGGCACCCGCTTCGAAACTGCCGAACCAATGTTTTGCGCCGGCCTTCACCCCGAAGGCGGTCAGCTGGAAGGCGGAACCGGCCGAGGTGTGATTAGGCAATTCCGCCGGCAAGAAACCCCACGCCGCCGGCACGAACTCCGGCAGTCCAGACAGATCACCATAATAGCGGTTGCCCCGGTTGATGAGTACTCCCACGGCAAGACCGGAATAGAGGGTTACATGAGGACGGTTCAAGTAGGAGAACCGTAGCGAAGGCATGATCAGGAAATGGTGTTCCTTGCAATTCCAATAAAAAGCATCGGGAGAAACAACATCCCCGACATAGAGCTTTTCCTTCATGAAACTATAGCCGGTGGTAAGCCCCAACCAAAACCATTTGGCGGCACGGTAGTGATAATCCAACGAGACCACAGGCGTGAAATGATAATCCGTGGAAGCGAAGCCAACCAGGTCTCCTTCATAACCGAGAACAGTATATTGACGAGCCCATCGGTAAAGAAAACCGAAGTGGTCACTCACCCCCAACCGAAACTCGTGACGATAAAACGACTTGTCATCGTTCCAGTGCGGTTGCGCCTGCTTGATGGCCCGCTGCTTGCTGAAACTGTGCAAATAGGCCATTTGGAAGTAGAGGTAGTGGTTGCGTTCAAAAATATACGTATGCCGGTCGTTTGGCTCGCGACCGGTAAATCCTTTCGAAAAATCTGTAGTGGCTATGTTCAGTCCCACCAAAAAGCGAAGGCAATCTTGGTTGGGTAATTGATAATACAACCCTACATCAGCCATGATATCCGCATAAAAGACATTTCTGTTACGCACAATATCTTGGTTTATATAAGTAAACTGCGTAGAATCATAAGTGATGATATTAATATAACGTCCATCTGAATAGTCATAACCATAGAGAAAAGTTCTCCATGGCATTCGTAGTTGAGCACCTGCATTTGCCGTTATCCACAATTTGTCGGCGACAGGATAGTGAAATTCAAACTTAAGAGGCATTGACAGACCGTAATAATCGAAACCTCTATATATGGCATCGTTAATTACTCCAAAATCCAAGGCGGCAGACACCCCGAAATAATCTGCAAAGTGATAGGAACATTCCAATCCGAACCGGCTGCCAAATCGAGGTTTGGAATAGGTTGTATTTGCAGTGGTTTTGTCAATCATCTCCACTGGATGCACGATATCCGCCTCCAGCGTATAACCGAAATGAAAACCGTTGAAGGGGCTGTCGCGAAGAACCGACTCTGTTTTGATGTGAGGCGAGCTTACGGGCTTTGGTGCCTCTGTCTGTGCGGGCGCGAGGGAGTTCAACCCCAAAAGCAGGAGTCCCGCCAATCCGTATTTTTTGATGCTGTCCATTGTGGATACGTTTTGCTGTTCATACTGGATGACGCGATTTTCCAAAAAGGTTACAGTCTGGGCCCACAATTTTTGCAACGAATCGGGCGGAGTCTGCGCATCGGCGCCGTTCAGCTCGTAAAAAAGCTGCTTGAATTCCTCACTGTGAATGTAATCGGCAATGATGACGGTGTCCTGCACGCGCAACGTGTCGCGCACGTAAACGGTGTCTCGAACTATGTGCTTCTTCACTACATACATGGTGTCTGTGTTCTGTGCGGAGAGGCATCCTATAGTGCTGAATACTAATACGATAAGTGTAATAACGATATGCTTTTTCATGGCTTTTGCATTAAATAGACCGTGTCTTTCACTATTGCGGTGTCACGGACCACTACCGTATCGTTCACCACAATCTCTTTGGTGACAACGATGATTTCGGGTTTGCTTTTTACTTCGGAACGTTCTGAAGGCGTGGTTGCTACGGGAGGCACCTCAACGGGTATTTCGTCCGCTGCAAGGCTGTCAACAGGAACGCTAACGGGTGTTTCGACAGGCGATGTCGGTTCCGGCAACGGACTGTCGTTCAGCGTAGTACGAACTACCTGCCACGCGCAAATACCACCTGCAACACCCGCAATGGTAGCGGTGGTCAGCGCCACGCGATGTGCTGCCACGAAGACCCCCACACTGGAGGGTGCCTCT
>Ga0310696_10006801_pt1 | contig 13516 bp, 14 predicted proteins | sample AusTroGonzalo_MG_4_FD_203885 | JGI IMG/M metagenome (GOLD analysis project Ga0310696, IMG submission 203885) | Bovine rumen microbial communities from tropical cattle in Woodstock, Queensland, Australia - Gonzalo_02 (v2) (version 2) | ecosystem: Host-associated > Mammals > Digestive system >... | reverse complement strand
GCTGATTTTCGTAGAACTTCTTCACGCCACCGATGCTCATTTCGAAGCTGTCGATTTCGAGTTCGGTACAGTCAGCCGTAAGGCCGCTGTGCATGGCGCTAGAAATACGCGGGCCGAGGTCGCGGCCAATCACCGTTGCACCGAGCAAGCAAATCTGCGGCTGTTCTTCCTTGAACAGGTTCACCACGAGAGAAGCGTGCGGGTTGGTGGTGTAGGGGAACAGGCCTTCGGCGTCGAACACATGAACTTTGTCCACACCGTAGGGGAAAACCTGCTTTTCGATTCCATCAAGGCCCTTGCCTGCGCAAATGCACTCGAGCTGTACACCGAGAGTATTGGCGAGCTTGCGACCCTTGGACAAAAGTTCGAGGGACACGTCAACGACGGTCGTACCCTCAATTTCGCAATATACAAATACGTTATTCATAGGTTAGCCAATAATCTTCCCGTCTAAAAGTTCCTTGATAAGTCCTTCAACGTCGGCGTCGCTCGCAGTAAGCGTGCGGCTTTCCTTCGCCTTGAACACGATGTTCTTGACGGCCTTCACGTTCGTCGGAGAACCGGCCTTACCGATCTGAGCCGGGTCGGCGTCGATATCGGCAGCACCCCACTGCGGGATGTTGAGGTAGGGCTTCTTCGCGATGAGCGCTTCGTACTTTTCGGCGTCTTCCGGCTTGCGTTCAGCAACGACCGTTGCGTTCTTGAACTTCATGATGCGCTTTGCATTGCGCGGACGGCACGGAGCAGCGCTGCCGTTCACGGTCACGACCAGCGGGAGCGGTGCTTCCACCGTTTCCACACCACCGTCGATGTGGCGGCGGATCACGACCTTCTTGGCCTTCTCGTCGAGGGAGAGAATTTCTTCGGCGTAAGTCACCTGAGTAAGGCCGAGCTTTTCTGCAATCTGCGGACCGACCTGTGCGGTATCGCCATCGATAGCCTGGCGGCCACCGAGAATAATGTCATAGCTGCCAATCTTTTTCACAGCCTGGGCGAGCGTGTAGCTCGTAGCGAGCGTGTCTGCACCACCGAGCGGACGGTCAGTCACCACAAAGCCTTCGTCGGCACCGCGATAAAGAGCTTCGCGGATCACTTCGGCAGACTTCGGAAGACCCATGGTCAACACGGAAATGGTGGAACCCGGAAACTGGTCCTTCAGGCGAAGGGCTTGCTCCAAGGCGTTCAAGTCTTCGGGGTTGAAGACAGCGGGCAATGCGGCACGATTGATGGTCCCCTGTTCCGTCATGGCATCGGGGCCCACGTTTCGTGTGTCAGGTACTTGCTTAGCAAGCACAACGATTTTAAGACTCATATTTCTTTAATGGTTAATGTTAAAATGAAACTCTGCTATTTTGCAAAATTTACGAGGTATAAGATAAAAAAATCGAGCCTGCTCGATGGGCTTCCGTGTGCAATTAATCCCGCTGGGTTGATAAAATAAAAGTAAGTTTTGTGTAATATAATTTTAAGCTGGGTTCGCGTGAAAATCGACGATTGTAGTCATTCTCGAAGCGAAGCTGAGGGAATCCATGCATTTATATAGGGGGGGGGCGTGGGACTAAAGTCCCAACTGCTAAGCTCGATCATGTCAGCCCGCAAACGGTTGTTTGCCAAATAAACGCCCCGCAATTACACCCCTTGCTTTGCAAAAATCCATTTGATATATTATAGACACGCCGGTTGATTAGAGCGTTGCCGGGCTTTCACCAGTTTAGTGTTAGCTCCAGAGTTAATATATTCACCTTCAAAATAAGGATAAAGGGGCGGTTACTTCCTTGCTCAAAGGAAGATATTTCGGCTATTGCCTCTCGGAAAATTTCATGAATCGTATTAAACTTGTTGGAGTCAATTACAATGGCTCCATGCGGCTTTGGCGTGGTCCCGAAGTGAGAATTAGCGTGTTCGCTTCGAGGCATTTTAATGCAGATGATGGTCGCCTTTTGCAGTGGGCGGCAGAGATGGGAGAGAATCATCGTTGTCTTGTGGGAACGTTCCATTCTAAAGCGGAACAGCGGATCTTGGAGGTGGCGCTTGCAAATGGAGCGTTTGCGGTTTGGCTTCGTGGGTGCTCACTTCCTGATTTTTATAGCGGCGAATTATGGAATGCGATGGCCGAAGGCCGAATGCTTGTGATTTCGTGCTTTCACATGAAGCATCATACGCGGGATACGGCGCGGTATTGTACGCATTTGGCGGCAATGTGCTGCAAGCGGCATGCGTATTTCTTGAAAGACGATGATTCGCTGCTTGCTCCGTGCTATCGCAAGGCGGTTTCGTGGCGATATGACGTCCAAGTGTTTAACGAAGAATCTTGATGAGGCTTTATCCCACAAAAAAAACGTAGGCTTTAGTGCCTGCGTTTTCGATGTTCTATTTAACCATTTCGACGTATGCGCCTTTGGGCAAATCGGGGAGGGCGCCAGATGCTGTCCTTTGACCGACGGGCTTGCCGAGAACGTTAAAGATTACGCTTCCGGGGGTGCCATGGCTTGCCTTTCGAATGTTTGCAATTTTTGTTGTGTTTCCAACTATTGCGACTGTAATTTCAAAGGTGACTTGATTGCTTCCGTAGACGATAGCCTGTTTTATAGTGTAATTGTCTCCGATTACAACTTTGTTCGGCATGTGTCCGATTTTAGTCGTCATGGTCGTAAGATCGACATTGGAATAAATCATGCTTGTACCGTTCGGGTCCCATGCAACGATTTTGCCGTCCGCGTCAAACCAATGGCCGGTGCCTTCGCCGGTGGTGCGGCTGTTGAGCGTGCCGTCGGGTTCCACGCCGTAGAACGTTGCCTTGCTTGCGATTTCGCTTTTGCTCAGGCCTAAGGCTTTAGCAACATCGTCGCCTTTCAAATCGAGGGAGGCGTAGCCATAGTTGTTGTCAAGCTTTAGCGCTACATCGAATGCGATTTTCTGAATCTTGATTTCGATTTGGCTGCTGGAACTTGGCGGATTTTGAATGCTCGACGAACTTGGCGCACTTGACGAACTGGATTTCGGTACGGTCGACGAACTTGAAGTATTCGGTGCGCTAGAAGAAGATTCCGTTTCGGCTGGGCAGTTCCCGCCGATGCAGAACGAGAGCGTTTCGCTCGGAGTCCCGATGTCCGTGATTTTGAGCCCTGTTTTGGAACCATTATACCAACGGATTGCTGGGTATTTGTCATCTGAGAATTCTGAATAAGTTCCGCTTTTGAAGAACGTGTTCGCGGTGCTGCCTGGGTTTGGCCATTGGTCGGCAACATTGTCGCTGGATTTTCCCGCGGCGTTGGCATGTACAATTCTCAACCCGAGTTTGTCCGAAGCTGAATTGCCTTCGATTGAAAAATCGTAATGTTGCATCAAGAGACCGCTGCCTTTAAGGATGCTGTTGCGATCTTTGTTCTGCACGTAGGACCATACTAGTCCTTCTTTGTCAGGTCTTGCGGGATTCTTGTAGCGGTAGCAGACTTCGCCGGGCTTTGTCGTTTCGAGGCTCACGTCTTCGCTCGTCACGTCCACGAACGGAATCCATCCTTGGTCGGCGCGGAAGAAATCGTTGATGGCGACCGGATTTAAATCATGAGCGCGGTTTCCCATGGTGCAGTAATCGCCGTACCAGTAAAGGTCTGGCCAACCGAAAATCATGTGGCCGCTTTCATGCACAAAGACGTATATGGAGAATTTGCCTGGCATGTCTGTCATTTGATGGTGTGTAAGCTTAACGCCATCTCGTTTTTCGTTGGACCATCCGGAATGAGGCCACAAGCCCTGTCCCCAAGTTTGACCGGCGCCAGCGTAGACGATGTTAATCGCTTCGGTCGTTCCGTCCTTGTCGTTATCGTAGCGAGAAAAATCTACTAACGGATCGAAGTAATTGAACACTTCTTTCATGAGCGAGTCCGAGCCTGAGTATCCTTGCAGGTTTTCGTACCAAGACTTTGGATGTTTGGCGCGGTACCAACCATAGACTTCGTTGGTCAGGTCGAGTTGACCATTGGAAACATCCAAGTAATAGTCTCGCACGGAACCATTGCAGCCGTCTCTGTTGAATCCTTCCTTGTTCAGCCAATCTTCTATTTCGCTAACCGTGACTGGCGCCGTCTTGTCCGGGAAATCGACGAGGAGTGTCAAACTGTAAATTTTACCCTTGGGGGCGGCGTAATGGCTCTTTATTTGCGCCGTTGTAGACCGATTTAGGAGAAAACTGGGCGTACTGAATTTGGGCCTTGCTTCTTCGGGCCATGCCTGAACTCTCTTCCCTTGCCATACAATATCGGCAAAAAGCATCGTGGGGAGCAATAACAAACAAAGAAATAAAACGTTCTTTTTCATAGAGAACCTGCTACCGAAACCAAACCTATTGTAAAGTATATTATTTAAAAAGAAAATGGAATTTCGTATGAAAAAAGGTAGGGGAAAACGGATAGGGCGTAGTGTGTTTCGATTGAATTTTTTTATCAAAGCCATTTTTAGAGGTCCCCATATATTTATTAAATTTTGTTTTTGAAAGGAGTGTTAATATGAGATTCTTGCTGCATTTTGTTGCTTGCGCCTTGACGGTTTTCCTTGTTTCGTGCAGTGATGGAGGGACTACCACTGTATACGTAAAAACTCCGGGGTTTGCCGAAGTTCCAAAGGGGGGATTGCTGCCTGGATGCACCTTAGGGAATGCCGGCGAATTGTATTTTGTTGCGGATTCCAATGCATTGTTCTGCTGTGCCAATGAAAAATGGAACAGGGTCGTTCAGAGTCATAGATATACAGATACGGTTTATCATGTTCTCGATACCTCGATTTATACGTTTGTCGAGAGCGATACGGTTTATTTAGGATCGAATGATACGTTGGATGTTGGCTGCACGATGAAAGCGGATACGACGGATTACCATCTGGTTACGGTGGCGTGCGGTTCGGATACTTTTTCTGTATGGGACCGTGCTGCTGGTTTGCGGTGGACAAAACGGGGGGAACCGCTGGTGGATTCCCGAGACGGAAACTCGTACAAGACAGTCGTCATTGGTATCCAAACCTGGATGGCGGAAAACTTGAAATACAAAGCGGATTCTGTTTTGCAGGAATACAGTTGGCTTACGGCTATGAATTTCCCGAATGGTTGCGATGGAACCTCTTATTGCGAACTGGGTGAAAAACCGCAAGGAATTTGTCCGGACGGCTGGCATATCCCGAGTGTTGACGAGTGGAATGTTCTGGCGGACTACGTGGATGCACGTAATGGAGATGAATCTGTTCCTAGAGACTTGGCTGCAACTAGCGTAAATGGAAAATTTCCTGGAAACGATTTATTTGGTTTTGGCATGAATGGTGTGACGATGACATCTACGCAGACGGAAGATAGCTTGTTCTATGTGGCATCGTTGTGGGGTACGGAAAATACCCCTGGCAATAAACTGGATTTATCGCTCCGGAAGGGTAAATCGAATGCAAACAACTTTTATTATGCCGTACGTTGCGTAAAGAATGATTGATGGGTGGACTTTGTTATGAAAAAGAATTATTTATTTGTACTTTCTTTGTTGTGGATTGTGGGCTGCGGTGACGACCCCTCGACGGAATATATTCCTGTTCATGCTACGGCAATGGTCAGCGAGACGCAGAAGAACCTTCCGAAATGCGATGCTCAGAATGAGGGTCGAGTGGCTTATGTCGTGGATTCGGGAGAACTGTTCTATTGCCAGGATGGTGGGTGGAACTCTTCTATTCAAGGTGCTGAAACGAGGGATTCCTTTTTTGTTTTCGAATCGACCAATATTGCAAAGACTGTGACGGATACCGTCTATATTGGTGGAAATGCTGGATTCATAGAAAATGTATGCGCCGCAGAACCGGATACGACGAATTACCATGTCACAAAAGTTACATGCGGAAAGTCGGAATTCTATGTGGAAAATCGCCTAGCTCATAAACTTTCGACTAAATACGGGGATGATTTAGTGGACCCTCGCGACAAGAAAAAATACAAGACTGTTGTTATTGGCAAGCAGACGTGGATGGCGGAAAACCTCCAGTATGAAGTGGAAGGGAGTACCTGCCTTTCGGATTCTGCTGGCTATTGCGAAAAATACGGTCGCGTCTATAATCAAGATGCAGCGCTGGTTGCGTGCCCGAACGGATGGCATTTGCCAAGTCGCGATGAAATCGATACTCTCATCAAATTTGTGGATACCCATAATGGTGGCTATTCGGCAACTCAGGACCTAGTGGCTAGGGATGTTTGGAGATCAGGGGATATGGCTTACGATGTCTTTGGCTTTTCGATTTTACCAGCTGGATACAGGTCTGAGTTTGGAACTGCTTATACGGGGCAGTTTGCCGGATTTTGGACTACTCCAAATATGGATATAAGGGCTAATATGTGTTGGCTTAAAGAACACGGAGAAGTTTATTCGGGCAATAGCAACAGTACGCTTCTTGAAAAATACATCACTTGCGATGTAAGAATGCAATTGTCGGTCCGTTGCCTTAAAAATGGAAATTAGGAAATTTATATGAAACATTTATATGTGCTGACTTTTTGTTTCGCCATGCTTTTGGCGTCATGTTCCGAAGATAATATCACAAGAACGGAATCTGGGGGAATGGCCTCGCTTTCTTCGAAAAGCCTTCCCGAATGCGCATCGGATTATTCCGGGAAGATTGTCCTCACGACCGATACGAAAGAACTTCTGCTTTGCACGGTGGATGGATGGAAGCCGCTTGCGGTAAGTGAAATTTCGCAGAAGGATTCTATAGTCTCTCTGAACGATACTAGTTTCAATGAAAAGGGATCCGTGAAGCACTTGTCTGCGGAGAATGTTGAGTCGTGTGTTGTGACGCATGATTCGCTGGATGTACATATCGTGACTCTTGATTGCGGTTCGTTTGAGGTTATTGCCGATGATGCAGGCTCTCGCGAGAAGATGATTGTTCCGGGCAAGGACATCTTGGATGTGCGTGATTCTCAGACTTACAGGACTATCGTCATGGGTACTCAGACATGGATGCGTGATGATATGCGCTACGTGGTTGAAGAGAGTTCCTGCGATTGGGATTCTTGTGGTGCTTTTCCAAGGGATTATTCGTGGGCTGCGGCCATGACTGTTTGCCCCGCAGGAACGCACTTGCCGAGCATCGATGAGTTTAAGACCTTGTTTGCTCATGTCGATTCTATCAATGGGAATACGTCGGTGGGTGCGGATTTGCGTTCCCGCAATTACAGGGATTATCGTTATCGCGGCTTGGATTCCTTCGGTTTCAATGCTACTGGTTCGACAGCTTATGGTGCTGCGGAGTATTGGACATCGGTTGAAGTTGACGAGAAAAGAGCGGGCTATGTCTATTTTCAGGGGGGCGTTTCGTTCATGGACAAGGAAAAAACGTCCCGTTTTCCGGTTCGGTGCATTCTTGATAAATAAAGTGGAACTCCGGCGGTTAAATATTGTCATTAACGATTAGATATTTAGGCCGTCGGTGGGCGAAGCCTCTTTCCGCTTTTTATTACATTTCTTGCGTGAATAGAGGTCTCGTTATTCTAGGCAACAGCGAAGGATCTAGTGACGATTCCTAAAATCTACACTTTAACTAATGACTATCGACTAACAACTATGTCAAAATTCAAGCGCATTCTCCTCAAGCTCAGTGGCGAAGCCCTCGCAGGCGAAAAGGGCCACGGTATCGACAACGTTATCCTTTCCGACATGGCTTCGGAAATTGCTTCTATCGTCAAGCAGGGTGTTCAAGTTGCTCTCGTGATTGGCGGTGGTAACCTCGTCCGTGGAATTTCCGCTTCGGCTGGCGGCATGAACCGCGCCCAGGGCGACGCTATGGGCATGCTCGGTACCGTGATGAACGGCCTTGCCATGCAGGACGCTCTCGACAAGCAGGGAGTAGATTCTGTCGTGATGTCCGCCATCCGTATGGAACCGGTCTGTGAATTCTTCGACCGTCGCAAGGCCCTCAAGCTTTTGTCTGCCGGTTCCGTGGTGATTTTCTCTGCCGGTACGGGTAACCCGTTCTTTACGACGGACAGCTGCGCCGCTCTCCGCGCCATCGAAAGCGAATGCGACGTGATCATGAAGGCCACCAAGGTCGACGGCATCTATACCGCAGACCCGGTCAAGGATCCGACGGCAACGCGTTTTGACGACATTTCGTACAAAGAAGTCATCTCTCGCGGCCTCAAGGTCATGGACACCGCTGCGGTCGCCCTCTGCATGGAAAACAACATGCCCATCTTCGTTTTCAAGATGGAAAAGGGCAACCTTACCCGCGCAGCCATCAATGGCGACCTCGGCACGCTCGTGCATTGCTAAGCAGTGTCATCCTGAGTGGAGCCTGTAAAGGCGAAGTCGATATATGAAACTAGCGACTTTAGTCGCTTAGTTGAATTAGGTTCGAAGGAGCAGGATTTAGTCGTATTCTGTATTTATACGAAACCCTCGCATTTGTTTGCGAGGGTGCTTTTTATTCTGCAAAGTTTTTATTCTGCAAAGCCCGGAGGCGGTAAGTGCATGCCCGCCATCAAGAGCTTATTGTCGCGGGCGTATTGCATAATTCTCTTGCGACTTTCGATGGATTTCGCTTTATCCATATCGTAGTTTGAATTGATTTCGGGATGGTCTTTTTGCAATGCGTAACCATGCATCAAGTCACCGATGACGAGCAGATTTGCCATTTGAAACGCGGTATGTCCCGGCGTGTGGCCAACAGCATCCAGTGCGAGAACGTTGTGCGGAAGCGTATCGCCAAACGCAAACAAGTGAAGATTGTCTTTGTAAATGGCCATGACATTTTTCTGCAAATCGTTTTTCGGGATGTCGTTCATCCATGCATCGTATTCAACCTTGCCTGCATAAATGCTTGCATTCTTGAATGCCTTCGTATCGTTGCCCGCATCGTCTTTTGCGATAAGCCCAGCAATATGATCGACATGGAAATGCGTCAAGTAGATAAGTCCGATGCTGTCAGGATTCACGCCAAGAGCGGCTAGACGGTTCATCAATTGTCCGCCAAATGCACCAAGCCCTGCATCGAATAAAATATATTTGCCATCCACTTTTACGAGGAATGTGCTGACCGTAGCAGGAATGCCGTTGGGCATGTTCAGGCTATTGAACAGAGAATCGCTTGCATCGCTGAAAAGACTACGCGGATTCAGCTTTTCGCCTTCATTATCCTGAATCCAGACGACACTAGCCCCGTTAGTGAGTGTAATCATTTTTGTTCCCTCGACGGATTTTACAGTTTCTACGTTGGCTGCAATAGGTTGTGTTACTGCCTGCGCTGTCGTAGATTCCGCAGCAGAATTGCTCGCTGCTTTGTCATTGGAAAATGTCTTAGGGTTATTGCAACCGAAGATTGCAAAAGAAGCCATTACGGCGACGATGGGGAGAAAAAGCTTTTTCATGGGGCTATCCGTTTTACATACCTTTGGTTAAATATATGTTTTTTTATGAACAAAAGTAAAACGGAATTTCCTTTGGAATCTTCTAGGTTGTTCGAGTCGCCGAAATTTTGCAATATTTGCTAAAAAGTATTATTTTAATGCGGGATTTGTTTTGCTTTATTCCAAAGCCATCTTCGCGGCTTCGGCCGCATGGATGATGGTCGTGTCGTAAGTGGGGAGAACGCTATCCTTGGCGCTGATGAGCATGCCGATTTCGGTGCAACCGAGAACCACGCCTTCGGCACCGCGGTTCTTCATTTCTGCAATGATTCTCTGGTATTTCTGGCGTGAGGAATCGAGAACTTTCCCGAGGCAGAGTTCGTTGAAAATCACGTCGTTCACGAGTTCAATGTCCTGCGCATCGGGCGTCATGACTTCGAGGCCTGCGGCTTTAAGGCGGTCTTTGATGAAGTCTTGCGTCATCGTGAATTTTGTGCCGAGCAGTGCGACCTTTTTGATGTTGTCGCGCTTGATGCTGTTGGCGGTTGCATCGGCAATGTGGAGAATCGGGATGCGGATTTCACTCTCTATTTGCGGGACAAGCTTGTGCATGGTATTTGTCGCGATGACGATGAAGTCGGCGCCGGCGCCTTCGAGTCGCTTTGCGGCATCCGAAAGAATCTTGGCGTTTCCGTCCCAATTGCCGCTTGACATGTTTGCTTCGAGTTCTGCAAAATCGACATTGTACATCATGATTTTTGCACTGTGGAATCCGCCGAGTGCTTTTACAATTTCTTTGTTCAGAATTTCGTAATAGGTGATGGTGCTTTCCCAGCTCATTCCGCCGATAAGTCCGATCGTCTTCATTTTCTATTCCAATTATTTTGACTTCAAATTATTGAGTGCTTGGTCGTTGTGGCAAGTGATCATGCTGAGCGTTTGGCAGTGTTCCACTTCGCTGCATTCACCGCAGGTGGCAAAGCCTTTGCCTTGGGCGCATTTGCGGATAGGGCAGAGCGATTGGCAGAACGGCGTTTTAGGGCCTTCGATGCGGCAACCGGTGCAGTTGATCATTTGCGGCGTGATTTCCACTTTGTTGATTTCCGACCATTCCTTGGCGACTTTTGCACGCAGCGTATCATCGTTGTTGATGGTGGCAAGGCGGGCTTCGCACTTTTCGCAGTCGAGTCCGCAGCAAGCGATATATTGATTCATTTTATTCTCCATACGGTTTGTCGTCGAGCGGGCGAGTGCAACCCCAAGCGTTTGCGAATCGTTCAAAGTTCTTTTTGACAAGGCGCTTGAAAATGAGGTTGAACAGGAGTACTCCTATTTTGGGATTCTTTTCGGGGCCTGTGAACTTTCGAGCCTCAGGAGTGGAGAAGCTTCCGTTGAGGGCAAAAGACTGCCCCATCTTTGCGTATGAGGCTAAAATCTTGTCGGTCACTTTTTTGATGTAGTTGTTGTCGCGCATGCGCAGCATAAAGCTACCGCCTTTCACAAGTGTTCCGCCATAGGTGCAGCCAAGTTGTGATGGTAACGTTTGCAAGAATTTTTCGCCAAGGCGCAGTTGATGGCCTTCGTCAAATCCGCTGTGGAGAATGAACGAAAGTTTTGCGGGCTGCGGGCGTTCCGTGGGGAGCGTGCTCAAGAATTCTAGCAGCAAGCTCGGCAAGCATTCCACAAAAAGCGGCAATGCAATGATGATGTTGTCGTTCGTCATGAACGCTTCACGAGCTTCATCCCATTCCGAGCGATTGGAAAGTGAATAAAGCTCGTGCGTGATTCCCGCTTCTTCAAGGCCTTCGGTAAACGCTTGGATAATCTTGTTCGTATTGCTGTTCTTTTTGACGCGCGGGCTTCCGTTAAGGATAACGACATGCTCGGGGAGTGTTGCCGCAGTCTCCATCGCTGTTTCGACGACATTCTTGTTCCTATTAGCACTCGTTTGCGATGCGTCCAAAGCGATTGCACCGAGCGATTTGCCCGCCATATTCCTGGCGACTCGCATGCTCCATTCTTCGAGAATTTCCCGGTTGCCGTTGCCCTTGTAAATGACACCGAAGTTTAGCGGATGATAGCGCAGTTGGTGGCGTTCCCAACCGTCGCGGATTTCAATGTACATGTTCAGCATTGGAACAAGTCGGTCCAAGACTCGCTTGCCGCGATAATCCACAAACCCAAATTTCGTATCAGCTACAATCCAAAGGTTCTCTGCTTTGACCAGTTTTTTCAGGATGATTTCGTAATCGTCTTTGATGGCGCAAACACCCGGTGTTTTTAGCCAGCACATGTTGCAGCCTACACAGTGCATTATTCTATAATCCGATGTGTTTACAATCTCAACATCTTCGTCATTCTTTGCAATTAAAGCTTTAATCTGTTCTGAATAATCGCCGTCTAATGTGTTCAATACTAAAGTCATTTTATCTCCGTTGTCGTTCCCGCGATTTGTGCTGCCTGTAGCTGAAGCAAGGCGCGAATCTCCTTTTTTATATATAACACCTAGGGCCTCGAAAAATGTCACTTATTATTGTGTAAATTTTTCCCAACCCAATGAGCGAACCTTAAGTTTATCACCATTGCAATGACCCCCAATATACTCAATTGAATCAGCTTATTACCACTAACATCTTCATAAATTTTACTTATCCCGAAATACGCATAAGGCAACATCAAGATAGATGTCGCAAGTCCGGGAACATAGCTTCTGATGAGGAGTCCTTGAGCGATGTGAATTACAAAGTGTATGGAAAATGCCATAAACAATGCAATCCATAGTTCAGTTGCGTATGTTCCGCCGATTAGGACATACGCTGTCGCCAAAAGCAAAAGAATCAATTCCTCAAGCACTGCAACTGCAAATGCCTTGGTCGAGAGGCTTGATAGGTGAACGATGATGCGCGTCGCTCTTGGAAACTTTTGGATTATACAATCTTTATGCGCCAGCATCCATTGATGCTGAACGAGAATCTCTTCGCCATCGTGAATGATGAACGCGAGAGGGAAGGAGATAATCCAGAAAAGTTCCATAATCAGGTTGAGAATTATTTCTTCATGGTTTGCTCACTGCGTCTTGTCATTTCTTCGGCGAAAGCCTGCTCTCCGTTTTCACGGATAAAGCGGATGCAGGCGGGGCGGTCGCTGCGGAAGATGAATTCGCAGATTTTGCTAATCAAGTTATTGTAGGATTTGCATTCCCTGACATTCATCGTGCATTCGGCGTAGGTGTGGATCCCTTTTTCTTTACAGCACTTGCGAATCTTGCACCACGAAGCCTTTTCGTTTTCGTGGCAGCCAGGGCATTTGCCCATGCGGTATTTGCGGCATGCTCCGCAGTATAGCCCGCAGGCAGCAATCAACTTGGTATTAGCGGTGATTTCTTTCATGGTTAAAGTCCTTTTCTATCGAAGTTCGTCAATGGCTTTTTGCAAGTTCGCGAGGAACTTCCCGGCGTGCGCTCCGTCCATTTGTGTGTGGTGAAACTGGAACGAAACCGGCAACTCATAGCGGAAAAGCTTTCGTCTGAAACGCCCCCAAATTATAAACGGATTGTTGAAAATGCCAGAGTTCATACCGACAGCGCCATCGATTTCGGTATCGATGATGGCCGACGTGCCGATGACCATGCTGTTCTCGGACAAGTCCCAATCTTGACAACTTTCTGCGACGATTTTTGTGTATTTGAGGTAATCGCGGTTGAATGTCGCCAAGTCTTCGGAATACGGAATGTCGCAAGAGCTGACTTCACCTTCGTCGTTCTTGACGATGGTATTGACCGCAATCGTCTCGTATTGCATGAGCTTGCCGTTTACCGGGAGCATATAAAATTCCTTAACGCTTGCCGCCGCCTTGCCGATGCAGTAATCCATAAGCATATTGAATTTCAGGCCACGTTTCTTGCTGACCTTTACAAGTCTTGTGACGTTTAAAGTCTTGAAAAATGTCACCATCGGATTCGGAGCTTGCATCCAAAGTTCGAATGCCATTGCTCTAGTAGTGCTTTTCGGATCGATTTCTTTTGCCATAATGAATTTAATAGATTAAGTCCGCCCCAAGACGGGGCAGACTATGGATAAAGTTTATTCTATTGGAATCTGGATGACCGAGAGCCATTTTTCAGGGTCTTCTTGGTTCCAGGCTCCGTCG
>Ga0310696_10006800_pt1 | contig 13517 bp, 11 predicted proteins | sample AusTroGonzalo_MG_4_FD_203885 | JGI IMG/M metagenome (GOLD analysis project Ga0310696, IMG submission 203885) | Bovine rumen microbial communities from tropical cattle in Woodstock, Queensland, Australia - Gonzalo_02 (v2) (version 2) | ecosystem: Host-associated > Mammals > Digestive system >... | reverse complement strand
ACTGGGCTGCTATAGTACGGCCCCAGCTCATCTTCATAAAGGTCAATGAGATAGGTGCTCCAAGCGGGGTAAATGTCGTAAGGGAAAGCGTCTTGCAAGTCGTATTGGGAATAGCCGTCAATGCGCCTCAAATACTCGTCAATCTTCGAGCTGGTGGGGTTGATGCCTTTGGCGTAGGTGTGCTGGTTGTAGTCGTTCAATCGGGTGAGTCCGATACCGAACTGGGTGAAACGCAGCGGACGGTAGTTGCTCCTTTGCTTGGTGCTGACCCATCCGAGGTTGGGGATGGAGAGGCGCATTTTGTTGGCTCCGTTTTGCGTTCCGTAATAATGGGATGAATGGTAATTGTCGAGCAGGTTGAGGGTCGTGGTGAATTCGTTGCTGCGATAGATGCCCATGCCCGCCGGATTGATGCTGACTGCGGTCATGTCGCCACCCACGGCTCCCAAGGCATTGCCCATGCCCAAAGCCTTAGCCGTGCCTTGATAGAAAGTTTGCGAAAATAGGCAGGCATCATCGCTGCCTTGGCCGAATAGCGTGACGCAGAACAGAAATGCGAGTGTTAAGGTTAGGAATCTCTTCATGGTACTTGGTATAAAAAAGACTACCTCTGCTTTTGGTCTGCAAAGGTAGTCTTTTATTCTTAAATCCGAGACTTCGGTTGAAATTTATCTTCTTCCTCCGCCTCCCGAACGGCTTCCGCTGCTCGAGCTGTGGCTTCCACCGCCTGAACTGCCGCGGCTTCCGCCTGAGCTGCCCGAACTTGAACTGCGGCTTCCGCTGCTGTAGCTGCTGCTTGAGCTACGGCTTGAACTTGAAGAGGAGCTTCTTGGAGTTGTACTGCTGCTTCTGTTGTAGGAACCGTTAGAGCTGTTGCTTCTGTTGTTATAACTTCCGCTCGATGAGCCGCTTCTGTTGGAGCCTGTCGAAGAGGGGCGGGAAGTGTTGCTCTGTGGGCGAACGTATTCAGAGCTGGAGCGCGAAGGACGGCTACTGTTCGGTGAGGTGTAGGTCTGGCGACTGCTGCTCTGGCTACCCGATTGGGTACTGCTTGAGCTAGGACGGCTGGCAGAAGCATTGCCTGTGCGACCAGTAGCACCTGTTGAGGGACGGTTGCTCACCGTAGGACGGCTGCTCGTGGTGGGTCTGCTGACACTGCCGCTTTCGGTGCGACCTGAACTGCTTCCGCTGACACGACCTGTGGCGGCATTGCTGGTCGCTGTGGGACGGCTTGACATGCTTCCACCGCTTCCATTACCTTGGCGGCCATCGTTGGGCAAACGTTGACTCATCGAACCGGCGTTACCTGTGCTATGTCTCACAGAAGCCACATAATTGCCTAAACCGCTTCCGTTTCCACCGTGAGGATGCCCGCCGTGGCCATCCCAATGGTGATGCGGGTGATGGTAATAGTGGCTGTGGCCCCATCCGTAAGACCAATAAGGATCCCAACCCCAGTAGGAATAATAATAGGGATAGCCCCAGTAGTAATCCCAACCCCAATAGGTTCTCCAATAGGGACGGTAACCCCAACCCACATAGATGCTCGGGTAATAATTCCAATAGAAGGGATCGTAGCTGTTTACATAGATGTAAGTGTCGCCGTCGCCACTGTCATATCCAGTGTAGTAGTCGTCATAATAGTCTCTCGTTGAGGAGGCTTGCGTGCCGAAACGCTTGATGCGTGCTGCAAAGTCGGCATCGTAATAGGTTTCGGTAGTAGTGTACACCACACCATTGGTGTCGGTCACTGTTTCCGTGGTCTGATAGACAGGTTCGGCATTGCTGACATAATTCTTGCTGTCGGAATAATAGGCTTGGTAGTCATATTCCGAGCTGCTGCTGATGCTGGGGCTCACGTAAGAGCCGTTGCTGGTGGTCATCCGACTCCCTGTGTTGCCGTATGGCGAGTAGTAGGTGTCGTCCTTTGCCGTCTGACGGTTCGCCGAGCAGTTAGCGAAGACCATTAAGGCAATGATGGGGATGAATCTTAACGCTTTCATTTTTTATTGAGTTTTTACTTGTTCTTGAATGTGCTAATTAATACCTGCGAAATATGCAAAAATCGTACCAAAAGCGACAGTCTGATATTGATTTTTTTATTCCAATTTGATGACTCGACCTTCACCTGTACAATGCTGGATAATTCGCGGGTTGCCCTTATAATACACGTTTCCAATGCTGCTGATATTGGCATGCAACTCGTTTTGCGCCCACACGTAAATGTCGTTGGTCGATTGCGATTGCACCTTTACGATGTAGCAGTTCAAATTTTCGGCATGTATGGTGCCGTAGCTTTTCATGTAATGCTCGGTATAGCTTGCCTTGCCTCTTAGGGTGGCTTTTGAGGTTCCAAAGCTGAATACGGTCTTCAGAATGTCGCAATTGAAGCACAAATCAATGTCGCCGCTGCCTTCTTTGATTCTAAGGACGAAATTGCGGCTCCAATGGGTTTCGATGGAGTCAATGCCATAATTGGTGGTATCTGTAGTGATGGTGTCGATGCTGAATGTACCAAATCCCCTAATGGAATCCATGCAGCGCAGGTCACCGATGGAAGCGTAAGTGATTTCACGCAGGCTGTCGTAATACACGGTCATGTCGATGCTGTAGTCGTAGCTGCGGAGCCAGTTGTAATTGTTTTCGTTCTTGATAATCAAAGAGTCGCCTCTCACCTCAGTGGTTACCTTTTCTATGAGGTTCTTCGGGCAGGTCAGTTCTATGTATTGTCGGTCGCTGCTGACGAGTCTGACATTCACGTTGTTGTAAATGCAAACTGTTTCAAAGCGTCGACCAAGGTTGCGCTGCTCGGTGACAGGCTCTCCGTTGGAGAACACCTTGCTGCATGAGGCAATCGTCAGGCTAACGAGGAAAAACAGGACTGCGATGTGTTTTCTTTTCATGATGAGGTAGATAGTACTTATGCTGCAAATGATATCCTATGCCGATGCTGATGAAGTCGGCCTTGATGTCGTAAGTGGTGAAGGCAAGCGTGGCAAACAAGTTGTCGTTGAAGTAATAACGTGCCGCTACCTTCTGATAAAACAGCATACCGAAGGTTGGCGAGTTGAGGGGCACATTGTTGCGCACTCCGAGGTTGAACATGAAACTGGTGCGGTCGAGCAACATCTCGTAAGCAAACAGAAATCCGGGCTTCAAATAAATGTCCCAGTCGGGCTTGGTGATTTTGTCGGAATTGTCGTAGACCAATTCAAGGCCGAGTCCCAATCGGTCACGTTCGGTGATTTGAAACATGAAGTTGGCGGCCAAATCGTGAACCCAAAAATACTGGTGTGTGCCATATTGCTGACTCAAGTCTTTGAAGCCTAAGGTATATTGGTAGTCGGTGACGAAATGCTGTTTGCCGTCAAATTCAAAGAGGTAGTTTTTGGGGCGCAATCTTTTGTCGATAAGTGTTTTAGGCGGTGCCATATACCACGAAAATCCCGTTGCCACGCTGAAGATGTTGATGCCCATATTAGGGGCTCGTGTAGCACCGTTTGAGAAGTGGGTCAGTCCCATCGAGGTCACCCAATGCAGGCGTTCGACGATGCGCTGGCGGTATTCGAACGACAGGTTGATGGCAGCGTTCAAATGTGACCCGATGGCGTAGTTGTGATAGTTTTCTTTTGGGTCAAACTTGTTGGTGAGATAGCCCACACCCACGCCTAACTTGAAGGTCAGTCTGCTGTGTACGTTCGGGGTGATGGGGAAGTTGATGAAAGGGTAGAGGGCAAACACCTTTCCCAACTCAGCCGCGATGCTGTCGTTGCCGAAGTCCGAATAATAAAAGGTGAGCCCGATGGAAGGGTAGTTGTGCAGCACCTCCCAACGGTGTTCGCCGTAAGTGTTGTGGTGAAGTGAAAGTTCAAATGAAGGCGTGTGGCGGCTGTAACGTCCTAAAGCTGAGTGGTATTCGTCGTTTTGGAAATACATGTAGCCATAGTGTACGCGAGCCTCAATCTCATAGTTGCGTTGGCTCAGTTGTGCTTCCGCTGTCTTGCTTATTAATAATAAGGTGAACAACGCGAGGAGGATGCTATGGCATTTTTGTCGTTGCATTGGGTCTGCAAAAATACAAAATTCCTTACTTTTGCGCCCAAAATAAGAATACGTTATGGACGAAAGATTATCCGCTTTTAAGCGTTTGCTTGATATCATGGACGCTGTCCGTGCAGGCTGCCCTTGGGACAGCACCCAAACCATCCACAGCCTGCGCCACCTCACCATCGAGGAGACCTACGAACTTAGCCAAGCCATCCTCAACGACGACCTCAATGAGGTGAAAAAGGAACTCGGCGACCTCATGCTGCATCTTGTTTTCTATGCTAAAATAGGGCAGGAGCAGGGTGCTTTTGACATTGCCGACGTGCTCAACGGTATTTGTGAGAAGATGATAGTGCGCCATCCGCATATTTTTGGCAACGAGCATGTTGAGAACGCCGAGCAGGTGGAACAAAACTGGGAAAAGATTAAGCTGGAACGCGAGCATAATCGTAGCGTGTTGGGCGGTGTGCCTGAAGGCTTGCCTTCGTTGCTAAAGGCCTATCGTATGCACCAGAAGACAGCAGGTGTGGGCTTCCGATGGCCTAATGCCGAACAGGCTTGGCAGAAAGTGGAGGAGGAGAAGGAGGAGCTTTTCGCCGAGCTGCAAAAACCAAATAATACGGAGCGCATTGAAGAGGAATACGGCGATTTGCTTTTTGCCATGGCGGCATACGGCATCTACATTGGCGTGAACCCTGATGATGCTTTGGAAAAGGCCGACAAGAAGTTCCGCGAGCGTTTCGCCCACGTGGAGCAGCGAGCCCGCGAGCAAGGCAAGGGCGTGCAACACCTCACCCTCGACGAGATGATAGCCTATTGGAAAGAGGCCAAATGTTGAAAAAATTCCCTTTTTCTCTTGCACCTGACTTTTTTTGGCTATATTTGCAGCGCATTTTATGCACCTTTTTGAATGAACACTTAATTTTAATAACTAACTAAAATTTCAAAAAAATGAAGAAAGTATCTTTACTCATTGCGATGATTGCCTTTGTTTGCGGCAATGCTTTCGCTCAGATGCACTTCGATTTTGACGACTGCCCGGAAGGCGCCAAAATCGCTCAAACCCTTGGTGATCCTTGGACCACTTGGAGCAACGCTCCCGGCGGTTCCGAAGACGGTGTTTTCGGTATGGCAGGTGGCACTATGGCTGCTCACTTCACCTATGGCAATGACCAAGTTGTTATGCTTGGTGACCACTCGACGGGTGTCTATGACCTCGAATTCGATGCCTACGTTCCGAATGGCAAGAATGGTTACTTCAATGTGTTGCACCACTTCGCTGGTAGCAACAGCACTTGGGCCATGCAGGTTTACATGCACATGACCAACGATGGTCAGAACTCAACCCAGGCTCCTGGCCACGGCACTGTCCACGCTGGTAGCAATGGCACCTGCGACCTGCCCTGCGTCTACGACCAATGGATGCACTTCCGCGTCCATGTTGATGCCGACAACGATGTCGCTCAACTTTACTTCAACGTGGTTGGCCAAGCCGAAGAGCTTTATGCCACTTGGCAATGGAGCTTGGACAGCTTCGGTGAGAACGTCACCGACCGCGTCCTCGGCGCCATGGACTTCTTCCCGCCTGAGAATGCCGCTACTTCCGAGTATTATCTCGACAACCTTGAAGTCACGCTGCAAAGCAACGACGAGGAGCTGCTTTTCGAACCTTTCGAAGAGTACACTGTGGGCAACAAGATTGCTGCTGAAGCCATTGCTGCCGGTCACGACTGGTGGACCACTTGGAGCAACGCTCCTGGTGGCAATGAAGATGGTGTTGTTGCCACTTGGGAAGGCTCCCAATGCGGTCACCTTACCTACGGCAACGACCAGGTTCTTCTCCTCGGCGATGAAGAGAATGGTAACTATGACCTCGAGTTTGACATCCTCGTTCCCGAAGGCAAGAACGGTTACTTCAACATCCTGCACCACTTTGCTGGCTCCAACAGCACTTGGGCTATGCAGTGCTACCTCCACTTGACCAACGATGGTCAGAACTCAACCTCCGCTCCTGGTCAAGGCACCATCCATGCTGGCAGTAACAGTACTGCTACTGTGCAAGGTCTTGTGTATGACCAATGGATGCACTTCCGCCTCAATGTCGACACCGACACCGATGTCGCCAACTATTATTACACCGCTCCTGGTGAAGAAGAAGTGCTCGTCTGCACTTGGCAATGGAGCTTGGACAGCTTCGGCAACAACGTGGTCGGCCGTACCCTCGCCGCCATGAATTTCTATCCGCCTGAGAATGCTGCTACTTCCGAGTACTATCTCGACAACTTCAGCTTCAAGAAGATTGGTGGCGAATCCGCTCCTGAACTCAGCATCACTCCTGAAAGCATTGAAGAGGAACTTGGTGAAGACGACATGACCTCCGTGGCCATCACTATTGACAACACTGGTAACTCCATCGGCGACTGGGCTGGCTGGCTCGACTTCGGTCAAGGTGGCACTGGTTCACAGACTGCTGAACTCTTCTACCACGATGGTTGGAATGGAGCTCAAATCCAAGGCATTGGTTCTTCTGATGCTTACAGCCGTGAGTTGGGTATCCGTCTGCCTGCCACCGCTTATGCTGGTGCTTCTATGGGTATGAGGATTACTTCTGTCAATTATCTTGTCCAGTCTGCTTATCAGGCCACTGATCATAACTACATCTTCCGTATCTACGGTCAGGGTCTCCACAACCAACCTGGTGAACTCCTTGCTGAAAAGACTGTCAACACGACGGTTTCCACTGATCAATGGATTACCGCTACCTTCGATGAACCTGTTTATATGACGGGTCAAGCCATTTGGGCTACCGTTGCCTTGGAGCAGACCGCCGGTGAATATCCTTTGAGCATGGATAATGGTGAATATGGTGAAGAACAGGACGGTAACTGGCTCAGTACCAATGGCAATAGTTTCAGCCACTGCTATGCGGCTCCTTCGGGCGGAAGTGATGGCTTCGCTGGTGCTTGGTATATCACCGTCAACTGCGAAGGCGAACTTATTCCCGCTACTTGGGCCACCATCGACAAGACCGAAGGTGCCATCATGGGCGGTCAGAGCGAGACCATCACTCTCAGCTTGAACTCCATCGGCCTTGATATGGGTACTTCCTACAATGCTAACCTCATCATCAACACCAACGATGTGAATATGGAGCATGTTGAGATTCCTGTCACTCTCGCTATCACCGATGGCGTTGAAGAGACTGTTGCTCAATTGGCCAGCATTTATCCTAACCCCGCCACTTCGATGGTTACCCTCGAAGGCGAGAACCTCAGCACCGTTGCCATCTACAATGTGGCTGGTCAGCTGATGCGCGTGGTGAAGCTCAACAACATGGTCAACAACATCGACATGAATGTTGAGGCCGGTGTCTACTTCTTCAGCATCTACGACAACAATGGCCGCAACAGCGTCCAACGCGTTGTCATCGTGAAGTAATCAATCTTTCGATTGAATGAAAAAACCGCTCCGTTTGGGGCGGTTTTTTTGTTGTTCCGTCCGAAAACCTTAATTTTGCAGACCAAACCCGACAAAATGACTCAAGAAGAACTGAAAAAAACGCTTTCCGAAACCTCCCAAGTGTTCATTCTTACGGACGAGAACGTGGCTATGTTCTGGCTTCCTGAAACAGAGCATTGGCTTGGTTGCGAACATGCCGTGGAAATCGTGCTGAAGCCAGGCGAGAAATACAAGACTTTACAGACCGCACAAAGGATATGGAAAACTCTGATGAAATACAATGCCGACCGTCAGGCTGTTATGGTCAACTTGGGCGGTGGTGTAATCACAGATTTGGGCGGTTTTGTGGCTTCATGTTATCATCGAGGCATTTGTTTCATCAATGTCCCGACTACTTTGCTGGCTATGGTCGACGCCGCGATAGGCGGGAAAACAGGTGTCGATTTCGGCGGCTGCAAGAATCAGATTGGCACTTTTGCCGATCCATTGGAAGTCTGGATTTCGCCCATCTATCTCAGCACCTTGTCCCAACGTGAAATCCTTTCGGGTTTGGCCGAGATGATGAAATATGGCTTCATCGCTCATCCGCCCATGCTGAAAGTCAATCCTGATAATTATCAGGAATACCTTTTGGCCGCAGGCAAGATAAAACGCGAAATCGTGGCAAAGGACTTTAAGGAACAAGGACTGCGCAAGGTACTCAATTTTGGGCATACGTTGGGCCATGCCATTGAGAGTCATAGCTTTGCCAAGGACAATCCATTGCTTCATGGCGAGGCGGTGGCTTTGGGTATGGGTGCAGCTTTGTGGCTTTCGGTGCAGCTTTGCCGTCTTGACGAACAGGTATTACACGATTATGAAAAGCAGTTGCCCTTCTTGCTTTCGGAGGCGGGGATAGGGTTGGGTGTAGCTGACATTGAGCCTGTTATAGGTTATCTGGTTCACGACAAGAAAAATGCAAGTGGAAAATGCCAATTCGTACTTTTGGAAGCTCCAGGTCAGCCCATCCTTGACGTGGAAGTTGCACCTGAGCTGATTCGGCAGTCTTTGGCGTACATATATAATAAGGTGTTTGAAGGATGAAACTGCAATGCGATATTCAGTTGCCGGCCAGCAAGAGCGAAAGCAATCGCGCTTTGATGATTGCAGCCTACGGTGGTTTTGCCACTGATTTTCAGAACCTTTCGGATTCAAAGGATACGCTTGTTTTGATGAATGCTTTAAGTGGAATTGCAGCACTGCCTCTTATAGATTCCAAACGCACAGCCTCTTCTTGGAATGACATAAGAGGCAGTGCACAAAGAAGCATAAATCTATCCGTGCATGTCATTCCTTGCGGAGGTGGTGGGGATGGAATCTATGCACGGATGGTAGATGTTTTAGATTGCGGCACAGCAGCCCGATTTATGACAACTTTTTTGGCAACACATGAAGGAAACTGGCTATTGACCGGTTCAGAGCGAATGCAGCAACGGCCTATGGCACCACTTGTTGAGGCACTGAGTGAATTGGGTGCTGAAATTCAATATGTTGGTCAACCAGGTTTCTTACCTTTGCAGATTGATGGGAAAACAATTTGTGGCGGAAAGATTAGCTTGGATATGAGCCAAAGCAGTCAATTTGCTTCTTCATTGTTGTTAGCCGCTCCAATGTGGCCCCAAGGACTTGAACTAGAACTGTTTGGTCAACTCAATTCTTTGCCCTATCTTGATTTGACTTTGTCTATGATGCAACATTTCGGAGCCAAGGCTCAACGGAAGGACAGAAAAATTGTTGTTGAGCCATGTCCTTATCAATCAAGACGATTCGTGGTTTCAGCAGATTGGAGTGCGGCTTCCTATTGGTATGAAATGGCCGCGCTGAGCGAAGACTGTGAAATCAGACTTCATGGACTTTCAAAATCTTCTATACAAGGTGATAGTGTAATACAAGATTGGATGAAATTGTTTGGCGTGGTGACCACAGAGGAAGACGATGCGATAGTTTTGAGAAAAGAGCATTTTGAAAGTCGTCCAGAGGCTTTCGATTTCTCATCTACACCCGATTTGTTTCCAACGATGGCGGCGGTATGCGCAGGACTTCAAGTTGAAGCACGTTTTTCCGGTGTTGCCAACCTTGGAATCAAGGAATCGAATCGGATTGAGGCAATGAAAACGGAACTGGCCAAGATAGGTGTAGGTCTGAACTACATTTCCAAGAATGAAGTAGTGCTGACACCTGCGTCTCAGCTTCCTTATTTCGGGTCATCGTCTCCATTAAATTTGCAAGCACATGGTGACCATCGGATTGTGATGGCATTGGCACCGCTTTCCCTGAAGTTAGGATACTTTACTTTTGATCATCCTGAAGTGGTCGGAAAATCGTACCCCAGTTTTTGGAACAATGTCCTGCTTTTGAAAGTTTTGTTGTGAAATAGTGAATTTTGAAAGTATTTTGTTATTGAATCAGAGAAATTCTGTAATTTTGCACGATTTTTTGTACATGAGTAGAAATGAAAGTTGAGCTGTTTGTTCCGTGTATTGTTGACCAATTTTTCCCTGAGGTTGCTATCCAGACCTTCAAGATACTGAAGCATGCTGAAGTGGAGGTAGAGTACAATCCCGAACAGACTTGCTGTGGAAGGTTTGCTTATAATGCTGGTTTTCTTGAAGAAGCCAAGACTTTGGGAGACAAGTTCCTCAATGATTTTTCATACGAAGGCCCTGTGGTGGCACCTTCGGCTGCTTGCGTGCATTACATCAGGAAACGCTATCCTGAGTTGTTTTTCAATACGGCAAACCATTTGAATTTCAAGAGGATGGTTGCCAATATTTACGAACTGACTGATTTTTTGGTCAATCAGTTGCATTTTGATGATTTTGGAGCTGAGTTCCCTCACAAAGTGACATTCCACGACAGTTGTAGTGCATTGGGAGGCATGGGACTTGGCAAAGAAGCCCGACAATTGTTATCGAAAGTGAAAGGTCTTGAACTGGTGGAAATGAAGCAGACCGACATGTGTTGTGGTGCTGATTTCTCCATGCAGGTTGAACATGAGGCACTTGCGGTTGGCATGGCAAGCCATAAGGTGAAGAATGCATTGAATACAGGTGCTGAATATATCGTTTCGACGGACATGACCTGTCTCATGCATCAAAAGTCATATATTGAGAAGGCTGGACTGCCTATCAAGGTGATACACATTGCAGAGGTATTGGCTTCGGGTTGGATTTAATGTCTAATTAGTAATAATGGAAAAAATGGATAAACAATATTTTCTACACGAGAGTAGTTATGTCGATGACAATGTGAGCATTGGCGCAGGAACGAAGATATGGCATTTTTGCCATGTCCAATCGGGTGCCGTGATAGGTGAGCGATGCTCATTGGGTCAGAATGTGAATGTGGGTAACAATGTCAAGATTGGTAATGGTGTACGCGTGCAAAACAACGTTTCAATATACGAAGGTGTTGAAATTGAGGACAATGTTTTCTGCGGACCGAGCTGCGTTTTTACCAATGTGGTTACTCCTCGTGCACATTTCCCAGTGCATGGTGTCTATGCCAAGACAAAGATTTGCGAAGGTGCCTCGTTGGGAGCCAATTGTACTGTGGTTTGCGGACATACGGTAGGTAAGAGTGCACTCATTGCTGCCGGTGCTGTCGTGACTAAGGATGTAAAACCCTACGCATTGATGGCAGGTGTCCCGGCTCAACAAATCGGATGGGTTTGTGAATGCGGCAAACGCCTCAATGCTTCGCTGCAATGCGAGTGTGGTCGAAAATATGAAGAATCAAATGGTCAACTTCGCCAACTATAAATTTTGAACTCTAAACTTTAATCTAAAATGATGCAATTCAGAGATTTAAAGACACAATATACTGTCCTGAAAGACGAAATGGACAAAGCCATTCTTGATGTGGTTGCCTCTTCTGCCTTCGTAATGGGTCCCAAGGTAAAGGAGATGGAGCATGCTTTCGCTGAATATGTCGGCGTGAAGCATTGTGTGGCTTGTAACAGCGGCACGGATGCCTTGCTTCTGGCCTTAAAGGTTTGGAATGTGAAGGCAGGCGATGCCGTTTTTGTGCCCAGTTTTACATTCTTTGCTTCAGCAGAAGTGATTGCTATGCAAGGTGCCACCCCAGTCTTCGTTGATGTCGACAAGGACACTTTCAATATGGATGTTGCTGACCTGGAGCGTAAGATTGAACAAACCCTGGAGGCTGGCAAACTTACGCCACGTGTCATCATCGCAGTCGATTTGTTTGGATTGCCTGCCGATTTCAAGGCCATTCGCAAAGTGGCTGACAAATACGGGCTCTATGTCCTTGAAGATGGTGCACAAGGTTTTGGCGGCCGCATCGGTGACCAAAAAGCCTGCACTTTTGGTGACATTTCCACCACATCCTTCTTCCCTGCCAAGCCGGTGGGATGCTATGGCGATGGAGGTGCAGTGTTCACCAATAATGATGAATGGGCAGCCTTGCTTGAATCGTATCATATTCACGGCAAGGGCAGCGACCGTTACGACAATGTGCGTATTGGCATGAATTCGCGTATGGACAGCGTTCAGGCGGCTGTGCTTTTAGTCAAGTTGAAAGCCTTTGCCAATTATGAGCTTGTGGATGTCAACAAAGTGGCTTCACGTTATACGGAAAAACTGAAAGGTGTGGTCAAGACCCCGATAGTTCCCGAGGGCTATTATTCCAGTTGGGCGCAATATACTTTGCAAGTGGAAAACAGGGAAGTCAGAACAGGCCTGCAGAATGCCTTGAAAGCCTTGGATATTCCGACGGCCATCTATTATCCTATCCCGATGCACAAGCAAACCGCTTTCAATTATTTGAATCCTGACGACAACCGTTGCCCGGTTTCGGAAAAGCTGGCGGATACGGTCATTTCTCTGCCGATACATCCATACCTTTCAGAAGCGGATCAGGATGTGATTTGCAAGGCGGTTTGTGAGTTTCTTGGCAAGTAAATACGTTGATTGACTATATGGATAGAAGGTCTATATTTAGTTCTTTGGTGAGCCGTGATGATTACGATGAGGTGATAAAATACCTCTCCGTGATGGAGACGCGTCATGCCCCGAGGTTCGATTTTGAAGACGTCCCATCAGAACTTAAGGAATTGATGGAGATGGCTGGAACGCCAAGGGGAGAGGAACGCTCAAAGTTTTTGAATGACTATGCTGCAAAGTCATGGCAGGTTCCCGATGGAGAGGCTGAGGTCCTATTCGCTGAAGATCACTTGAATGCAATACCTCATCTAAACGCATATTTGCGGAAAGCTAATGCCAAGTTGAAGGAAGGCGGCTATTTTGTATGCGCTTTTGACACTTCTCAAAAACGAAGAGCTCAGATTTTCAGTAAGCATAGACGTTTTCTAGCCTACATTCTGTATTTTTTTGACTTTATGTGGCACAGAGTTTGTCCAAAATTGGTTATTACACGTCGCTTTTATTATTTCTGTACCAAGAAGGTGAGGAAAGTGTTCCCTCGTCCTGAGGTATTGGGAAGACTGTATTATTGTGGCTTTGAAGTTGTTAGCGAGAAGTATTACCATGACCGCTATTGTGTGATTGCACAAAAGGAGCGCGAGCCATATAATCACCCGCATACCTATGGATTGTTTATCAAATTACATCGCGTAGGCAAGGGCGGCAAGATGTTCAACGTGTACAAATTCAGGACGATGTATGCCTACTCGGAGTTTTTGCAGACCTACATCTATGAAAATAATGATTTGGCGGTCGGCGGCAAATTTGCTGATGATTACCGAATTACTGAATGGGGGCGTGTGTTCCGCAAATTGTGGATTGACGAGTTGCCCATGGTTATCAATATTCTCAAAGGAGAAATGAAGTTGGTGGGTGTTCGTCCATTGAGCCAACAGTATTTTGACTTGTATGACAAGGACTTGCAGGAACTCAGGATAAAGACCAAACCAGGCCTGCTTCCCCCTTTCTATTTGGATATGCCCGAAACCCTTGAAGAGATTCAAGAAAGTGAAAGACGATACCTTGAAG
>Ga0310696_10006799_pt1 | contig 13518 bp, 11 predicted proteins | sample AusTroGonzalo_MG_4_FD_203885 | JGI IMG/M metagenome (GOLD analysis project Ga0310696, IMG submission 203885) | Bovine rumen microbial communities from tropical cattle in Woodstock, Queensland, Australia - Gonzalo_02 (v2) (version 2) | ecosystem: Host-associated > Mammals > Digestive system >... | reverse complement strand
TATATGGATTCCTATTGTGGGCTATGCTGCAGCTACGGCTGTGGGCATAGAGCGCGTGGCTAATGACAGGCATCACTGGTATGATGTGGCAGCGGGTGCAGCAGTAGGTTTGGGCGCTGCAGAACTGACATGGTATTTGAGCGACAAACTGCTAGGACCTGACAGAAGCTTCGCTGTAGGCACATCGGGAAATACGGTGGATGTGGTTTGGAATTTTTGATACTCCTCGCTGGCGTTGAAACAGGTGATGTTGATTTTTAAAATAAAACTGCCATAATATTTGGATGAAATCACAAAAAGGTGTATATTTGCAGCATAAATTAAAATCATGAACAAGAAAAGTTAACTACTGAAGAATATACTATAATGAGAAGAAATAATCAGACTAACCGCTTGATTATGTGGGGCGTGGTGGTGAGCGACTTTGTGCTACTGAACGCCATATTGGCTGCATTCGTTCTTAGCGGTGTGTGGCATATTGAGGGCGGCGTACGACAGCTTTTTGTGGTGAACAACATGGCGCTGCTGATAAGTGAATGGTGGTTTCATGCCGAGATACACGAACGTGTGGCTACGGCTGGCGAGATATTGAAAAGGATTGTGCAGCTGACGGCGGTCCAGGCGTTGTTGGCATACGCGATGATGAGGCACGTGATGTTCTGGGTGTCGGCTGGTGAGAAGCTACTGCAGATTGGTACGGCGTTTTTTGTGCTAATGGTGGTGATGAGGCTGGTGGAGCGTAATACCATTAAACGCATAAGGCGCATGGGACTAAATTCGCGTACGGTGACTTTGGTGGGTGATGACCTGGAGCTGAAGAACATACGGAAAGAGCTGATAAACGACCCGACAACCGGATACAGAATTAGTGAGGTGTGGAGCAATGAGCGTGGAGAGCAGAACGACACGTGGAGTGGCACAGTGAGCGACTTGTGCAGCCTGATAAAGAGTGGTAAGGCGCCGGCATTGGGCGATGAGATGTATGTGTGCCTGCCGAGAAAGGAGAGGGATACCATCAGATTGCTATCGAGAGAGTGTGACAAACAGGTGACGAAGTTCTTTCTGGTGCCCATATCGGTAGAGTCGATAGGACTGCGGCTGAAACGTGAGTACATCAATGACATAGAGGTGTTTGTAACCCACGAGATTACATTGGAGAGTTTGCCCAACCGACTACTTAAGCGTGCCATGGATGTGGCTATGGCCAGTGGGGCACTGCTGTTTACCGGACTGATATTCCCCGTGGTGTATGTTATGATTAAGCTGCAGAGCCCGGGACCTATCTTCTTTAAGCAGGAGAGGACGGGACTGAACGGACGTAACTTTAGCATTATGAAATTCCGCTCGATGCACGTGAATAAGGATGCCGACAAGCTGCAGGCCACGAAGAACGACCCGAGAAAGTTCCGCTTTGGTGATATCATGCGTAAGACGAACATCGACGAACTGCCACAGTTCTGGAATGTGTTGCGTGGTGATATGAGTGTGGTGGGCCCACGTCCGCACATGTTGGCGCATACGGAGATGTACTCGAAGCTGATAGACGAGTATATGGTGAGACATTTTGTGAAACCTGGCATTACCGGATGGGCTCAGGTGACTGGCTTTCGCGGTGAAACCAAAGAGTTGTGGCAGATGGAAGGCCGTGTGAAGCGCGACGTGTGGTACATGGAGAACTGGACCATCTGGCTAGACATCCGCATCATCTGGCTAACCGTCAAATCCATCTTCATACACGACAAGAACGCGTATTGAAGGATAATATACCGCCAACTAAGTAGAAATGAACTTGGTTGGCGATTTTTTTTACATTTTTGTTTGGTAGTATTGATTTTATTTCCTATATTTGCAATCGGAAAGGGATATCTCTATCAACAATCACCCCGAGTACAAAGAATAATTAAAAACAAAATCTTTAGTAACGCACTGAATCATAGATATTTATGCTCTATGGTGCGGAAAGGTTGATTTTGCGTGGAATTAAACTCGAGGCCAAAGATGGCAAGTACGGCCATGAACAGATTCCAACCAAACACGTGGGTAGAAGTAAGTAAAGAGTTTCTAGAAGGGCTACTGAAGCAGGCTGTAGATAATCCTCGAAAGAGAGTGAACTACGACATGCGCACATCACCGGAGGATGGAAGTCAACGTATGTTGAATGCTATGCAGCCTGGAACCGAGGTGGCTATTCATCGCCATCCAAACAGTAATGAGAATGTGATTCTGATTACAGGAAAGATGTATGAAATACTGTATGAAGAGGTGGATGGTAGATTGGTAGAAACGGAACGATTGTATCTCTGCCCAACTGAAGGCAAATACGGATGCCAAGTGCCGAAAGGGGTATGGCATACGGTAGAGGTGATTGAGCCATCGGTGATATACGAGGCCAAGGATGGTAAGTATGGTGAGGATGGAAGTGAGAATTTTCTGCCTACCTTTGCAATCGATAAATGATAAAACGTGAAAGGTGTGAATAAGATTGAGGATGTTAATCCCGCACAGGCATATATGGTTGGTATGTTGTATGCTGCATTCGGTGAAAGAGCTTTCAGCGGTAATGCCGTAGAAGAACATATAGAAGCGGCTAAGGAGTATGCGAAAAAGCGAAAAGAGGAGGAGATAGACCACTCGATGCTCACGCCAACAGAAAAGGAGAACCAAAAGAGATTGTGGAAAGAATGGATAGACGAAACAACCAAAGGATTCAAGGATGAGTTGAAGAGGGCAGGGAGAATTGTGGAATTAGGATAACAGCTGTAATCGAAAGGTTGTGGCTGTTTGTGATTTATAACGAACACGAATTGCAGGAATTATACGAATGTTTTTTGAGACGAATAAAATAAAAGATACGAAATGGCTTTTACAATAATATGTGTTCATCCGTTAGTAGGATGTAAATACCTTAAGATTCTGAAAGAGGGGAGGTACTATTTCTTCAATGATTGGTATCGAGAGGAGAATGGATGCGTCGTGAGAAATGATGACGATACATTCAAGCGTATTTTCTTTGGTGAAAGGGTAAGCATTCAGGCTGTTGTTGGCAAGAACGGTAGTGGCAAAAGTTCACTTCTGGAGCTGATATATAGGATTTTGAATAATTTCTCATACGTTGCAACAGAAGGAGCATATAGAGCTACTGCTGAAAGACTATATTATATCAGAGAGATAAAGGCTGAACTATATTATGAGTTGGATGGGCAGTTGGGATGCATAAAAGTTGAGGATGATACCGTTACATTTACCTATGGTGGTGAGCCCGAGGTTGAATTATATTTCCCCGGAAGCAAGAATTATGAGGAAACAGATGGATGGCTTAACGCCAGACCTCTGGATGGAGATGAGCAACAGGTCATACGTGGTATGGAAAGACGTACAAGAGGAAAAATCATAGAAAAGACACTGAATCACTTTTTTTATTCTCTTGTGGTGAATTATTCCATCCAATCTTTGAACCCTTGCGATTATGAGGATGAAGAGGCTTATGGTGAAGATGAGGATGATTGGGCTGATAAATCATGGTTGACAAGTCTGTATAGGAAGAATGATGGCTATATGGTCCCCATAGGATTTGAACCCTATAGAGGGAATGACCAGATAGACTTGGTAAACCAAAAGGAACTGGCAGAGGATAGAGTAGCTGCGTTGCTAATCGATGCTGAAAAACATAATCATAAATTGTTGCCTGGGTATAGTTATAGTTCGATAGATTTTACTTATGACCATAAGTTTTCTTTAAGATTTGACCACCCAGCAGAAGATGACGATGTTATCACGGATGCAATACAGAAAATTGCAGCGGACTTGAACGGTGAAAGAAGTGCTCTCTTTTTTGAGTTCTACGGAATTGACGAGGGCTATAAGCAGAACGATTGTCACTTCTTTAAGCGGGCTTTTATGTATTTGATTGATAAAACTTTCAGCGTAAGTCGTAATTATCCAGACTATGAAAATTACTCGGAACTTTCGGATGCTTTCTTTGACTTGGAACGTGAACTACTTCCACAAGAAAAAGATATGGTGGTCTCGCTTATAGAGAGGGTTAAGGAGGAACCATCGCATATTGGAGTGAAAGTTCATCAGACGTTACATTTCCTTGAGAGACTTATTCATATTGATGAGGCTGAGCAATATGAAATGGATGATAATGGATTCTCTTATGAAGAATATATACAGCATTTCTTTCCTGATATGAATATTGAAGGCCCTAAAGCTATTATGGAATATTACCCGCCGCCAATCTTCAGGAACTATATCTATCTGAAGAATGATATGGATCAGGAATGCATAGAGTTTCCGATGCTGAGTTCAGGAGAAAGACAATACCTTTTCACGCTATCAGCATACCTTTACCATTTGAGGAATATTATTTCTGTACCAGAGAATGCCGGAAGGGTGAAGTATCATGATGTGTGCTTGTTTTTGGATGAGATAGAACTTTGCTTCCATCCTGAATACCAGAGGCTGTTTGTTGCCAACCTGTTACAGAGCTTGAAGGACAATAAGGTTACAGAAAGTGTAAATGTGAACGTGATACTAACGACACATTCACCTTTTGTGCTGTCTGATATTCCACAGAGCAATATCCTATATCTTGAAAATGGGGAAGATGCAAGGGAACAGATGAGGGTGAAGACTTTCGCCTCTAACATTAATGAGCTGTTAGCTGAAAGCTTCTTCCTGAACGGAGGATTTGTTGGAGAGTTTGCCAGTCAAGTGGTTAATGACCTGGCAAATTACCTCTTGGGCACACAACATGATCGCAGATGGAATATGTCGTCGGCAGATCAAATGATAGAGACCGTAGGTGATGACGTCGTGAAGATACAACTTCGCAAGTTGTTTGTCCGTAAGTTTGGGAAAGAGAATCAAGTGTACAAGTCGTGGGTGCAAAAAGAGTTTGAGAGACTAGGATTGAACAAAGAAAACCGATGAGAAGAATTCTGATTGACGATAGAATAAAGAAGCTTGCTGCTGAATACGTGAAGAAACTGCCACTTGTGGTGGGTGATGTGAAAGCGGATTTGCAGAGGTCGGCTGATGACTTAAAAAAGGAGTCAACAGAGATTATTGTATGTACGCCGGTAGAGGGGAAGAAGGTAAAAGGCAAATCTGGCGTCAGAAAGAAGACACAGCCCGATGCGATTGAGGCTGCAAATGCAGAGCAACTGCTGAAGGATAAACAGGAGAAATTTAAAGGTGTTCATCATAAGGGAAGTGAATACCTTAGGGTTGCAGAATATGTTGAAAAGATTGTTGAGAAGTATGACGACCTCAATAATATGCTGCCGTCCAAGTATGATGAGTGCTTTTCCGATATCAATAGTGCTTTAAAAGATGTCGCCGTAGATGATATTTGGGTAAAGTTTAAAGGGGATAAGGATAAGCGACCACTCTATGAGGTGATAGTTGACGTGATGGGGTACGATAAAGTTAGAGCAGGACTGATGCCGAACTATGTGAAGAAGCTTGAGATCAGATCCTGCGTCTATTGCAATGCCCAGTTTGCTATGACAACGCTTATAGAGGATGTGCATGACAGAATAAAGACGGGGAAAAGAGGTCGTCCCAAAGAAGCGAGAGTGATTCCATTGATGGGCGGTTACTATGAACTGGATCATAACAAGCCCAAGTCGAAATATCCGTTCCTGTGTACAAACTTCTATAATCTTCAACCTTGCTGTGGCTCATGCAACAAACGTAAATCTGCACAAGACTTGCCATACTCATTATATTATGAGGAAGGTGACCCACATCAAGTTCCGCTTCATTTCGCTATTAGCCCTCAGGATGTAATTGCTTTCCAGACTAAAGGAAAGTGTAGAGGGATAAAAGCATATCTTTGTGATGAAGACAAACCGGGCCAGCCTGTTGTAGCTAAGAAAGATGGAACCCTTGCAGAGCGTTTTAACTTCATTTTCGACATAGACAGAATTTATGCTGAGCATGAAGATGAAGTAGAAGAACTGCTATGGCGTAATAGAATATATACAAAAGGAATACTAGATGCTGCTAACAAACAATTCGCGGAGTTGGATATTGATGGGTTTGATTTTGACAGATATATTCTTGGAACATATGCCAAGAAGGATGAGGCGTTGAAACGACCGCTTACAGCGATGAAGCAGGATGTTTGGGAGCAAGTGATGAAGATGGAGTAGATTATGAGTGCTAAGAAAACAATTGGTCCCTGGGAACTGAAAAGGAAGATCGGTAGCGGGGGCAATGGCGAGGTTTGGGAATGCGCAGACCAAGCTGGAAATACGTTTGCTATGAAAATCTTAACCAAGACAACAGGAGAAGCCTACCAGCGATTCTTGGATGAGGTAAAAGTGATGCTTTCTCATCAAGGGGCCGATGGAATGTTGCCAGTAATTGACTTCAATCTTCCTGAATTAAATGGTTTAGAGCAGACTAAAGGGGAGCTATACTATGTAATGCCTTTAGCTATACCAGCTAAAGTGCGTTTGTTCGGATGTATCTTTGAAGAAAAGCTTAATGCGATCAGAGATATCCTAAAGATGTTATGCCTACTACATCATCAAGGTATTGCTCATAGGGATATCAAGATTGAAAACATATTGATGTATCAAAAGCACTATGTGTTATCTGACTTTGGACTCGTTTTCTATCAAGATAAACCTCGTGTGACGAAAACCGACGAGCGTATGGGAGCAAGGAGGACATTAGCTCCCGAAATGGAACGGCCTGGCTCAAAGAACGCAGATCCCTTCAAGGCTGATGTCTATTCTATAGCGAAAACCATTTGGGTGATACTGACAGAATATCCCGATAGTTTTGAAGGTCAATATAGTAGGAATCAAGTTACCAGACTTGAAGATAATGTAAAGTGCCCAAGAGGCACATATTTTACACCATTAGGAGAATTGCTGGCAGAATGTACAGATGTGCTGCCTGACAATAGACCAAATATAGACGTAGTTTTGGCTAGGTTCGAGGAATGGGAGAAAATGCAGGATGATTTTGCAAAAAGCAATCGCAGTCAGTGGGTGGAGGTAATTAAGGCATTGTTTCCTTATTCTGTTCCAGTACATGCAGAATGGACAGATATTAAAGAAATCAAGAATGTATTGAACTTGATTAGCCATTATGACAGCCTTAATCATCTGTTTTTTCCATCAGGTGGAGGTTTAGACCTTGAGGCTGTTTCGGATTCTTATGAGGATCATTGTATAGAAATGGATTTTGGAGGATTGAGACAGATAGTCAACCCGAAAATCCTATCCTTCGAATCGATAGGTGAAGATTTGTTGTGGAATTATTTCAGAATGGAGTGTAATACATTGGAGCCTGTTCTTAAATCAACACCCAAAGACAGCTATGATGAAGGGGTGTCAGAGCTGGCCCCGCTCGAGTATGAGGATTATGGTGTAATGGAAGATGGTGATCTTGCTAAACAAAATGGATATAAAGTAACGGACTATTCTCGACAAATTACTCGCCAATTAAAGGGCAGTTATGTGATATTCAGTAAGAATTCGCTTTATAACAGGACTACGGGAACTTATGATGGCAGACATGATAAGATGAGTGCTGAAACCTTTAGAGCTTATATTGAAAAAGTTTATAATAAATATAAGAAAGCAGAAGATAATGTCTTTCTTAATGATTTTTGAAGGTGAAATTTTAAATGTACAATTATGGAAGTAAGAGCACAAGATATTGTTGATTCTGTTGATTTGAGTAAATCGGAGGCATTCTTGCCTCTCTATGAATCTATTGTGAATTCTATTATTAGTTTGTTGAGGACTAGTAGGGAAGATGGAAAAATAGATGTTTTCATTGAACGAGATACCCTGACGGATAGTGAACCCGATTTGTTTGATAAGAAAGTGCCCCCAATCAAATCTATAGAAATTGTGGATAATGGGGAAGGGTTTACAGAGGAGAACTTTTTATCATTCAACGCTCCGTACTCCAGACTTAACAAAAAGTATGGATGTAAGGGAATAGGACGCTTTACCATGCTTGCCATGTTTAGTCAGATAAAAGTGGTTAGTACATACAAAGAAGGAGACGTGTGGTTTAGGAGGAAATTCGTCTTTGATGGAACAAAAGAATTGGTCTGTGACTACAAGGGAGAACTGGATGAAGACGAAGAGCACGAGTTACAGACTAAGGTTAAGCTTGTAGATTGTAAAAATAAGGAACTAAAACCATTTACAGCCAGAAATGCAGAAGAAATTGCAAAGGGTGTGAAGAATCACTGCTTTATCTACTATTTGTGTGGACAGCTACCAACCATTAATATTATAGAGCAGACTGAAGAAGGACTCAAATCGTTAGATGTAAAGAACTACTTTACTCTTGAACAGAAGGATAAAGAAAAAGAAATAGAGGTAAGAGACGAGAAATTCCTGCTTTACGTTGTAAAATCACCCAAGGAGAATAACCGAAAATATAACTATGTGTATTTCTGCGCAAACTCGCGTACTGTTGGCGGAAAGCGTGATTTGTCAAAAGTGGATAACTTGTTCCTATACCCGATTTTGGAACATGGTGAGAGTGTTTTCCTAGATATTTATGTGGTTTCGGATTATCTGGATGCGCATATTAATAATTCGAGAACCTCTTTTAAGATACCAGATAGTAACGGAGAGTTCAATGGTGATCCCAGTACAGAGATCTCTATGGAAGAAATACTGATTCGGATTGCGGAGGAACTTGCAGGACTATATGAAACTTTTGTGCTTGAGACTAAGAAAAGGACAGTACTGGAAGCAAAACAATATATTGAAACCCAAGCCCCCCAATACCGTAGTTTTCTGCTACGCCAAGATGTTCTTAATAGGATGCCACCACATTTGAGCGCTGAGAAGAAAGAAGAGTTTTTCCATAGAGAAGCTGTTATGGCTGAGAAAAAGCTTGAAGAAAAGATAAATGCTTTTATTGAGCGGAAGGACTATAACGATGAACAGATTGGACAGATGGTAAGAGATATGCGCGAGAAGAGTGCATACGACATGGATAAACTTACCGACTATGTTATGAGAAGGAAGGCTGTTATCAGGTTGTTCAGAAAGATGCTTGATGCTAAGGACGATGGTAAATATGAATTGGAATCACTGATTCACAACTTGATATTTCCGATGGGGCTGACTAATAAGGAAGTTTCATACCAATATCATAATCTGTGGCTACTTGATGAGCGTTTTGCAACATACCAGTTTATTGCATCGGACAAAAGTATAACATCATTCAGTAAGGTGAAAAGTAGTCTGGAACCAGATTTAGTGTTGATTAATAATGAAGAGGCACTTGTTGACAATCCAATATCCTATGGTTCTGGTGATGCTGGAGATGTGGAGTCTATGGTAATCTTTGAATTTAAAAGACCAGGTCAGACTGCGCATCAGAAAAAGATGGCTGATAAGTCATGGGAATTCTCAGACCTTGTAGATAAGTATTTTGATGCCTTTTTGTATGGTTCTAAGAAGAATTACAGGGGCAACTTCGTGAATATTACTTCGACTACGCCGAAATTTGGCTATGTCATTATGGATGTAATTGACAAGCAGTTGGAAGACTATAATTTAACCCATGGGTGGAAAAAAACACCTTTTGGGTCCTTTTACAAAATTAACCCTGACCTTAATTTGCACATTGAGGCAATAACATTTCAAAACCTTCTAAAGAACGTTGAAAAGAGAATGAGTCCATTCTTTGATCATTTGTTTACCGAAAAGGTATAAGTGTCGCGTAATAAATATGTCAGTTCCAAAACCATATTTCCGATTGTGGAGGCCAGTTAAGGGTTATGATTGTCTGGGCGAGATCTTCAAGGAGAAAGGAACGGTTGTTCCTTCTTTGGATTACCTTGGAGAAGATTGTTTTGCGCCACAGGCAGAGATGCAGTCGCTAGTAACGACAGCGCATCTAATCATTCGCGACCTCTATGAGTTGTTTGACTATGTGGAGCCGCGCAATGAGAATGAGAAGACGTTTTCTCATAGGATATATGAGCTGTTTTTGAGGACGGCTACGGAGTTTGAGTCAAACTGTAAGGGGATATTGAAGGCTAATGGATATGCTAAAGCTGACAATATAACGGATTATTTCAAGATTAACAAGGCGGCGCGGCTGTGGGAATACCGTGTTGTATTCAATCGATGGATGCCCGAAAAGGAGTTCGTGCCTTTTGAAAAGTGGCAGGAGCAAGAATTCGAGTCACTGCCATGGTATAAGAGTTACAATAATGTGAAGCATAATCGTTATGAATGTTTCAATGAGGCAAATTTCGGGAATCTGATGAATGCGGTGGCGGGATTGCTCTGTATACTTCATGCTCAGATAGGCGAGAATATGGTTGAGGCCAGTATAGAGAGAGTTTATTCCAGCCAGTCAGAACAGGATAAGGTGCATTCGGCTGCATTTCTAATTAAGGCACCGAAGTTTCCAGACGAAGAGCAGTATGAGTTTGTTTGGGAGCAGATAAAAAACGAGGCAGAACCGGTGGTGAGATATCTGTTTGTTTGAAAACGAATAGAGAATGACGCAGGAGGAGAGGTGGTTGAAACAGTATGAGGAGGTGAAGGGCTTTATAGAGACAAATCATCGGAATCCGTCGCGGCATCGGATAGAGGAGCATGATATGCTGAACTGGGTGAAGGCGAATAGAAAGGTGATGAATAAGGGGGAGATGAAGGAGGAGAGGGTGGAAGCGTTTTCCCAACTTCTGCAAATGACGGAATAATATTAACGGGGAAATCAGTATGGGTGAGAGAAAAAACGCCAGAGGATGAAACAATCTTCTGGCGTTATTGCGTTTTAAAGGAGTAAGGAGGGGGCTACCATACAAAAAAATAAAAAAATCTATTTAATATAAGGGAATAATTTGGAAAAAAGGTGTATATTTGCAGCAAAAATCAAGATATATGAACAAAAGCTGCGATATACGCAAATAGCTGATATAAGGGCGTACTACTCACAAATTAAGTAGTACGCCCTTATTGGATGTTGTTGGGTTTAGAGCAGGCCCTTGGTGGAGGGGAGTTCGTAGTGGTAGATGTCGCGGCGGACGGCCATTTTGAGGGCGCGGGCCAGGGCTTTGAAAATGCCCTCGATCTTGTGGTGCTCGTTCTGGCCCTCGGCCTTGATGTTGAGGTTCATCTTCGAGGCGTCGCTCAGGCTCTTGAAGAAATGCAGGAACATCTCGGTGGGCATCTCGCCAATCTTTTCGCGGTGGAACTCGGCATCCCATACCAGCCAGGGACGGCCACCGAAATCCAGACAGGCTGAGCACAGGCAGTCGTCCATGGGCAGCGAGTAGCCGTAGCGTTCAATGCCGCGCTTAGAACCCAAGGCCTGCAGGATGCACTCGCCTAAAGCAATGGCGGTGTCCTCGATGGTGTGGTGCTCGTCGACCTCCAAATCGCCTTTGGTGTGGATGGTCAGGTCGATCATGCCATGCTTGCCAATCTGCTCCAGCATGTGGTCGAAAAAGCCCAAACCGGTAGAGATATCGCACTTGCCCGAACCGTCGAGGTTTACCTTTACCCAGATGTCGGTTTCCTTGGTGGTACGTTTTACCTCGGCTATGCGTTCACCGGCAAACAGCAGTTCAGCAATTTTATTCCAAGAATAGGTGTTGGGGGCTACCTGCAGAAATTTGCAGCCGATGTTTTGGGCAAACTGGCGGTCGGTTTCGCGGTCGCCAATGACATACGAGTTGGCAATATCGTATTCGGGATTATCGATGTATTTCTGCACCAGTCCGATGTTGGGTTTGCGGGTTGGCGCATTGTCTTCGGGGAAGTGATGGTCTATCAAGATCTCGTCGAAAGTGATGCCTTCGCCCTCGAGTGTTTGCAGGATAAAATTGTGAACGGGCCAGAAGGTATCCTCAGGAAAACTGCTTGTGCCCAAGCCGTCCTGATTGCTTACCATGACAAACTCAAAGTCCAGTTTCTCGCGGATAAAGGCCAGGTTGCGGAATACGCCTTTTACAAACTTCAGCTTCTCGAAGCTGTCTATCTGCTCGTCGGCAGGTTCCTCGATCAGGGTGCCGTCGCGGTCGATAAATAAAATCTTCTTCATATTGTTTTTTTGTTGAATTCTTCTTTCTCCTTATCCTGCTTGCCCATAGAGCCATTCATGAGGTAGAAGGGGAGGATGATGGTGAGCCACACGTAGGCCTGGATAAAGCCGGCGATGGCAAACACACCTAAGCTGAGCCAACGCACATGGTCGGGCATGCCCGAGGGATCGCCGTTAAGCATACCTATCTGGCTTTGCCAGTTGGCTGCCATGAGAATAACGTTAGGCAGCGAGGTGAGCAGGGTGAGGATGGCTACGATGGTAAGACAGATAAGGCTGACCAGCAGCACCTTGCCTATGTGGCGGAACCAGGAACTGAACGCCAAAGGGGGTAGGGGCTTGATGAACTGGCGTTTCTTAAGGCACCAGTTGGCTACACACAGCCAGGCGATAACGGCCACAACACCTAATGCCAAAGAGGGTAGCAGCAATACAGGCGAGAGCAATACCGGCAGGGCCGAGGCGGCTGCCAGGAGGATGGCGAAACCAATAGCCAACCACCAGGTGGAACGGAAAATTCGGCGGAAGTTGGCACTATATAACTGATAGCCATCGCGAATGCAGGCCTGGGTGCTGCGCACCTTTATTTCTATTTCTTTCTTATCTGTTTCCATTGAATTTAAATCTTTTCGCGGCAAAATTACTAAATAATTGTGAATTATGCGCTCGGCTTTGCCGCTTTTTTTTAAAAAAAGAATTATGAATTATGAATTATTTGTTATCTTTGCAGCAAAAATAGTAAAAATGAAATTATTAAGGTGGGGTTTTATAGGCTGTGGCGAGGTGACCGAGAAGAAAAGCGGTCCGGCCTTTAGCGAAGTAGAAGGCTCGAGCGTGGTGGCTGTGATGAGTCGCACCGAGAAGCATGCACGTACGTATGCCGTACAGCATGGTATAGCCAAATGGTACACCGACGCGCAGGAGATGATTGACGATCCCGACGTGAATGCCGTATATGTAGCTACTCCACCTTCGAGTCATGCCACCTATGCTATTATGGCCATGAAGGCGGGTAAGCCGGTGTATGTTGAGAAACCGCTGGCTGCCAGCTACGAGGACTGCGCGCGTATTAACCGCATTAGCGAACAAACGGGCGTGCCTTGCTTTGTGGCGTATTATCGTCGTTACCTGCCTTACTTCCAAAAGGTGAAGCAGATTGTGGAGAGCGGGCAGATAGGTAAGGTGATTAACGTGCAGATACGTTATACCGAACCACCGCGACAGGCCGACCTGGATGCGATTGCCAACCACGAGCCGTTGCCTTGGCGACTGCAGCCCGATATTGCGGGTGGTGGCTACTTTTACGATATGGCGCCGCACCAGCTGGACCTGCTGCAGGATTTGTTTGGCGTGATACTGGAGGCGCGTGGTATTTGCAGTAATCGTGGCGGACTGTATAAGGCCGAGGATTCGGTGAGTGCCTGTTTCCAGTTTGAGAACGGCTTGCCTGGCAGTGGCTCG
>Ga0310696_10006798_pt1 | contig 13519 bp, 10 predicted proteins | sample AusTroGonzalo_MG_4_FD_203885 | JGI IMG/M metagenome (GOLD analysis project Ga0310696, IMG submission 203885) | Bovine rumen microbial communities from tropical cattle in Woodstock, Queensland, Australia - Gonzalo_02 (v2) (version 2) | ecosystem: Host-associated > Mammals > Digestive system >... | reverse complement strand
GCAAGAAGAGTTACGAGGTGACTCTGGATTACGCCAAGAGCCAACTGGACAAGGCCGATGGCGCCGTGTTCGAAAATGCCTGACGCTGCGCGGTTGTAATACTTCATAGTATTATTTGATTTTTTTTTCGTCAAAAAGTTTGCAAGTATGAAATACTTGTACTTAACTTTGTTTTCTATCCCCAGAGGATAGATTGGATGTTTTTTATTTGTTTGTATGGCAAAAGATGTGAATCTGCAGGAAATCCTGAAAGTCCATTTCGGGTTCGATACTTTCAAGGGAGACCAGGAGGCAATTATCCGTAATCTGCTGGCTGGCAACGATACGTTCGTGCTTATGCCTACAGGAGGCGGTAAGTCTCTCTGCTATCAGCTCCCGGCCCTTGTTATGGACGGAACAGCCATTGTTATTTCACCGCTCATAGCCCTTATGAAAAACCAGGTTGACGCGATGCGTAACCTTAGTGAAGAAGATGGAATAGCGCATTTTATCAATTCGTCTCTCAACAAGACATCAATAGACCTTGTAAAGGCCGATATACTCAGCGGCAAGACCAAACTTCTGTATGTGGCTCCCGAGTCGCTGACCAAAGAGGAGAACGTAGATTTCCTCAAGAAGGTAAAGATATCGTTCTATGCTATCGATGAGGCTCACTGTATATCGGAATGGGGTCATGATTTCCGTCCTGAATACCGCAAGATAAGAGATATTGTCAAGGAGATAGGATTAGCTCCTATAATCGCTTTGACAGCAACCGCAACCAACAAGGTTCGTGATGACATCAAGAAGAACTTGGGCATACAGGATGCCAAGGATTTCAAGTCATCATTCAATCGTCCCAACCTTTACTATGAAGTAAGGCCCAAAACTAAGAATGTTGATAAGGACATCATTAAGTTTATCAAATCAAATCCTGGCAAGTCAGGAATCATTTACTGTCTCTCACGCAAGAAGGTAGAGGAGCTGGCCGAAATACTTCAGGCCAATGACATATCGGCCATGGCATATCACGCCGGTATGGAGGCTGCCGCACGTTCCAAGACACAGGACGCCTTCATCATGGAGAAGATTGATGTCATTGTGGCTACCATTGCGTTCGGCATGGGTATTGATAAGCCCGATGTCCGTTACGTCATTCATTATGATATTCCAAAGAGCCTTGAAGGGTACTATCAGGAGACAGGCCGTGCTGGACGTGACGGCGGCGAGGGTCAGTGCATAGCATTCTACAACAGCAAGGATGTCCAGAAACTGGAAAAATTCCTTGAGGGCAAGCCCCTTGCCGAGCAGGATATAGGCCGTCAACTTCTGGCTGAAACAACCGCTTACTGCGAGTCATCTGTCTGCCGCCGTAAATTGTTGCTCCACTATTTCGGTGAGAATTATGAGGAGGACAACTGCGGCAACTGCGACAACTGCCTTAATCCCAAGAAACAGGTTGAGGCACAGCAACTGCTCGAGACAGTGCTGGAGTGCATATTGGCAGTCAAGGAGAACTTCAAGGCAGACTATATCATCGACATGCTTCTGGGTAAGGAGACATCCGAGATCACAGACCATATGCATGATGACCTGGAGGTGTTCGGCTCAGGCTCCGATGAGGAGGAGAAGACCTGGAACGCCGTGATCCGTCAGGCATTGATTGCCGGGTACATCAGAAAGGATGTTGAGAACTACGGTCTGCTCAAGATAACCGAAGAGGGACGCGACTTCATGAAGAACCCCAAGTCATTCATGATTGTTGAGGACAAGGAGTTTGATGATGAAGAGACTGAAGGTCCGATGCGCGGAGGCGGTTCGTTCGCCGTCGATCCTGAACTCTATTCGATGCTCAAGGACCTGCGCAAGAAACTCTCCAAGCATCTGCAGCTGCCGCCATATGTAATATTCCAGGATCCTTCATTGGAGGCAATGGCCACTACATACCCCGTAACCATTGACGAGCTCCAGAATATTCCTGGTGTGGGTGCAGGCAAAGCAAAGCGTTACGGCCAGGAGTTCATTGACCTCATAAAGCGTCACGTTGAGGAGAATGAGATAGAGCGTCCCGAGGATCTGCGTGTCCGCACCGTAGCCAACAAGTCCAAACTCAAGGTGAGTATCATCCAGAGCATAGACATGAAGGTGGCTCTTGATGATATAGCCATAAGCAAGGGCATTGACTTTGACGAACTGCTTACAGAGATTGAGGCCATAGTCAATTCCGGAACAAAGCTGGATATAGACTACTTCATCGAGAGTGTAATGGACGATGACCGTGCCGAGGATATCTACGAGTACTTCAGGGAGTCTGAGAGCGATTCGATAGATGATGCCATCGATGAATTGGGCGATGATTACAGTGAGGAGGAGATACGTCTGGTACGAATCAAGTTCATATCTGAGATGGGTAACTGATTGAAACAACAATAAAAAAACTATATCAACATGTCATTTTTAGAAGATAGAGTTGCAATGGAAGGACTAACGTTTGATGATGTCCTGCTTATTCCTGCTTATTCAGAGGTTCTGCCGCGTGACATCAATCTTACATCGAGATTTTCACGTAACATCAGCCTCAACATCCCGTTTGTGACCGCAGCTATGGATACCGTAACTGAGTCCCGCATGGCTATCGCCATCGCACGTGAGGGAGGTATCGGTGTAATTCACAAGAATATGCCTATAGCAGAGCAGGCCCGTCAGGTGGCAATCGTCAAACGTGCTGAGAACGGAATGATCTATGACCCTGTAACAATTCATCGTCATAATACAATCAAGGATGCGCTGGCACTTATGGCAGAATACCATATCGGCGGTATTCCAGTCGTCGAGGAGGACGGCAAGCTGTGCGGTATCGTAACCAACCGTGACCTCAGGTTCCAGCGTAACTATGACGTCAAGATTGAGGATGTCATGACCAAGGAGAATCTGGTTACAACTCATCAGCAGGTTGATATGGAGGCAGCTTCACAGATACTTCAGGAAAATAAGATTGAGAAACTGCCTGTTGTAGATAACAACGGCAAACTGGTAGGTCTTATCACATATAAGGACATCACAAAGGCCAAGGACAAACCTATGGCTTGCAAGGACAGCAAGGGCCGTCTGCGCGTTGCCGCAGGTGTAGGTGTAACCGTTGATACTCTTGACCGTATGGCAGCTCTTGTCGAGGCCGGTGCCGATGCAATCGTAATTGATACCGCCCACGGTCATACCAAGAGCGTTATCGCAAAGCTAAAGGAGGCCAAGGCAAGCTTCAAGAACATAGATATCGTCGTAGGTAACATAGCAACCGGTGCTGCCGCCAAGATGCTTGTTGAGGCAGGTGCCGATGCTGTAAAGGTCGGTATGGGGCCCGGTTCTATCTGCACCACCCGTATCATTGCCGGTATCGGCGTTCCTCAGGTTTCGGCCGTATATGATGTGTATTCAGCCATCAAGGGCTCAGGCGTTCCAATCATTGCCGATGGCGGTCTGCGCTACTCTGGTGATGTGGTCAAGGCTCTTGCAGCCGGCGGTGACAGCGTAATGTTCGGTTCACTCGTGGCCGGTACAGAGGAATCCCCCGGTGAAACAATAATATTCAACGGACGTAAGTTCAAGTCATATCGCGGCATGGGTTCTCTTGAGGCAATGGAGAACGGATCAAAGGATCGTTATTTCCAGGCCGATACTAAAGATGCCCGTAAATTGGTTCCGGAGGGTATCGCAGCCCGCGTTCCTTATAAGGGAACTCTTTATGAGGTTGTATACCAGCTTGCAGGCGGTCTGCGCTCAGGCATGGGTTATTGCGGTGCTCCCAATATCGAGAAACTGCATGAGGCCAAGTTTGTACGCATAACCAATGCTGGTATGAACGAGAGTCATCCGCATGATGTGGCTATAACCAGTGAGGCGCCCAACTACAGCCGCCACGAATAAAAAAAAAGGACTAAAACCAATTGCTTATGAAACGTATCCTAACTTGCATAATATCTGCTTTGCTTTGCATCCCGTTTCATGCACAGGATGACCCTGTTGTGATGACGGTTAACGGATATGATGTCAAGAAAACAGAGTTTGAGTATTTCTTCAGAAAGAACAATACAGAATCTAATGTTACCAAGAAGACCGTAAATCAATATGCAGACTTATACCTGAATTTCAAACTAAAGGTTCAGGCTGCAATTGATGAAGGTATGGACAAGTCGGAATCTTTCCTGAGCGAATACGGAATGTGTCGTGACGCGCAGGCTGAGGATTACGTTATTGACAAGGATTTTCTGCTGAGTACAGCCCATGGCGTTTATGAGCAATCATTGTCCGAAGTAGGTGAGGATGGATTGGCATTTCTTCATGTAATTTCTTCAGTACCCCAGGATAGAAGCGATAAGGCTTTGGACGAGAGCTATGAACTGATGCAGTCAGTTTATGAAAAACTTAAGTCCGGACGGCCTTTCCCGGAATTGGCCCGTGAGTATTCAACTGACGATCTGGCTGCCAGTGGCGGTGAGGCCGGTTGGGTTTCAAGGATTCAATTGCCGGATGATGTCGCAGAAATAGTCTTCTCTCTTGAGGCGGGTCAGTATAGTGAACCTTTCATTTCGGAGGGTGTAGCCTTCATAGTCATGGTAACTGAACGTCGTAGCCTGGGTTCATTCGAGGAAAACTATGATGACATATACAAGTGGTTGATTGAATCAGGTGCTTTCGAGGAAGCAAAGCGTCGTAAGGCCAATGAATATGCTACCCGTTTGGGATGGACAGTCAGAGATGATAAGGCTGTAGCATATCTTGACAGCGTACTTGAGGAGGTTGAGCCTGAATTCGGTAATATTTCAAGAGAGTATCATGACGGCCTGCTGGTGTTTGATATAAGCAACCGCGAGATTTGGGAGCGTGTATCAAACCATCCTGAGGAGATGGAAGCCTATTTCAACTCTCATAAGAAGCAGTTCAAGTTTGCCGAGCCATGTTTCAAGGGAATTGTGTTGTTCTGCAAGGATCAGGATATATACAATGAAGTCAAGTCCATGTTGGACGGTGTGGATATGAGCGAATGGATCGACAAAATACTGGATTACAACAAACAGGAGATAAAGGTTCGCGTCATGAGAGGCTCATCCGAGAACGGCATCTTCAAACAGGGACAGAACGCCTACGTTGACAAGATAGTATTCGGAAAGGGTGAATATGAGCCGATGAAGAACTATCCTTATGTAAATGTTGTAGGTCGGGTCCTGAAACAGCCGGATTCTGTTGAGGATGTAGCCGGTGAGGTGGCTGACGCATATCAGAACTATCTTGAGAAGGAGTGGGTCAAGAAGCTTCGCGGCAAGTATAAATACAAAATCGACAAGAAGGCTCTTAAAACAGTCAACCTGGATAAATGAGAAAAACATTGCTGTTCCTGTCCGTATTCATGCTTGTATCATGCAAATGGCACAAGAGCGTGACGGAATATGTTTACGGAAAAACACCTGTTGTTGAGATAGGTACTGATGTCCTTTATGCTGAGGATATCAAGCAGGTGCTGCCCCTGGGCTTGTCTGATGCCGACAGTACTCTGTTTGCCGAGCAGTTCATCAGGAACTGGGCTCAGGATGTGCTGTTCTATCAGAATGCCATCCGTAATATTCCGGATACCAAGGATATTGACCGCCTGGTTGAGAACTACCGCAGGTCTCTTATCGAACATGAGTATCAGCGCAGGCTTATTGAGCAGAAATTCTCTTCGGAAATATCGGATGAGGAGATAGAACAGTTTTACAATGACAATGAACGTCTGTTTGTACTGGACGAGTCGTTGCTCAAGGGGCTGTTCCTTAAGATCTCAAACAAGTCTCATGACCTTTCTGATATCAGAAAGCTTTATACTCAGCAGGATGACGAGTCATTCGAGGAGATTGAGAAATACAGTATTCGCAATGCTGCACGCTGCGAGTTCTTCTATGACAATTGGCGTACGGTTGCCGAGATTGAGGTTTTGCTTCCGGTGCTGGAAAAGCCGTTGGAGTCAATGCTTAAGGATAACAGCAGTTTTGAATTCAAGGATGAGGAATACATATACCTTCTTAATGTGAGTGAATATGCCGCTAAAGGGGGAATTGAACCGTTGGACCATGCACGTTCCAGAATACGTGGATTGCTCATCAACAGTAATGAAGTGTCATATATGAGAAAGATCAAGGAAGATCTCTATGACGCAGCCATTGAAAAGAACAGAATCATTTTTCATCAATAGAACCTGCAAATGAAGAAAAATATATTCGCGATAGTATGTCTGCTGATGGCATTGTGTGCTGAGACTGCAGCCCAGAACAGCGTTATTGACGAGATCGTTTGGGTTGTAGGTGACGAAGCCATATATAAGTCTGAAGTAGAAGAGGCCCGCCAGGAAGCTCAGATGCGTGGTATCCAGTGGGACGGTGATCCTTACTGCCTGATACCGGAGCAACTTGCGGTAAACAAACTTTTCCTGAACCAGGCAGAGCTGGACAGTATATTCGCTACCGATGACGATGTATCGCAGCAGGTGGAATACTACTACAAGGAGATGGTGAACCAGGCCGGTTCGGAGGATAAGCTGGAGGAGTATTATGGTATGACTTCGGACCAGATCAAGAGCCGTCTTTATGAGACACGCCGTCAGGAGTATATAATCAGCAAGGTGCGTGACAAGATCATGTCACGTGTAAAAGTGACTCCGGCCGAAGTGAGACGTTACATCAAGGATATTCCGGCAGATGAGATACCAGATATTGCCACACAGGTCGAGGTTCAGATAATAACACAGAATCCTGTCATTCCACAGGAGGAGATTGATGCGGTTAAGACTGAACTCCGCAGTTATATTGACCGCGTGCAGTCTGGCGAGGTCTCTTTTTCAACGTTGGCACGTCTCTATTCCGAAGATCCGGGTTCGGCCCGTAACGGCGGTGACTGCGGCTTCTTCGGACGTGGTGAGATGGTTCCGGAGTTCTCGGCTGTAGCATTCAATATGACAGATCCTAACAAGATATCCAAGATAGTTGAGACAGAGTACGGATTCCATATCCTTCAGTTCGTTGAAAGGCTGGGTGACCGCGTCCGCGTACGTCATATCCTGCGTAAGCCGCGTATTCCCATGGAGAGCATAAACAACTGTCTGGCACGTCTGGATACTATAGCCGATAATATCCGCAACGGAAACCATACATTTGAATTCTGTGTTGCGGCATACTCGCAGGATAAGGATACCCGCAACAACAACGGACTTATGTCACATCGTCCCGATCCCAGTTCCCCCGGTATATCCAAGTATGAGATGCAGGAACTTCCTCAGGATATTGCCAAGGTTGTTGCCAAGATGCATGTCGGTGAGATTTCTGATCCGTTTGTTGTTCAGCTGGCAAACGGTAAGACTATATGTGCCATAGTGAAACTCAAGAACAAGATTAACGGACATAAGGCAAATATGGCCGAAGACTATGAGACGCTTTATCAGATTGTAAGTGAGATGCGTCAGCAGCAGGCTCTTGAGAAATGGATACGTGAAAAGCAGCGCACTACATACGTCCGTATCAGCGAAGGTTGGAACGACTGCGATTTCAAATATCCCGGATGGGGTAAGCAATAAACGTTTTCAGGAGACAGTATGTCCAATCTCAGATCATTGTCTTTGATGTTCATGCTGGGCTGCGCTTTGAGTGTTGCGGCTCAGAATGCAGAGACTGTGTCTGAGTCAGGAGTTGAACCTGAATCTGCCGATACCAACTGGGTATATCTTCTCAATGCCGAAGTAATCCGTTTTGAGGAGTACATCAACCCCGATGCCCAGCGTCTGATAGGTAATGTGGCATTCCGCCATGACAGTATGTATATGTACTGCGACAGCGCGCTGTTCTATAAGGAGCGCAATTCATTTGACGCATATCACAATGTGAGGATAGAACAGGGTGATACGCTCTTCCTTTACGGAGACTCACTTTTTTATGACGGCAATACACGTCTGTTGCGTGTCAAGGATAACGTACGCCTTGAGAACAAGAGTATGATCCTACTCACCGACCGTCTGAATTATGACCGTAACACCGGACTGGGGTGGTTCTTTGACGGAGGTACGTTGCTGGACGAGGAGAGTACGCTGATATCGGAATACGGTCAGTTTGATACCAATACCAAGATGGCAATGTTTATGGATGGTGTATCCATGGAGAGTCCGGATTATACCCTGACAACAGATACGCTCCATTACAATACCGATACCCATACGGCATTCCTGAACAGCCCTGCCACAATTGTGAATGAGGATAATGTCATCAATACCAGTCACGGGCGTTTCAATACCGATAATAAAAGTGCTGTCCTGCTTGACCGGTCTGTGGTAGAGCAGAACGGAGGCGAGAATCGCATGACAGGTGACAGTATTGTCTATGACAGTGAAGCCGGACTGATGGAGGGCTTTGGTGGTGTCATCATAAACAATTACAAGGACAAGGTAGATGCACGCGGCGAGTATGTGTATTACAACAGGGATAATGATTCGGCAGTTATTACGGGCAGGGCGCTGCTCATAGAGTATTCGGCCGGTGACAGCCTGTTTGTGCATGCTGATACGTTCCGTCTGATGACATTCTACAATGAGGCGCGTGACAGCGTTGTGGAGCGCCAGATGCGCGGTTTCTACAAGGTACGTGCTTATCGGCCCGATTTGCAGATGGTGGCCGACTCAATGCTGTTCACTACAAAGGATTCTACCCTGACACTCTATAATGACCCGATTCTATGGAACGAAGACAGTCAGGTTTTGGGAGAGAAGATAATATTCTATATGAATGACAGCACTATAGACTGGGCTCATGTTATAGGCCAGGCGCTGTTTGTTCAGATGAATGATACTGTCCATTACAACCAGATTGCGGGTCGTGAGATGAAGGCGTATTTCAAGAACAGCGAGATAGATTATGCCGATGTCCTTGGAAACGTTCAGGCGGTATTCTATCCTCTTGATTCTGATTCGGCCATGATAGGAATGAATACCACCGAAGGGTCAAGTCTCAGGGTTCATTTCAAGATGCGCGCTGTAGATAAGATCGTAATGCACGGCCATTCCAACGGTGTAATGTATCCTATGGAGAAACTTGAACAGAAAAAAATGTATCTGAACAATTTCAACTGGTTTGACAGAATCAGGCCTATGGATCCGGAAGATGTCTTCTACTGGCGTGGAAAGCGGGTTGACCAACAGCTTAAGAAGAGTAATTCCAACAAGGAGGTGCCGTTGCCTACACTTAACCGTAAAAAGAAAAAATAGCTATGGGAATGTTCAATGTCAGGGAACCGCGCCGTTTTGAGCATAAGTACATTTATGTTGACGAGCGCAAGGAGAAGTTGGCCAAGATAGAGGAGAAGGCTAAACGTGAACTGGGCATTTTGCCTGAGGATTCATTCAATCCCGAGAGCATCCGTGGCAAGTTCGTGGAAGGTACCACCCATCTAAAACGCCGTAAGGAGAACGGAGGTCCTGCCGTATCGGTACAAATGGCAGTCGTTCTTATTCTGCTGTTGGGCTTGCTGTTGTATTGGCTTTGGACGGGGAATATTCCCTTTATAGGATAGCATATGGAGAATAAGGTAAAGGTTCTTTCTCAGCAGGTTGCAAGCCAGATTGCCGCAGGCGAGGTGGTTAACCGCCCCGCATCGGTTGTCAAGGAACTGGTGGAGAATGCCGTTGATGCAGGTGCAGACAGTATCAAGGTGATACTGACCGATGCAGGACGCACATCTATCCAGGTTATTGACAACGGCTCAGGTATGAATGCCGAAGATGCACGTACGGCATTCGAGCGTCATGCGACCTCCAAGATAAGTGAGTCAGATGACCTTTACTCCCTAACTACATTCGGTTTCAGGGGCGAGGCGCTGCCATCCATAGCTGCGGTGGCCGAGGTACAGTTACGTACCCGTACCGCCGACAGTGAGACAGGTACGGCCATTACGATCAAGGCATCGGAGATTGAGCAGCAGGAACCGTGTGTATGCCCTGTGGGAAGTTCTTTCGCCGTGCGTAATCTTTTCTACAATGTTCCGGCACGCCGTAAGTTCCTTAAAAGCAATCAGACTGAATTCGGACATATCCTTACCGAGATAGAGCGTGTGGCTTTGGCGCATCCTGAGGTCGCAATTGAACTGACACATCAGGGAGAGCAGGTGATCTCACTTCCGGCATCGGCCATTAAACAACGTATCGTCAACCTGTTCGGCCGTAAGATGAATGAGGCTCTTCTGCCGGTTGAGGTTGAGACATCGGTGGTGAAGGTGAGCGGATTCTGCTCAAATCTGGACAGTGTAAAAGGTAAGGGCGCCAAGCAGTTTTTCTTTGTGAACGGACGTTTCATGCGCCATCCCTATTTCCATAAGGCTGTGCTCAGCGCATATGAAGGACTCGTTGCCGAGAGTGACCAGCCGTCATACTTCCTGTTCCTGAATGTTCCGCCCGATACTATCGACGTCAACATACATCCCACCAAGACTGAGGTAAAGTTCCAGGATGAACAGGTCATCTGGAAAATACTCATGGCAGCGGTCAAGGAGACTGTGGGCCGTTTTGAAGAGATGCCTACCATAGATTTCAATACAACCGACATGCCGGATATTCCTATCTATGATGCATCCCGTCCTGTTACACAGCCCAAGGTGAGTTACAACCCTGATTTCAATCCTTTCTCTGTCAGTCGCAGCGAGACGGGTCAGTCACGTACCAACAGGGAGAATTGGAGCAAACTTTACGGTGATGCTATAGAGCGTAAGGTCAACGAAGGTGATATACCGTTCACTCCTATGAGTGAGACGATTATTAAGCCTGAGGAGGAGACTCTGAAACCGTATCAGTTTGCAGACCGCTTCATACTTGTACCATCAGAGCAGGGACTAATGGTCATTGACCAGCATCGTGCGCATATTAGAGTCCTCTATGACAGGTTCATTGCCAATGCCAAGAGCCATGCGGCTGCGTCGCAGGGACTGCTGTTTCCCGAGATGTTCCAACTCTCGGCCAATGATGCTGCCATATTCGAGGAACTCAAGCCCCGTTTTGCGGCACTGGGTTTTGACCTGTCTGATATGGGACGCGGTGCAATTGCCGTTCAGGGAGTGCCGTCAGGAATGGAGGGACAGGATTATGAGCGTCTTATAACCGATATGATTGCCGATATACGCATCAACCCCACTCATGAGACTGACCGTCAGTTGGAGAGTATGGCTCTTGCCATGGCTTACAAGGCTGCAATTCCTTCGGGAAGGCATCTGTCTGAGAATGAGATGCAGGAACTTGTACGTTCCCTTAAGACTTGCAGCATACCGTCACGCACACCGGATGCCAAGACCATATATATCATACGGTCCGAACAGGAAATCTCGAAGCTGCTTGATTAAATCCCGTGGTGCGTTTTCTTCTTCCAGAGACCGTACACCTCACTGACATTACCTGCGGTAATAAAGCCGTGGATGTTGTTCTTCTTCATAAAGTTCATCAGGTTTGAGAACTCATCCTGTGTAAGCAGGGCTTGAATCTCGGTCTGCTCTTTTCCGCTGTAGCCGCCGGTTAACTTGTAAAGACTGCAGCCGCGGTCCAGATCCTTGATTATATACTGGCGTATTACCTCGTAGTCATCGGATATGATGCATACTCTCTTGCGCTTGTTGATGCTGGCGGTAAAGTAATCCACTACGATACCGTTGATCCAGGTACCTATCAGACCTACCACTACCATTCTGAAGGGGTTGATGGCAAATGCCGAGCAGCATATGATGGCTCCTGCAACCGATATGGAGGCACCTATGTCAAAATGAAGGTATTTGTTGACTATCTTGGCCAGTATATCCAATCCTCCGGTCGAGGCGTTAATATGGAACAGGATAGCCTGTGATGCACTGAGCAAAAGGACAAAGCAGCACAGGTCAAGCCAGATGTCACCCATAACCGATGTGCTTCCGTCTGTGAGTACATTGGATACCGGCAGAACGTTTTCCCACAGGTCCATAAGAGGACCGAGAATGAGGGCCGTATATACCGTCTTGATGCCAAACTCCTTGTCAATCAGGAGATAGGCCAGAATAAGCAGGATGGCGTTGATTATTACGATGACCGTTGAAACCTTTACGGGCATTCCAATCAGATCAAATACACCGCTTATTACGATTGAGAGACCGGAAATGCTGCCTACAATCAGCTTGCCGGGAATGAGGAAATAGTTTACGGCCAAGGCGGCGATAGCCATGCCGAAGGTCATAATAATCAGTTCCTGCCAGAATTTACCGGTCTGTACTGCTTTCCATGCAGTGCTGGCTGCATCTTTGATCTTACTCATATAGTCCTTTTTTATTTAAACGGTGTTCAGGTGTTCAATACACCTTGAATCCTATGATCTGACGTACTTCACGCAGAGTCTTGGACGCGCTCTCACGGGCTTTCTCAGCACCGGCAAGGGCAATCTTGTCCAGAAGCGCGGTATTGCTTGAGAACTCCTTGATACGCTCGCGGATGGGGTCGGTAGCGACCACGATATCCTCGGCCAGCTGTTTTTTTAGATCACCGTAACGCAGGGTGCAGTCATTCCACTTCTCGTTGAAGTAGTTGTATGTATCCTTCGAAGATACCACCTCAAGCAGGGTGAAGAGGTTCTGGATAACCTCGGGCTTCTTGCTGTTGGGCTCCTGAGGACCTGCATCGGTAACAGCCTTCATCACCTTCTTGCGGATTACTGAGGGCTCGTCACACAGATATATGCAGTTGCCTTCGGACTTGCCCATCTTGCCTGAGCCGTCCAGTCCGGGAATCTTGATGCCTCCCTCCTTGGCCAGTGAGAATGATGCTGGCTCTGGGAAGAAGTCAACGTTATACATCTGGTTGAAACGGCGTGCAAATTTGCGAGCCATCTCCATGTTCTGCTCCTGGTCCTTGCCTACGGGAACCTTGTTTGCCTTGTGGATGATGATGTCCGATGCCATCAGGGTGGGATAGGTAAGCAGACCGGCGTTTACGTTATCGGGCTGCTTGCGTGCCTTCTCCTTGAATGAGGTCACGCGCTCCAGCTCGCCCAGATAAGCGTTCATATTGAGATAGAGGTAGAGCTCTACTACCTCGGGTACATCACTCTGTACGTAAATGGTTGCTTTTTCGGGGTCCAGGCCGCAGGCCAGGTACTCGGCCAAGATGGTGCGGACACTGTTCTGTATGTTCTCAGGGGTGGGGTGTGTGGTCAAGGAGTGCCAGTCTGCTATGAAGAAGAAGCATCTGTACAAATCCTGAAGCTTAATGAAGCTTGTCACTGCACCGTAGTAGTTGCCAAGGTGAAGGTTTCCTGTGGGGCGTATGCCGCTGAGAACTGTTTCCATTTTCTTATTAAATATGTGTTTTTGCACTGCGAAGATACCATAAAAGAGCCATACAGGGAAAAATATTTGAAAAAAAGGTCCGAAAGTTTTTGGCTATCCGCAAAAGTGCTTATCTTTGCACCGCTTTTACGGAAAGCACGGGCGTTTAGCTCAGCTGGTTCAGAGCATCTGCCTTACAAGC
>Ga0310696_10006796_pt1 | contig 13522 bp, 14 predicted proteins | sample AusTroGonzalo_MG_4_FD_203885 | JGI IMG/M metagenome (GOLD analysis project Ga0310696, IMG submission 203885) | Bovine rumen microbial communities from tropical cattle in Woodstock, Queensland, Australia - Gonzalo_02 (v2) (version 2) | ecosystem: Host-associated > Mammals > Digestive system >... | reverse complement strand
TCCAGGTACATCCAGGCCTTCCAGGTACATCCAGGCCTTCCAAGTACATCCAGGCCTTCCAGGTACATCCAGGTACATCCATCGACATCGAATTACATCTATTTTTCTTTGGGAGACGGAATGAATCCTTCTTTTTTTCGTATAGAGGGTTATGGAGGTCGTAAAATGCCTGAGAACTATACCTTCAGAGATCTTCTGAGAAAACGTGATGAGGACCTGGACAGAATAGGAAGAGCCTCATATCGCAACATCGATAAAACCGGCGTGTTCTATCATGTCATAACCAAGTCCGCAAGAGGCGACAATGTCTTCCTTGCAAAAGGGGCCGGAGATTACCGTCACGACCTGCTGTGCCGGCTGTGCGAGGAGCGCGGTATTATCCTGGTATTCTCCACGACAATGCCCAGCCACTCACACGATGTCTTGCTTACACCCGACTGGGAAACCCTCTGCGGAGTCTACAAGATACTGAACACCAACGTCAGCAAGTTCATCCGCAAGCAGAATCCTGATAAATACCCCGCCGGCGAAAGGATACTCAGAAGGCACCCCGTCTACATTGCAGTACGTGACATGGTCTACCTGTGCATACTGGGTAAGTACATATTCGACAATCCCGAATACCTTCGCAAGGAAAGCAGATTCATCCCCCACGACTGCTTCTGGATGTTCCAGAAAAGCCATTTCTCCTCTGCTTATGACGAGACCCTCTACAAGAAGCTATTCGGCCTGGAACCCCGCCAGCTCTACGATCTCTATTCCTCAAGCTCGATGCCCCAGATACGCCAATTTGCTGTTGAGAAATACGGCTCCTGGCCTGCAAGCCAAACCCGCAGCCTCTTCTACAGAGAGTAATTCGATGTCGATGGATGTACCTGGAAGGCCTGGATGTACTTGGAAGGCCCAGATGTACCTGGAAGGCCTGGATGTACCTGGAAGGCCCAGATGTACCTGGAAGGCCTGGATGTACTTGGAAGGCCTGGATGTACTTGGAAGGCCCAGATGTACCTGGAAGGCAATAAAAAAGCCGCTGTGTCTCCACAACGGCTTTGGATTCAAAAACTAATGTCAGTTCTTGTTGTTTCCCTTGAGCTTTCCGAGCAGCTCCAGGATCTTGAAGAACAGCCAGATTACGCTGAAGGCAAGGCCGTAGGCTGCCCACCACTCGTACTTCTTGGGAAGCTCGTCCTCGACTGCACCTCTGATGGTGTCGAAGTCGACAAGGAGGAACAGGCAGGCGATGACGACCATGACGACGCTGCCGGCGATGCTGAGTACCGCGTTGTCCATAAGTGAGCTGACGAAGCTTCTTGTGAACGGAATCAGGTACATGATCAGGCTGAGGAGGCTGATACCCAGGACTGTGAAGACCAGAGCGATCAGAACGGTTCTGAGCTTCTTTGTGACCTGGACCTTGCCCGAGAAGTACAGATAACCAAGTATCGTGACGACCACGGCGGTGATCAGGAGTGCCAGAAGGATCAGTGAGGCATACTCCTTGCCGAATGTGTATGCGGCCCAGGAGACGAGGTAACCTGTCGACAGGCAGTACAGTGCGCCTGTGACGGGGATGGTCGCCTTGATGAGCAGCGAAAGGATCAGAGAGAGGATGAAGACGATTGCGATGGCACCGATGAAGAGGACCTCTGTCGATGTCATTGTGATGCCTTCAGCGGAATACAGGACGCTGCCGGACCAGTGGATGCTGCGTGTTCTGACGAACAGGCTTGCCACGGCTCCCAGAACGACCATGACCATGAAGTAGACGAGCTTTGCCCTGATGCCGGCGTAGGTGCAGCAATTCTGGGCGTCGGTCTCCTGGACCTTTGCAAGCTTGCGAATGACGGGATTGTTGTTGAACAGATGGCCTGAGGCGCTTCTGCTGTTGTTCAAAGAATCAGCCATTGATAATTCTCCTTTTTATTTGTACGCAAAGGATAATAACACCAAATCCAAATCAATGCTACAATTTGACAGGGAAAAGTTTTTGCAATGGGATTCACAGGAGACCTTATAGAACGCACGAAAAGACTCAAAGAAGAAGTCGACTCACTGTCATTTTCTTACGACGGCTACATATACAACCCGTTGGACTATGCATGGGACATGCACAGGGAGTATCTTGGGCGCTATGTCAGGCAAGGTGCACGGGTTCTCTTTCTGGGCATGAACCCCGGACCCTTCGGCATGATGCAGACCGGAGTCCCGTTCGGTGAGGTCAATGCCGTGAGGGATTACCTGAAGCTGGATCTGCCCGTGGGAAAACCTGATAAGGAGCATCCCTCGCGTCCGGTTCTGGGTATGAAGATCAAGAGAAGCGAAGGCAGCGGAAAGCGCCTCTGGGGCCTTGTCTCTCAGCTTTGGCCGGATCCTGATGACTTCTTTGCCTATCACTGCATCTTCAACTACTGTCCTCTGGGGTTCCTGGACAAGGGAAAGACCGCCAAGAACTACACGCCGGACCATCTTCCCAAGGAAGAAAAACGCGCTCTGGAGGATGTGTGCGACTCCTATCTTTCGGACATCATGGCCATGATAGGGCCCAAGGCGCTGATCGGAATCGGGAAGTACGCACAGGCCAAACTTCAGGCCGTCAACAACGACAGTTCTCGCATCGTGGACAGCATAATCCATCCCAGCCCGGGCAATCCGCAGGCAAACGTGGACTGGAACGGCAAGACGATAGCGAAAATGAGGGAGCTGAATCTATGGAATTGAAAGCCTGCGCCAAAGTAAATCTTCACCTCGCAGTAGGGGCCAAAAGACCCGACGGATTCCACCCGATTTCATCGGTGGTCCAGACATGCAGCCTGGCAGATGACATCGAGATAAACCTTTCGGAAGGTCCGTTCTCCGTGAACGTCACCGGGCTTGAGGGCATCTGTCTCAAGGGCGAGTCGACTCTTGAGAAGGCGGCTCGCATCTGGCACGAGAGGACAGGCTTCGAGGGAATGCTGGACATAAGGGTGAAGAAGAACATCCCCGTTCAGGCCGGTCTTGGCGGAGGGTCTTCCGATGCCGCGGTTCTTATCATGTATCTCAACAGCCTCAGGCCCGGGTCGCTGGATCTTACCGAACTTGCGGCAATCAGCTTTGCCGTCGGAAGCGACGTTCCGTTCTTCACCTTCGGAAGGAAGGCGGCCGTGGTTCAGGGCAGGGGCGAGACGGTGACTCCCATAGAGCCAAGGACTGACCTTGAAGGTTTCATCATCGTCAAGGAGAACGAGAAGATGTCCACGGCACAGGCCTACGCCATGCTGGACTCGAGGGCTGAGATTCCCGTCCTTCAGAGTTCGGTGGAGCTTGAGAACATCTACAGGTCTCCCGTGGCGGACTGGACGTTCAGAAACGATTTCGAACTGATCAACACAAGGCCGGATGTGGATGTTCTTGAAGGGGAGAGGCTGTTTCTCACAGGAAGCGGATCCTGCTGGGTCCTGCTCTCCAAAAGAGAGAAGCTCACCCTCAAAGCCGGCCTGAAGGCCGTCAAGGTGAGCTTCTGAAAAGCAGGCCGTGGTAGAATCGAACTACCATAACCGGAGCCAAAACCCGGTGCCCTGACCATTGGGCTAACGGCCTGAATGGACCCTGCGGGTCCCTGAAATCCACTGAATACTACATTACGAACGCAGGCAAGTCAATTCACCTGAGACCGAAGGTCACGCTCACATCGACCTGGGCTGTGAGAAGTCCTATGGGTGTCTCGGTGCCGTATGTGGCGGTGGCCCCCTCCATCATGACAACCATGTCCTCGGCGTACGAGCGCTTGTAGTTTGCGTTGGAGTAGGAGATGTAGCCCTCGTTGATCTCAATCGGGCCTGTGACCTGAAGTCCTGCCTGCTTTGCATAGCTTTCGGCCTTGGAAAGGGCGTCCTGGTATGCAAGCTCGCGAGCCGTTCTGCTGGCCACGACCTTCTGGGTCGAGTCGAAGCTTACGTTGTAGAAGGAGATGCCCGAGATGTTCTTTCCCAGGTCGTCTGCAAGGGCTGAGAACTCGTTGATGTCCTTGAGCGTCACATAGACGGTCTGGCTGACCTGCTCGCCTGCCTTCACCTGGCGGTTGTCCTCCCAGTAGTACTGGGTGCTGAAGTTCAGAGCGGTTGTGGAGATGTCCTGCTCTCCGGCTCCGTGGGCCCTGACGATCTCAAGGATCTTCGACATCTTCTTGTTTGCAAGCTGCTGGGCCTCTGCCGTGGTGTCCGCGGTCTCGGAGACATTGATGCTGAACTTGACCATGTCGGCCTCGAGGTAGACTATGCCGGAACCCGAGACGGCGACTCTGGAAGAAGAGCTGTCCTTGAGCGTGGAACAGGATGCAAGTGCAAGGCATGCAAGAACGGCCAATGCCGCAATCAGAACTTTCTTCATGAAAAACTCCTTGTGATATGAATCACTTCTTTCTTATGCTGACTTTCAGGCCGGTCTTCTGTGCGGCCTGCAAGATGTTGTTCATAGTGATTTCCGTGCCGTCCTGACGGCACAGTGCCTGGGCTTCGTTCAGAAGCGTCTCTATGGCGGCGCAGGAAAGACCGTCGGTGGCCTGGACCAGGGCCGTCATGTCCACGTCGGAAGCGAAGCTTTTGCCTTTCGAGTATAGCTCAAAGAGCTTGGCACGGGTTGAGGCATCGGGATTGCCCACGCTGTACTTCAGGTCGAATCTGCCCGGTCTGATCAGAGCCGGGTCCAGCGAGGCGTACGAGTTGGTTGCAGCCATGACCAGAATCCCGTTGTTGGGGACAAAGCCGTCCATCTCGTTGAGCATGGTTGTGATGATGCGGTTGTTCTCCTTGTCTATGCCGGTTCCGGCGTAGTTTCGCCTCTCTCCGATGCTGTCGAACTCGTCGATGAAGACTATGCAGGGGCGCCTTCTGCGGGCCTTGTTGAAGAGCATCTTTATCTTTCTGGCTCCCATGCTCATCATGGCGCTCTGGAAGTCCGCTCCCTTTGTGGCGATGAAGTTGACTCCGCACTCCTGGGCAAGGGCCTTTGCGAACAGAGTCTTTCCGTTTCCCGGAGGACCTTCGAGAATCACGCCCTTGACGGGCCTCAGGCCCTTTGCGGCATACTTCTGCGGATTCTTAAGGACATCGGCAAGAAATGTCATGTCCTTCTTCACGCCGTCCATGCCGGCTATGTCGGAGAAATGCACGCCTGTGTTGTGAACGACCTTGAACGTCTTTCTGCTGTAGTCGATGAGCTTCATGACTCCGAAGGCCACGGCGCCGAAGAAGATGATGTCGAAGACCACATCCAGTACCGTCGAGACTGACAGTCCTGTCTTCGTGGTGACTTTGGCTCCCGACTGCAGAAGTCTTTCCTGAAGTGTTTCCGAGCCCGGGTTGTCCGTCACGAAGGTTCCGCCTGCTGTTGAGAAGACTATTCGGTTCTTCTCTATGACCGCCTCGGTGACCTCGGCCTTGTTGACGGCGTCGTTAAATGTGGGATAGCCGACGTAGTTGGCCTTGGAGGCGGGGGAGAAGAGGTTGTCCAGGTCTATGATGCCCACAGAGTCCAGGGCCAGGACGGCTATGAGGGCCAGTGCAAGGACGATGATGACGGTGCGGATGATTCGGCTTCTGCTCATGGCCCAATGATAGCAGAAAACGCTCATATGGCAAAGTTGTGGACAAAGAAAGGTCTATGTGTTATATTGCGCTACGCAAACGAGAAGTTTGCATATCAATGGTAATCGGCCATGAGCCGATGAGAGTAGGAGAAAACAATGGTTAAACTCGACGCAACACTCAGGAAGGATGATTTCGGTTCGGCCGGATCCAGAAGACTCGTCCGCGCAGGCAAGGTCCCCGCAGAGATGTACGGCAAGGACGGAAACATCCACATCGTTCTCGATGCCCATGATTTCGACCTGAAGCTCAGGAAGCTTGCAGTCGGATCGGAGTGCGAGGTTGCTCTTGAAGGCAAGACCTACAAGTGCATCTTCAAGGCCCTTCAGGAAAACATCATGTATGGAAAGCTCATCCATGCTGATTTCCAGATTGTATGATCGTAGTAATCGGACTAGGCAATCCCGGTTCTGAGTACGAGCACACAAGACACAACGTCGGTTTCGACGCGGTGGGCAAGGCGGCAGCGTTTTTTCAGGTCAGACTGAAAAAGCGCTGTTTCCGTTTATACAGGCAGGCGAAGGTCGTAACGGAGAAGGGAAACAGCGCCCTTCTGGTCCAGCCGCTGACGTACATGAACGCAAGCGGACGCATCATGGGCAGCTTCTCCAAGGACGATGTCTTTGCCGTGGTCTGCGACAACATGGACCTGGCTGTGGGAGGCCTGAGGATCCGTCAGGGCGGAGGCTCATCCGGGCAGAAGGGTCTTTCCAGCATCGCAGAGAGCCTTGGCCGCAGCGATTTTCTGAGAATCTACATCGGAATCGGAAGGCCGGATGAGGGCGTGTCGGTTCCCGACCATGTCCTGAGCCGTCCGGAGGAAGGTCCGGCCAAAGAGGCCATGGACAAGGCCATCGAGGACGCCGCAAAGGCGATTGCCGGATTCATCGACGGAAAGTCCGTAGAGGAACTTCAGAGTGAATTCAACAGAAAGGGCATTCTCTGAATCCATCTTCTCACTCATCCCACGAAACTCAAAAGTGGTCGTGGCCTTCTCCGGAGGGTGCGACTCGCTGGCGCTTCTCTGTCTCTGCGCCAAAGTGCTGGGTACGGAGAACACCCATGCCGTCTATGTCAACCACGGTCTTAGAAGTGCAGCCGAACTTGAAAGAGAGGTTGCCCTTAACAGAAGCAACTGCGGGAAGCTTGGTGTCGGTCTGACCGTCAGGGCCCTGGCTCCCGGAGAGGTGAAAAAGCTTGCCTCTGAAAGAAAGGGCGGGACCGAGGATGCTGCAAGGGTCCTCAGATACCGCATCCTGGTGGAGGAGAGGGAGCGCCTCGGAGCCTCCTTCATCCTCACCGCACACCATAGACAGGACCAGATCGAGACGATCGTCATGCGCCTCAGAAGGGGGGCTCCGCCCTCATCGCTCGGCGGAATCCGCACCCTGGATGAGGATCGCCGCATCGCCCGTCCGCTTCTGGATTTCACCAGGGCACAGCTTGAATCCTATCTTACAGAGCAGGGTCTGAAGTGGAGCATCGATTCCACCAATTCGGATACCTGTTTCGAGAGAAACGAAGTAAGAAACGACATAATCCCGGCAGTTCAGGCTATCTTTCCTGATTTCGACAGGACAGTCCTGGGCCTGGGAAAGAGCGCTGAAAACCTTGGAAAGCAGTACAACACATCCGCCTTTGAGAAGGCCTGCGTGGACATGGATCTTCTCAGGGACCTAAGCACATCGGGAAGGGCGGCTGCGATCTTTGCAATGTGGGACCATGTCTTTGACGACGGTTCCGAATCCAGGACACTTCCCATGACACTTTTAAGGCGCATCCTCAGGGCTCTTTCCGAGGGCAGGGATGCCAACGTGGGTTCCAACGGGGCTCTGTTTTCCATCTACAGGGGAAAGCTCTATCTGGTGGACCTTCTGGAGGAAGCCGTGTATGCGGATTTCGACCGTGTCATCGATGTTTCTGCGGACAACCGGATCGCTCTTCCGGGCGGCATGCACCTGCTTACAGGCTCAGAGGCATCGGCCTATGTGGAGGAGAGGGGTCTGAACACGGATCTGGTGCTTGCAATGCAGGCGAAGGATTTCAGGGGTCCTGTCCACATCAGGTTCGCTCGCGAGGGTGAGAAGATAAGGCTTCGCGGAGGATCCAGGCCCGTGGGAAAGTTGCTTCAGAACATGGAGATACCTGCCTCGCTCAGGGGCCGTGTGCCGGTTCTTTCGGACGACGAGGGGCTTTGCGCGGTGTTCTGCTCGGCCTTCGGGGGCAGGGACAGAATTTGTGTGAAGTTCGTCTCTTCTATTGCCCGAAACGGTTTTCCTTTATATATTGTCTCTGAAGGTTGATTTATGGATACTAACGACAAAGAGAAGGAGAAGGCCCAGGCCGATTCCGAAACCCAGAAAAACGAAAGCGCCAAGTCATTCTGGAAGGAAACTCCGTATGACGAGATGCAGCACGTGAAGCCCGACAGCTTCGCGGGTATAGAGGCCGGTCCGTCCAAGGACGGTTCGGACAACAGGAGCAGCTCCAACAGCCGTAAGAAGGACGACCCCGATTCGTACTGGAGACCGCGCAACAACGGCGGTCCGGAGCGCAACAGCCAGAAAAACGACCAGGACGGTGACTACAGGCCCCAGCGCAATCCCAACGCGGGCGGCGGAAACGGACCGTTCAGCAACAGGCGTAACCGCATAGGCCTCATCGTCTTCATAGGTCTTCTCGTTCTGTTCGCACTGACGATCTTCTCATCGGGCAACTCCGCAACGGAGGTGTCCTACTCGGCATTCAAGAACGCCGTGGGCAACGGAAGGATCACAAGGGTCAACATCAAGAACAGCACCACGATCTTCTTCTACACGACCGAAGGCAGCGAGTACAAGGCCCGCATCCCGTATCCCGATGACGAGCTTCTGCCGCTTTTGGAGTCCAAGGGAGTGGAGATCGTCGGATCAGAGGCAGGAGTCTCCGTCCTGGCTCTGGTTCTGGAGCTTCTGCCGTGGATAATCTTCATCGGGCTTACAGTCATGCTCCTGCGCCAGACGACCGGCGGCGGACAGATGATGCAGTTCGGAAAGAGCCACGCCAAGCAGTACACCGACAAGGACATCAAGACCACTTTCAAGGACGTGGCAGGCCAGAAAGAAGCCAAATATGAGCTTGAGGAAGTCGTCGAGTTCCTCAAGAACCCCAAAAAATACTCCGAGATCGGAGCCAAGATTCCCAAGGGAGTCCTCCTTGTTGGTCCTCCGGGAACAGGTAAGACCCTCATCGCCAAGGCAGTGGCCGGCGAGGCAGGTGTCTCGTTCTTCCACACAAGCGGTTCGGACTTCGTCGAGATGTTCGTAGGTATGGGAGCCGCCAGGGTCAGAGACCTCTTCGACCAGGGCAGAAAGCACGCCCCCTGCATCCTCTTCATCGATGAGATCGACGCAGTCGGAAGATCCAGAGGAAGCGGACTCGGAGGAGGACATGACGAAAGAGAGCAGACTCTGAACCAGATCCTCGTCGAGATGGACGGATTCGACACCACCACGGGCGTCATCGTCATAGCCGCAACCAACAGGGCCGATGTCCTTGACCCGGCACTTCTCAGACCGGGCAGATTCGACAGACAGGTCGCAATCACGCTTCCCGACATCAACGAGCGTGAGGACATCCTCAGAATCCATGCCTCGCGCGTCAAGACAGACCCGAGCGTCAATCTGAAGAAAATCGCACGCGCCACGCCGGGAGCTTCCGGAGCCGACCTTGCCAACCTCGTCAACGAGGCCGCACTGTTTGCAACCAGACAGAACAGGCGCATGGTCACCATGGCGGACTTCGAGCAGGCCAGGGACAAGATGGTCCTGGGCGTTGCCAAGAAGAGCCACGTCATGACACCGGAGGACAAGCTGCTTACTATCTGCCTGACATAGATCCCCTGTACAAGGTCACCATCATCCCGCACGGAAACGCCGGCGGAGTCACGATGGGACTGCCGGAGAACGACCAGTCCTACATGAAGAAGAGCACCCTGATGAGCCACATCAAGATGTCCATGGGAGGCTACATCGCAGAAAAGCTTCTCAACGGCCAGACCTCAACAGGTCCCAGCGCGGACATCAAGCAGGCCACGGAGATAGCAAGACGCATGGTCACGGAGTGGGGCATGAGCGACCTTGGCTTCATCAGCCTCGGTTCGGAGGGCGAGCCTCTGTTCCTGGGTCGTGAGATCGCCCAGCACAAGGACTTCTCCGACAAGACCGCAGCCAAGATCGACGAACAGATCACCAAGATCCTGGACCAGTGCATGGCAGACGCCACCAAGATCCTCACCGACCACAGGGAGGATCTGGACAAGCTTGCCCAGGCCCTGGTCGCAAGGGAGACTCTGGACGACAACGAGGTCCGCGAGATCCTCGGAATGGAGGCCGTAGGCCCCAAGAACTCCGACATCCTCTGATTGCGAGGCAGTATGGTTGATTCCTCACACAAGCGCAACTTCTGCATAATCGCCCACATCGACCACGGCAAGTCCACCCTTGCCGACAGGTTCATCGAAAAGGCGCGCCTTGTCACGACGCGAGGGCCGGAGCAGACGCAGATCCTGGACACCATGGACATCGAGCGCGAGAGAGGAATCACCATCAAGAGCCAGGCGGTCACCATCCCTTACACCGCATCCGACGGGGAGCTTTATGAGCTGAACCTCGTCGACACTCCGGGCCACGTGGACTTCTCGTACGAGGTCTCAAGGGCCATCAGCTCCTGCGAAGGCGCCCTTCTTCTGATCGATGCCTCCCAGGGTGTCGAGGCCCAGACGCTTGCCAACCTCTACATGGCCATGGAGCACAACCTGGAGATCATCCCCGTCATCAACAAGATCGACCTCGCCAGCGCCGACATCCCGTCATGCCTCGAGCAGATCGATCACGATCTGGGGCTGGATGTGGACATGGCCCAGAAGGTCTCTGCCAAGACCGGTGAGGGTGTCGACGACCTGTTCGAGGCCATAGTCAGGTACATCCCCGCACCCGAGGACAATTCAGACAAACCGCTCAAGGCTCTGATCTTCGACAGCCATTACGACCCGTACCGCGGCGTCATAGTCCACTTCAGGCTCTTCGAGGGCAAGGTCAACGAGGGCGATGAGATCATGTTCATGAACAGCCACGCCGTCTACAAGGTGGAGGAGGTGGGAATCTTCCAGCTGAACCTTGTCAGGACAAGGACCCTCACATCAGGAGACGTAGGCTACTTCATCGCCGGAATCAAGAACATCAGCGACATCAGAGTCGGAGACACGGTGACTCTTTCCTCGCGCCCTGCGGCAGAGCCCTGCGAGGGCTTCAAGGACGTAAAGCCCGTCGTCTTCAGCTCTATCTATCCCGTTGACACCAACGACTACGAGGAGCTTCTGGACGCAATCGACCGTCTGAAGCTCAACGATGCATCGCTTGTCTATGAGAAGGACAGCTCCATCGCCCTTGGACAGGGCTTCAGATGCGGCTTTCTTGGAATGCTCCATCTGGAGGTCGTTCAGGAGCGGATCGAGCGCGAGTTCGGTCTTTCAATCGTCCTGACGAGCCCTTCGGTTCGCTACCACATCCACATGAAGAACGGCGAGGTCATAGAGGTGGACAACCCCCTGGATTACCCCGAGCAGGTGAAGATCGACTACGCCGAGGAGCCTTACATCCGCGCAAGCGTCATCACGCCCACGGCCTATGTGGGACCGATCATCACGCTTTGCATGGAAAAGCGCGGCACGCAGACGGGCATGAACTACATCGATACAAAGCGCGTGGAGCTCATCTACGAGATGCCCCTTGCAGAGGTTCTGTTCGAGTTCTACGACAGGCTCAAGTCCATCTCACGCGGCTATGCCTCATTTGATTACGAGATAATAGGTTACAGAAAGACCGACCTGGTCCGTGTGGACATTCTGGTAAACGGAGAGGCCTGCGATGCCCTTTCCATGCTGGTCTTCCGGGACAATGCAGTCTCGCGCGGCCGCCAGGCCTGTGAGAGGCTCCAGGAGGAGATTCCCCGCCACCAGTTCAAGATCCCCATCCAGGCGGCCATCGGCGGCAACATCATAGCCCGCGAGACGATCAACGCCTTCCGCAAGGACGTTACGGCCAAGTGCTACGGCGGAGACATAACCAGAAAGAGAAAGCTGCTCGAGAAGCAGAAGGAAGGAAAGAAGAGGATGAAGCTCGTCGGCAACGTCGAAATCCCCCAGAGCGCGTATCTGGCGGTTCTCAAGAGCAAGGGCGCGGACGAGAAGTAGACACAGAGGAGGTGCCTTTATGGAAGTCAGAGAGTACACGTACAAGAGCGGAGATTATTCCTTCTCTATCCTGAACCTGGGTTGCGCGGTGACCTCGATCGTCACCCCGGACCGCGACGGAAATGCCGCAAACATCACTCTTCCATTCAAAGGTGCCGTGAAGGACCCCGCTGTCATCACAGGTTCCACGAAGTTCTTCGGCCTCACCGTGGGCAGGTTCGCCAACAGGATCGGGGGCGCCTCGTTCACCCTGGACGGCAAGAAGTACAGCTTCACACCCAACGACGGCCCCAACTTCCTCCACAGCGGGGAAAACGGCATCTGGGCCAGGATCTGGGATGTCAAACACACCGAGGACGGCTTTCTCTGCTCCATCAAGGTCAGCGAGAAGGACGACGGCTTTCCCGGCGATGCCGACATCCGCGTAAGGTTCTCCCTTTCGGCTGACGGGGTCTTCAAGATCCACTACAGCGCCTCCGTCACAAAAGCCTGCCCGCTGAACCTCACAAACCACACATACTTCAACCTCACAGGCAATCCCGAGTGCGACATCCTCAAGCACGAGGCCGAGATGAACAGCTCATCCTATGTCGGTGTAGGCAAAGGACTTATTCCCGACGGAAAGATCCTTCCCGTCAAGGGAACAGCCCTTGATTTCACCACCTGCAGGGCTTTCGGCGAGAAGATAGACGACAAGCTTCTCTCGGTGGCCGGCGGCTACGACCACGCCTTCGTGATCGACAGACCCGACGGAGAGAGCAGGGGATTCACATCTTTCATCCGCGTCTACGAGCCTTCCACCGGAAGGATCATGCACTGCTACACCGACCTTCCGGCGTTCCACTTCTACAGCGGCAACTTCCTGGACGGCGAGTGCGGCTATGCACACAGGCACGGCTTCTGCCTTGAGACGGAGTTCTATCCGGACTGCGTCAACCGTCCAGAGTTCCCCTCATGCGTGGTGAAACCCGGCGAGCTCTTCGAGAGCACAACCGTCTACCACTTCTACACGGACAGGCCCGGTTCGGACCGCTCGGAGGTGCTCTGATGGGTCAGGTGAAGGTAATAGGAATCACAGGCGGCTCGGGAAGCGGCAAATCCACCATCGTGCGCAAGATCAGCGAAGTCTGCCCGGACTTCGTCTTCATCCCTCAGGACAACTACTACAAGAGCGCCGTCTTCATCAACAACTCAAACATCACTGCCTACAACTTCGACCATCCCGATGCCTTTGACATCGAGCTTCTGCACAAGCATCTGAGCGATCTGAAGAACGGAAAGGCCATAGACATGCCCCAGTACGACTTCGTCCACCACTGCAGACGAAAGGAAACGGTTCACATGGAGAGTGCGCCCCTGATCATCGTCGAGGGCCTGATGGTCCTTTACGACCCCGAGATCAGAAAGCTCCTGGATCTGAAGATCTATGTAGACACCCCGGACGACATCCGCTTCATCAGAAGGCTTCTCAGGGATATAAACGAGCGCGGAAGAACACTGGAGAGCGTCGTGAAGCAGTATCTGGAGGTTGTGCGCCCCGGTCATGCATCGTTCATCGAGCCCACCAAGGAGTTTGCGGACCTGATCATTCCCGAAGGTGGTCAGAACCAGAACGCACTGCAGGTTCTCATTTCCTTTATTAAGGAGATAACAAGGACGGAATGAG
>Ga0310696_10006795_pt1 | contig 13522 bp, 9 predicted proteins | sample AusTroGonzalo_MG_4_FD_203885 | JGI IMG/M metagenome (GOLD analysis project Ga0310696, IMG submission 203885) | Bovine rumen microbial communities from tropical cattle in Woodstock, Queensland, Australia - Gonzalo_02 (v2) (version 2) | ecosystem: Host-associated > Mammals > Digestive system >... | reverse complement strand
ATGGTCGCAGAATGCGCCAAGAGGCTTTATAATCATGAAGCTTCTTCTCAAACAGTGCTCTGCACTCTGCCAGAGCCTGCTCAAACTGAGCGTTTGTCTTATCAAATTGAGTCATATCGGCTGCAAAGGTAGCAATTTTTAGTGAATAACGAATAGTGAATAGTGAAAAGTTGCTTTTTCTTCTACATTTATTAACAATGTATTCACTAATCACTAATCACTATTCACTAATCACTATTCACTCTGTTTCTTGTGTATGTACCGAATCTTCAGCCCTAAGGCTTCGTACTGCGTACGTATTGAATCGCGCTTAACACGGAGCTTAGTAAGTGCTGTCAACTCCTCTTCGGTTGCTTTCAGCGCTTTCTTGTGCTCCTCAACCTGCTGTGTCATAGCCTCCAGTTCCTTGTTGGCTATCTGTAGCAGACTATCTGTTTTCCATAACTCGGCTTCAGCTTTTTTCAGTTCTGTTTGCTGATGCTCCACAAGAGCGGCCTTGCGGCGATTAATCTCCTTTCGGGTATTAGTCTCGCCGCAAGCCGTTATCAGTAGGGCCACCATAATGGCCAGTGTTAATTTCTTCATTATTTATTCACCAAGTTTCTTTCCGCTCATCAGCAGTTCAACCAATGGACGGTCCTTATATGTATGACGCTGCTGATCCCAGAATCCGAAGTCGGCATCATAGCACCATGTGGTCCATGCAATATTGAACTCGTCGAATACTGTCAGCATGTCGCGATACCAGTTGTAAGCCAACTCACGGTCTACTGGCTCGTAAACGCCCCACTCACCGCAGAACAGCTGCAGGTCGTACTTCTTGGCAGCCTCAATGGCATCCTTGAACTGTTCGCGAATCTTATTGATATCCCATACCTCTTCGGTATATTGCTTCAACTCTGGCTTGATGGCGTCAGGTGCTGCGTCGTAGTCCTCCTTAGATACCAGTACGCCTGGATAGTGAACCTTGCCCTTATAGGCGGCACATAATGGCGACCACCATGCTCCGTAGTGAGTAAGAATCATTGGGTTGTAGTAGTGGAAGCTCAGAATGATGTTCTTGTCACCCTCGGGCACCTTCAGATACTTAATGGTCTGATGCCCCTGCCACAGGTTACTACCTATTACCAATGTGCGCTGAGGCTCCAGCTCTCTCAGTGCCTTGTGCACCTTTGCTATCAGCTGGTTCCACTGCTCGTGCTCTTCAGCTACGGGCTCGTTCATAAACTCGTATGCCACCCAGTCGTTGCTGCGGTCCTTCAGGAAGTCCGACAGCTGGCGCCACAGATTGATAAGGTCTTCCTGAGCCTTCTCCGATGTAAACAGTGTGTTGGCAGCCTTGTCGCCCTCGTTCACAGCGTTAAAGTAGTGACTGCGGATGATGTGTAGGTCGACAATGGCACGCAGGTTGTGCTTGCGGCTCCAGTCAAGAGCGTTCTTCAGCAGGTCCCAAGCCTCAGGCAGCTTTGTGCCCTTTTCATCCCAGAACTGCTCCTCGTCGATGGGGATACGTACAAAGTCGAATCCCAGCTGCTCTAAGCGTGCGAAGTCGTCCTCTTGGATGTGCAGGCGGCGTGCCTCACCTCTCTGCTCACTCTGAGAGAGCCAGTGGCTGATGTTTGTACCACGCTTAATACGGAAGTCGTTAACTCCGTTTTCAGCCTTCTCCTGGTTCTGTGCCTTGTTCGCACACGATGTTGTTCCTACTAGCAGAGCCGCAATCATCACGGCCATTGCAAAAATGTTTTTTCTCATACCTTTTTTTGTTTATTAGTTATTCGTTAATCACTATCAAACTCGTCCAAACGATTCTCCCACAGGTACTTCTTCGTTTCCCTTGCAGCCACACCACTAAGTAGCAACAGCGCTATAAGGTTTGGTATCGCCATCAGCGCATTCATGCAGTCGGCAATATTCCAGATAATGTCAAGATTGATAATCGAACCGAAGAAGAGCGATACTATAAAAAGAATGCGATAGAATCGGTTGGTTTTTCTGCCTTCCAGATAGTTTACTGCACTCTCGCCATAGTAGCTCCAACCAATGATGGTGCTGAATGCAAACGTAAGAATACCGAATGCTAACAGGGGCGCACCTACATATGGAATCTTTGAGAAGGCTACCTTGGTAAGGGCTGCACCATCGGCGTAAGTGATGTCGGGGTAGGCTAAGATACTGCTTACCAATACTAAACCTGTAAGTGCGCAGATAACTACAGTGTCCCAGAAAGTGGCTGTGCTCGAAACCAAGGCCTGACGCACTGGGTTGCGTGTCTGGGCGGCGGCTGCTACAATAGGGGCACTACCCAGTCCGCTTTCGTTACTGAACAAACCACGAGCGATACCATAGCGGGCGGCCATCATAACTGTGGCACCAACAAGACCTCCTCCAGCTGCCGATGGGTTGAATGCCGATTCTGCTATCAGCTGTATGGCAGGCCACACAAAACTGCAGTTTATACACAGTATCACTATGCATCCCAGTACGTATAGTCCGGCCATAAACGGTACCAGTATGGTACACACTTTTGCTATCATCTTTACTCCTCCAAGTATAACAAGGGCTGATAGCAGACATACTATCATACCTATTATCCATGGGCTTATGCCGAATGTCTCTTGGGCAAGTAGTGCTATCGAGTTAGCCTGCACTGTGCAGCCTATTCCGAATGATGCCAACGCAGTGAATATAGCAAAGAGTATTCCCAGCCATCGCATGTTCAGTCCGCGCTCCAGCACATACATCGGTCCTCCGTATGTGCATCCGTCGTCACCTTTTACGCGATACTTGACAGCCAGAAGTCCCTCTGCATATTTCGTCGACATTCCGAAAACACCTGTAAGCCAGCACCACAGTACAGCTCCGGGACCGCCAAGTGCCACAGCTGTTGCCACTCCCACTATGTTTCCTGTTCCTATTGTCGCAGCCAGTGCGGTGGCAAGTGCTCCAAACTGGCTAACGTCACCATCGGCCTTATCGTCTTTCTTTATCGACAGGCGTATGCCGGTCAGCAACTTACGCTGTGGAACACGTAGTCTTATAGTAAGGAATAGGTGCGTGCCAAGTAGTAATATAATCGTTGGCCATCCCCAAAGGTATGTGCTCAGAAGTGAGAAAAAGTCGCTTATTGGTTCCATTTTTGCTATAATTATGCCTCTTTGCGGTGCAAAAATACAAAAAAAGTTTCAAAAACATGACGTTTTTTAAAAAAATGTCTTATCTTTGCCCCGGTAAAATCATAAACGTAACCAATTAAAACAAAATGAAGAAGACTATCTTAACTATATCTGCGCTGTTATTGGCGTGTCTGGCTTTCTACGGCTGGAAGCCCTTGTTTGCTCAACCCTCAAGTCCACAAATGCAGACATATTTTCAGGAGTCAGAAGGTCTTGGTGCTATGCCTGCCGATAGCGCAAGCCGTTTTATTGTTGACTTCATGGGCTATACCTTACTTAATCCCCGCGCAAAGCTTGATCCCCTCTATCCGGAAATCGAGTCAAACATCCATAATTACTCCGTGTCGCACTAGTTGCATTATGTTGCGTTTATGCGTAATAGGCGCAAAATAATGTTTATTAATCCTTAATTAGTTGGTGGAATGGAATATTTTCCGTATCTTTGCACCCATAATGAGAATAATTGAGGATGAAACTATATAGCGACGAGGAGTTAGCAGAGATACTAAATCAGGAAATATTCCACCAAATAAGTGAGGCCGCAGACAGTCTGGGGCTGGAGTGCTATGTTGTGGGGGGATACGTTCGGGATATTTTTCTGGAACGACCTTCGAACGACATAGATGTAGTAGTTGTAGGTAGTGGAATTAAGGTGGCCGAAGAACTGAAACGTTTGGTGGGAAAGAAGGCTCACCTGTCGGTGTTTAAAAACTTTGGTACTGCACAGGTGAAATTCCGCCAGAAAGGCGTGGAATATGAGGTTGAGTTTGTGGGAGCTCGAAAAGAGAGCTATAGCCACGACTCGCGTAAGCCTATCGTTGAGAATGGTACTCTGGAGGACGACCAGAATCGTCGTGACTTTACCATCAACGCAATGGCTATATGCCTGAACAAAGCACGTTTTGGCGAGCTGGTGGATCCGTTTAACGGGCTGGCCGATCTTGAGGATGGTATAATAGCCACACCGCTTGAACCTGGTATTACCTTTAGCGACGACCCACTGCGCATGATGCGATGCATACGCTTTGCCACGCAGCTTAACTTTGAAATAGAACAAGAGACCTTTGAGGCACTGCAGCGCATGGCCGACCGTATAAAAATTGTGAGCGGCGAGCGCATAAAGGATGAGCTTAACAAGATAATAATGGCTCCGCACCCAAGCATAGGTTTCGAATACCTACAGCGCAGCGGACTGCTGCAGATAATACTGCCGGAACTGTCTGCACTCGATATTGTAGAGGAGAAGAACGGCCGTAAGCATAAGAATAACTTCTATCATACGCTGGAGGTGCTGGAGAATGTCTGTCTGCATTCTGACAACCTTTGGTTGAGATGGGCGGCGATACTGCATGACGTGGGCAAGACAAAGTCGAAGCGTTGGGACGGTAACATAGGCTGGACATTTCATAACCACAATCTGATAGGAGCCAAGATGGTACCACAGATATTCCGTCGACTGATGCTGCCTATGGACATGAAGATGAAGTATGTGCAGAAACTGGTGGAGATGCACATGCGCCCCATAGTGATAGCTGATGATATAGTGACCGACTCGGCCGTGCGCAGATTGCTGAATGATGCGGGTGAGGATATTGGAGACTTGATGATACTGTGTGAGGCTGACATTACATCGAAGAATGAAGTACGCAAGAAAATGTTCCTCGAGAATTTCCGTATGGTGCGTGAAAAACTGACGGACCTGAAGGAAAAAGACTACAAACGACTGCTGCAACCCGTGATTGACGGAAACGAGATTATGGAGATGTTCAACCTCAAACCGAGTCGCGAGGTTGGTACACTGAAGCAGTATCTTAAGGATGCTGTATTAGATAATAAGGTGGAGAACGAGCGTGAACCACTGATGGCTCTGCTCATGGATAAAGCAAAACAAATGAAACTGATATAATCATGAAAAGACTACTAACTATTATTGGTATTATGATGGCCCTGAACGTTTGGGCTAATCCAGTGGATGACCTGTTGGAGCGCATTGATAAGGGCGCTTCGAAGAAGTTTAAGACAGAGTTGGTGAAGAGCAATAAAGACTTTTTTGAGCTCGACCAGCAGGGACAGAAGGTGGTGATTCGTGGTAACACGTGGGTAAACATCGCATCTGGACTGAACTGGTATCTTAAGTACTATGCAGGCGTTCACCTTAGTTGGAACCAGATGCAGGCTAAACTGCCTGCTGTGATGCCAAAGGTACAGAAGAAGGAACGTCATGAGACTGATCTGACTTTGCGCTATGATTTTAACTACTGTACATTCAGCTACTCTATGGCGTTCTGGGACTGGAACCGCTGGGAGAAGGAGATCGACTGGATGGCTCTGCACGGAATAAATCTGCCACTTGCCATTGTAGGTGAGGAGTGCGTGTGGCGAAACATGCTGCTGAAGCTGGGATATAGCGAGAAAGAAGTAGGCGAGTTTATTGCCGGTCCTGCTTTTCTGGCATGGTGGGAGATGAACAACTTGGAAGGATGGGGTGGACCGCTACCCACATCGTGGTACGCCCGACAGGAGAAACTGCAGAAGCAGATTCTGGCCCGCATGAAGCAGTTGGGTATGCACCCTGTACTGCCAGGATACTGCGGGATGGTGCCTCATGATGCTAAGGAACGTCTGGGACTGAACGTTGCAGATGCTGGACTTTGGAACGGATTTCAACGCCCTGCCAATCTGTTGCCCACTGATGTTAGATTTGCAGAGATTGCTACATTATATTATAATGAGCTTACAAAACTGTTCGGAAAGGCTGATTACTACTCTATGGACCCATTCCATGAGAGTAACGATGACCCATCTATAGACTATGCTAAGGCTGGAGAGGCTATGATGCAGGCCATGAAGAGGGTTAATCCAAAGGCTGTGTGGGTGATACAGGGATGGACTGAGAACCCACGTCCACAGATGGTAGATGGTATGAAGACTGGCGACTTGCTGGTACTCGACCTGTTCTCTGAGTGCCGTCCTATGTTCGGTATCCCCAGTATCTGGAAGCGCGAAGAGGGTTACAAACAGCACCAGTGGTTGTTCTGTATGCTGGAGAACTTTGGCGCAAATGTAGGTCTGCATGGTCGTATGGACCAGTTGCTGGATAATTTCTACTCTGGTAAGAAGAACTGTAAGGGTATTGGCTTTACCATGGAAGGAAGCGAGAACAATCCCGTGATGTTTGAGCTTATGAGTGAGCTGCCTTGGAGAAACGAGAAGTTTACCAAGGAGGCATGGATAAAGGAATATGTAAAGGCACGCTATGGTGTGGAAGATGCTGCTATCGAGAAGGCATGGCAGATACTGGTGGCCTCTATTTATAACTGTCCTGCAGGAAACAATCAGCAGGGCCCTCATGAGAGTATCTTTTGTGGGCGTCCAACACTAAATAACTTCCAGGCATCAAGTTGGTCGAAGATGAAGAACTACTACGATCCAGCTGATACCAAGAAGGCTGCCGAACTGATGAACAGTGTGGCTGAGAAGTATTGTGGTAATGACCGCTCGGCTATGCCGCTCTCAGGAAGAGAGAATTTCGAATACGACTTGGTGGATATCACTCGTCAGGCACTGGCCGATCAGGCTCGTATCCAGTATCAGAAGACTATTGCCGATTATAAGTCCTTCAGCCGCGAGCAGTTTGATAAGGATTCAAAGCGTTTCCTTGATATGCTGCTGATGCAGGATAAGCTACTTGGCACACGTGCAGAGTTCCGTGTAGGACATTGGACTCAGGATGCTGTAAACGCAGGTAATAATGCTGCCGAGAAGAAACTGTATGAGTGGAATGCCCGCGTGCAGATAACCACCTGGGGCAATCGCTACTGTGCAGATACTGGTGGTCTTCGCGACTATGCTCACAAAGAGTGGCAGGGACTGCTTAAGGATTTCTACTATGTGCGCTGGAAGGCTTATTTTGATGCTCTTGCTGCACAGATGAAGGCCCAGACTGCACCACAACCAGAGCTGTTGGGTGGTGGTCCGAATGCTACCAAGACAGCTGCAGAGCTCTTCCAGATGGCTCTGCCTCAGGAGGTGAAGCTTGATTACTACGCTATGGAAGAGCCTTGGACGCTCGACCAGACACCATACAGTGCTATACCAGAAGGTAGTCCCGTTGATGTGGCAAGAGAGGTTATGAAACTTATTGGTGATTAATCCGTAAAATCCGTAGGCAACATGAAAAGTCAACGTCTTTTAAGTCTGGATATACTGCGAGGCATAACAGTAGCAGGAATGATACTGGTGAACAATGGTTGGGGTGAATCGTTCGAGATGCTTGGTCACTCTAAGTGGAACGGTATGACACCATGCGACCTGGTATTCCCCTTCTTCCTGTTTATAATGGGAATCTCATGCTATCTGTCATTGGTGAAATCGGAGTTCAAACCCACTCCGCAGGTCATCCGACGCATAGTTAAACGCACGGTGCTACTGTTTGCCATCGGACTGTTTATCAACTGGTTTGATCACGCCATCGAGGGCGATCTGTTGTGTTTCGGACATCTGCGCATATGGGCAGTGATGCAGCGAATAGCTCTGTGTTACGGTATAGTGTCGCTGTTTGCCCTATTCTGTAATCACAAGTACACCCTTCACACTATCATCGGACTTCTGGTGATTTACACCGCCATAATAGTGTTGGGTAACGGATATGAATATGATGCTGACGTGAATATACTGGCACAGGCTGACCTGAAGCTGTTTGGCTACGACCATATATACCATAAGAGTCCTGTAGACCCAGAGGGACTGATGGGTACAATATCATCAGTGGCTCATGTACTGTTAGGATTCTACTGTGGAATGATGATACGTAAGCGCGAGACGATAGAGCAGAAGGTTATAGCGTTGTTTGTCGTAGGTGCGATTTGTGTTATAGGAGGATATCTGCTAAACTATGGACTGCCTCTTAACAAACGTATCTGGAGTCCCAGCTATGTACTAATGACATGCGGCTTGGCATCACTGTTACAGGCTCTGTTGATGTATGTTATCGACATACAGAAAAAGAGTGGTTGGACCACCTTCTTCCATGTGTTCGGAGTTAACGCCTTGGCACTATATGTGTCTAGCGAATTGTTAGCTATTTTGTTAAAAAATATTGGGGTGTCTGAGGTTATATATAATGGCATACATGCTGTTATTCCTGCACTTAAGTGGGCTTCGCTGGTATATGCAATTTACTTTGTGATGCTTAACTTTGCGATAGGCTATGTGCTTTACAGAAAGAAAATCTATATAAAACTATAGACGTATTTGTATTATTAATTTATTTCTTAAAAAACTGTTATGAAAAAGTTTTTGATGATTGTAAGCGTTATGATGTTCAGTATGACATCTTTCGCTCAGGTGGGCAAGACAACTTTTGGTGCACACTTTAACTACATGATCGATTCGCCTAACAATGCTGGTCTTGGTGCTAATGTAGGCTATGAGTTCATGAACAATGTTCGTGGTGTTGGTCAGTTTGACTACTATTTTAAGAAGGACGGCGTTAGTGCATGGAACGTTAATGCAAATGTAGAGTATCTGTTCCGTATCCCTAATAGTACCGTTATCCTGTATCCTCTGGCTGGTCTTAACGTTCTGGGATGGAGCGGCGAAGGTAGCGACTCAAAGCTCGGTCTGAACATCGGTGCCGGTATTGAGGTACCTCTTAACAGCAGTCTTGGTTTCAAGGTTGAGTACAACTACAAAACTCAGTACGATGGCAAGAGTACTTTGAATATCGGACTTGTATTCCCCCTGTAAACAATAAACTTTGTTAAAAAAACATCGTTTAGGATATATCTTTAGATATATTTTTATTAACTTTGCACCCCGAAAACTACGCGTGTCTCGTAAAGTTTTCGGGGTGCGCTTTTTTAACGAAAATAAATTAGATACAAATAGTTAGTATGATGAAAAGTAAGTTTTTGGTAATTGCTGCTGCATCGCTGGTCCTGGTATCGTGCGGTGGTGGCGGTGGTCGCCCTCAGTTTGGCGACAACGAGTATCCTGTAACTGCAGTTGGTACTCAGAGTTCTGAAACTCAGACCACTTATCCCGCAACAATCAAGGGTGTGCAGGATGTACAGATTTGTCCAAAAGTGGCTGGATTTATTACACAGATTAATGTAAAAGAGGGTCAGACGGTAAGTGCTGGACAGGTGTTGTTCGTAATCGACAATGTTACCTATCAGGCTCAGGTGCGTCAGGCTCAGGCAAGCGTAAATACTGCTCAGGCAAGCGTAAACACAGCTAAACTGTCTTTCGAGAATTCACAGAAGTTGCATGAGAATGGTGTGATTGGTGACTTTGAGTTGCAGAGCGCAACAAACTCTTATGAGCAGGCCAAGGCTGGTCTGGCTCAGGCTGAGGCTTCTCTGTCGTCGGCTAAGGAGATGCTGAGCTATTGCTACGTGAAGAGCCCTGCTGCTGGTGTGGTAGGTACTCTGCCATATAAGGTAGGTGCGCTGGTAAGCACAGGCAACGTGCTGACAACCGTATCAAACAACTCTTCGATGGAAGTTTACTTCTCAGTAACAGAGAAGGATGCGCTCGAGATGAGTAAGGAAGCTGGCGGACAGAGCGCCGCTGTTGCTAAGTTCCCACCAGTTAAGCTGAAGTTGGCTGATGGTACAATGTATGACCTTGACGGTACTGTGACAAAGATGAGTGGTGTAATCGATGCTGCTACTGGTTCTGTACAGATGATTGCACTGTTCCAGAACCCACAGCGCGTGCTTAAGAGTGGTGGCTCTGGTGCTATCGTTATTCCTCACACCAGCTCGTCGGCTATCATCATCCCACAGGGTGCTGTGTCAGAGGTACAGAACAAGAAGTTTGTTTACCTGCTGGGTGCCGACAACAAGGTGAAGTACAGCGAGATTCAGGTGGCTCCACAGAACGATGGTATGAACTACATCGTGACAGGCGGACTGAAGGCTGGCGACAAGTACGTTACCAACGGTATCACCAAACTTAGCGATGGTATGGAGATTGTGCCTATTACCCCAGAGCGCTATCAGCAGAAGATAGACGAGCAGGCTAAGGCAATGACTGCCGGCGACATCGTAGGAGCGATGAAGAAATAAATTGTGAAATAGATAAATTGTCAAATATTTAAATTGTATGACATTTACGAATTTTATTAAGCGCCCGGTACTGTCTACGGTGATTTCTATTCTCATCGTGTTGCTGGGTTTTATCGGACTGGTCTCGCTTCCTATCGAGCAGTATCCGAATATTGCACCGCCTAACATCGTGGTGATGGGTAGCTACCCAGGCGCCGATGCCCAAACGGTGAAGAATGCCGTAGTTACTCCACTTGAGGAAAGTATCAACGGTGTTGAGGGAATGGACTATATTACCAGTACTGCATCACCAGGTTCGGCTATGATCCAGGTGATGTTCCGTCAGGGATTGAATCCTGATATGTGTGCGGTGAACGTTCAGAACCGTGTGAGTCAGGCGCAGGCTTTGCTGCCATCTGAGGTAAATCAGATAGGTGTACGCGTAGTAAAGCGCCAATCATCACAGGTTATCATGTACTCACTTACTTCCGACGGACGTTACGACGACGAGTTCCTTACAAACTATAACGCTATCAACATCGTTCCTGCGTTGAAGCGTATCGAGGGTGTGGGTGATGCTTCGGGATTCAGCTCGAAGACCTATGCCATGCGTATATGGCTGAAGCCTGACGTGATGAAGCAGCATAGCTTGATTCCATCGGACATTACAGCTGCGCTGGCTGAGCAGAACATCGAGGCTGCACCAGGTAAGTTTGGTGAGCAGGCTCCGAATGTGGCTTACGAGTATTCGATGCGTTATACCGGTCGATTCCGTACAGCTGAGGAGTTCGGCGACATCATCATCAAGAGTGATGCCAACGGACAGACACTTAAGCTGAAGGATCTGGCCAAGATTGAGCTGGGAGGTGAAGGCTATTCGGTATCGATGAAAAACAATGGTGTGCCATCGGTTATGACAATGATACAACAGGTGGCAGGTTCGAATGCTAACGAGATTGCCAAGCAGGTAAAGGCTGAGTTGGAATCACAGCAGAAACTGATGCCACCAGGCATGGAGATCAAAATCAATCAGGACGTAACAGAGTTCTTGTATGCATCAATCGAGGAGGTAGTGTTCACTCTCTTCATGACATTGGCTTTGGTGTTCCTGGTGGTATACATCTTCTTGCAGGATACACGTTCTACACTGATCCCATTGATTGCCGTACCTGTATCGCTGATTGGTACATTCTTCTTCCTGAACGTGATGGGATTCTCTATCAACCTGCTGGTTCTGTCGGCTCTGCTGCTGGCTATCGCCATCGTAGTGGATGATGCCATCGTGGTGGTTGAGGCTGTACATGCTAAGTTGGACCAGGGTTATAAGAGTCCGCTTACTGCATCTATCGACGCGATGAACGAGATTTCTGGCGCTATCATTTCTATTACATTGGTGATGGCTGCTGTGTTCGTTCCTGTATCATTCATTGGTGGTACATCAGGAACATTCTATCGCGAGTTCGGTGTTACAATGGCTATCAGCATTATCATCTCGGCTGTAAACGCCCTTACGCTGTCGCCAGCCCTCTGTGCCATCTTCCTGAAACCTCACGATGCTGAGGGGCACGAGAAGAAAATGTCGCGTGTAGACCGTTTCCACCAGTCATTCAACATAGCTTTCGAGACCACTACAGGTAAATATAAGACGTTACTTGAGAAACTGGTACACAAGCCTCTGGCCATTATCGCCACAGTGGTGATAGGTATTGCTGTTTTGGTGGTTACACTATTTACCACCAAGACCGGTCTGGTGCCAGATGAGGATACAGGAACTCTGTTCTGTACTATCTCTATGCCTCCTGCTACATCTGAGGCACGCACCAAGCAGGTAGTGCTGGAGGTTGACTCAATCCTGGCGCAGATGCCTGCTGTAAAGAATCGTGAGATGGTTCAGGGTTACAACTTCATCGCAGGTGCCGGATCAGACCAGGGTACATTCATCATCAAGCTGAAGCCATTTGAGGAGCGTCAGAAGGGATTCTGGTGGAAGCTCTCAGGACTGTGGCAGGGTGATGGTATATATCGTTTCTTCATCAATCCTTATGATGCAACTGGCGTAATAGCCCAGATATTCATCAAGACAGCTCATATCAAGGATGCTCAGATCCTGGCGTTCTCGCCCCCAATGGTACCAGGTTTCTCTATGAACAGTGGTATCTCGCTGGTTATGCAGGACCGTACTGGTGGCGACCTGAACAAGTTCTTTGGTATCGTGAAGGAGTTCCTGGGCGAGCTGAACAAGCGTCCTGAGTTCCAGACAGCTCAGACCTCGTACAATCCTAACTATCCACAGTATATGGTACACGTGGATGTGGCCAAGTGTAAGCAGAGTGGTATATCGCCAACACTGGTGCTGAGCACACTGCAGGGATACTTTGGCGGACTGTATGGTTCTAACTTCAACTCGTTTGGTAAGCTTTATAAGGTTATGATTCAGGGTTCGCCCGAGACTCGTATGACACCAGAGTCGCTCAATAGTATATATGTACGCACACCTGCGGGCATGTCACCTGTCAAGGAGTTCTGTAACCTGGAACGCGTATATGGTCCGTTGAATATTAACCGCTTCAACCTGTTTACATCTATCAACGTAACAGGTACTGTGGCTAATGGCTATTCTACTGGCGAGGCTCTTAAGGCTATCGACGAGGTGGGCAAGCAGGTATTGCCTACAGGTTATACCTACGACTACTCTGGTCTGACACGTGAGGAGGCTAAGGCTTCTAACACCACAGGTATCATCTTCCTGCTGTGTTTCATCTTCATCTACCTCATCCTGTCGGCACAGTACGAGTCGTATATCCTGCCACTCTCTGTAGTGCTCTCTGTTCCATTCGGACTGGCTGGTTGTTTCTTGTTCACCAATATCTTTGGTCACGCCAACGATATCTACATGCAGATCTCGCTAATCATGCTGATCGGTCTGCTGGCTAAGAACGCTATTCTTATCGTACAGTTCGCACTTGAGCGCCGTCAGACAGGTATGGCCATTTCATGGTCGGCAGTTCTTGGTGCTGCTGCCCGTCTGCGTCCTATCCTGATGACATCTCTGGCAATGATTATCGGTCTGCTACCAATGATGTTTGCCAGCGGTGTAGGTAAGAATGGTAATCAGACTCTGGGTGCTGCTGCCGTAGGTGGTATGTTGATTGGTACTATCCTGCAGTTGTTCGTGGTTCCTACTCTGTTTGTTATCTTCCAGTCTCTCCAGGAGAAGTTCAGACCAATGAACTTCGAGGATGAAGAGAACGAGGAGGTGGCTGCCGAGTTGGCTCAGTATGCACATGCAAAACC
>Ga0310696_10006792_pt1 | contig 13524 bp, 17 predicted proteins | sample AusTroGonzalo_MG_4_FD_203885 | JGI IMG/M metagenome (GOLD analysis project Ga0310696, IMG submission 203885) | Bovine rumen microbial communities from tropical cattle in Woodstock, Queensland, Australia - Gonzalo_02 (v2) (version 2) | ecosystem: Host-associated > Mammals > Digestive system >... | reverse complement strand
ACCCGTGCTCGCCGCCCTCCATGACGGTGAGAGCAGCATGGTGCTTCTTTGCAAAATCGCGGATGGTTTCAAATGGCGTCAGGTTGTCACGGCTTCCATAGAGGATCCGCGTCGGTGCCGTCCAGCGGATGGGATGGCTTCTCGCATAGCGGAGATAGTTCCATGACAAGTCTTCGCCGAACGAGGTATGTATCACGCCCCTGGCTTCCAGTTCCGCTTCCGTGACATTGGCCCCCCGCATCATATCGGTGATCAGCTTCTCCATATCCACGATGGGTGAAATGAACCAGGCCTTTTCGATCATCGCGTCGATCCCAGCGTTCATGCTGAAGTATGCGCCGATGCTGTTTGCGATCACGATGACGCGCTTACCCTCCGCCTTCAGCCCCTCCACCGCCGCGCGTATCTCCGCGCCGGTCTCCCACGGGGTAAAGGTCTGATAATCCAGCCCTATGACCTCACATTCCGGAAACAACGGCCGGTAATGCTCACACTCCGCTGCGCTGCCGCCTTTGCCGTGGATATACAATACTGCCTTGTTGGGTTCGCTTTTTCTTTTCTGGTAAAAGACGAATCCATCCTCAACCTTTATGATCCGATAGCCTAATCTTTTGTAAAAAGCATTTGTCCGCTCATTCCAGCATGGGGTATCCAGATGATACTCTTTAGCCCATGGGAAATGCTTTTCTATGCATTCCATCAAACGAATTCCATAACCTTTTCTATGATAGATACTATCAATAAATATTCTGCCAATGTAGACACTGTTTTTAGTTTCATCCGGGAATACAATGGCTGCCCCTACCAGTTCTTTTCCGATCATCGCTTGATACAGATGCCCCTCCCGGGCCATTTGTTGATGCCATTCTGCCGAATCGAATCCGGGCGGACAATCTCCCTTTGCGCCGCCGACATTTACATCTGTTTCAAAAGCTCTGATAGACATATTTACGATTTTTTCTATCTGTTCTGCTTCTGCTTTGACAATATACATCCCATTTCTCCTCCTTTTTTATAATCTGTATTCCATTTGGACATCAAAGGGTTCCGCTGCTGCCAGTCCTTCATTGACCTCCTCCGCAGGCATACAGCCAAGTGCCCGGTATGCCGCCTGTGATTCTTTTGAGGAATGAGCCGAAATGTACAGTTTGTCCGCGCCCAGCCGCCGGGCCTCTTCGCAAGCCATTGAAAAGAGCTTTCTGCCGATGCCCTGACGCCTGTATTCCTCTGATATCTGAAAACAAACCAATTGCACATATCTTGACGCAGTTCCGAATATACGGTGGGAGACGATTGCAAAACCAATGATCCGCCCGCCGTCGAACGCGCCAAAGCCGGTCTGGTCAAGGCTTATATGCTGCACCACGTCTTCTGCTATTTCCCGGCACTGTTCCGGCGACCAGTTTTCTTCAAAGGCATTCGGCACAAGCCTCCAATCGTCGTTTATCTTTCGCCAGCATTCTGTAACAGTCTGGTGGCGGACAAAATCATCCAATGAATGACCGGAGAAATTGGTATTGTCCAATCTCCTGTATTGATATTCATTTCCCATGTAGATTCAGTTCCAGCCGCATGAGAACAAGCTCCTGCCACCCGGTCGTCCGGGAACGGAATCCCTTCGGGTTTCTGCCGTACTCCACAAAGCCCACGCTCTTGTACAGGGCAAGGGCGGCTTTATTCTCCGCGACCGCCATCAGCTCCAGCTGGACATACCCGGCGGTCCTGGCGCATTCGATGCAGGCCCCGGTCAAAGCCCGCCCGACGCCGAGCCCCCAGTACGTCTTGTCCACGCTGATCCCAAACTCCGCGCGATGCCGGGTTTTTTCTTTCCGGTCAACGCAGCCGATGCCGGCCGTGCCGATGACCGTTCCATCCAGCTCTGCAAGGATCTCGATCTCGTCGGCGCTCTGTGTTTTCCGCGCCAAATAATCTGCTTCCTGCTGAGCGATATGGGTGGACTCCTCCGGATAGGTGAGCAGAAAATCGGTCTGTGCATGGGTGAGGTTGAAGATATCGAGGAGCGCCTGCCCGTCTTCCGCCGTTCCGTTCCGGAGGATACAGGTTCTGCCGTCCTTCAACGTAATCGTTTTATGATAGTTCATTTCAATTTCATTTCCTCCGTATTGGCATTTGAATTCTCTCGTTATACGCCGATGCCCTATGGTTTTTGCTATAATACCCGTTCGATCGGCACCCAGCCGATGGTTCTTGGGCGATCACCGGAGAGCGCCGTCATGGCTTCGATTTCCCGGTAATCGTCGATTCGCACCGTATCCCAGGCATGGATGATCTTGCTGTCCCCAAGGCTGATACCACAGTGCCCCCAGTTGATCGGACCGTCCGGGCCCTGACAGATGCAATCGTAGAAGACAAGCGCGCCTCGCTCCGGTATGCCCTGACGCATTCCGTCAGCATAGAGCAAAGCAGACTCTTTCGCAGAATCCCCGCCGAAGATCTCGATCCCGTTGCTCTTCTCCAGAGCATCCTCGATGAAGGACAGGCACCAGCCGGCGTATTCCCTGCTGCCGAGTTTATTCTCTGCCCAGCGGATCATGTTTTCTGTGAGTACGTTCAGCCATTCTTCTCTGGTAATCACGGACACATGCGTTTTTCCGTTGATTTCATCCGGATATTCGCAGGCAAAACGCATCCCGATGGATTCAGCCGTCCGGAAGGAAGGCTCATTGGTGTATTTGCAGTAGGAGTACAAGGCAGGATAATCCGTATTCCGAAACGCCCAGTTGCGCACGGCCCTGGCCGCCTCATTTGCATAGCCCTTCCGCTGGCAGTCGCGGCGGATATGAAAGCCGATTTCGGGGAGCATTTCTCCGTTGATGTTTTGCAGCGTCAGCCCGCAATCGCCGATCAACTCGCTGGTGTCCTTCAGACATACCGCCCACAGGCCAAAGCCGTCCTTCCGATAGCGGTTCATGTTCCGCTCGATCCAGTCCCGAACGTGCTTCCCGTCGAAGGTATAGGGATAGTGCCACATGGTTTCCGGATCGCCAAGCACCTGGAACAGCGCCTGAAAATCATCTGGATTCATTTCCCGAAGCAGCAGCCTTTTCGTCTCCAGAAGCATGGTATCCTCCCCGGTCAGGCAAAGCGGTGGACCCGTATATTCGCAAAATCGTGTTCGGTGGTATAGTAGACGGCGTTCTCATTCCCGGAATAGACGAAGGACACGCGGGTGCCCCAGCGTCCCGTCTGCTTGACGGCGTCCAGAAGCCCAAGCCCGTCGCGAACCGAGAAATCGTCGTCGCTCTCCCGCAGGCTCGACAGGGCAGTGTCGTACCGGTCCTTGCCATAATAGCCGAAATTCTCCGGCGTGAAATCTCCCGGCAGCTCCAGCACCGCGAAGTTGGTCATCACGGCATACCTCTCAGAGAGAGCAGCAATCCCGTTGCCGGGCTCCACCACCAGGATGCGGCCTTCGCCGTCGCACATCAGCGAATGCATCCCCATGTCGGGAATGCCGACAACCCCCTCGGGCAGGTTGACGACCCGCTTTCCCCGCGCCAGCCCTTCGACCTCGTTGAGCGCGTACCTCCCGCGGATAAAGCCGTCCACCAGGTGGTACAGCGGCACGCAGTCCTCGCCGATCTCAAAGGCCGCCTTGGCAAAGCGCATGTTGTTCAGCTGGCCCGCGAAGCAGCCGTTGCGATTGACCCCGTGGATGCACAGCACGCCGCCCTCCGAATCCGTGTATGCCGGGGGGATAGGCGCGCCCTTGGGTGCGAAGCCCGCAGGGCTCGCCATGGGCAGCGCCACCGCGAACCGGTTTTCATCCATGAGCAGCTCCCAGTTCATGGCTTCCGCGTTGATGTCCATGTTGAAGCCGCAGATATAGTCCTTTCCGTATCTGACAAAAGCCGTACACACGTCGATTCCCCCTCACTTTCTCACCGCCAGGCAGTAGCCAACGCCCGCCGGGGCGGTCATATCGCTGTCCTTGAAAAACACCTCGGTCGCCTCGTCCGCATCCATGTGATCATAGATCAGAAAGCCCGCCCTTGAAAGCAGCACTTCCATCTCCCCGTAGGAATACCTCGCCTTCATCGCTTCGCCCGCCGCCGCGGCCAGCTCCCGGTTCCTTGCGCTCTCCCTGCCTTCCTCGTTTATTGGATAGTCAAGGCATATGGACGCGCCTTCACAGCTGAGCGACGCGATACCGGCAATCAGTTTTTCAAACTCATCCTCGGTCAGATAGTAGCCGATGCCCAACAGGCTTGAAAAGGAGGGGCGCTCCACATCGAAACCGGCCTCGATCAGGCGCTCCTTCCATGCGGATTTGGACAGATCACAGCCGATGTCTTCCACATGGCAGGCAGGTTCAAGGCCTGTGCGTGCGATGCGCTTCCAGCGATCCGCGATCATCTCCGGCCGGTCCAGTTCATACACAGTAAGCGATTGATTGTGTGTCCGCAATGAGAAGGTGTCATACCCGCAGGCATAGATCACAATTTGCCGACAGCCCAGACGAACGGCGTTGTCAATGGCCCGCTCGCAGAAGGCGCTTCGGGCCAGGACGGACGGCGCGAGCTGGTGATTCACGATGAAACGAAGCGCTTCTTCCTGCGTTCCCCGGAATCCCGGCGCGAAATACTGGATGCCCTGCGTCATGTTCCGTGAAATTGCGCTGTATTCCTCCGCCGTCAATATCTGTTCCGCGACGGAATCCGCAAAGACGGGTCTTTCGCTGTTTTTGTAGTGATACGCTCTCGCAAAGCAGCTGACCAGCGCGGTCATGTTATCCAAGTTCAGCACCTCCCATGCCTTTGAAGCCATTGAACAAATAGCATCCCAGCACAGCATTGAACCCCACCGCGGCAAAGACGCTGAAGCGCTCCACGATGCCGAAATACTCCGGCGGCATGACGCCTGTGCCGATGGAGCCGACCAGCATCATGGCAAACGCCACGGCAGCCCAGACAGCGATGCCTCTGACCCGCCTGTCCCTGCACCCGGCGACGATCAACCCGATCAGCGAAGCGATGGACAGCAGCACCACCGCCGCCGTGACAGCGATGTGCATGACCTCTTGGAAGGAAGCGATGTCCTTGCCGCCGTCGGCAAGGGGAAACATCCCATAGCCCACGGCTGAAACCCAGTTCATCGCCATAAAGAGATACAGGCCGACCCGGAACAACCGGGATGAAACGCGCTCCTGCGCTACAAAGAGGGCGCCGCTGGTCGCGCACACGACGCTGCAGATATTATAAAGCGCTGCCAGCCGATTCCACAGTTGCCTTGACGGCGCGGCTTCGGCTGACAAATCGCTGACCGCCTGGGCCATCCAGTTGTAGTCCGGATAGGCCAGGGGCGAAAACACCACCGCAGCCGTATAGGACAGAAGCGCGACGACACCCGTCAAACCGAGCCAGTGAATCAATCGCTTCCTCATGCCACATCTCACAGGTCAAAATCCCCTTCCTTCTATAGTCCCTTCAGGCGCTTCATGGTGTCAGGATTATTGCTGATAATCGCACCCAGCTTTTCGCAGGCATCCATCCTGCCACAGCTTCCGCAGGTCTCGACACCTCTGGCAATGGCGCATTGGCGGATCGGACAGAGCGAGTCACAGTAGGGCGTCTTCACACCGTCAATCCGGCAGCCAGCGCAGTTAATCATCTCGGGAGTGATCTCCACGCCGTTCAGTTCAGACCACTCCCTGGCAACCTTGCGACGCATCACGTCGTCGTGGTTCACCGTTGCAATACGGGCCTCACAGGTCTCGCAGTCCAGCCCACAGTATGCAATATACGCTTTCACAGGTATTCCCCCCATCAATCCTCATCGGTATTGCTGTCAATTCTCCTCAACTGCTCGCACAGCGCAGCCGCATCACCGGCCACTCCATCGTATCGGTAATCATAGGATCCTTTGTCGAACAGCCCGTGTTTGCTTTCAAGCATCCGTTCGACCGGCGCGGGCAAAAAGCCGCGCATCCTGGCTCTGAACCGCGCCTTGATCGTATCCAGATCCGCGCTGACCAGGATTCGTACCGCACCCTCCGGCAGCAGGTCAAGCTGGTCCGATTCCGAAATCACATAGATGAAATTGCCACTGCTGACAGCGCCTGCCAGCTTCTCCCGGAACAGCCGCCTGGCCTCTGCTTCAGACTTCGCCATCCGCAGGTAGTCCCTGCCGTTGACGACCTCCGCCCCGATCACGTCTCTGATGTGGGCCGCCAGCGTCGATTTTCCACTGCAGTTCTCTCCAATAAGTCCAATTACCATTTCAATTATCCTTTCTGCGCGTCGATGAGCGCCCGCACTTCCTCCAGTTTCGGCGGATGCAACGGCAGCGGAAAGCGGGAGATGGCCACAGCAGAGCAGGCGCTGGCAAAGCGTACCAGCTCTTTGTCTGACATGCCATGCAGCAAACCATATACACATCCCGCCTTGAAGGTATCGCCTGCGCCCAGGGTGCTTTTCACTTCCACGGGAAAGGGCTTCATCCGATGGATTTCTTCGCCTTTTCTCCCGTACAGCATTTCGCCGCTGCCCTGGGTGAGGATGGTCAAGCCCTCCGCCGTTTCCATCAACCGCTCCATGACGGCTTCCGGTTTTATGTTCGCGTAATACTGGCCTGTGCATTCCTTGGATACCACATTCACTGCGGCATGCTGATGCAAAGGAGAATCATGGGGACTGTCGATGGTCACATAGGGAATTCCGTGCTTGCGGCAAATTTCCATGGCCTGCAGTGATTCCTTGCCGAAAAAAGGATCGATGGCCACGGCTTTGCAGTCCACAATGTCCTTCTCCTGCGGGATGCTCCACCATCGTTTGCCGGAGGAAAACAAAGTTTGGAACCGGCCCATGGGGGAGCGTACCAGCCCGGCGATCACCACATAATCCATCACGCCGGGATCGTCCTTCCAAATGTGCAGCGGGGATAAATCCACCTTCCTGTCCCGGTAAAACGCCTGCAGCATAGGCGCGACTTCGGTACCGATCCAGGTACCATCCATGCGGATGGAAACCCCCAGGAAATCCAAAACCGTCGCCGCCGTGCCCGTTTCTCCGCCGGGGAGAAAGTATTGCGCTCCGATCTCCGCGTATTCATCCGGCTGCAAAAAGCCGCCTTTCAAAAGAAACGAGTGAGTACCCAATACCTGGCCGAAAAGGTATACATCCGGTTGTGTATTCATTGATGGTTTCCTCCTTCCTTTCATAGCAGTATCATGCCACCCGTACCGTCAGGTTTTTTACCCACTTCTCCTTTCTCAGCCAAAGGTGAGCAGTGACGATCTTGACAAAATCCGTCAGCTTTAAGACACCGTACATCAGCACAGGTCCCCAATTCGTCAGATTCGCCAACAGCAGGATGCCAGGAATGACCACAAGCAGTGTCACGCCGCCATCCACCACTGCCCCCATAACAGTGTCGCCTCCGGCCCGGGCCACTGAAAATTGCACGTTTGTATAAACCCACAGGGGCATATACAGGGAAACCAGCAGCACCAGATCCCGGCAGATTCCCTGGGCGACCTGGGAAAGGTGGCTAAACACCAGCGGCGTCAGCAGCGTCACCAATCCGCCCATCCCCGTCATGAACAGGCCGAACACCACAGCGGCAGACAGCATCCAGGTTTTCTGTTTTCGGGCTTCATCCAATTGCCCTTTTCCCAGCGTTTTGCCAATGATGACGGAGGTTGCCGTGTTGATGCCGCCAAAGGACACGAACAGCAGATTCACGATGGCCCAGCCCGCCGACATGCCCGAGACCACGTCCGCGCCGCCCCGACCGTTGTATACGGCGGTGGTGACGGTTTCGGAGATCACCCACAGCACCTCGGAGAACAGCATCAGCCAGCCCCGCCGAAGGATATTGCCAAACAGCTTCCAGTCCGTGGGCAGCTTTTCCCCGCGCTTTCCCAGAAAGGGCAGCGGATTCCGCAGGACATAGAAGATGTAAAGCGACATTTCAAAAAAACGGGCTATCAGGGTGGCGTAGGCTGCGCCGCGCACCTCAAGCCTCGGCGCGCCCAAATTGCCGTAGATCAGCACCCAGTTGAGACCGGTGTTGATCAGAGTTCCGATCACTGAAATCACCAGGGGCACGCGCACCTGGCCAATTTCCCGCATAGAGGTTGCAAGCACCACAGAAATGCAGAAAGGAATACCCATGAAGCCCATGAGCCTCATGTATTCCTCGCCTGCGTCCAGGATGGCTCCCGCTTCGGCGTTTCCAATTACCATCAGACTGAGGATCTGCCGCGGAAAGGCGAAGCAAACCAGCAGGTAAAGAGCGATAAAGCTCCCGATCAAATAAAACTTGAACCGCAGCGCCTGCCGCATGCCATCCCTGTTTTTCGCTCCGGAAAACTGGGTCATGTAGATGCCGCCTGCTGCGCATATGGCGTTGGACAGCACCATGAACACAAACAGAATCTGGCCCGCCACGCTCACGCCGGACATCTTCACATCCCCAAGCCCCGCCACCATGAAGTTATCCACCAGAGAGACCAGGGACTGGATCAGCGATTGCAGCATCACTGGAACGCCGATCATCAACGCCTGTTTGTAAAAGGACAGGCTGCCAAAGTACTTTTTCATCTTTTCTATCCTGGCAAGGCTTTTACTCCTGCCAATTATCCTTTTCCATATATTTTGATAAAATGCCGGCTGAATGCTTCGATCTTCCTAATCGCATCCTCTGTTTTCTCTGGCTCCCGGTCGCACAGGTGAATAAGTGAGGAGACCGGTGTCGTGTAGGCAAAGGCCAGCATGGCGGGGTCATCCTTTTTCAGCAGACCATTGTCCATCATGCCGGAGAAGAAGTGCGTGAACATCTCTGTAAGACCGGTCAGGAAGTGCTTTGTCGCCAGGTCCCGCGCGCGCTCGTCCCGGTATTGCTCCAGGGTGAGCACCTTCCTCGTCTTCACGATCTGCTCGTCGTGGATTGTGAGATTCACCATCCGCATGGTCGTGGAAACGAAATCTTCCAGGGAATCCGGCACAGGGGGCAGATGTTCGGCGGAGCCGAAGTGTTCCCCGTAATAGGCGATCATCCTGTCCAGCAGGGCATTCCAGATGGCTTCTTTGCTCTCATAGTGCTTGTAGATGCCGGACTTGACCAGTCCGAGAGATGCAGCCAATTCCCGTATGTTGGTGCCCTCATATCCCTTTTTTGAGAACATATCCAGCGCTGCCATCAGGATTCTTTCTTTCGTGTCTTTTGCCATAGTAACCTCCGCATCAAGTTGAGTGACCCTTCGGTCACTAATTATAGTGAACGAAAGGTCACTTGTCAAGTCCATTTTATCACTCATGATTGTGAATAGTAGCAAGCAATGCAATCCGGCCCGAATTGCACAAAGCTTGTTGGTAGGCTCCGCCCCCAAGCCCCTGAAAACCAGAGCTTACGCTCTGTGGTTGTGTCGTTTTCCTGCGTCATCCGACCTCCCAGCTTCGCCTGAAATGCAAAAAAAGAAAGGCCCCTGAGCCAGCTTGCTGAGTAAATCAGCGTCTGACACAGGGGCCATGTTATCGATCTTGATGCTCTTCTCGGCGGAGATCTTTCTCTTCTGGCAGGTAGTCGCGTTCCAGAACATCGAAATTATACTTGATATGATTCAGGGTTGTGAGCTGCGGTTTCAGTTCTTCCAGGGCGGCATCATCGTTTTCTTTTTCCGCCTTCAGGGCGTCATACTCAGCAGAAAGCTCCTTCAGCGTCGGCATCTTTCCATCAACAGAGGAATAGACGGCCTGCGCTTTTTTGTGTGATTCGATCTCTGTACGATGCTCGTTGTAGAATTTCGGCGACCAGCCGGAAGCTTTATACTGCGCGTAAACATCTTTCGTGCGCCGGTAATCACGGATTGCTTGCCGCAGTTCGTTGATCTCTTTCATTCTGTTTTTCTTTTCGCGGATCAAAGAATTAAGCGCATTTCGCTCCGAGCGCAGCGCATCAATCTGATCTTCTAGCTCTTCGATTGATCCGATGTTATGCTCTTTCAGGAAAATGATCGACTGAGCTTTCGCATCAATGTTGTTTCGCTCCGCCCATATCATATAGCCTTTGCCTTTCCCTTCGCGGAGTTTCGCTTCAACATCAATCAGCCGTTTCACCTGGCTGTAGTTGTATTCGCTCCTTGGGATTTTCGGAATGTGAACATGATGGCCGTCAAGCACTTGCCTCAGTTTTGCTTCAGAGTATTCCGCGCCAAGGCTGTCCAGACGAATATACCGTTCACCGCCAGGAGGCTTAATGCTGACATGAGCGCTGCGTTTGATCCAGCACCCCGCTTCTTCCATCAGCTGCATGAGCGCATCAAATCCATCAGGCTGCATTCTCAGCGCTTCATCAATCGTAATTCGGAGACTATCCCGGCTGGTTAATTTGGATTGATCGCCCTCCCATTTCTCGTAGGAAACAGTTTTGTTCTGCGGATTCTGAACGACAGAAAGATGATGTTCACGACAAAGCTCGTCGCTGATTTCCGCAACAAGACGGCTTGAATTCCACACATTTCTGAATTTGTGAGAGCAATCCAGAGTTGTTGCACAAAACACAATATGATTATGGATATGCTTCCGATCCGTATGTGTCGCCACGATGAAGGCGTGTTCTCCGTGGAGAAGACGCTCAGCCAGTTCATAACCAATCTGATTTGCTTCCTCTGCCGATACCTCTCCCGGCTTAAAAGATTGCCGGAGCTGATAGGCAATCACTTCATTTTTCTTTCCGTTGCCAGCGTTCATAAGATACTGATTCCGCGCCAAGACAAATTCCTGATCCGCTGATTCCGGCGCGCAGGCATATGACGAAATGAATTCTCCTTCTTCCGTCTTGTCCGGATTTTTTACATAATCGATTCGCGCTTTCATGCACTGGGCAATCGTTTTGCCCTTATTGATATGCATCGGAATGATGCGTGTCGTTGCCATGTGCACCTCCATAAAAAGAAAGACGGCGATCTGTGATTCACACAAACCGCCGTCGTGTTACTGCTGATTGTCAGCAGAGAAGCCCTTCAAAGAATCCAAGGATGTGATCCATTCTGTTCAGAAGAAAGTTCGCAACCGCCGGAAGTCCAATCGGACTGGCCAGCAAAGCAAGCACCATAAAGGCGATACCGTTCTGCCAGTATCCGATCGCAAACTCGATAACAGAGAGAACGGCAAACAGTCCGACAGCCAGGCCGATAACCGCTGAGGCAATAGAAGAGATGAACGCAGCCAGGCCAAGCATCAGCCTTGCAATCAACATGAAGGGAGTCAGTGCGAATCTCAGTGTGCGCTTCATCATTTTCGTTTCCTCCTATTTCTCTGACTGATCCAATCTCGAGAGGATTTCTCTGAGAATGTCCCAGGTTTGATCAAGCCTTTGCTTGACATCGTCGATCTCCGTCTCGTAAATCGAGCCCTGTTCGTGCAGACTCTTCGCCATTTGATTCACGTTGTTTGTCAGGTTCTTCATCAGCCGGATCAGCTCTCTGATCTCCGGAAGATCCAGCTTCAGCAAGTATCCGTTGAGAACCATCGCACGGAACAGCAGCGACTTCTTTCTGATTCCGAAGACTTTCATTTTCTGACGGATGAGCTCATCTTCTGCCTCTGTGGTTCTGAATGACTGGTGAACCACCCAGTTGTTTTCTTCCGTCATCATCATTATCGCTCCATGCTATTCTTCCTGCAACTCTGTCGCCGGGACAAATCCACGATTTCCAGTTCAGGCTTCACGATGGGTTTCAGCCCGAAGGCAGCGGAGATTTTCTCTACAGCCTGATCGCGCATTGCCTCCATGCCGGCAGCAAGTGCATTCGCTTCATCCTTTGTCAGAAGCGTAAGCCGTTCGTCTTCTGCCCGGACAATCATCACGTTACCGACGATTGCGTCTCCGTGACGGTCTGCACCATACAGATCACTGGCAAGACAGTTGATCGAAACCGGTCCCTTTTTCAGCTTGCCTTCCTCGTCAATGAGCATCAGATATCCATCCCTAGCCAGCGGCTCAGCCTCCACCAGCTCGATCCATTCACAGCCAATGGTGCCGCGGGCAATCTCAAAAAGTTCTTCCTGAGGATCACATTCCAGTGTCTTGATTTCCTGTGTGTCGGTCAGCATGACCGCAAATTTCTTTTCGTCCATTCCGATCCCTCCTCAGCGTTCCATGCTGTGCGTTTTCTTTTTCTGCGGCTTTGCTGATGCGACAGCCTCCGCCACAGGAGTGCTTACTTCCTTACCGGCAGGCTGCTCCAGTTCCCGGATCTTCTGCCGGGCCAGGTTGATGAACCCGTCCAGAATCGCGGGATGGGATGTCACCGCATAGTTGTCTCTGCGATCAAAGCCCAGATCATCTTTGGCTTCCGGGAAGTCAAAGGTGAAGGCCCAATCCTTATTGGCAGAAGAAAAGCGGCCGTCCCAGGATTTCACCTGAACTGTCGCCGCAAGCACAAGGCTGACCCGTTCCGGGCCGTACTTCTCCATCACTTCATCGATGCATTTCCGATCCAGCCGGAAACCATCAAAGTGACTGGAAATGGCTTTCTCAATATCCTTCTTGCAGTCGATATTCGCCCAATGGGAAGCCTTGAATTGTTCAAGCTCGCCAAACTTGCGGGCATGGCTGACGGTTTCATGATAAATGGGTGTATTGGCAATCGGTTCCATCAGATGGCCCTCCTGTTCACGTTTTTCTCTGATGAAGTCATCAGTGATCTGTTTCTTATCTTCGTCTGCTCCTTCTTGCAGCACATCCAGCCGATACTCTGTAAGCTCCAGCTGGGCAATAGCATCCAGAAAAACCGGATGCCATTCTTCATCCGGAGATTTCGGCGCGTACTCCTCCCGCAGCATAACCAGCTGGTTCCTGTAATCCGTCAGTTCACGGAAGCAATAGGATATCCTGTGAGCCATGACATCGCCTGGGCTGATCTCATAGGATCTTCTGACTGGACGGACCGACTGATGTTCGTCATACTGAATGCCGAAATCATCTGCCAGCTTCAGTGCCGCTTCTCTGGGAGACAAACTGAAAAGGCGGCTGGTGAAATCAATCACATCACCATCCGCCTGGCATCCAAAGCAATGAAAGCGTTTATCAACCTTCATGCTCGGATTCCTGTCATTGTGGAAAGGACATTTGCACATGCCTCCGCGTCCCACCTTCAGGCCGTAGCGTTCAGCGGCCTGAAGAGTGGTTACAGTATCCTTCACTGTTTCAAATAATGTCATAGATATAGATACCCTCCATCAGCCATTACAAAAGCGCCGCCCGTTCTGAGGACGACGCTGAAATGGTTTCTGTTGGAATTACTTGATGAGCTTCTCGATATCCGCGGGCTTCAGAACTCTCCCCGCAGATACGACTTTCTCATTGACTACAAGCGCGGGTGTGGACATGACACCATATCCGGCAATCACGCCGAAATCCGTGATGTACTCGACATCCGCGTCGATGCCTGCCGCTTTCACGGCTTCCTTTGTGTTGCGCAGAAGCGTTTCACACTTGCTGCATCCGCCGCCCATGACCTTGATGTTCATCTTGCTCATTGTTTTGCCGCCTTTCTTT
>Ga0310696_10006790_pt1 | contig 13526 bp, 8 predicted proteins | sample AusTroGonzalo_MG_4_FD_203885 | JGI IMG/M metagenome (GOLD analysis project Ga0310696, IMG submission 203885) | Bovine rumen microbial communities from tropical cattle in Woodstock, Queensland, Australia - Gonzalo_02 (v2) (version 2) | ecosystem: Host-associated > Mammals > Digestive system >... | reverse complement strand
AAGTTAATTTCTTTATCGTTATTTTTAGCCTTAACCATGGCCTCACCTTTACTTAAGGCTGTGACTTTATTATCAGCGATACTGACTTTGTCAGAATCACTGCTTAAAGCATTATTAACTTTTTGATTGTTATATTTAACTTCAAAGCTATATGTATCATCAACATACATATTCACGGTAGAGTTATCACTAATAGAGGCGCCTGTATCAAGACATTTCACTGTGAAAGTATTAACTGGTACTTCTTTGGCTTTGATGTTCACTCCAATAGTGATGGTATTTAATATCTTCTCAGTGACTTCACTAATGAAGTCTACTCTAACATCACCACTTTTATCTTCAGTGATATCACTAGAGGTGGAAATTACGCCAGCATCGCTAACAGTTAGATATGAACCAACTGTCCCTACTACACTATAAACTTTTTTAAATTCCGTATTTGCTCTGGTATTAAAAGCAATGTAATATCTGTTACCAGCATTTAAGTTAATTGTGTATTTCTTATTAGCGGCGTCATATGTGGCATTTTCATCATTTAATGTCGCCTCAACATATTCTTCTTTAGTGGAACTACTAGAACCACTAGTGTCTTTGCTTGAATCTGATTTACTAGTGTTACTACTAGTCGTGCTTGTGATAGAGGTGGATGAACCACTATCACCACTTGGAAGGAAATCTAAAAATGTACAAGCGGATAGACTAAGCGCACTTAGAATTAATAATGGGAAAAATTTGTTAATTTTTTTCATGACTAAAACCTCTGAAATAATATATAAAAACGCGAATAGGACTATTCGTCTTTATACTCGCGTTTTGCAAATAATGTTTTTTCTAATAATAGACCCATGAACTTTTCATTTAGTAAATAAAGTGGGAACGCTAAGACGGCATAAGCACCAATAAAGATAATTTGTTCGAGGGTCATAGTCTTAAATAATTTTAGTGTTAAGTTAGGAACAATATGAGTAAAGACATATGGAAGAATCTTTAAGAAGCCACCACATTCATTAACCATCTCTGTACCACTAACAATAAAGAACTCAGGCGCTAACCATAAGATGAAGAGAACCACTACTAAGGTAAGTGAATATAAAATCTTTCTAAATGTCGTAAATGGACGACAGTTATTAAAGAAGATAATAAATCCACCGATAGTGACACATAGTGCCATAGTAGGTATCCAACCAAAGCTCACGATTTCACCATCTACAAACTTTGTCGCAAGCACTGATTGTAATATATCTACAGTGAGTCCTTGATTGATTGCTATTTGACTAAACAAGACATAAAGAAGGGCTACCGCCACAGGTATAAACATATAGAAGCCTGATAATAAGGCTCGTTTAGTAACATTCTTATAGAAGTTACCTTTAACTCTTGTCTTATCTGGTTCTAAGGCGACAAATAAACTAGCGATACCAGTAATGAAGATATTAACCAAAGACATGACTGTTGGTTGAATCATATGTGGTAAGGCAATAAGCATTGGAAAGATGGTAATAAAGAACCATAAGTAATCTTTCATCACGAATAAGGATGAAGATCTTTGAATATTATTAACTACTCGTCTACCTTGGAAGACAGCTTCTTTCATATTGGAGAAGTTAGAATCTAATAACACGAGATTTGCGACGTTTTTAGTGGCCGCCGCACCATTTGCTAAAGCAATAGAGCAATCGGCTTGCTTAAAGGCTAATAAGTCGTTTAAACCATCACCTGTCACACCAACGATACGGTTGTTCTTCTTTAAGATCGCGATGATTTCCGCTTTTTGGTCAGGAGTAACTCTACCAAATATTGCATTATTTAAAACAAGTTCTTCTAAGTCATCTTGTTCAGTGACTTTAGACATATCCACGACTTTATCCCAATTAGCGATACCTGATTGTTTAGCAATATAACTAACTGTACCGATGTTATCACCAGAGATAACTTTGATATCAACATCGTTTTCTCTAAACCATAACATCGTATCTTTAACTTCTGGTCTAATAGTGTCACTTAAGATATGCATCGCTACGAGAGTATTGTCCGCTGGGACTGGTTTATCTTTGATAACGACACCATTAACTTTGGCTAAGACGATGACACGTAAACCACTTTGAGCGTATTCATTAACTTTATCTAAGACTTCTTTATCTTTTGTGATGTATTCAGGAGCACCCATCACAAACCAACCCAAGCCTTCAAATTCCACTGCGGAATACTTTCTCGCGGAGGAGAAGTGAATTCTATCGTTAACTTTAAGTTGATCTAAATTCTTAAATTTCTTTCTAAAGGCATTTGAGGAATTCTTTTGACCATAGTCATCAATACGTTCTACGAGTTTACCAAACTTATTTAATAAAGCGGTTGATGTTTGATTAGCCTCATTAAAAGCGTCTAAATAACTAGACATTAATCTATCTAATGATTCTTCGTTATAACTCTTATCTAAGATAATAGTTTCTTCAAGGGTCATCGAACCATCGGTCAATGTCCCTGTCTTATCTAAGCAAAGAGTGTTAACTCTAGATAAAGATTCAACGGAATATAAGTCTTGGGCTAAAGTCTTATTTTGAGCGAGTTTAACTACACCTGTAGCCATAGCGACACTAGCGAGTAAGGCCATACCACATGGAATCATATAGGCGATAGTGACACCACTATAGAAGGTCGCGTTACTAAAGATAGAATTATCGCCCCAAAAAGCAGGATAGATTGGTAATGGATTTGTTTGGCTATTGTTAAGTAAGCCGTAGACAAATTCATAGATTGCCACAAATACCGCTAATGGGATAGCGATAATGGTCATATTTCTAATAATCTTAGAGATGGCAATCATCAATCTAGATTTAGGTTGTTTAGATACTTTAGCCTTATTCTCAATTGAGGAGATATATGTATCATTACCAACTTTATCAACACGGACCGCTAAAGAGCCAGCCACAACAAAGGAGCCAGCAAAAACCATATCACCTTTAGTCTTCTTTACTGGTATTGATTCACCAGTTAGTAATGATTCATTAACTTCTAAGATTTGATCTTCTAAGACCACACAGTCAGCGGGAATTTGGTCCCCTGCTGTTAAGATAACAACATCATCTAAGACTATTTCAGTTGGTAAGAGTTCGACTTCTTTACCATCACGTCTAGCTTTAATCTTGCTATCGTTTAATAACTTAAGTTTTTCAATTGTGTGCTTACTCTTACATTCTTGGATTGTGCCAATTAATAAGTTACAAACAATAATGAGTAAGAACATTAAGTTGGTCACTACTTTAGGACCCACTAAGAAGAGAAGTAAGCCTGCAATAGCAAACATCAAAATATTAAAGAAGGTAAAGATGTTACCTAAAATGATTTTGGTATAAGACTTATTAGTAGGACTCTTAGCGATATTAACTTTACCTATGCTTTGCATATAGCTAACAGAGGCACTATCTAAACCACTTTCAGCGGTAGGATTAAATCTTTTAATATCTTCGCTTTTACGATTAATATTCTTTTTCATAAGACAATAAATAATATAGCACTGTAATTCTTTATAAAAAAGAAAAAGCCGTAAGGCTAATTCTTTTACTCGTAGTGAGTCCACATGCGGATTATCACTACAACATTCTCTTCTTTTCTAACTTCGTACACTAATCGATGTTGAATATTTATACGCCTAGAGTAGACATTTTCAAAACCGATAAGTTTTTCATATGAGGGTGGGGTTTCAAAAGGATTTTTCTTTAAAAGTTCAATCAAGGCTTTTACTTTTTCAACGAGTTTTGGAAATTGTTTTAATTTTTCATAATCTTTGAAGGATTGTTTCGAATAGACTATTTCCATGGAGCATCCTTAAAAAACTCAGATGTAGGTGTTTTGACTGCTTCTTCGATATCTTCATAAACTCCCTTAACGCCCGCTAGATAGAGAGATTCGATTAAACTACGATAGTCATCTTCACTGAGAAGCACAACATTGCCCTCTTTAGTGCTAATATTCACTACATCATTGTACTTAATGCAAGAAGATGCGAGATTATAGAGCTTATCCCTAGCATTACTAATGTTTAAATTAATCATATTAACTCTCCTTTCGCTATTATTATATCGTACGAGATTTCGTACGTAAAGAACTAATGCATATAAAAACCCCTCTTCCATAATTGCTTAGGATTTGGGGTTTTAATCATTTGTTACTTAGTTTCTTGGCTTAACTGAAAGATTTCGATATAGAGATATTGATGATTTAAATCATATTCGAAGTAGACACAATGCGTATTATCTTTGTTATATGCATAATAACAATAGTTGTCTTCATATTCAGGATAATGACTGCCATAACCGAATGATTCACCAGTGAAGTCATCTTCCAAATCATCATAACGGAATAATCTATATCTAGCGTCTTCTAGAGCGTAGAAATATTTTTCTTCCAAATCAATTGTGTGCTTATCAGAAGTGACAATGATTTGTAAGACTTTGCTGCCTTCATACATGCTGACGTTGAAATCAAATTTAACGTCATCCATCACTAAGGCAGGAACACCATTATTTTCACCTAGAACATATTCCACTGGATAGGTTGGGAACTTAGTTGGATCAACATTAGGAATATAAGAGAAACCATAGATACCAAGGCAACCCATTAATTTATTGTTATAGGCTTTTTGTGACGCGAGTACTTGTAATTCAACAGCGTATCTATCACTTAAAACCTTATCAGCGTATAACACGTTTTGTTCCCAGACAGTATAATCTTCACCATAGAATCTCGTTGGTTGGACAACACATTCATAGCGATCTTGTTCATAAGCCGCCCAAGCGTAATCGACGATCTTTTCTTCGGCAATTTCTTGAGTGTCATAGTATAAGTAGAACCAGACAGCCTTATCACCAAAATCATCAGTGGTGACTTTATAGTCAAAGCCTTCTGCTTCTAAATATGGGAAGACAACCCCTAATGTGTTAAAGCAAACTTCTGCAGCTTCTCTTCCCCATTTAGATTCTTCCACTATTGGATTAACGGAGCTAGTAGAAGAACTACTACTAGAGGAAGATGATTCACTGCTGCTACTGCTAGTGGATGATGAAGTTGATTCATCACTACTTGTAGAAGTAACTAGTGATTCACTACTATTTGAAGAAGCACTACTAGTGTTAGAAGGAGGAACGTTACACGCTCCTAAAACTAATAATGATAATAAAGGTAATAAACGTAATGCTTTTTTCATATACCTTATTTCACCTTGTTAAGAACGATGTTAGTGAAGACATCACTATCACTTGTCTTATATGTTAAGTTTACATAACTACCATCGTTAGCTAATGTCACATTAACAATCGCACCATCTTCACTTTCAAATTCATAGATACCACTGACTTCGTCATAGGTATTGAATGTCACATTGATAACATTCTTGAATTCTTGACCCATGACACTGATGGAAATAGTTAAGGAAGCAGTCTTGTTGTCTTTGACTGTGAATGTCACATCAGCGGTATTAACACCATAGGTGACACCACTAGCGAAGAATGTTCTACCAACAAAGAGATTGTTTTCATCAACGATAGTATCTTGATTATATGTTGTAATAACGACTTCGTTAGAAATCATATTTGGATTACTTGTGGAAACCGCTTTAACTGTGGCCACACCTTCACCAACAGCGGTCACAAAGCCTGTTCTAGCGTCCACTGTTAGGACATCAGTGTCACTAGAAGTCCATCTAACATTTGGATTAGAGGCATTATCTGGGGTGATAACAGCACTCATCTTCATAGATGTACCAATCTTTAATCTATTCTTAGGCGCACTGATAGTGATGTTAGTAACTGGGACAGCTTCCACATCATCAAAGTTATGGCAGTATTCGTTTCTAGCGAAGACAAAGTCTTTCATACCAATACCTAAGTCATTACCACCAACACTCTTAGCAGTAATGATAATCTTGACCATTGAGGCTGGTTCAAATGTCTTTGTTAAGATCTTTGGTGTCATACCAGTACTTAATGAGGCTTTTTCAAATTCCGCTCTCATTTCATCAGTGACATCAATAGATTCCCATGTATTAGCGTCATTAGATGTATAGATAGTAATGGATTCAAGCATATTTAAGTTAGCCTTGCTATTGCATCTAAATAAAGCATAAGCAAATGACATCTTACTTACTTGTTGATTAGAGAAATCAAATAACACTTCATCTTCAAATCTTGTAGAGAAGTTTGTGGAACTATTAGGCGCACTATATAAGACAACATCGTCATCAGCGAAGTTGTCACTATAGTTGCCTGTTCTAGTTTGCATTCTCCATGTAGTGATACTATATGGTGCTTGGCTATTAGCGATTTGGTTAGTAGCGCTTACTGTATAAGCACCATCAACGCCTTCACTGCCAGTGAATTTGAATCTATAGACATCTTCTGCGGTTTGTTCAACAGTCTTACCTGGATTGACTTTCACTCTTAATAAATCAGAAGAGATAGTTTTCTTATCACCATCAACGTGGGTGACATAAATATATGTTTCACCTTCAGAGACCGCTCTTAAATATTGGTGACCTGATTCATGTGAATAAAGAAGTTCAGCGACTGTATCATCAGTGGTATGCCAGTTAACTTCTCTCTTATTCGCGTTAGCAGGTAAATAGGAGAATGATAAATCAACGACGTCATCTGGATCCATGATGATTTGATAATCTTCATCACTATTGACTGGATCATTGATATTAATTGATAAGTTAGTGATATAAATATCTGGTTCTTCTTCGTGACCTAACATATCAGCGTATGTCTTAATGTTAGATTCATTAATGGCAGGAGGTAATGTCACTCCTTGAGGAGCGGTACAAGTACCGAAGTTAGATAATTCGATTTGGAAACCATATTCATCGTTATTAGGATCATCAAAACCTCTAATACGAGAGATATAGCCTTGTTCATTAACTTTGATATCGATATAGTGGATATCATTTGTTAACCAAGCGAATTTAAGACCTTCATTGATTTTATCTAAAGATGTTTCTTTAACGACATATGCCCCCATGACATTGGTGACATCATCTTTAGTTAATCTTTGTAAAAGATATGGCATATAGAAGTAGGCATAATCAATACCCACGCCGATACCATGAGAACCATTGGAGATCCAACCTTTAGTAACATAGTAAGAAGCATCCCAGTAGGCATAGCTCTTATTGTTATAGTAGGAGTAGAAACTCCAAGCGGTATCTTGGCCATATAATTCCGCGGTTGTGCCATCTAATACTGCGACAAAATCACTACCGCCTAAATAATATTCATAACCATATTCTTGTCCGTATTCCATAGAGTTTAAATAGAAGTTAACGGACATATTCTTATAGTCTTTCTTTAAAGCTTCTTCAATTTGACCACCTAAGATAACTGGAGGTGGAACTTCAGAACTACTTGAAGAGGAAGAACTGCTACTACTACTGCTAGAAGAAGATGAACTACTAGAAGAAGAGATTGATGAAGTAGATGAACTTGTTAATTCACTACTACTAGAGACACTACTAGTGGTTTCACTAGATGTGTTGTCACTAGATGATGTACTAGCGGCACTACTACTTGGTGTAGTGGTACAACCAGTCGCGATAAATGCGAACAATATCGCACTTAAAAATAATTGTTTTTTCATAGATGTTGGAACTCCTATTACATTACATTTGCTTGATAAAAGACAATGCAAATCATATTTGAAGATAATTGATATAAAACTCTAACAGTGACATAAGCGACCTCTGTTTCACTATAAGGAACACGAGCGGTTAAGTATGTAGAAATGATGCCCGTCTCACTTGTTTCAACTTGACCTTTAGTGAAACCTAAGTTGATTACACTGTTAATGTAGTTTTCATAATCAGATGTGGATGCACTCTTATAGTAAACACATAATGTGAAATCTTTTTCATTGTTATTACCGACTGGATCAATATATGTATAACCATCATATAAAGCGGTATCACTTGTTAGTCTTGGGAATTGGGCTAAGTTAGTGAATGAGGCAATTGGGACACTTGGCCAGATATTCACAAAGTTGATATATAAGGCATCACAGTCATAATCACCATAGGTGAGATATAACTGCACGGTGAGATAACCACTTGCATCAATAAGAGTGGTTGCTCCATATTGGTCCGTACTTTTAACAGTAAGGCCCACTTTATATAGTTCGTTGATATATTTAGACATAACTGTATTTCTATCAACGAATAAGGCAAAGACTGTTAATGTATCTTTGCTATTGTCATAACTTGTGGAATAGCTTTCCGCAGGACAAGCAGGAACACCTGTGATATCTGTATATAAATCAACGATGACATTGTTCCAAGATGTTTCTCTAGTTTGTTGAACGTTAGATTGAATAACAAAGTAAGGTACTTCGGTATTTTCAGTCACTAAAGAATAAGCAAGGAATAGATCACTATAGTAATCCACCATTTGGTAGCCATAATTATTTTCCGCAGAGAAATAATAACCAAGGGCTTCCATTCTTTCTTTATAAAGGCGTACCGCACTACTCGCGTTAGCGCCATAGCATTTAATTTGAATTGTTAATGGAGCGTTTTGCTCAGCATAACCCATCACCGCTTCATATCTAGTCGCGGTGAAAACAGGGACTTTTTCCCATAAGTCACCAAGAACAATTTGAGTCATATTGTTAATGGTGATATCCCAGTAATTGGATGTATATACTTCACCAATCTTCACATCCTTTGGTGTTTCAACACTAGAAGAAGAGATTGATGAGGAAGAACTGCTAACACTGCTTGAAGAACTTGTACTACTGCTGATAGCAGAAGAAGAACTACTTGTTACTTCATTGCTGCTACTACTTTCTACGATACTTGTGGAAGTAGTTATTTCAGAAGTAGAGGTATTACCCCCAGTGCTTGAACCTGTTGTGTTGCAAGCACTGAGAGATACCGCTAACAATGTCGCAGTTAAAAATGCGAAATGTTTTTTCATTTTATTGTTTTCTTTCTATTTGTTGAAATAATTAGTTTTCGTATAAGTCGAGTGTTCCTTCGGTAGCGTATGTTATAACAACACTATACATACCACAGCCAAAGAAATTCATACCGTCGTCGTAATAATCTAAGAAATCCGCACCAGAATGTCTCACATCAAAGTAGACAGAATCATCTTCGTCATAAACGTAATGACCATTTTTATATGTGAAGTTGTAGGTGTTATCGATCTTAGCGGATTTACCTTCGATGACATCTAATGTGTGTTCATCATAGTTGTCATCATAGAATGTATAGTTAAGCACGACATCTGCTGGTTGGCCTTGACCTTGTTCTCCGCCTTGGCCTTGTTGACCTTGGCTTTGGCCTTGAGCGTCAACTTGTTCACTAGAAACAAATGTTAAGAAGATAGAATCACTATAGACGGTAATTGGACCTTCATAGCCAAATAAGTCCATACCTGAATCATAGATTTCTAAGTATGATTGGCTACCAGAGGTTCTGACTTCAAACGCAACATTGCTATTGCTGTCATAGTAGTATTTGCCGTTATAGAATGTGAATTCATAGGTATCATCGCCATTTTTGATAGTGGCGGATTCACCTTCAGTAACTACGAGTGTGAATGTTTCACTGTTCTCATCATCGAATGTATATGTAGTAACTGTGATTTTTGGTGTGGCAGCCTTTACGTTAAAGCCAATCCATACTTCTTCATCGTTACTTGTGACAATAACACAAGCGGATCCTTCTTTAAGAGCGGTAACTAAACCTGTTTCACTGACAGAGAGAACAGATTTATCATTTGCGCTAAATGATAATGTCTTATCTGTCGCATCTTCATTAACGGAAGCGTTAATTTGATATGTATCACCCACTGTTAAGTCAAATGGGCCAGTGCTAACTGTAATTGTCGCAGGAACATAGCCATTAACATGGACATAGTATTTTACTTCTAAACCATTGCTTGCTTTAGCGCTTAAATAGAAGTTACCTTCCGCTAAAGCTTTAACAGTACCATTTTCAAATGTCGCTGTTGGTTTATTTGCAGATTCATATGTATAGCCAATAGAGCCATCAGCAAAGAATGTGTAATTTTCTACATCGTAATAGCCTAATTCAATGTATTTGGTTTCTGTGTTAATGATGATTGTTATTTCGTCAGTGGCATAAGAACAAAGCTTTGTGCCTTTAGAAACAAAGGCTTCAACTTTACCTGTAAAGCCAGGATAGAAACCATCTGCAGTATCACTATAGTCGATATAGTATTCACCATTTTCTTTAGTGACCACTACTTTATTAACTATGACATCCGCAGTGTCACCAGACATTGCATCGTATAAATAGATTGGTCCTTTAGCGGTATATGTGCCCACAAAAGCATCTGTTTCACCACCACTAGCGGATTCATCAACGAATGTGATTTCTGGAGTTTCTGTTGGAACAGCGTTATCAGTAGCGGTAAATGTGAATGTCTCACCAAGACCCATTGCCGCTCTTGTTTCTGCTGTATTAGCGGCAACTTCCTTACCATTAACAAACATCTTCACTTCAGTAGCACCGATAACTTTGGTGTATCTACCTGTTAAGGCAGAATAGTTATCAACTGTATCGGTAACCACGACTGCAGTGTTATCAACATATTTAACTAATAAACCACCATTATCGTTCATATAAAGTAAAGCTTCGTTATAGACGATACCAGTGTATGTATATGTCTTATTATCAACAGAAACTGTATTAGCGGTGACCACTAAGGTTTTGTTACCCTTAATGTATTCACCTTCATTAACAGTTAATGTTTCGATTGGGGTTTCATTACCATTAACTAATTCATGATTTTCATTTCTTGTATATGTGAATTCAATAGAAGAGATATCTGCTGGCCAGTTATCGTATTTACCAACAAACTTGAAGTAATTTAAACTTGGGATATTTTCATAAATTCTATCGCCGCCTTCAGATTCAGCGGACATGAATTCATACATCTTATCTTGTGTATAACCAGCATATAATCTGAAGTTACCAGAACCACCATTGACTCTAATCGCGGTAACGCCACCTAAAGAGTTAACGTTTTCAATGGTATCTCCGGCCATTAATCTTGTTTTATTGTTAACAATGGTCATAGATGCTTCACCGGTACTGACCTTTGTTAATTTGAATTCTGGAGCGTAATCACTACCAACTGTGCCAATAGCCTTTTCAGTAGCGACACCGTTTTCAAATGTGTGTGCTGCACTTAAGTCTAAAGTTACTTTGGTGCCTGTTTCAGCATTTGGTAAGACCACAATGGTGAACCAACCACCCCAGCCTTGACCTTCTTGACCTTTGGCTTCGAATTTAATTACAACTTCACCAAGGGTTTTTAAGACTGTGCCACTAGCAGGATTGGTTGTGAACTCTGTAAGAGCTTCAGTATAGCCATCGTCATACTCAATGTGTGGATTTAGATTAGATAAGTCTAAAACATCGCCGTAATGATAACTTTTGCCTTCAATAATATCGTGATTGAATTCAAGGTTACCGTAGTCAACTTCCACAGTGAATTCATCTGTGAAGTTTTTGTAGGTAACAACGATTTTGGTATTTTCTTTTAATTCAGTACCAACAGCCACACTTGTTGTGTAATCAGTAACGGCTTCAGTTGTGTTGTTACTATAGTTAGCGGTAACCACTAAACCTGTGAGGTCTAATGTTTGACCGTAGCGGTAATATTTTTTAACGTTTGTGGTATCTAATGTAATACCATTTAATTCTTTTTCCACTTTGACAGAGAAGTTCGCAGTGAAAGTTAAGTAAGTGACGGTAACAGTTTTGTCACCAACTTCATTTAAGACTGTTCCATTCGCTGGATCAGTTGTGTAGTTTTTCACCGCTTCATTACTATTGTTATCGTAATTCGCGGTAACCACTAAGCCAGTTAAGTCTAAAGCTTCACCATATTTGTAAGCTTTCTTAACTAAATCGGTATTTAAAGTAATACCTGTGACTTTAGGAGCAACGCTGCTAGAAGAGCTGCTGCTACTAGAAGAACTTTGAGAAGAACTACTGCTTGAAGAACTTTGACTACTTGAAGCACTACTGGATGAGTTGCTTGAAGTTACGGAAGAACTTGAGGTAGTTTCAGATGATGTAAGGGATGTTGAGCTGTTTTCAGAGCTCGCTGAAGAGACATTACTTGTGGATGAAGAACCACCGAGGTCGCAGGCCACTGCCATGGAAACGGTTAGTCCGACAAGAAGTAATGCTTTTGCAATTTTCTTCATGATGATGTCCTTTCTTTTTTGAGTGCGCTCACAATAGATACGCACGTATGCACTCATAGCACCTATCATACTACTCGCGTATGCATATACCTAACGAAAAGAAAAATAAGTCAAAAAAAGTGCCCCTATCTTAATAAATAGAGGCATTTTTGATTAATTTTACTATCCGAAAATCTTTAAAACGCAAAGCCACAAGAGAAGGCAACGGTCATGAAAATTAAGAAAACTACTAAAGCAAAAATCACATAAGAAATATATCTCATAATGATTTTGCGCTTATTAAAAATAGTCAGGCATAAAATTGAAAGAACTATTTCAACAATGCAGAATCCTGAAGTAAAGTTACCCAATGGTACACCCTTACTATTTAGTAATGAGAACGAGGACATCAAAGTCATTATTCTCTCTGGTTGTTGTCCACTTGGGGCAGGATACTTATAGCTATAAACTTGAAAAACTGGAATGAAGTAGAAAACCATAAAAAGAGCGCAAACAATGATACTGGTAATTAATGTAATCTGTTTAAGTTTTTCGCGAGTGTTGTGTTCTTCCACTACCATGAATGTTGTTTCTTCGCATGAAACAAGATCATTGACGCTGGTACTAAACAAAAGAGCTATTTTTTGTAGCATATCTTTGTCTGGGGTAGCGATCCCACTTTCGTATTTTGCATACAGGCTTCTAGAAACATAAAGTTTATCCGCAACTTCTTGTTGGGTTAAATTTGCTTCTTTTCTCAACGTTTTGAGTTTTTCTACAAAATCCATATGTATCTTCTTGCCTTTGTGGTTCCAGTGTAGCAGGTATATACGTAAATGCTTTGTTCTTTGTTGGAACAATTTGTTCTAAATTACTTTTCTTTCTCTTCTTTAGAGTTAGCAATTGTCTTTATTTCAGTGGTTGCTCTTTTTGGATTTTTAAACAATATCCTAAAGAATCTACATAACCAGGCGATTGGAATTAAGATAGGCACTTTATAAGCCCATGGGTATGCACCTTTATAGAAACGATATGGAGGGAATATCCTAGACATAAAGTATTTAAACTTACCTTTTTGTTTAATACCTTTATTGACTCTATTTTCTAAAGTGCCATATGTCCCACTGCTAGCGATAAATAATAGTGTTTCTAGTTCTTGTTCATTTAATTCTTGTTCATCAAAGACCTTTAAAGAAAGCGTTGATATTTGATTAGAGAAATCCACTAAATCGATTTTATTAAGTTCTTTCTTAATGTATTTAAAATCTAAGGTTTCGTTTTCTTGGTTTTTCTTCAAGAAAATATAGTAGTCAATA
>Ga0310696_10006788_pt1 | contig 13528 bp, 7 predicted proteins | sample AusTroGonzalo_MG_4_FD_203885 | JGI IMG/M metagenome (GOLD analysis project Ga0310696, IMG submission 203885) | Bovine rumen microbial communities from tropical cattle in Woodstock, Queensland, Australia - Gonzalo_02 (v2) (version 2) | ecosystem: Host-associated > Mammals > Digestive system >... | reverse complement strand
AGAGATGAAGGCGAAATTCCTGACCGACATGACGGCCCAGATGACAGCCCCTGTGGTTCAGGTGTGTCAGAGCACCGAAGAAATCTGCCGCGACTACAACACCATGACGAAGGAACAGATGATGCGCCGACAGACGGACATCCTTCAGGGCACGGAGACTATTACGCAACTGCTTGACGAACTAATGGACAATTGAGTATGAAACGACTGTTCCGCTACGTATGTCAGCACCTCTCGCTGCGCCTAGGCCTTACCATCACGCTCATCATCGGCGTGGTATTCTCGCTGCTCTTCCACTTCCTCTTCTATCGGTGCCGAAGCTACATCCAGCGCGCCGCCATCGAACGCGCCACGCAGCTGCTCGACAACACAGCCGAGCGCATCAACGGCATCATGGACGAGACGGAGACCATAACGAACTTCATGGCCCTTACCACGCCACGACACCTGAAGCCCGACTCACTCCTGGCCTTCACCCATCGGACGGTACAGGAAAATTCTTTCCTCACAGGCTTTGCCATCTCCATGGAACCATACTTCTTCCCCGAAATGGGACGCTACTATTCAGCCTACTCGCTGCGCCAGGCCGACAGCATTACCACCGTGCGTGAGGGACCGTTTGAATATTTCGAAGCACCATGGTACAAGGCACCGCGCACGCTAGGCCGCTCCTGCTGGATTGATGCCTTCGACGACTATAACGAGGGGACACTCTCTTCCCCCGACATCCTTACCTCCTACTGTTGCCCCATGCGCGACGCTGACGGACGTTACATCGGTTCCATCACCGCCAGCCTCACCCTCAAGTGGCTGTCACAGATGGTCACCGCCATCCCCGCCTATCCCCATTCCTCCGCCATCATGATAGGGCGCGACGGTACCTATCTCGTCCACCCTGACACCACAAAGCTCTTCCGACAAAGCATCTTCAGCGATGCAGACCCCAAAGTGAAGCGCCACATCGACGCCTTGGGCTTCTCCATGATTGCAGGGCGAAGCGGTATGGTCGAGACCAGCGTCGATGGGGTCGATGCCTACATCTTCTATCGCCCACTTCAGCGCACTGGCTGGAGCATAGCCATCGTCTGTCCACAGAGCGATGTCTTTGCTCGCTATAATCGGTTGCTCCTACTCGTATGGTCAATCATCGGCATCGCACTCCTTCTTCTCCTCGTCCTCTGCTACCAGATTGTGCGCCGTGCCGTGCAGCCGCTCAGGCAACTTGACCTTCAGGCGCAGCGCATAGCCAACGGACACTTCGACCAGACACTACCTCACAGCAATCGCCGCGACAGCGTCGGACGCCTCACCAACAGCTTCATCAGCATGCAGCAGTCCCTCCACGACTCCGTCAACGCCATACAAAGCTCCAACGCACAACTCTCAACCCTCAACGCTCAACTCACCCAAGCCTATCAGCTCAAGCTTGAAACCAATCGCAAGAAAACCGAGTTCATACAGGCGATGTACCACGCCATCCGCACCCCGCTCAATATCATCAGCGGGTTCACACAGGTTCTCAACGCCAGCCTACACGAGTTTCCCGCCGACGAAATCGCCGACATTACTGCCCGCATGAAGCAAAGTGCTGCCGACCTTGACCGCCTCACCCATGAGCTCGAAGAGGCCGCCACTCGGCCCAACGGGACGCTTGCCCAAGCAGACCCATTAGCCCCATTAAACCCATCAAGCCCCATTAAACCCATCTAGCCCCATTAAACCCATCAAGCCCATAGAACTATAAACTCTAAATAATTATGCGAGTAGGAATTATTGGAACGGGATGGATTGCCGATAAGGCGGCAACCACCCTCAACGGACTGAAAGACTGCGAGGCCTACGCCGTGGGCTCGCGGAAGTTAGAGACGGCGGAGTCTTTCGCCAAGAAGTGGGGCATCGAGAAGGCTTACGGCTCCTACTCGGAGCTCATCAATGATCCCGATGTGGACTTGGTATATGTAGGCACCCCTCACTCCCACCATTTCGACGTAACGCGAGAGGCACTCATGGCCGGAAAGCCCTGCCTCGTGGAGAAGGCCTTCATGGCCAACGCCCAGCAGACCCAGGAAATCATTGAACTGGCATATAAACGGAAAGTGTTCCTCGCAGAAGCCATCTGGACACGATACCAGCCCGCCGTCGCCATCGTCCGTAAGCTCATTGCCGACGGCCGCATCGGCACGCCACACCTCATCACCGCCACCCTCGGCTACTCCATGGGCGATAAACCCCGCATCATGCGCCCCGACCTCTGCGGAGGTGCACTCCTCGACCTCGGAGTCTACGCCCTCAACTTCGTCCGCATGTTTTGTGACGCAGACATCCAGACCATCGACGGCTACTGCGTGAAGTCCACCACTGGCATGGACCTCACCAATGCCATCACCATCATCCTCAAAGACGGCATCCTCGCCAACGTCCAGTCCTCCGCACAGTGCGTCGGAGACAACATCGGCGTCATCGCAGGCACACAGGGCAACATCATTATCGACAACATCAACAATCCACAAACCATCACCCTAAACGGCCCCAACCGAACCTACGTTGAGACCATCCGCGTGCCGCAGCAGATTACTGGCTACGAGTATCAGTTCCTCGTCTGCCGCGATGCCCTCGCCCAAGGACTGCTCGAACCCCGTGAGATGCCCCACCACGAAACCCTATACATCATGCAGCTCATGGACCAGCTACGCCAGAAATGGGGTGTCAAGTACCCAATGGATAATTGACCGCTCGGCCAAAAGACGCTTGCGCAAGCACACCCATTAGCCCCATTAAGCCCATCAAGCCCATTAGACCCATTAAGCCCAGCAAGCCCATAGAACTCTAAATCAACTTATTTATGAAAACACCCTTTACTCTCAACTCTCAACTCTCAACTCTCAACTTATTTGTCATAACCGCCCTGCTCTGCCTCTGCCTGAGCACCAACGCGCAGCCCAGCGAAAGCATCCGTCGCAACCAGGTCGGCTACTACCCCCAACAGGAGAAAGTCATTGTTGTCGAAGGCCTCAACCCTGGCAACAAGCTACGCGTGACAACACCCGACGGGAAGACGCTGAAGCCTAAAACCAAGGTGCGCAAGGCTGTGTCGCCCCTGTCGCAGAAGACGCGCTACGTCATCACCCTCGACGAGCTGTCGGCTCCAGGTGACTACCGTGTGAGCCTCGGCTCAGAGTCGTGCGTGCTGCACGTCAGCGAACGGCCCTACCGCGACATCGCGACGGCCTCGCTGCGCCTCTTCTACCTCATTCGCTCCGGCGTACCCATCATCGATGCCGTCTACAGCCGACCCTTGGGCCATCCCGACACGCAAGTGCTCGTCCACAACTCAGCCGCCTCGCCGCTGCGCCCTGCCGGCACCGTCATCAGCTCCCCCTACGGCTGGTACGATGCAGGCGACTATAATAAATATGTAGTCAACTCCGCCTTTAGCATCGGCCTGATGTTCGCCGCCTACGAACAGCAGCGCGACTATTTCGCCCAGTTGAGCACCAGCATCCCCGCCACCGTGTCCGAAGCATCCGCTTCAGGTCCCAACGCAACACCTGACCTACTGGACGAGATTATGTTCAACCTGCAATGGCTGCTCACCATGCAAGACCCCTACGACGGCGGTGTCTATCACAAGCTGACCACACCCAACTTCGAGGGCTTCATCATGCCAAAGGACTGCCGTCAGCAGCGCTACGTAGTGGCCAAGAGCATCACCGCCACCCTCGACTTCGCCGCCGTGATGGCCGATGCAGCACGCCTCTTCGAGCCCTTTCAGCAGGACTATCCCGGGTTCTCCGCGCAGGCTGCAGCAATGGCCGAGCGTGCCTACCAATGGGCGAAGGACCATCCGAATGCTTTCTACATGCAGCACACATTGAAAGACCCCACCATAACCACGGGCACCTACGCCGACATGAGCGCCCGTGACGAGTTCTTCTGGGCGGCAACCGCGCTCTGGCGACTGACAGGCAAGCAGACCTATCTCGATGACGCCCACCAGAACCAGCCACAGCAGTTTACCACACCTTCTTGGGGCAACGTCGCCTCGCTCGGCGCCTTCGAGTGCCTGGCCGAAGTACCTCAACTCTCAACGCTCAACGCTCCGCTCGGCCCAACGGGACGCTTGCCTAAGCAAGAACTCACACCCCTGCGCGACACGATGCTCCAGCAACTGAACGACTTCTGCGATAAAGCCATCGAGGGCGTTGATCAGTCATCCTTCCAGTCACCCTACGGCAACAGCCCGAGGGATTTCGGCTGGGGCTGTCTGGCCGAGCATTGCTGCTGTCAGGCCTTCGCACTACTCTATGCCGACAAGATATTGGGCAAGGAAAAGTACCGCCGCTATGCCTTCCAAAACGCCGACTACCTCTTGGGCCGAAACGCCACCGGCTATTGTTTCGTCACCGGCTTCGGCGACAAGTCGTCCCTCCATCCCCACCACCGTCCGTCGGCCGCCGATGGCATCGACGCGCCATTCCCTGGTATGCTTGTCGGCGGCCCGAACCCCGGCCAGCAGGACAAGCGCGATATGAAGAACTCCGTCTATCCCTCGAACGTACCCGACGAGTCATACATCGATGATGCCGAGTCATACGCATCTAACGAGATTGCCATCAACTGGAATGCCTCGCTCGTCGCCTTCATATCCTGGATTGACGCGCTGGCAGACCCATTAAGCCCATTAAGCCCATTAAGCCCATCAAACCCTTAGAAATCTCAACATTATGAAGATATTGATTATCGGTGGCACCGGCACCATCAGCTCGGCCATCACCCGACAGTTGGCAGCGAGCGGCCACGACTTGTGGCTGCTTAACCGAGGCACCCGCAAGGACGAAGTGCCCACGGGCGTGAAGCAAATCATCTGTGACATCGACGACGAGAAAAGTGTGCTCGATGCCTTGACAAGAATTGAACCTAGAGCACTCGGCGGTTCGCCCGCCGAGACCCTCGACGCCGTCTGCGAGTTCATTGGCTTCCTTCCCTCGCAGGTGGAGCGTGACCTCCGGTTGTTCCGCGGCCGCACGCGCCAGTACGTCTATATATCCTCTGCCTCAGCCTATAGTGGAGGGAGCCGCGTCATCACCGAGGGCACGACCCTTGCCAACCCCCATTGGGAATATTCGCGTAACAAAATCGCCTGCGAGGAACTGCTCATGCGCGAGTACCGCGACAACGGCTTCCCCGTAACCATCGTCCGTCCGTCTCACACCTATTGCGAGCGCGGCGTGCCCCTCAGCGTCCACGGCCCTCGCGGCTCATGGCCTGTACTGAAGCGCATGCTCGACGGCAAACCCGTCATTGTCCACGGCGACGGTTCCTCCCTATGGACGCTCACCTGGAATGAGGACTTCGCCCGTGGCTTCATCGGCCTGCTCGGCAATCCGAAAGCCATCGGCGAGGCGTTCCAGATTATGAGCGACGAGCAGCTGACATGGGACCAAATCTACCAGACCGTCGCAGACGCACTCAGTGCCCTCAACGGTTTCCCCGTTGAGTTCAAGCCCTATCACGTCGCCTCCGACTTCCTCGCCACCGTCTGTCCAGCCGGCTACGACCTGGAGGGGAACCTCCTCGGCGACAAGGCCGCCACCGTCATCTTCGACTGCTCGAAACTAAAGCGCGCCGTACCCGGCTTCTGCGCCACCACACGCTTCGACGAAGGCGTCCGCCGCTGTGTAGCCTACCTGAAAGAGCACCCTGAGCTGCAAGTCGAAGACCCTGAGTTCGATGCCTGGTGCGACCGCGTCATTGCCACGCTAGAAGAAGCAAAAACAAAACTAAACTAAACGAACTATGAAACACAGACTATTCTTACTGGCCTTCTTGCTGGCGTACATCCCCGCGAGCCAGGCACAAGACTTAACGCTTAACGACCTCGAGTACTTCGAGCGGCAGGGCGTAAACCTACTGGTGTTCAGCAACAGCTTCAACGGCGGGTTCAACGACGAGAAGAACTCGGGCATCGAGGTGATTCACCACGGTGTACGGACAGTTCAGGGCGGTGCCGTGAGGCTGAACAAGGCACCAGAGCAGTGGGACCTCGTGCCGAAGATGATTGACCGGAAGGTCGATAGAGAAAAGGGCAGCATCGAGGTTACGTTGCGCTATGACGACTATGACTTCGATTCCCGTGTGGTTGTCACGGCAAAGGGGGCGGCGGTCGAGATTGCCGTCTACTTGGACAAGCCAGTGCCAGAGAAACTGGCAGGCGAGGCGGGCTTCAACCTGGAGCTGCTACCATCGCAGTACTGGCTGAAGACGTTCACCATGGACGGCCGGCTGAACCGTTTCCCACGCTACGCAACGAGCCTGACGACGACGCGACCGAACGAGGAGAAACCCCGGCAGTTCAAAGGTTTCAGAACCTACGATGACCGTGGTACGGGGCGCTTCGTCGACCCGCTGCCCCTGGAGACGGGCCACCGCCTCGTGGTGGCGACCGACGACCCCGAGCGTCTCATATCCATCTACAGTGATGATGCCCAGCTGGATCTCTACGATGGCCGCATGCTCGCCCAGAACGGCTGGTTCGTGGTGCGCAGTGTCCTGCCCTCAGGGAAGACCGGCCGCGTGCTGACATGGACGGTCGAGCCCCACGCTATCCCTGACTGGATTCGTCAGCCGAATATCGGCTTCTCACAGATAGGCTACACACCAGAACAGCCGAAGGTCGCCGTCATCGAGCTAGACAAGAACGACACGCCCCAGGCCACAGCCGCGCTTATGCGCCTCAACCCCGACGGAACGACCACCGAGGTCTACCGCTCGCAGCTCACCACCTGGGGACCCTACTTCAAATATAATTACGTCAAGTTCGACTTTACCTCTGTGAGCCAGCCTGGTGTCTACTTCATCCAGTATGGAGCGACACGCACCAACGACTTCCTCATCGACGAACACGTCTACGACCGCATCACCGATGCCACCACCGATGTCTGGGTGCCTATCCACATGAACCACATGTATGTCACTGAGGGCTATCGCACCTGGCACGGGGAACCCTTCAAGGAGGGGTATCTCCAAGCTCCCGAGAGCGACCACTTCGACCTGCACCGCCAGGGTGCGACGACCGACACGAAGTACAAGCCCTTTGAACTCATTCCCGGCCTCAACGTCGGCGGATTCTTCGATGCCGGCGACTTCGACATAGAGACAGGCTCGAACATCAACGTCGTACAGAACTTCATCCGCACATGGGAGCTGTTCCATCCGCAGCGCGACCAGACCTTCGTCTCACAGGAGCAGCGTTACGTCGAGCTACACCGCCCTGACGGCAAGCCCGACATTTTGCAGTTCATCGAGCACGGCACACTCAACCTCGTCACACAGGCAGAGCAGATTGGCCACATGGCCTCCACGCTCTCGAACTCAGTCCTCGATAACTACCACCACCTCGGCGATGCCGCCAGCATCACTGACGGCCTCCACTACGACCCCTCGCTCAAGCCTTACGAGGTCAGTGCCGACGGCAAGAGCAGTGGCACACCCGACGATATGTGGGCCTTCACCACCCGCAACCCAAGCCTCGACTTGCAGGCCGCCGGGGTCTTCTCCTCCGCCGCACGTGTACTCAAAGGATATAACGACGAACTCGCCGAGCGTGCCCAGCGACAGGCCGACCGCCTGCGTAAAGAAGCCGAGGAGTTGCTGGCACAACGCAGACACAGCCGTGACAGACAGGCAGAGGCAGACAACGACTGGCTCACTGGAACAGGCGACGGCAACTACCGCAATATAGCCCGCAACCTCCAGACCATGCTCGACAGCATTCCCATGAAGGACGAGGCCTACAAACAGAAACTGCGCCCAATGGTAGAACAATACGCTGACTACATCCATTCCTTCGATAAGCAGAATCCCTACGGCGTACCCATCGGACTCGGTAACTGGGCGGGGGTCAACGCCGTGCTGAACTTCGGCATCACCGTCAACTACGCCCACATCTACTACCCCGACATCGTCAAGAAGGACGAGGTCTACCGCGTCGCCAACTGGCTCTATGGCTGCCACCCCTATCACAACTACTCCTTCGTCGCCGTCGTCGGAGCCACCCGTCCCAAGCAGGTCTTCTACGGCAACAACCGCGCCGACTTCTCCTTCATCCCCGGCAACGTCGCCCCCGGTCTGCTGTTCCGCAAACCCGACCACTTCGAGAACTACGACGACTGGCCATTCCTCTGGGGACAGAACGAGGGCACCATCGCTGGCAACACCCAGTACATCATATTCGGCTCCGCGCTAAAGAACATCGTGACAAACCAATGACAATTATGAAAAGAATTGTATTACTGACAGCCGTAGCCACTGCCTGTCTGCTAACGGCCTCGGCGCAGCGCGGCCCACGCCTCAGGAAGGATGTGCCCCTGGACTCCATCCGTCTGAGCGACCCTGCGATTCTGGCCGACAAGAAAACGGGGATGTATTACATGACGGGCACAGGAGGGATGATGTGGCGAAGCCCAAATCTGCGGCTGTGGGAGGGACCGCATCGCGTGACAGAGTTCAAAGCCGACTCATGGATGGGCGAGCACCCGATGATTTGGGCAGCAGAGTTACATCAGGTAGACCCAACCTCTGACACTTCCCCTACAGGAGTGGGGAACTGGTACTATTACTTCGCAACGTTCACGAACCAGGCAGTGAAGATTGATACCGTCCGTGGGAATGTCATTGAGCGACGCGCCTCGCAGGTGCTAAGGGCCGACAATCCCATGGGACCCTACAGGGCCTTCGGCGATGCCACCTACCTGCCTGCCGACCGCCCGACGCTCGACGGAACTTACTGGAAGGACAGCGACGGCAAGCCATACATGGTATTCTGCGGCGAGTGGCTTCAGAACTGGAACGGAACCATCGAGAAAATTGAGTTGAAGCCCGACCTCAGTGGCACCGTGGGCGAACCGAAAGTACTCTTCCGAGCCAGCGACTCCCCGTGGAGTCGTGAGAAGAACGACAAGGGCGAGGTGACTTGGAACAAAGTCACTGACGGGCCGTTCCTTTTCCGAACGGGAACGGGACGCCTTGGCATGCTGTGGACATCATGGGTCTTCGATGTCTACACGCAAGGCGTGGCCTACAGTGAGAGCGGCACCCTCGACGGCCCATGGACGCAGGAACCCGAACCCATCACACCGCCGGGCTACGGCCACTCTATGCTCTTCCAGCGTTTCGACGGCCAGTGGATGATGTCCGTCCACTATCACCAGAAAGATGCCCGCGGCCGGACTATCCGCACGCCCCACCTGTTCGAAGTGAACTTGAGCGGAGACAGACTGATAGTAAAAACAAAATAAGATGAAACAACTAATCATTCTCCTCGCCTGCCTCCTGGCCTTGCCCACGGCAGCGAAAACCAAACGGGTGCTCACGGAGAAAGACATGGGCGCCTATCTATTCACATTCTTCAGCGACCCAACGCACGCGCTGTTCATGGCCATCAGCTACGACGGCTACACCTTTACGCCCCTGAACAATGGCGAGCCAGTCATCTCGGGCGACAGCATCGCCGAGCAGCACGGCATACGTGACCCACACATCTACCGCGCACCCAACGGCAAGTTCTATATTGCCATGACCGACCTTCACATCTTCGGAAAGCAGAAAGGCATCCGCACCACACAGTGGGAACGACCCGAAAAGTTCGGATGGGGCAACAACCGGGGACTGGTGCTCATGGCCTCTGAAGACCTCATCCACTGGACTCACCACGTGGCGCGCATCGACAAGCTCTTCCCCGAGCACTTCGGCGAAGCGGCCTGCGCATGGGCACCCCAGACCATCTGGGACCCAGCCGTGGGCAAGCCGATGGTCTATTTCTCCATCCGACAGCAGGCGGGAGGTCGCACGAAACTCTACTACAGCTATGCCGACGAGGACTTCACCACCCTGGAGACCGAGCCGCAACTGCTCTTCGAATATCCCGACGAGGAGACACAGGTTATCGACGCAGACATCATTGAGATTGACGATTTACAAATTGACGATTTACCATTTAGCAGTGGCAGCAAATCCGTAAATCGCAAATCCGTAAATCGTAAATATTTCATGACCTACGTGTCGCAAGACAATCCCGCTGGTATCAAGTACATGATTTCCGACCGCATCAACCACTTCGATGACTTCCATCCCGAACAGATTGATGCAGAGAGCGGCGCTTGCGAGGCACCCAACGTGTGGAAACGCATCGGCCAGAACAAATGGGTCATCATGTACGACATCTACAGCATCCGCCCCAATAACTTCGGCTTTGTAGAGACCTCCGACTTCAAGACCTTCACACCCCTCGGCCACTTTGGCGAGGGAGTGATGAAGATGAACAACTTCACGTCGCCAAAGCACGGCTCAGTCATCCATATCACGAAGGCCGAGGCCAAGCGATTGGAGAACTACTGGAACGAGCAGCAACGGAAACCGAAAACCATCCGCAGCGGCGAACTGTGGCGCGATGACAGCGGCCGCCACATTAACGCCCACGGCGGTGGCATCCTGAAGTACGGCGACACCTACTACTGGTTTGGCGAGCATAAGAGCGAGCGAACCAGCGACGCCCTCGTCGGCGTAATGTGCTACGCCTCCAAGGACCTGGTCAACTGGCGCAACTGCGGCGTGGCACTCAGCGTCACCCCATCACTTAACTCTCAACCCTCAACTCTCAACTCTCAACTCTCCTCTGACATCGAGAGCGGCTGCATCCTCGAGCGTCCGAAGGTGATATATAATAATGTGACAAAGAAGTTCTGCATGTGGTTCCATCTGGAGCTCAAGGGTCAGGGATATAACGCTGCACGCTACGGCGTAGCCGTGGCCGACCGTCCCGAGGGTCCTTACAAGTTCCTCTACTCCCAGCGTGCCAATGCCGGCACATGGCCAGTGGAGTTCAGCGAGAAAGACATTGCCGTTGCTGACACGCTTGTCCCCGCTAACTACAAGGAATGGACACCAGCCTGGCGCAAGGCGGTAGACCAAGGCCTCATCGTGAAGCGAGACTTCGGCACTGGTCAGATGTCACGCGACATGACACTCTTCGTGGATGACGACGGCAAGGCATACCATATCTTCTCTTCTGAGGAGAACCTGACGCTCCATATCGCCGAACTGACCGCCGACTATCTACACCACTCCGGACGCTATACACGCGTGGCACCCGCTGGACACAACGAGGCTCCCGCCATCTTCAAGCACGACGGCACCTACTGGATGATTACCTCCGGCTGCACCGGTTGGGAACCCAACGAGGCCCGCATGTTCTCTGCACCCAGCATCTGGGGACCATGGACTCAACACCCCAATCCATGCCGGGGACCCCTGGCCGAGAAGACCTTCAACGGACAAAGCACCTTCATCCTCACTCTCAACTCTCCGCTCGGCCCAACGGGACGCTTGCCCAAGCAAGAACTCTCAACTCTCAACTCTCAATACATTTTCATGGCCGACATCTGGCGTCCCCGTCATCCCATCGATGCCCGCTACATCTGGCTCCCCATAGAGTTCGAGGACGGAAAGCCCGTCATACAATGGCGCGACGAATGGTCAATTGACATTTCTACGGATTATAGAAATACAGGAAAATACAAGAAATACCGAGAAAAACAAGAATAATGGTTTTTATCTGTATTTGTTGTTTTTATCTGTTTTACTAAAAACATCGTTTAACTCTCAACTCTCAAAATACTATGACAAAGAAAATGTTTTTAGTGCTTATGGCTTCAGCAGCCAGTACCCTTTTATTCGCAGAAAGTTCGAATCGCTCAACTGACAATTCTCAATCCTCAATCCTCAATTCTCAATTCGTCTCGGACTCCCTGGCGCTCGAAGAAGTAGTAGTAACCGGCACGCGGACCGCGACGGACGTGCGCCATCTGCCGATGACGGTGACTGTTATCGACCGCGACCTCCTCACCGCAGAACACCAGACCAATGTACTGCCCACGGTGATGCGCGAAGTGCCGGGACTCTTCGTGACGAGCCGCAGCATGCTGGGCTATGGTGTCAGCGGTGGCGCTGCGGGCGGCATCAACCTTCGCGGCATCAGTGGCGGTGCCGGCCAGTTGTTGGTGCTCATCGACGGACACCCACAGTATCAGGGCATCTACGGACACCCCATCGCTGACAGCTACCAGACGATGATAGCCGAGCGCGTGGAGGTGCTGCGCGGCCCGGCCTCGATGCTCTATGGCTCGAACGCCATGGGCGGCGTGCTGAACATCGTGACGCGCCAGGCAATGGTCAATGGTCAACGGTCAACGGTCAATGTTGGCGCGGGCAGCTACGGCACCGTGCAGGCCGAGGCCTCAAACCAGGTGCGCTCCGGGAAGTTCTACAGCACGGTAGCCGGTCAGTATCAGCGCTCAGACAACCACCGCCCCCGCATGGGCTTCGAGCAGTATGGCGGCTATCTGCACCTGGGCTACGACATCAGCGACCACTGGAATGCCTACATCGACGGCAACCTCACACGCTTCAACGCCTCCTACCCAGGAGCTGAGACATCGCCACTTTACAATGCCGACCAGTGGATTACACGTGGTGTCGTCTCAGCCGCCCTCGAAAACCACTACGGGCGCACCAGCGGAGCACTCTCCGTCTACTCAAACTTTGGCCGACACAAGATTGATGATGGAACCGCCGACCCGACGAAGCCCACTGCACGCTTTTTCCGCTCAAAGGATGCGCTCACAGGCGTATCGTGGTGGCAGCATATAAATCTCCCCCTCCTTGGGAGGGGGTTGGGGGGAGGTCTGACTGTGGGTGTCGACTACATGCACATCTACGGCAACGCCTACTACACGTCCAAAGCAACTGGAGAGATTCTCGACACGCCTAACAAGCAGAGCGGACGGTCCTATCGCAACGAGATTGCCGGCTACTTGGACTTCCGCCAGGATCTGCTCAAGTGGCTGACCGTCGATGCGGGCGTGCGCCTCGACCATCACTCGATAACAGGAACGGAATGGGTGCCGCAGGCTGGTATCGTCGTGAGGCCCATCACTTCGGGTGAAATCAAGGCCATGGCCAGCAAGGGTTTCCGCAACCCCACTATGAGAGAGATGTACCTCTACCCGCCATCGAACACCGACCTCGAACCAGAACGGCTGTGGAACTACGAACTGTCGTGGCATCATCGCCTGGGAGGAAGTTTTACCTACGGCGCTAACATCTATTATATAAAGGGCGACAACATGATCCAGACCATGCCCGTCGATGGTAAGCCACGCAACGTCAACACCGGCGAAATCGAGAACTGGGGCTTTGAGCTCGAGGCAAAATACCCCATCGACCCCCATTTCAGCGTCAGGGCCAACACATCCTATCTGCACATGAAGAACAAGATCATAGCCGCACCAGTATCTGCCAGTTACCTCGGAATGGATTATCGTCAAGGAAAGTGGTACGCTAGCCTCGGCCTACAGTACATCAATCACCTTTACACCGCCGTTGGCGACAACGAGACGACAGAGAACTTCTTCCTGCTCAACGCCAGCGTCACCTACGCCGCCACCAAAGCACTCAGCCTCTGGGCACGCGG
>Ga0310696_10006787_pt1 | contig 13531 bp, 9 predicted proteins | sample AusTroGonzalo_MG_4_FD_203885 | JGI IMG/M metagenome (GOLD analysis project Ga0310696, IMG submission 203885) | Bovine rumen microbial communities from tropical cattle in Woodstock, Queensland, Australia - Gonzalo_02 (v2) (version 2) | ecosystem: Host-associated > Mammals > Digestive system >... | reverse complement strand
AGTCCAGTGTGATGCCAGTTGTGTCGCAATCGAACGCATTTTTTCATCAGGATGGATCACGAAGTATCCGCCGAGATCGTAAGTCGCGCAGACTCTCGCGATGTCGTGCAGGTCAAGGTTGGTGATCGATGAAGTTATAGCTGCGCCGTTTCTTAAAACGGGGCTGTGGATAAGTCCGATATAAAAATTTTTCATTTCATTTCTTCCCAGAATTCAGGTGGAATTTTTGAAAGCAGGTCAGGGCGGTTTTCTGCTGTTTTTGCGAGAGCGTTACGCAATCTCCACGCTTCGATTTTGGCGTGGTTGCCGCCGGTGAGTACTTTAGGAATCGCCAAGCCTCTGAAAACACGCGGCATCGTGTACTGGTCGTGTTCAAGCAGCGGAAGCGAGAAAGATTCGTTTTTGAACGATTCTTCGTTTCCGAGAACGCCGGGAATAAGCCTTGTTATCGCATCGATCACCGAAAGTGCTGCAGGTTCGCCGCCTGTAAGGACGTAATCTCCGACTGAAAGTTCGATCGCGCCCGAAATATCGATAAAGCGCTGGTCGATCCCTTCGTAATGGCCGCAGACAATGATCAGATGTTCGGCAGTTTCGGAAAATTCGACAGCCATCTTCTGATTGAAAAGTTTTCCGCGCGGAGACATAACGATCGTGATCGTTTTTTCGGTTTTCGGAAGCGCTTCCCACGCCGCAGTTATAACTTCGGGCTTCATCACAAGTCCGGCGCCGCCGCCGTAAGGCGAATCATCGACTTGTCTTCTGTTCCCGAGCCCGAATTCGCGGATCTGATGCAGATTGAGTTCAAGAGTTCCGTTGTCAAGTGCCCTTTTCATCATGCTGACCGAAAAAGGGGATTCGAAAAATTCGGGGAAAAGTGTCAGAACGTCAATTTTCAGGTGTTTCATTTTCGCTGCCGTTTTTATTTCCTTCTTTAAGTTTTTCTTCGGCTTTGCGCTTCAGCTCTTCTTCGATTTCTTCAGGAGTCATGAACGGTTCTTTGTTCCTGCCGATAAGGATCTCGCTTCTTCCGGTCATGCGGTTAAACTCGTCGAATTTGACGGTTTTTCCTGAAAGTAGCGATGTGTATGATGTACCTTTCAGTGCCTCGACGAAGTTTCCCATATCGCTTTTCTGTGACGCTGCGAGAGCAGAAAGTACCGTGTCTGTAACTTCTGCCGCAATCGTTTCTGCAAAGTAAAGAGTGCGGTTGTTCGAGTCTTTGAAAGCCTTTGATATTTTTGAATATTTTTCATTTTTTTCAGTCGTATCTGATCTCGGAGCGAAAATAACCATTCCGTCGATGAGTTTGCCCAATTCTTCAATATTTTTCGTGCTGTTCATTATTTCGGAAGGACCTAGAACAAGAATCTGCTGGATATCCCAGTCGTAGCCGTCTTTTCTCAGTTCCTGCTTTTTGACTGTGACAGCGCGGTTCAGATATTTCTGATAGTACGCAAATTCGACGTTGAGGTAGGGAAACGCCGGAAGAAGGCTTGCCGTCTGCTTCGGATCGGTGAGAACAACAAGAACTTCAAAGTTGCATTTGCCCGGAATCCTCTTTATAAAACCTTCGACAGCGCGGTTCATCATCGTGTCGGTCGTAAATTTTTCTTTGTTTTTCCACTTGAACGTGCGGATCGCTTCGTCGTAGTTGTCCTGCCTGCCTACAACTTTTTCAACATCGTCCTTGTAAGCTCTGTCTGCTGGAGAAATATCAATGATATCCGTTACTTGTCCGCCAAGATCCTCGATTGTTTTCCAATAGGTGTCGCGCAGTGCCCTGCCGTTTTTGTCGTCGATATAGGCAATTGCGAATTTCGTTTTTCCTTTTTCGGAAACGGCGTATTTGACAAGATTTTCAGCTTCAAGATCCTTTGTCTGTCTGACGTTGAAAAAGAGCGAATCGGGGTTCGTGCCGAAAGGAATGTATGAAATAACAGGGATCGAATATTCTGCCGATTTCGTTATGAAACTTTCTGCAAATTCCGGCGCGAAAAACGGACCTATTACAGCAAAACACTTGATTTCACGCGCTTTTTTCATTAAGGCATCTACGGTGTCTGTGCTTTCGTATTCGATAAATTCCGGTTTTATTCCGTTTTTGTCGAATTTTGTCAGATGCCAGTTTATGTATGTTTTTATAACTTCGTTGTATTTGCTCCACTTGTCGTTCAAAGAGAGGGCAATACACGCTTTGTGCCAGTCAGGAACATAACTTTTGTCAAATTCAAAAACAGCGGCCGGCAGATTTTCTTCGTTTTGAACAGTATCGCCGTTTTCTTCCGCCGCTTTTGCTCCCTCTTCAGCTTCTTCCTTGATTTTTTCAATGTTTTCAGGCTGTTCTTCTTCTGCTGGTGAATCAGTGCTTCCGTTCAGCGCATTGTTGAAATCCCGTTTGTTGTCTTCGCTTTTGTTAAGCCACTCGTCAAGTTCAGGCTGCAGATTCGCCTTTTTCGTGTCGTCGAGTTCTTTATACCACTTAGCCGCAGTGTCGAATCTTTTTGAGTAAAGATATGCGAAGAAAACTGTTTTCGAAGCTTTGATCTTTTCCTCTTTTTCAAGTTTGAGATAAACGGAAAGCGTCCATTTCAGCGCATCGTCATATTTTTTTTCAGCGAGCGCCGCATCTCCTGCCATTATGTGGGTTCTGTTCGTGAAAGGAGGCGTTTGACGGAGTTCTTCAAATATTTTGAGCGCTTCGACGTATTTCTGCTGATTGTATAAAGCCGATGCCATCATAAAATTTATGTGGTTCTGCTGCCATTTCGCCCATTTGAAAGCGGAAAGTTCTTTTGAATAATTTTCCATTTCCTCGAAATTCTTTTCTGATTCCAGCGATTTATACTTTGTTTCGACTTTTTCCCATTCCGGATTTAGCGGAGTTTCATTTGCTTCAATGGTCGAACAGCTTATAAAAAATGAAGCCGAAATAACGGCAAAAACAAGCATCAAAAATTTGATTTTCATAACGTCACCTCACGTTTAAACGCGGCATTTTACAAAAAAAACGCAAATAATCAAGTGATGGGAAAATGATGACTTACTTGCTAACCTTAAAATAAAAAATATACTCTGGCAGTGTTGTTTTCGATAATTTCGAGGTGAATCCATGAAAAAAGTGCTTTTTTTGATGTTTGTTTTTGTTTCGGCGTTTATATTCGCTGGATGTGCGGTAGAGGACGAGGATGAAGAAGAACTCGTTGTTCCGGACGGTGACAGCGGCGAAGTAATTTCCGACGGAGACCATGACGATTCCGGTGCAGTTTCCGATTCCGACACTGCGGTGCCCGATGCAGACGGCGGCAACAGTCAGGAGCAGCCTGATACTGATACGACGCCTGTCACGACATACTGCAATCCGGGAATGAAAGTTTGCGATGCAAGTGATCCTGGCAGTGTTTTCCTGTGCAAGGATGACGGCTCGGGAGTTGAAACGCCGGCAGTCGAAAAGTGCGCTGAAGGCTATTCCTGCCTGAACGGAAACTGCCACCCCGGTGCCTGCCTCTCAGGAAACGGCTATGAGGGATGCGAATTCTACACGGCGAAGCTCAACAACTCTGCAACCGGCAAGGATACGTTCTCGGTGGCATTTGCGAACGCAAATCCTGAAAAAACCGCGACAATTCAGTTTTTCAAGGTCACAGGCGTTGGGACAGAAGAGCCGATTCCGACTTTCGAATACTGCGAGCAGGTCGAAAAATCGAGTATTTTCGGTTCCTACAACGATATGGACTGCAAAAACCACGACTCATCATTCATAATTACCGTTCCGCCTCAGAGCACCGTTATGGTAACTCCGACAAAGGAACAGCGTATGCTTGACGGGACGGCGGCTAGCTACCTGAGTTTCCACATAGTTTCAGACTTTCCGGTAATCGCGTACCAGTTCAACCCGTACTACAACAACTCATACTCGAACGACGCAAGTCTCCTCTTCCCGACAACAAGGCTCGGAACTGAATATTACGTAGCGACCTACGAGAGCCAGAAAGGTTACGACGGAAACGGCGCTGCTTATTTCACGGTTATCGGCGCATTCAACACGAATGTCGAGCTTGAGATTACGCCGACAGCTGCAATTCCGGCCGGGAACGGCATTCCCGGCACTGCCGCCGGAGTCCCGATGGTTGTCGAGCTCAAGGCGGGTGAAGTTCTCAACATCGAAAACGCATCAAAGTTCGATGATTTCACCGGAACAAAGGTCGCCTGCAAAAATCCTAACCAGAACTGCGCACCGTTCGTTGTTTTCGGTGGCCATGCCTGTGCCTATGTCCCGCGCAGCAAGGGCTACTGCGATCACCTCGAGCATCAGTTGATGCCGGTCAACCGCTGGGGTATGAACTATGTCGTAGTCAAAACTAAGCCGAGAAGATATGCCCGCGATGTCGTCCGCGTTGTCGCAGGCTTTGATGAAACGGATGTCACCGTCAGCATCATTGACGATAACCACGAAAACGGTTCGACGCAGACAGTTTCGCTCGACGCCGGCCAGATGCACGAGTTTGATATAGTTCAGCACGACACCGACAGCGACTGGTTCCAGCCCGGCACGGCGAACATCACCGCGACCAAGCCGGTTCAGGTCGTCCAGTTTATGTCCGGCGCAGAGGATATCAGCTCGAGCTGTGCAGACACCAGCCCGGGTTCATCGCACTCGGGCTGTAACGGCGACCCTGCAATGACAATTGTTCCGCCGGTCGAGCAGTACAGACAGGAGTATTTCTTCTTCAGCACATCGCTCGAGGACTACTCGAACAGCAGCGAATACACTGAAAACTATGTCAGTGTCGTCACAGACGACGGCTCGGAAATCACACTTGACGAAACTTCACCCTCGCCGAGAATGAGCGGCAAAATCATAAACACCGAAAAACATTTCTATATTTTTGACCTCGACGACTACTTCATGAGTCATCACCTGGCCTGCACGAAGCCCTGCGGCATTCAGGTTTACGGCTGGAGCATGGACATCAGTTACATGTATCCCGGCGGACTCGACCTGAAGATGCTGAAATAAGCAAAAAACATCTCTTTTATTTTATCCGAATTTCAATATAATATCGCCGTTTTTGTTTAATTTCCTAGGGTCGAAGCCATGAAGATCTTTTTCTCCATCATGCTGATTTTCCTCTTTTTATCGTGCGGTGGCGGCAAAAAAACGCCTGAAAGCGTTGTGCCGGATACGGATTCCGATCCTGATACAGATATTACCGAAGATGCCGGAATTGAAATCGGGCCGTGCGGAATAAGAAATCCTTGCAAAGGTGTTGAACATTCGACCGGTGAGTGTACTGTAAATGAGAATGCAGGCTATGTCTGCAGCTGTGAAAAAGGCTATGCGTGGTTTGGTGAGGAAGAGGGATGTCTCTCGATAAAAAACTTTTACGGCTCCGTATGTACCGGTCAGACAAAGTGTTTCGACATGGAAAAAGAGATTCCATGTCCGAAAGAGGGCGAGCCTTTTTACGGGCAGGATGCTCAGTATGCAAAGATGGGAAAATGCATTCCGAGAAGTTATTCTGTCAAGCAATATGACAATGGAGAAAGCGTTGTTGACAACAATACCGGGCTTGAGTGGGAACGAGGCTCTTCAACAGGAAATTATTATGACGGCTGGTATCATTGCACTTACCTGGAGATAGGCGGCAAAGGTTGGAGACTTCCGTCTCCAAAGGAACAGCATACGATAATTGATGCGGACTATTATGCCCCTGTTGTAAACGAAAATTATTTCCCTGGTACTTATCCGGGATTCTTTTATTCTGACGATTTTCGAGTGTATGCCTATTTCCAATACAGACAGTATTCGGCGACAGGTGTCGATTTCAGAAACGGACTTACAGAAATTATTTCCGGAGACGACATCAGCGGAGGTATGGATTGTGACGACTGCTCATTCAGATGTGTCAGAACCGTGGAACAAAAAGGTGACTGCAATTCGATTTTTTATGATTCAGGTGAAATCGGGATAGTTGTAAGTCCGTCAAGGGAGCTTATTTTTCAGAAAGATTCGGATGTCGCTAAAAACTGGTCAGACGCGCTTGATTACTGCGAAAACCTGACGTATGCAGGTATATCGGAGTGGAGACTGCCTAATAAAAATGAAGTTCAGTATCTTTCAGCCTTCAATAATTTATGGACATCGACTACTTCGGCGGGTAATCCGGCAGAAGCATGGTATTTCGGCAGTTTTGAACTTGCTTACAGCAGCAAAGAAGAAATCCGTTATGCCCGTTGTGTAACTGAAAACCCGTGCGGCGAAGGGAATATCTGGACAGGCGAAAAATGTGCTCCGTTTGCCGATTTCGGATTGGATGACACCGGCTGCGGATGTAAATACCGCTACGGCTGGGACTGGGAAAAACGACAGTGTGTCGAACAGTGCGGCGTTGAATTGTGCAAACAGGCGGAACATTCAAACGGCGAATGTGCGCTGTATACAGAATCGTCCGATCCGAAGTATTACTGCCAGTGCGAAGACAACTATTTCTATAACGGTAAGGAATGTGTAAGTCCGTGCGATGAGGAGCCTTGTAAAGATATAGAAGGCGGTGACGGAACATGCACAGCAAAAAGTACATACAAATATAAATGCGGGTGTACGGAAGATTACTTTGCCGCAGAAGATAATGCGGATACCGGATCAAGATACGATGTATCCTGCATAGCTTTTTCACTTTCATGCACATCGAATCACCACATACCATGCAAGAACAAAGAGGCAAAACTTATGTGGGCAGGCGTGGCTTCGCAACGTCTGATACTGGAAGATGCAAAAAAATATTGTGCCGATTTCGATGCTTACGGCTATGACGACTGGAGACTTCCGACTGTTGATGAGTTTAGAACATTGGAAAGCGATTGCGAAAGTGTCAAACCTGACGGTGAATGTGAGGCGAGCGAGAAAGCAGGGTGCCTTTCTGCATATTGTGCAAGAAATTGCGACTGTAAGAACCATAATTCCGGCGATGTCTGGTATTGGTCATCCTCTCTTGTCTCCGGCAATCATGAAAACGCTTTTGCCATGTATGAGGATAATTCCGTAGTTATTAAACAGATTGCTGACTCAGGTTTTGCCCGCTGTGTCAGAGATCTTTATTAAAATTTCTTAAATTTAAAGACTTACCTCTAAAAACACGGCGCAAACGTGAAAAAATGCGTTTCTGAACTTGCTTTTTCGTGCAGAATCGGCATTTTTGAACTTGCTTTTTCGTGCGGAATTGACACTTTTGAACTTGCTTTTTCGTGATTTACGAGTTATTATGCCGTTTAGGGAAACAGTTGCTTGAGGTTTTTATGAAAAGAAAAATTTATGACAGACTGCTTGATTGGAAAAGGAACAGTGCCGGTAAAACAGCAGTGCTTATTGACGGAGCGCGCCGCGTCGGAAAAAGCTATGTCGCAAATCTGTTTGCAAAACAGGAATACCGAAGCTATATCATAATTGATTTCGGTAATGCCCCGAAAGAGATTCTCGATCTGTTTATGAACGAAAGTTTCGATCTGGAGTTTTTTTTCGCAAAACTTTCATCTTTTTATTCGGTGAAGCTTTATGACCGCGATTCGCTTATCGTTTTTGATGAAGTTCAGCAGTTTCCGAGAGCAAGACAGCTTGTAAAATATCTGGTAGCCGACGGGCGTTACGACTATCTGGAAACAGGTTCGCTGATCCGTCTGAAAAAGAACACGCAGGATATAGTCATTCCTTCCGAAGAAGAACATATCGAGATGTTTCCTATGGATTTTGAGGAATTTCTCTGGGCATCTGGCGATGAAGTCACAGTTCCTCTTATCCGAAAATGCTTTGCTGAAAAGCAGCCGCTCGGACAGGCGGTGCACCGTAAAATAATGAATGATTTCAGACAGTATATTCTTGTCGGAGGTATGCCGCAGTCGGTTCTTGCCTATCTCGACGGTAAAAATTTCGCCGCTTCAGATGCAGCCAAGCGCAGGATCCTGCACCTTTACCGCGATGATATCTCAAAATTCGCATCAGGTTACGAAGAAAAAGTGTATGCCGTTTTTGATGAAATTCCGGGGCAGCTTTCCAAAAAAGAGAAAAAATACACTCTTGCCTCGATTGACAAAAACGCCCGTTTCAGAAGTTACGAGGATTCTTTCATCTGGCTTAACGAAGCGATGGTCGTCAATCTCTGTTTCAACTCGCTCGACCCGAATGTCGGGCTTGCCCTAACGTCGGATCATGCCACGCAGAAATGCTATATGGCGGACACAGGGCTTCTGGTGACACTCGCCTTTATGGACAAGTCTTATACTGAAAACGAACTTTACAAAGCCGTCCTCTTTGACAAACTCAACATCAACGAAGGAATGATCATGGAAAACATCGTCGCCCAGATGCTGAGAATGAACGGACATAAGCTCTATTTTTATTCGCGCAGCGATGCTAGCCACCGTGAAAATCATATTGAAATCGACTTTCTGATTACGGAAAACAGAAAAATTTGTCCGATAGAAGTCAAATCGGCAGATTACCGGAGTCACGCTTCGCTTGACAAATTCCAGAAAAAATTCTCTTCAAAAACCGGGGAACCGTACATTCTTTACCCGAAAGACCTTATGCGGAAAAACGATATCTGGCATCTTCCGCTTTACATGGCAATGTGTCTGTGATTTTTTCTAAAACCGGCGCAAACGTGAGAGTTTGTGCTTTTTAACTTGCTTTTTCGTGCAGATTAGTCCGGGCAGGCAAAATCGGCTCTGTTAACGCAGTCCCATCTGTTTTCAACACATTCACACCAGTCGACTTCGGTTTTTTTATCGTTGCACATCCACTTTGCTTCGGATCCGGTTATGCACCCGTAATAACATAACTCGCTGTTTTCATCCCAAGCGCCGTCGTTGCAGTATAGGCGGATGCAGCCGTGAGCGATCCTTTCTCCGTGAAGGTGTTCTCTGCCTGAGAAATCATCTTTGTCTCTGCATGTCTTGTAACGGCTTGTGTCCACCGGCTTTTCTTCTTCTTTTGCAGGAATTCCGTCCACCAGGATCTTGACCGGAAGTGTTAGAGAGTATTGATAACCAGGTTTTCTAAACTCGGCATAACCTGAGAAATCTTTGTAATCTATGTTCATGGAAACTTCTTTTTCCGTATTGTTCGATCCGACAGATCCGTTGGCATAAAACGGTTTTTCGATTTTGAATTTGGACTGAAATGAGACTACTTTGAACAGTTCGTTGTCTGTCGAAAAATAGAATGACGGACAGTAGTAGCACCAGTAATCCACTTCAATATCGCAACCTGTCAGCTGCGCGTTTGCAAGAGTTATCGAATCGGGGATGAAATCCGGACACAAAACTTCTCCGAAAGGTCGTTGATAACACTCCTTTTGAAAGACAAAAGTCATTCTTGTCAGATCTGAAAAAAGTTCTTTTGCATCGAAATCCGGTACTTCTTTATAGCAGAAAGAGGAATTTTCCGATTCATAGACACACTGATCAAAGAAATTTTCGTCACTGTTTTTTGAAGCGGAACCGTAGGATTTCACAATGCATTCAGGATAACAGTCCACGCAGTTAGGTTCCTCTTCTTTTTTTTCACCGCCGCAGGAAAATAGAAAAAATGTAGCGCAAAAAATCAATGCACTAACAACCTTTTTCATGCCCGACTCCGTAACATTAAATATCCGGGAATTTCAGCGTTTTCGGGATGAAGAACGTGTTGTAAAGGTGGATTGCGTAAGAGTCTGTGAGGCTTGCGATGAAATCGGCTATAGTGGTTTCTTTGTCTTCCGATATCGGAATGAAATTAGAATTTACGATGGTGTCATAATTTTCTGAAAAATGGTCGAAAAGAGCGCGGATGATGTGTTCCGCTTTGTCGAATTCCTTTCTGATTGCCGGAAGTTCGTAGACGTTTTTGAACATGAATTCGCGTAAATCTCCGATGATTCCTACCATTTTGTCGGAAAAACGGATGATTTTTTCTTTTGCCGAAATCGCTTCAAAACTGTTGTAGATGAGGTCAGTCGTCATCGCGTTGATGCGCTGCGAGCCTCTTTCACCGATAATGTCTTTGTGCGGAACGTCTTTGATGTCGAGAAATCCGCCGCGGACCGCGTCGTCAATGTCGTGGTTCAAATATGCGATGATATCTGCAAAACGGATTATCTGCCCTTCAAGAGTTTCGGGAATGCCCGTTTTTTTGATGAGAGGTCCTTTCCCTTTGGAGTGAAGCACGATTCCGTTGCGCACTTCGTAAGTCAGATTGAGTCCCTGCCCGTTTTTTGCAAGAAAATCTACGACACGCAGGCTCTGCTGCTCGTGCCTGAATCCGTTTTTAGATTTTGATTTTAATATTCTGTCGAGTGCTCTTTCGCCCGAATGACCGAAAGGAGTGTGACCGAGATCGTGCCCCAGACCGATCGCTTCAGTCAGTGATTCGTTGAGAAGAAGCGCCTTTGCCACAGTACGACCTATCTGCGAAACTTCAAGCGTGTGGGTGAGTCTGTTGCTGTAGTTGCTTCCTTTCGGCGAAAGGAAAACCTGCGTTTTGTCGCCTAGTCTGCGGAAAGCCTTGGTGTGGACGATTCTGTCTCGGTCGTGCTGAAATGCAGGGCGTATGCTGCACGGTTCTTCTTCGCGCATTCTTCCTTTTGACTGCGAACTGAGAGCTGCAGCCCATGAAAGTTCCCGTTTTTCTATTTCTTCAAGGTGTTCACGGATGTTTTCTATCATTTTTTGCCTCGTAAATTATCAAAAAACGCAGAATTGTAGCGATTTTTCCGGAAAATGCGATTTTAAATTTGATAAAGTGGACATGAAGTCTAAAATCACTCGGTTTTTATTGTTTTGAGTTCGAGGATGTTATGAAAAAATATTCCTTTCTTTTTTTGCTGCTCACGGTTTTTTTAATTTTATCATGCGGCGGCAGCGAGTCCGAACCTGAAATTCCAGAGTGCGGTGAAAATCCCGTTTTTCCTTGTACTGATAAGGCTAGCGGGCTTGCATGGTCTGCAAAGACGTCAAACTCCAAAATCTGGAGTGAGGCGGTGTTTTACTGCGAAAATCTTGAAGAAGGCGGTGTGAAAGAGTGGCGTCTTCCCAATATAGACGAGCTGCGGACTCTTGTTCAGGATTGCTATGGAACGGTTACGGGCGGCGAATGCAGGGTTAGTGATTCCAGAGGCTGCCTTTCCTACGATTCGTGCTGGTCTACATTTTGTCTGTGTGAATTTGATGAAAGCGGAAAATACAGTAAATTCGATGATTTAGGCGGATTGTGGTCGTCTTCGGAAATGGGAGAGGAGGGAGCGTGGTATATCAATTTTTACGAAGCGGAAATCATAGATGCGCACAAACAGAACAGTTACCCTGTACGCTGTGTAAAATGAATTTTGCGAAACTCCGCATTTTCTTGATTTAGCGCGCTTTTTGGCAATAATTATGCGTTTTTCGGCAGTTAGCCGATTTTTTTGACAATTTTGGAGTTGGATATGCAAGCGTGGATCGAAGAAAGCCTTAAAAACGGCGAATTGTTTTTTTATATCGTGCCGGCAGTGCTTCTGCTTCTGCTTTTGATCGTCATTTTCTGGCCTGAAAAAAAGAAAAAAACAAAAGAGGAAATCGAGGAGACCGAGCTCGACAAGCTCATAAAAGCTGACAAAAAACTGAAAGCCGAGATCGAACCTGTCGTTGAAAATGCAGAGGAACCTCCTTTCAAAGAGGCAGACAAGGAAATCCAATTATTTGAGGAAAAACCAGCGGAACCTGTGGTTGAACCCGAACCCGAACCCGTACAGACGTCACCTGAGACGTCTCCCGAACCCGAAAAACCCGCCGAACCGGTGGCTGAGCCTGTCGAAGCCGAGCCTGTCGAACCCGAACCTGTACAGACGTTTCCTGAAACGTCTCCAGAACCAGAAAAACCCGCGGAACCCGAACAACCCGCTGCCACAATAAAATCCGGCCTCGAAAAAACCAAAAAAGGCGGCTTCATGTCGCGTCTTTTAGGCCTTTTCAAAAACAGCGTCGTCGATGACGATCTTATCGAAGAGCTCGAAGAGATCTTATACACTGCCGATATGGGTGTCACCACGGTTTCGTGGCTCATGGATCTCGTCAACAAAAACCGCTCGAAATTCACAAGCGGCGACGATGTGAAACAGTTTCTCAAAGAGCAGATCCGCGAAGTTCTCGTTGCAAACCACAAACCGTTTCCCGAGATAACCGAAAAACCGACGATATTCCTCATGGTCGGCGTAAACGGCGCTGGAAAAACTACGACTATCGGCAAACTGGCGCACAAGTTCATCGCTCAGGGCAAAGTTCCGATGCTTGCGGCAGGAGACACTTTCAGAGCGGCGGCAGTGGAACAGCTCAAGGTCTGGGGCGAGCGCAACAACTGCACGGTGATCAGTGACAAAGACGGCGCAGATCCTGCTTCGGTCGCTTTCAATGCGGTAAACAGCGCAATCAGCAAGGATGTCGACGTTCTTCTTGTTGATACGGCGGGAAGGCTTCAGAACCGAGTCAATCTGATGGAAGAACTTGTAAAGATAAACCGCGTAATCGGCAAGGCAAAGCCCGGCGCGCCGCATGAAACCGTCATCGTCATTGACGCGAACAACGGTCAGAACGCGCTTACTCAGGCGAAACAGTTCAGCGAGGCCGTAAAAGTTACGGGCATCATCATCACGAAGCTTGACGGCAGCGCGAAAGGCGGCGTTCTCATCGGCATAGCTAAAGAACTCGGTCTGCCTGTTTATCTTGTCGGAGTAGGCGAAAAAATTGAAGATCTCAGACCCTTCGACCCGAATGAATTCGTTGAGGCACTTTTTGAATAATAACCTGATTTTATTTAATATTTTGTGAGGCAAAAATCATGGACAAAAAATCTGTTGCAATTCTCTGCTCCGGCGGTCCGGCGCCTGGAATAAACACTGTCGTCTGCTCGATCGCGAAAGTTTTTTTGAAGGCGCACTACAGAGTCATCGGCATCAACTACGGCACGAAGACCCTTTTCACCGACAATGTCGATACAGTCGATATCGATTTTGACCTCGCCGATCACTATTTCAACCGCGGCGGTTCCTTCCTCAAAATGAGCCGCTACAAACCGAAAGACAGCGAGTTCAAGCCCGATTTCTTCATCAAAAACAATGTCGAACTGCTTGTCACGATCGGCGGCGACGACACCGCTTCGACTGCGAACAGGATCACGAAATACCTCAACGAGAAGAACCTTCCGGTCAGAAACATCCACGTTCCGAAGACGATAGACAACGACCTTCCGCTTCCCGAAAGACTTCCCACTTTCGGCTATCAGTCGGCTAAAAACGAAGGCGTCCGCATCGCGACGACGATCTACGAAGACGCAAGAACGAGCGGAAACTGGTTCGTAGTCTCTTCGATGGGCAGAGAAGCGGGACACCTCGCTTTCGGAATCGGCGCGGCGTGCCACTATCCGATGATAATCATCCCCGAAATGTTCAAAAACGTCGAAGTAACATTCGACAGGATCATAAAAATGATGATTTCTGCGATCGTGAAAAGAAAGATCTACGGC
>Ga0310696_10006786_pt1 | contig 13533 bp, 14 predicted proteins | sample AusTroGonzalo_MG_4_FD_203885 | JGI IMG/M metagenome (GOLD analysis project Ga0310696, IMG submission 203885) | Bovine rumen microbial communities from tropical cattle in Woodstock, Queensland, Australia - Gonzalo_02 (v2) (version 2) | ecosystem: Host-associated > Mammals > Digestive system >... | reverse complement strand
GTCCGCCGAGCTCTGCGCTGTACCCGCGTTCAAAGCGAGGGACCTTGGATTCGACAGATCCCTGATCGCCGGATACGGACAGGACGACAGCTCCTGCGCGTACGCCGAGTTCATGGCTGAGATCGACACAAAGAATCCCGAGTACACCACCATGACCATCTTCGCCGACAAGGAGGAGACCGGATCCGACGGACCCACCGGAATGGCATCCTACTTCTTCAGGGACTTCGTAGAGGACCTGGCGCAGGCCGAGGGTGTCGAGGTCAGGCACGTCCTGAGGAACTCCATATGCCTCTCCGCCGATGTCGGAGCGGGATACGACCCCGCATGGCCGGAGGTCTTCGAGAGGAACAACTGCGCGTTCATGAACTACGGACCCATCCTCTCCAAGTATGATGGAGCGGGAGGGAAGTACAGCACCAACGACGCATCCGCGGAGATGGTGAACTACGTCCAGAGGATCTTCAGGGAGGCGGACATCACCTGGCAGATGGGCGAGCTCGGCAAGATAGACGTCGGAGGCGGCGGAACGATCGCTTCCTACATCTCGCTGAACAACATCGATACCATCGACATCGGTGTACCCGTCCTGTCCATGCACGCACCCGTCGAGGTCGTCGCGAAGGCCGACGAGTACATGCTGTACAAGGCGATCTACGCGGTGTACAACAGCAAGCTCCCCAAGGAGTTCTGAACAAACCTTCAAGGGGCGACCGCCCCTTCCATTTTCCAAAAGGGATCCCATGGAACAGCAGCAGTATTCCCTCGAGGAGATCGTGCGCTACGCCGAGGAGGGCAGCGTGGATTTCAAGTACCTTCTCGCCACCAAGTACCGCAACGGCGACGGTGTGGAGATGGATAAGGCCAAGGCTGCCCGGATGTACAGGGAGCTGGCGGACCAGGGTGATTCCTATTCGCAGTACGACCTGGCCTTCATGCTGGACAACGGGGAGGGCATCCCTCAGGACCGCAACGAATCCGAGAAGTACTTCAAGCTGGCCGCCGACCAGGAGGATTCGGATGCATGCCTCTGTTATGGAGGTATACTCTTCGAGAGAGGGGAGTATGCAGATGCGGAGAAGTACTTCATGACCGCGGCCATGAAGGGCGATGTCAAGGCCGAATACAACCTCGGCCTCCTCTACATGGGCGAGTATCTCGGGGAGCCCGACAGGGCCAAGGCCCTCGAGTGGTTCGAGAGCGCCGCGGACGAGGGATTCGTCCCCGCGGAATCCATGGTGGGTTCGCTTCATATGGAGGCCGGAGACCTGAAAAAAGCCGAGGAGTACTTCAGGAAGGCCGCCGAGCATGGGGAGCCTACGGCACAGTACAATCTCGGTGCTCTAGCGCTGTCCGGCCAGATAAAGATGGAATACGTAGAGGCCATCGAATGGCTGACCAAGGCCGCCCAGAACGGTATGCAGCCAGCCTACGAGATCCTGATGAAGCTCAACAGCCAGCAGTGATCATTTCTTAGTGCCGACGTAGATGTTGACGGCGCCCATCGATTTCACGTAGAAGTGTGCATCCTCGAACCCGGCCTTCTTGAAGATCTTGACCATGTCCTCGCCGTAGGGGAATCCCTCTATGGAGGTTGTGAGCCATTCGTAGGGAGAGAACTTCCCGTCGATCTTCTTCCCGCTGTCGCGCTTGCGACCGTAGGCCTTGACCCTCTTCATATAGATGTTGTAACCGATCTTCACGATCCTGTTCTTGGGCTTGGACAGCTCTGCCACGACAACCCTTCCGCCGGGTGCGAGCACCCTGTGCATCTCGGATACGGCCTGGAGGATGTTCGTTACGTTCCTCAGCATGTATCCTGACGTCACGAGGTTTACGGAATCGTCGGGGATGTCTAGTGCAAGGGCATCGCCCTCCCGCCAGTCTATCTTGACAGGCAGGTCGAGCTCCGCTTCCTTCCTCCTTGCCAGGTCGAGCATCGCAGGCGTGATGTCTACTCCTATCACTGTGGATCCCGGGCCTGCGGTCCTTGCTACATGGAAGGCGATCTCCCCGGTACCGGTACCGACATCGAGGCAGGCCTTCCCTCTGATGTCCCCTGCCTGCTTCATCATGAACCTGTGCCAGCCCTGCACCATGTGCATGGACATGACCTCGTTCATGTCGTCGTAGTACTCCGCGATCTCGGTGAAGGCGTCCTTCACGAACTCCTCCTTCCCCTCGAACTGGTTCCCGGTCTTGAGATCATCTGTCATTTCAGATCACCATCGGGATGATGTTCATATCTAAAACGTATCCTATCACCAGCAGCACCCCGAAATGCCAATTCAGTTTGAAACAGAGCGGAACCAGCATGAAACTGGCATGGGGGTCCGTGGGCGCCTGCCTGCTGTTCTGCACCAGGATGTGGGCGTCGTAGAGTGTGAGCAGCGCCAGGAGACATCCCGCAGGTGCCGCACCGCATGCGACCAGGACTATGAGTATCGGGAATGATACCAGGGCCTCGAAGAGGTAGATCCTCATCCCGGTCTCGTATGAGAAGTGGCCAATGAGGGTACCGGCCCCGGCCTTCTTGTCCTCCCAGTAGTCCCTCATCTCGTTGCCTGCGAGGACTCCCGTGATCATGAACGTGTTGGGAAGGCTCAGCAGGAACACCTCGAGGGAGAACATCTCCCCGGTGAGGACGCAGTACGTCCCCAGGGGCATCAGGAGCCCCATCATGACGAAGACGCTGGCCTGGCCCATGGCATGGTATTTGTAGGACAATCCTACGGTGTACGTTCCCGCTCCGAGTATCCCGAGCAGGCCGTAGACCAGGATGCCCCATCCGGAATACCAGATGAAGACCAGTCCGAGCAATGCGGTGACGCCGAGGCATGCGAGCCCTGCATAGAGCACCTTCTTGGGAGTGAGCACGCCAGTGACCAGCTCGGGGGACCTCGTCTCGTTCTCCACGGTGTCCACACCTGTCTTGAAGTCGCCGTAGGTGTTGAGGATGTTAGCGGCCGACTGCAGCAGACATCCTCCGAGCATGATGAGAAGGAACATGGTGACGCTCAGAGCGTTTAGTTCGGCGGTCTGGAATGCCACGGCCCCTCCTATGAGGACGGGCACAACCGCACCGTGTAGGGTCCACGGTCTGAACACGTTCCACCAACCTGCTTTCACAGGTTTCACATCAGCCATGTGTCTTGATTAGATTCATGTTATAAATGAATTATTTATCGATAATCGATAAATACTGTCGTTCCAATCCAGATATCATGAAAGCGATGACGCTGCTCACGAGCAGCGCGTTCATGATGATGGCCGCCATGGTCGTGGCATTGATCACGAACTTCTCGGGAGCGTTCCCCGGGGACGTCCTGGACTCGGGACTCCGTTCCAATCTGACGATCCTCACCCTGGTGGTGATGCTGACCCTGTCGATGTCCAGGATCCCTCTTCAGAACCTCAACCCGTTCAAGTACGGCAAGTCGATGGCGAGGGCCATCTTCCTGGGAATGATAGTCGCTTCCATAATCCCGTTGGTGGGATACTTCCTTCTGAAGGATACCGAATATGCGAAACAGGCTGCAGGACTGGTGTTCATAGCCGCCACCCCGTTCGCAGGCTCGGTCCTTCCCCTGTCGATCATCCTCCGCGGGGATGCGGAGCATGCGGCGAGAGGTACGATCGTCATCTACATCCTGTCATTGATCTGGATACCCTTCATCGTCTGGATGGCGCTGGGGGATTCGGTGGACATGGAGTTCCTCATAATCACGGTTGTCGAGCTCATCGGCGTGCCACTGATACTCTCCAGGCTGCTGGTCAGGATCGAAATCAACAAGGACGTCCTGGCGGCGTTCCTGAACTGCTGTATCTTCTTCATGGTATGGCTGTCCGTCGGTGCCACCAACTTCTCGGGCAACGAGTGGTGGATATTCGTCGTGTTCATCGTCATCGCGGCCCTCAGGTCCTTCGGACTGGGTACCGCCGTGGAGGTCATAGAGAAGAAGGCGGGCATACGCTGGGGCCAGAGGGTCACCGACATCCTCATGACTTCCTACAAGAACAAAGGCGTAGCCATCGCCCTCTGCGTGGCCCTCTACCCTCCGGGAATGGTCGCAATAGCGACCTCCATCCTGATAGAGATCACCTGGGTGGCGTTCATGGATTCGGTGCTGTTCTCGAAGAAGAGGATGGAGAGGGAACTGGCGGCGGAGAGCAGGGATTCAGTCGTCTGAACCGTCGTCCTCGATGTACTCGAGGATATCCCCCGGCTGACAGTCCAGGGCCTTGCAGATGCCGTTCAGCGTGGAGAACCTGATGGCGCAGATCTTGCCGGTCTTGATATTGGACAGATTGACATTGGAGATGCCCACCCTTTCGGCGAGCTCGTTGAGGGACATCTTCCTGTCCGCCATCACCCTGTCAAGTCTGAGGATTATCGCCATTGTATCACAACGTGTGGTCCGATTCCTCCTGCAGGAGGTGTCCGTAGCGGAAGATTATCGTGAGGCAGTACATCACGACCGCGATGAGGATGCAGAGCAGCGCGATGCATAGCGCCAGCACGAAATCCTCCCTGCACAGGTACTCCAGGGCCATCAGGGGCGAGGCAGCCAGGAGGTATGTGATGCAGACCAGTTTGAACCCGTCCGGGGTCTCTTCCATGAAGGGGCTGTGCTCTCTCTGTATGGATACCATGATGTCGTGGATGACCATGACCGTGATGAATAACGCGACGAAAATGAGGCACATCTCGACGGCACCGGCTATGATCGATGCATCGGAGTCCCTGCACCAGATGAGGTCTATGAAGGTCTGGCGGAAACCCCCGTCGGAAAGGGCGATCCCTCCCAAGATTAGCACGGCCGCGGCGAGCACGGCGAAGGCCGCCTCGCCCACGAGCATCACCACGGATGCATAGCTGCAGACTCTCTTCAGGGTATGGAGGTCGCCTCTCATGCTCCCGACATATCACTTTTGGCGGATAATAATAACGATTAAATGGATACGACCGATAACGAGTATCAACAGTGATATCCGATGGACTCTCAGCACTATCTGAAATGCTTCTTAAGGGCGATCCTTGCGGGAATGGCTATCGGTCTGGGCGGAGCCGTTCTGCTCGGTACCATGGGAATTAACCCAGAACTGAAATGGGTAGGGGCCATCCTGTTCTCCATCGGACTCTTCACGGTGTTCACGTTCGGATTGGACCTCTATACGGGAAAGGTCGGATACATGTTCGACGACAAGCCCTGGACCTACGGCATAGACCTGCTGATCATGCTCGTCGGTAACTTCGTCGGAACGCTCCTCATAGCCCAGTGCATGCCCATGGCGGACCAGTTCGTCCCTGGGTTCATCGACGGAAGGCTCGACATGCTGGACGATCCCATCGGGATCATCCTCAAAGGAATCTTCTGCGGTATCCTGATGTTCATAGCCGCCGACGTCTACAAGACCAAGAAGAGCTACCTCGGAGCGTTCATCTGCGTTCCCGTCTTCATCCTGGCCGGTTCGGAGCACAGCATCGCGGACATGTATTACTTCTGCGCCGCAGGCGTGTTCTCCGTGGACATGCTCCTGTTCATAATCCTCGTCGCGATCGGTAACGCGATCGGAGGTGTGATAATCCCGGTATGCAGGAAGTACATGTACGAAGAGACTGCCTGAACGGGAAGAAGAGGGTCCTGTGACCCTCATTTTCTGGAAGAATCATTCGTCGCTGGAACCGGAACGGACCTTGACGGCCATTCCCTTCTTCATCTGCTTTATCTCGAAGGGGACGAGGAATGCGCGTCCCGTAGCGACGGGGTTGTCGTCCTTGTCTGTGACGATGACCTCCTCCATGGTGCGGATCTCCGGGTCGCATTCGATCACGAACTGCGCGAACACGTTGCGTCCCTGCGCCGCGAAAGGCACGGCATCGTCCATGATCTGCACCCTCATGTGAGGCCTGGGAACGGCTTGGGCGATCCTCTTCGCTCCCTCGAGCTTCAGGGTGTACAGCCCATCACCGGCACGCATCGAGAGGACATGCTCCCCACCGGAGATGACGTTCCTGATCTTCCCGGTCTTCTTGCTCTTGACGAGTTCTACGGGTTCCCTGAACAGGGCATCGGCGGCCTCTATTCCGAACTGGTATCTGGCTACGGCCTTTGCCCTCAGAAGGTCCGCATCGTATTCCTCGGTACCGTCCTCGGGGATCTGGTCCTGTAGGATGACCTCCTTGACGCCCATCATGCTGAGGAACTGGTAAGTCAGTCTCTCCGACTCTGTCTCGGTCTCCATGTCGGGGATCTGCGGGAACAGCGACTGCGCCAGAGGGTACAGTTCATCAAGTTCCGCGGGGACGGGTCCGAACGGCGCCACTACGACGGGAGTGTATCCCGCCCTGCGCGCCTTGTCGAAATCCTGCTCGTAGGGTCTGCTGTAGGGCTTGCCGTGGTTGTCCTCGAACAACGCGACCTTGTCTGTGGGCAGGACGTATCTCGTGCCCAGTCTGTCGAGGTATCTCTTGAACACGGGGCGGTTCCTGGTCTCGGGACCTGTGTAGAATATCGCTCCGTCGCGGCTGATGGGGTCGTACTGCTCCATGACGTCCTGGTAGTCCTTCAGCTTCCTGAGGGCCTCCAGAAGGGCCGGATGGGCCCTGCATCTGATCTCCGCGAGCTCCCAGAGGCGTCCTTCGCGGATGTACCTCCTGACGAGGTTAAGCTCCTGTGTGATCTGATAGAGGTTGTGCTCAGCGATGAGCTTGGTCTTCTTCCCCTTCTCCATCTTCCTGAGCTCCTCGAGGGTGTGTCCGCGGCATGCGGGACAGTTGCAGTCCAGGGATTCCATCTCGGCGAGGCGGAACGTACCGTCGACGAACATCATCCTCTCGTCGCGGGCGAACTTGGCGTACGAGGCCGAATCGAAGAAATCGCATCCCATCAGCGCCGCGAAGGCGAGGATCATGGGGTGGCCCGCACCGAACAGGTGCACCGGACGGTTAGGGTTCAGACCCTTCTTGCTGGACATGATGACGTCCACCAGTTCCGCGTACCTGTACTGCTCCATCAGTGGTACCACGCCGCCGATGGGATGGACGTCGATGTCCATGGTCGCCATCCTGCGTGCGCAGTCCTCCCTGAGGTCGGGATAGACGGAACCCTGGGCGACACCGTTGATCATCATCTCGCCCTTCATATCGCAGGCCTGCTGCGTCCTCTCCAGGGTGACCTCGATCGACTCCGCCGTCTGCTCCTTGGTCCAGTAGGGCTCGGTGAAGATGTCTAGGACGGTACCGATGTCCGTACCTATGGATTTCTGGAATTCGACGATCTCCTCGTTGGTCAGCTCCACCTCGCCGTACATGTGGCTCTGGAAGGTTCCCGAATCGGTCATGATGATCCCGGGGAAGTCCAGCATCTCGTGGAGTCCGACCTCCTGCGCCTTGGCCTTAAGTTCGGGGGTGTTCTTGATGATGTACGAGTTCGTGATGAGGGACTTGAAGCCGAACCTGTCGTAGAGTTCCCTGGCGGGGACCGTGTTGATCTTCGGGTTGATGACAGGGAAAAGAGCAGGGGTCTCCATGCTGCGTCCCGAGTTGGTGGTGAATTTTCCGATACGGGCGAGCCCGTCCCTTCTGATGATCTCGAACATTGGTCGGAGCATGGGGATATCGCTTTAATGGTTTCTGTATAAAATCAGAGGCCGAGCGCCCTCTTGAAACACATGTGCATGTACTGAGACAGGGTGGATGAGTGGGAATCGTTCATGATGCCCTCGGCCGAGGTATCCTTGGCTATCCCCAGTCTGGAGTTGAATTCGGCCTCCTCCTCGTCATCCACTACCGCCGAGACCCTGATGCCTCCGAGGACCTTCTTATCCGTATCGAACCAGAGTACCTCCGCATCGCTGTCGCCCCTCAGAATGAACGACTGCATGAACCTGTAGGGTTCCCTGGATTCCTTGGGGTCCAGTTCCTCCTCGTAATCCAGCGTGCCGATCTCCATGATACGGTCGAACACCGGCCGGAGGTCGTCCTCGTCCACGCGGATGACGTTCATCTTGAGCGCTTTGAAGTCGCTGACCAGTCCTATCTCATCGGACATATGGGTGCCTCGGGATAAGAAAAAAGGTGCCGTGAGGCACCTGTTCACTGGGAATCCAGCTGTTTCTGCCTCTCGTCGGCGTATACCTTGGCGATGGCGTTCTTCATGATGGTGTCGGGGACGTCCTCGATGTAGTCCTTCTTCCAATCCAGGGTTGGACGCCCGAAGAGGATCTTGCTGGGCTTGCCGTGGTCGCAGCTCTCCTCCATATCGAGGTGCCTGATCTCCAGTCCGTCGATGATCTCGGGGATGGTCCTTCCGTTGATCAGGACCTCGTGCTTCCCGTCCTCGATGACTGTGTCCTTGAAGGAGCAGTCGATGTCTCCGGCCTTCATCTCGTATATGAGGTCCTGAATGTACGCCCTCATCTTGCCGTAGGTCGGTCTCCTGATGCTGACGTCGTCTATGTCCTTCTCGGTGTGGATGTATTCGATCTCGATCATGGCCATGATTGCAGGATTACGGGTCAGCATAAAAAAGGATGCACCGAACTCTAAGGTTATGCAGAATCAGCGTAAATACGATGCCACCCATGGACGGGTCATGGTCGCTGAACTTTCCAAGCTCATGGACTGCGTGAGGGAGAAGTCCCCTCTGGTGCATCACATCACCAACTACGTAACTGTGAACGACTGTGCGAACATCTGCATCTGTTCCGGCGGATCCCCCGTCATGACCGATGAGGTCAAGGACGTCCAGGATATGTCCAGGATCGCCAATGCCGTGGTCCTCAACATGGGGACTCTGAACCAGCGCACGGTGGAGGCCATGCTGCTGGCCGGAAACGTGGCCAAGAAGAACGGCATCCCGGTGGTCTTCGACGCCGTCGGCGCGGGGGCGACCCCCTACCGCAACGAGGTCGCCGCCAGGATCATCGAAAAGGTGAAGCCCGAGATCCTCAAGGGTAACGCAGGAGAGATATCATTCCTCGCCGGAGTGGCCGGAGGCGTCAAGGGAGTGGATTCCGTCAGCACCGCCGACGACATCAGGGGCCTGGTTCTCGGACTCGCCAGGAAATACGGCTGCATCGTCGTGGCTACCGGGAAGAAGGACTACGTATCCGATGGGAAGGACGTCTACGTCCTGATGAACGGCTCCGATTACCAGGGTACCGTTTCCGGGACCGGGTGCATGCTGAGTTCCGTCATCGGCGCATACGTCGGCGCCAACGGTGCGAAGGTCTGTGCCGTCATGGCGGCCATCACCGCTTTCAACGTCGCGGCGGAGCATGCGGAATCCGTCTGCAAGGGTCCCGGCTCGTTCAAGGTGTCCCTTTTTGACTGCCTGTACAACCTGGATTCCATGGAGATGGCGAAAGAGGCGAGGATCGAGAAAGCCTGAGGTCACAGCATCTTCAGCTCGCCGGTGATCCTGTCCAGCTCACTGGCGGGCGCCGGACCCAAACCCATGCAGGTGACCGTTCCGGGATCGACCTGCGTCCTTCCGGCGTCGGTTATGACGGCGATGTGGATCTTGTTGCTGCTGGCCATCATCCTGTATTTGTCAAGTTCCTCCATGGAATCGACCTTCAGGACGATCTTCGGCTGGCCGCATCTGTACCAGGCATCGAAGGATTTCCTGTCCTTCTTCTCGGTGAAGAGCGCGCACTCGACGGCGGCATGGCCGACCTGTGCGGCGATCTTGCCCTTGCCCATCTTGAGATCGTTCCTGACCAGAACCACCAGCTTGTACTCGCCCGTGGGCCTGAATAAACCGAATGCCATGAGGACAGCGACTCCCTATTAGTATATCAGACTGTCTCCAGCCCGTATTTCCCGTGGATCTCCTCGCCGTTGTAGTAGAGGGTCCTCCCGTCATCGGACACGTCGTAGTAGGGTCTGAGAATGCCGAGGCCCAGATCGGAACTGGTATCCGCTACGGCGTAGAGGCTGAACAGCCCCCTGACGGTCTTGGCGTACGTGCCTATGTAGCTGTCGTTGAGATCCACCTCGACCGCGGCTATGGTGGATTCCGGGAATGTGAGGATACCGACGTTCAGGCCCGCATCCTTCATTATGGCGCAGAACAGGATGGCCCTGTCCTCGTCGTCCCCGCAACCGTTCAGTATGGTCTCCGTGGGATATGCCCAGAAGTCGGAAACGTGATAGTTGTAGCTGTCGAATACCGCGGGGAAGCAGGACTGCACGAAGGACAGGACGAAATCCGCGTATCCGGCCTCGCTGTACCTGTAGTTCCTGTTGTAAAGGGACTTCAGCTTGTTGTCCAGCTCCGTTATGGAGAGGCTGTCCGCTATGTATTCCTTGATCGAGGACACCGACTGCTGGTCGACCCTCTCCTTCAGGTCCGCGTTCAGACAGTTCCTGACCTCGTCCGAGGACATGGTGTAGTCGAAGGACATGGATGTGCCGTTGTAGGTCCAGGAGTAGCTCTTGATGAGCTTCCCGTAGTAGATTCCCTCGCCCACGAACACCTCGCATTGCTCGTCCGGGGTGTAGCAGTTGGCCGTTATCATGAACCTGCCGATGCAGACGTTGTCCCATATGACCTTGGTGATATCGGAGGAGCCGGGGGCCTCCTTGGTGACCTTCTGGTAGAACGGGTTTCTCATGTTGCTGTCGTTGAACGTATCGGTCATGACCTGCCAGACGACCTTGTAGTACCTGCCCTCGTATTTGCTGTTCAGGCTGAACTGCAGTTTCAGTTCGGGGTCGTACAGGGGAAGGACGTTTATGTCGTATGTCGCGAAGTCCTCCGTGAGATCGAGGTATCCGTTGTTCTGTATTTCGACCATGATCCCTACCGGTATCACCGGCTCCTCCTCCTCGGCCGGGACGTTGAAGTGGGTGTCGTAGTAGTCGAACACGACCAGGACACCGGCGAAGACCAGCACGAAGATGACGACGGACATGGTGATCCTCACCTTGGGGCTCTTCATGTCGATGTTGGTGGCCGTCTGTATGGAATCCATGATGGGCCCGAGGTCGTCCTTGTACATCTTGAGGTCCTGTCCGCAGAAAGGACAGTTGTCATGGTCACCGCTGAAGCTCATACCGCAGAAGGGGCAGAATCCCTTGTCGGACTTCTTGTTGGTAGCCATGATGCGCCTCTAGTCGTAAGTCGCGCTCTTATTTTTTAATACAGAGCGCAGATTTGTCAGAACTGGTAGAACGGGGATTCGTCCCTGTTGCGGAACTCATGCTTCTCGTAGTATCCTATCAGGTTCCCATCGTCGTCGCGGAGGGCGACCATGTACACGTCCTTGTTCTGTCTGTTGTTGTAGAATGTGTGGACCTTGTTGTGGTCCTTGCTGTCGGCGAACCAATCGACCACGCTGCGTATGACCTCGCCCGTCCTCTTGGTATGGCAGTCGAAGATGTGGAGGCCCACTATCCCCGCTCCGCCCTGGTCGCTGTAGTGCTCCACGGCCGCGGGGTTCATGTACACGACCACATGCATCGTGTCGCATATGACCACGGGTGCGTCATCCTGGTCGATTATGCTCTTGAACAGCGGCGATAGGTCCATGGTCAGTGGAATCCCCTGTCCTCGCTGTCGATGTGTATCTCCTCTCCGGGAGTGACGTATATGACGAATCCTCCGTCGTAATCCTGGTCCACAGGCTTCCCGTTGATCATGATCTCGGCGTTCCTGTCGTCCACGGGCTTCAGGGTGACCGAGGAGACGTTACCGGGGATGGTAAGCTCCTTGGTGACCTTCTGGTCGCCGTAGTAGTACGCCCTTCCGTCGTCGATGTAGATCGTCTTCGTCTCGACCGGCATCTCCTTCACCTTGAACGCGTCGCAGGAATCGCTGTCGCAGGAGTAAGTGGAGAGGATCCTCTCGTTGCCCTGTCCGTCGTCGGAGGACAGGACGTATCCGTCCTTGGCGAAGAACTGGATCTGGTTGTGCATCGTCACATACAGTCCGGAGGAGACCTCCCTGTATCTGGCGGAATCCGTCAGTATGACCTCGGTCTCGTTGACGATGTCCTTGTCGGAGCAGTAGATGGAGAATGAGTAGCAGGGGTTTTCGAGGTAGGATATGTCGATGAGGGGCTCGACGAGCATATCCGAGTTCATGGTCAGGGTGTACGTGCGTCCGTCCAGAGGTTCCAGGAGGTACGCTATACCGCCGTCGACGTAGCCTATGTCCCGAGCCTCGTCCAGGACGATGGATATCGTGGCGCCCGCCTCGAACACGTAGGGCGACTCGAGCACGGTGCCCTCCTCGTCATACACGGTGGCGACGATGGAGTCGTCCATGGACAGGTCGAACGTCTGCGCATCCACGTTCTCCGTGGTTCCCGCGAAACCGAACACTACTACGGCCAGGAGCAATGCGACGAAGACCGCGGCCGTGATGTACCTCACTGTCCTCGCGGGTTTGTCGGTCTGTTTCTTGCTGCGGTTGAGCAGCGCCGTCTTGATGGACGATGTGCGCTTCTTGGAGGTAGGCGACGGGGAGAGGTTCTCCACCATGACCCCTTTGACGGGAGTCATACTAAGGGCGGGGTAGATCTCCTTGAACGAGATGTTCTCGCCTTCCGGCTTCTCATCGGTGCTCCTGACGAAGATACCGCTGCTCGCCATCTCCAGACCCTGGTGGGCCATTCCCTTGATGAAAGTCATCGCCTCGGACATCTCCGAATTCGGATCGGTGCTGGTGATTCCGATCGTCAGCGGGTAGATCGAGACTATGTTGAGCGACAGCCCGATCGCCTTTGCAATATCGGACATGTTCCCGAAGTAGGTGTCGAAGTTGCCCTGCGTCTCCATGTCCCCGGTGGCCCTCATGTACTTGGCTCCTAGGACGACCATCAGGTACTCGGAGTCGAATCCGAGCTTCTTGAGGTACGCGAGCGTGTAGAGCAGTTGTCCCTCCATGAACGCGCCCTCCTTGTCCTTGACGGAGTCCAGCACGTTGCGGAGCTCCTCATTGCTGGATGAGATCGGGCGCGACTTCTTGAGCAGTATCGAACACGCCAGGCCGTAGTATGCGGATCCGGATTCAGAGTAGAACACGGACATCACGCCCTCCTCGACCATCCTGAGCAGGTTCGATGTTATCGTGGACCTCGGCGAGTCCACTTTGTTGACTATGTCTGTGATGCACAGGGGCCTCTCGTAGATCGAGTCTATGATGTCGATCTGCACGTCGCTGGTCATCAGGCCCGCGGTGCCGTCCACGTCGACCATCAGGAAACGCTCTGTATCCCTGTGGTGCATGGATGTGTTGATGTAGGGCTCCTCCGCCTTCTCGCAGCGGTCCATGGTGACCTTGACCATGGTGTCGGAACCGTTGAAGCTCTCTGCGCTGATGAGCTTGAAGCATCTTCCCGTGGCGTTCTCTATGAGTCTCATGACGAACTGCATGAGCACGGGTGCTTTGTCTATCAGGCCCTCATCGCCGGTCAGGACGAGTGTGAGCGGCGACGATGAGAATAGGGTGAAACTGTATCCGGTGAGCTTCGCGAAGATGTCCCTGGCGTCCATTATGGCGTCCTCGAAACTGGACTTGC
>Ga0310696_10006785_pt1 | contig 13533 bp, 19 predicted proteins | sample AusTroGonzalo_MG_4_FD_203885 | JGI IMG/M metagenome (GOLD analysis project Ga0310696, IMG submission 203885) | Bovine rumen microbial communities from tropical cattle in Woodstock, Queensland, Australia - Gonzalo_02 (v2) (version 2) | ecosystem: Host-associated > Mammals > Digestive system >... | reverse complement strand
CCAGAACTTAAAGAAGTTTTCAATGTAAAAAATGATAGTGACATTATGACGGATTATTTTGAAACCGATACAATTTATTTCTTTGAAGATAATGAAGAAATTGAAAATGCAATAAAACAAAACGAAATTAAAATCGCAAAAAGAGCAATAAAAAGATTAGAAAAACAAAGAGAATTAAGACCTGATTATTTTGAAAGATATTATAAAGATAATTATGAAAAATATAAAAAATTGATAGGAGGTTAAAATGAAATACAATTTAACAACTTGGATAAATGCACATCCGATTATTTTGTTTTTATTAATAATTGGTTTGTATTGTTTAGGTTGTATATTAACAGGGAGTCAAATATAAATGCAACAATTAAGATTATTTCAACTTCAAGAACCTGAATGGAATGATATTACAATAAATTGGTTATTTGAATATTTAAACGCTAATACAGATTTAAAATTCAATTTAAAAGATAACAATGTTGAATGTTCTGTTAAAAATGTTGTTCTTAATTTTTATATTTCAAGCGTAGATTTAAAAGAATACACTTGGTGGACTAATTCTTTATTAGTACATTTTGATATGCACAAAATAAAAGGTGATTATCAAGGTTTAGGATTTGCCGTTGATAATATGCAAGATTTTAAAAATAGGTTAAACGAAATAATTGAAAAATTTAAAAGCTGGACGTGTTAGCTGACGATTTAGTCATTGTTAAATTTAAAATTAATATATTTAATTATTTAAATTTTTAATACAGCTTAAAAATGATTTTAAACGTGTAAATTGTTAAAATTATTATTATTATTCAAATTAAGGACAATAATAATAATTTAATATTTTTTTGATATTCATTCTTGAAAAACATTAACTTCTTACTGTAGTAAGGATTTTCGCAATATTTTAATATTTTTCACTTCTTATAAATATTTATATAGATATTTTTAATTTTTATAATAAAAGAGGGAAAAAGTATTATAAATAAAAAAATATTAATTTGAAAAATTTATTAAAAAATAAGAGTTTATTGTGCTTCAATCTGATTTTTATAATTTTCAACAGAAAAATATTGAATAGTTGACGAATTTGTTACAATAGTTTATACTAATAATGGAAGTAGAAATGAGGGATTTATGACAGAAGAAACAAAACCAACAACACAACCAACAGTAATTACAGAGCCAACAAAGCCAACAGAACCAACTAAACCTGTTGAGCCTAATGCTCAAACACAACCTTTTAAATCCTTTTTAACTCAAGAAGATTTTGACAATGAAACAGCTAAAATCAGAGGAAATGCTGAACGTAAAACAAAAGCTGAATTATTTAAAGTGTTAGGAATTGATAGCGAAGATAAACTTGAAATTATAAAAAAAGCTTATGAAAATTCTTTGACGGAACAAGAAAAAGTTAATGAACAATTAAAACAGCTTGATGTATTAAAAGCTGAATTAAACGAAAGTAAAGCAATTATTGCTGCATTATCCAAATTATCAAATAAACCAAACGAAGAAGTAATTAAAATTGTTAAAATGGCAAAAGGACTTGTTTCGGATGAGGTTACAATTGAACAAGCACTTGACGAAGTTATGAAATTGATACAGGTTTTACCGCCAAAATCAAAAGTTCCAGCAAGTCAAGTTGTTGTAACAACACCTGATAATTCACAAGATATAACAAAAAATCCGTTTAAAGAAGGTAATTTGACGGAAATTGGAAAAATAATAAAAGAAAATCCTGAAAAAGCAAAAGAACTTGCAAAATTGGTTAATTATCCAATAAATTGGTAACTTTCTCAACTTACTCATAAAAGGTAATTCACACCTAAAGTGAAGCAGAAGTAACTGGCACTTAACAAAAAGTCAGGCACAGTCATACAAACTATAATTATCGGAGTAACTTGCACTCTTTGACTACAAGTAAGGCATCGGTTATACCTCCCGACAACATCAAAAGGTAAAACAGACGCACTTATACTTAAAATCAAAGGAGAAAAATATTATGGCAGCAACAAAATTAGCAGATATGATTGTGCCTGAGGTGTTTACACCTTATGTTATTAGAAAAACAGCTGAATTATCAGCTTTAGTTCAGTCTGGAATAGTCGCTTCTAATCCAGTTTTAGACCAGCTTATTGCAGGTGGTGGTGCAACTTTACAAATGCCTGTATTTAATGATTTATCAGGTGATGATGAAGTTTTAGGTGAAACAGCTGCAACCGTTGGAAAAATAACAACTTCAAAAGATGTAGCAGCAGTTCTTTATAGAATTAAAGCTTGGGGAGCAACAGAATTAGCTGGATGTATGTCTGGAGCTGACCCGATGAAAGCTATTGGCGATTTAGTCGCAGCTTATTGGGCAAGACGTGAACAAAGAATATTAATTTCAACATTAGAAGGTGCTTTTAGCGCTTCTAATATGAGTGCATTAACTCTTGATATAACAGGAAATGTTGGCGCAAGCGCAATTTCTGCAAATGCAGTATTGGATGCAAAACAATTAAAAGGTGATGCCGCAGGCGATTTAGTAGCAATAGCTATGCATTCTGCAGCATTTACAAAATTACAAAAAGATAACGTAATAGCATTCATTCCTGCTTCTGAAAGTAAAATAGCAATTCCAACTTATTTAGGTTACAGAGTTATAGTAGATGACGGTTTACCTTATGTAACCCCCGGAAAAGCTGCATATACAATCACAATAGGTGGAACTTATGCGGAAGATGAAACAGTAACAGCTGATAGCGTAACTTATACCGTTAAAGCAACTGATACAACAAATGCTTTAATTGCTCAAGGATTGAAGGCAGCACTTGACTTAGATACTACATTTAAAGGCAAATTTGCTACCACAGTTAATGGTGCAGTTATTACAGTTGTTCAAAAAACTGCAGGAACAGGTGCAGAACCTACTGTTTCTAAATCATCAACAAGTGGTACAGTAGCAGCAGCTACAATTACAGACGGAACAGGCAATGGTCTTTACACTTCTTACTTGTTTGCAGCTGGTACAGTGGGCAGAGGTGAAGGTGTTCCTGCAACATTAACTCCTGTTGAAACAGATAGAGATAGCTTGGCTTCAACTGATATTCTTATTAATAGGAGAGCTTTAGTTCTTCATCCGAACGGTATGAAATGGAAAGGCTCACCTGTAGCAGCAACTCCTTCAAATTCAGAATTAGCAACAGGTTCAAATTGGGAAAGAGTTGCAGAAATTAAAAAGATGGGCATTGTTCGCTTAATACATACATTATAATCTTGGAGGTAACACAATGGGATTATCAGCGTGGAACGCATACAGAGCAAGACAGGCTGAACTTGAAAAAACTTTGGAGACCTCTCAGGAACAAAAACCTGAAAAACAAAATTCTACTTCCCCCGTCACTGACGGGGATGAAGTAGAAGAATCCAAAGCAATAGAAGAAGTAAAGCCTAAACCTAAAAAGAAAAAAACAACTAAATAGGGAGTCAATTAATATGAAAGACGATATTTTGAAATATGTTAAAACTTTGTTGGAAGGAACAGGAATAACGATTTCTGATAATCGTCTTTCATTTTTAATCGATGATTTTTGTGACGAAGTTTTAATTTATTGTAATAGAACTTATGATGATTTTCCTTATCAGCTTGAAAAAGTAATCGCTAAAATTGTATTCACTTATATTCAATCTGGAAGTACAAATAGTTCAAGTGGTGCAAGAATAAGTTCAATTTCAGAAGATGGAAGAACGGTTAATTTTGATTTGAACGGAATTATAATTGATGAAAAAAATCAAATTTTTGCAACTACTTTATTAAATCGGTTTAAAAAACTTTATCGTGTAGAGGATGATAATGACTATGACAATTGATTTTACTCAATTATCAGAGCCTATCAGCAATGCGCTAGATAGCGATTATATTGATATTTACAGACAAATTAATGAAACTCCTGAACGTGATTTGTATGCTAGTAATGTCAAATGTCATATCGCAATTAAAACAACAGATAATCCTAATCCTGAAAGTGTTGATGTTCAACCTATAATTACAAGCTTGCGCATTCATTGTCCTAACTGGGTTGATTTGAAAAATAATGATTACATTATTGCAAAAAAATGTGATTTGCTTGGAAATGTTTTACATTACTATTCTGGAATTATAGGAGAACCAGCAGTATCGATGGCAAGACAATCTGTTAATATGATTATGAGCAGTTTAAATGAAGGAGATGAACCGATACCGCCTCCGCCTCCAATTGATGAGAGTGTAAGTGTTTTTGTTAATTATCTTGACGAATTAGGCGAGCCGATTAGAGAAACGACTGAACAACAATATAAAAAGGGAAGTAATGTCGTTATAAATTCGTTAAGCTTAGAAAATTATGCGCTTACAAAAATAGAATTAAATGGCGAAATAGTACAAATTGCACAAATTGATGATATTCAAGAAAATGCTATTGTTGATTTTTATTATCAATCAGTAATTACAATTACAAATATTAGACCGCTTGTTTATGGCGATTATATTAAAGATGATGGAACTTATGCTTATGGATTACATTTGTACGCTCCAATAAACGTGTTATCCATTAATGGTAATACATTAAAATTAGCAAGTAATAAGTTTTATCACGAAGAAATTGGTGAAATTAAAATAGTAAAAGATGATAAATTTAAAGATAATCTTGGAAATTGGCATATCGTAACATTAAATCCAGAAAAAGTTAATGATGGCTATATTATATCATTTGCTGATACAGAACCAGTTGAAAATGCTTACGTTACGCATTGGTACGAGGTGTAATTATGGGTTTAAATATGCGTGATTTTGAAAAATACATTAAAGAATTTAAAGAATTAAATTCAGAATTTGAAACATTTTTAAAAAACTGGATAACAAAACAGGGCGCAATTCTTATTACTAAAACAAAGGAAAGAACTCCTGTTGATACTGGAAATTTACGCAACAGTTGGTTTTCTGGAAAATATAAAAGAGAACAAAATAAAGCTCAAATTGAAATTAATAATAGTGCAGAATACGCTTCTTTTGTTGAATATGGAACTCCTAAACGTCCTAATTGGAAATGGGCAGATGGCGCTAAAATGTTAACAAAATCATTATATGAAATGGAACAATCAATGCCTATTGATTTTGATAAAGCGTTTACTGAATTTTTAAAAAGTAAAGGATTATTGTAATGGCGGTATTATCAAGTGAAACGATTAAAAATGCAATAGCAAGGGAATTAAATAATATATTGCCTGATATTTTTGTATATAAAGAAGAACAAACTAATCCTTACAATTTTCCAAACTTTTTTATTCTTCAATTGTCTGTTAATACTATAGAAGATAGAAAAGACCATTATTTTCAGACATTTCTTTATGAAATTCGTTATAGACAAATAGCGGATGTTGAAAAAGAACCTAAAATAGAACAAAAATTGGATAATATTGGATTGAAATTGATTACAGACTTCAATAGAGTTATAATAGACGAAAGACCATATAGAGTATTACAATCAAATTATGAGAAAGTTGATAAAGTTGGACATTTTACATTTCAAATCAGAGTACAAGTTGAGAAAGAAAAAGATGAGAAAGTTAAAATGTTAGTATTAGAACAAACTCAAAAAATAAAAGGAGGACAATAAAATGGGCGGTACTTTTACGTCATATAATAAAGTAAGAGCAGGTGCGTATTTCAATTTTAAGTCTGTTCCACGTCCAATGATACAAGTAGGCGATAGAGGTATTGCCACTATACCGCTTGAATTAAGTTGGGGAAAAACAGGAACATTAATTGAAGTATTTTCTGACGAGTTACTTAACGGAGATAGCTTGGCAAAAGTTGGATTTACAGCTTTTGATAGCGAGTCAAAATTATTAAATTTAATGTTGCAAAATTGTTATAAAGTATTGGTTTACAGAACAAATACCGCAGGAATAAAAGCGACTGCTACTTTAACATCAGGAGAACCTGATGATGAAGTATATCCAAACACTTTGACAATTACTGCAAAATACAAAGGAACTTTTGGTAATAAAATCATTATTTCTATTGTTGTTAATGGAACATTATTTGATGTTTCAACTTTTGTAGATGGAAGCCAAAAAGATAAGCAAACAGTTGCAACGGTTGCTGAGTTAGAAAACAATGATTTTGTTGATTTTGAAGGAACTGGAGTACCAACTCCAACAGCAGGAACATCCTTGACAGGCGGTACAAATGGAACTTCTGCAGCAAAAGCAACTTATTATCCATTATATTTGGCATTATTAGAAACGGCAAAATTTCAAACACTTTGTTGCCCTGATTTAGCTGATGCAGATACAAGTTTAAAAACAAATATTGTAACCTTTGTTAAAGGGCAAAGAGATGACCAAGGCAGATATATTCAAGGTGTTATTGCTAATTATCCAGCAGCAAATACAGAGGGAATTATATCTGTTAAAAATGGACTTGTTGTAAATAATATTAATATTTCAAAGGAAGAAGCTACTGCAGTAGTTGCAGCTATAACAGCTGGTGCAGAAATAAATGAAAGTAATACAAATAAAATAATTCAAGGCGCAACAGATATAATAGGCAAATATACAAATGCACAAATTATAGACGCATTAAATGGCGGTGAGTTTTTATTTTCTTCAAATTCAAGAGGTGAAATAAAAGTTGAAAAAGATATTAATTCGCTTCATACATTTACTCAAGAAAAAAATTATGCTTTTTCAAAAAATCGTGTAATTAGAGTTTTAGATGAAATAGGTACATCTATTCAGGATATATGGGAACAATCTTATATGGGAAAACAAAATAATGATACTGACGGTAGAGATATATTCAAAGGTGATGTTATTTCTTATTTCACTGAACTTCAAAGAATTAGCGCTATACAAAATTTTGCAGGAGCTGATGATATTGAAATTATACAAGGAACAGATTTAGATACTGTTATTGTTAACGCTTGGATACAGCCTACAGACAGTATGGAAAGATTGTACTTTACTGTTAATGTAATAGGATAGGAGGACAAAATGTCATTTTTATTAGCAAAAGACGCAATTAGCGGTAAAGAAGGTATGATTTGGGCTAACATTAATGGTAAAGTTAAAGAGTTAGCCGAAGTTAGAAATTTTACCGCAACATTCGATAAAACAAAAGCGGAGTTTAGGTCGCTTGGACAACGTGGAACACAATACAAAGCGACAGGATGGAATGGTACAGGTTCGATGACATTGTATTATGTATCATCTGATTTTATTCAAATGCTTGTTGATTATGCAAAAACAGGTAAAGACGTATATTTTAATTTAACCGTTAAAAATGATGACGCAAATTCCGAAGTTGGCGCTCAAAAAGCTACACTTGGAATGGTCAATATTGATGGCGGAGATATATTAAAATTAGATGTTGACGCAGATTATCTTGATACATCATTTAATTTTACATATTCTGAAATTGATATACTTGAAAAATTCAAGCCATATACGGTATAATAAAATTGTGGTTTTGCTTATAAAAGAGGGAGCGACAGCTCCCTCGCAAAACACAATTAAAAGGAAGTAGAAAACAGGAGTAGATTTAATGAGTAGATTAGAAGATTTTTTAAAATTTCAAGATGTTGAAACAATGACGGAAGAAATTTATATTAATGAAAGACTTGGAACTTTTAAAGTCAAACCGCTAACGGCTGCAAAACACAATGAATTTAGAAATCGTTGTTTAGTAAAAAACCGCAAAGGAGAAACGATAACAGATTTAAATAAATTTAATTTGCTTGTTATTACAGAACAAACAATAGAACCTGAATTATCTAAAGCTGATTTTCTTGCACAAGCTAATTGCCAATCCGCAAGAGAATTTGTTGAAAGAAAATTTTTATCGGGTGAAATTATGGCAATAGCTAATAAAATTCTTGATATATCAGGTTTTAATATTGATATGGAAGAAAAGATTGAAGAAGCAAAAAACTAATAAGGGAGGATGGAGAGTCCGCAATGTGTATGTATGCAATAATGGAATTACATTATACACCCGAACAATTCATAAACCTCCCTGTAAATAGCAAAGCATTTGTAATTGCCTCAATTAGATTAAAAATGGAAAAGGAAAAGTGTAAATAATGGCTACAATACAAAGTATATTAACTTTTCAAGATAAAATGAGTGCTATTATCGATAAAGTGTCAAAATCTTTAGAAAATGCAACAAAAAGTTCTAATGCGACTAAAAATGCAATAGAAAAATTGCAAAATTCAGCTAATAATTCAGGAAATGGTTTTAGCAATATGCAAGCTAAAATTATAACTCTTTCATCAGCTTTTCAATTATTAGGACAAGCTAAAGGTGTTATAGATACTTTAAATGCTAAAATTAATGAATTTATAGGTTATACTAAAATTCAAATGCAAGTTGAAGACCAATTATCCATTATAACAAAGCAAAGAATGGGGTTGAATGATGAAGAAGTTCGTAGTTTATATGAATTAGCGTCAGCTCAACAAAAAGTTGGTGTTTTAGGTGATGAAGTTGCATTGGCGGGAATGAGCGGTTTAGCAGCTTTCACAAAACAAAAACAAAGTATTGAGGCATTAACACCAGCAATGAATAATTTAGCCGTTAAAATGTATGGTTACAATGCAACTGCTCAAAGTATGGATATGATAAGTAAATCGCTTGGTAAAGCTATGCTTGGTGATGTAGGTGCATTAAGTCGTATGGGAATTAAGATTGACGATAATCAAAAGAAATGGTTAATGACACTTAATGAAGAACAAAGAGCGGTTGAATTATCAAAAATAATAACTGCAGTAACAGGTGATATGAACGAAGAAATGGCAAAAACACCGTTTGGTAAAATAGCTCAAGCAAATAATAAACTTAGTGACAGTTATGAACGATTAGGTGCTGCATTATTACCCTTACAATCAACATTAACAGAAGTTTGGAGCAATATTGTAGAAAAAATAGTTAATAATTTAACATATATTGTTCCTGTTGCAACTGTTGCATTAGGTTCAATTGCAGCAGGATTTATAGCAATAAAATGGCAAGCAATAACGGCTTGGGCAGCAGCCATTGCTCCTGTAACCGCAGTAATAGCTGCAATAACAGGTGTTAGTTTAATAATGAAGGCTTGTGGTGTTTCTTTTCAAACTCAAGGAAAGGCTATAATGAATGTATTTTTTATGATTGCAAATGTCGTTCAAGATGTTGGAATTATTATAGCAAACACATTTAGGTCAATATATAATGGTGTTGTTAATGTAACAAATCTTGTTAGAAAAATACAAGGAAAGCCGTTATTAGAAAAAAAAGAATATACAAAATTAAAAGGATGGAAAGACGCTACAGAAAGTACCGAAAAAATATCAAAATCTTTAAAAGGTGGAGCATTAACAAATAGAGCATTATTGGGTAAATCAAGTTCTGGTATAAATCTTGATAGCGTAATAACTTCAACATCAGGAGGTAAAGCATTAAAAACGCAAAATCAAGGCGAAATTGAAATAAATGGAGAAGATTTACAATTATTACACGATATGGCAACAAGAGATTATATGATTAAATATTCACAACAAAATTTAACTCCACAAGTAACTTTGCCAAATGTTGTAATACATGAAACAGCGGATGTTGATAGTGTAGTAGAAAGTCTTGTTAATGCTGTAACTGATTTAGCGCAATCGAAATTGGTGGTAACATAATGAAAATAATTTTTGAATATAAAAACAAAAGATTAATATTACCTGTTAATCCTGAAAGTTTAAGGGTTAATAGACCATCATCTGCACAAAAAGTTGATGTCGTTGGATTAGGACAAGTATCAATTCCAAAAAGTCCTGATTTAGCAACTATTAGTATAAAATCATTTTTCTGGAAATATTTATTTGATAATATTTTAAAAAGATATACAATTGATGTTTTTACTGAAGCAATTTCTTTATCAACAATTAGAGGAATTGGAAGTGAAGGATATCTTGTTGATGATAGTAAGAAATTTAAATTATTGGATGGATATGTAGATTGGTTTAAAGAATGGCAAGATAGTAAAGAACATGCAAGATTTACTGTTGTAACTATGCCTAATGAACCAAAACAAAAAATTGATTTTGAAGTAACTTGTGAAAAATTTGATTATTGGATTGAAGCAGGACAAGAAGGTGATTATTATTATGAATTAGACCTTCTTGAATGGAAAAATACATCAGCTCAAGAATTGACTACTCAAATAGATGAAAATGGAAATACAGTTGCGCAAAAAAGTAATGGTAACAATAGAACAACTGTAAAAGAAAAAGTTGAAGAAATTATTGCTAAACCTAAAGATAGTTTATGGGAAATTTCAAGAAAATATGGTGAAGGTAAGTATGATGACTGGCGAAAACTTTATGACTTACCTCAAAATAAAAGTATTATCGCTAATAATATAACAAATTTAAATGGACAAACAATTAAAATGCCTATGGAGTGGTTATAATGGATTTTCAACCGTATGCAAAAAATCAAGTATTAATTACTAATCAATATGATAATGGCGAAATACGTACTTTTGATGTTTCAAATTTAGTCGAAAATCTCCAATATTCTACAGTGTTAATGGAGTCAGGAAAACTTACTTTTAATTTGCATAAAGACTCTAATGGATTTACAGCTTTTAACGGAAGTAAAGTTCAATTTACACGAGATGGAAATGGTGTTTTTTTAGGTAATATATTCAAAATGGGAACAGATGCAACAGATGTTTATCAAATTATAGCATATGACCAAATGAGATATTTAAAATATGAAGATGTTTTATTTGTCAATAATATAACCGTTTCTGATTTGTTTATTAAAATTTGTACTATCTTTGAAATTGAAAATTATAAGGTTGTTACTCCTTGCAATTACAAAGTTCCAAAAAAAGTATATAAAGGTAATTTAATGGATATTCTTAAAGAACAAATTAGCTTTGCTAATTATGCAGAAGGAAAACAATATTTTATTCGTGATAATTTTGGTATTCTTGAATTTAATGAATATTCAAATTGTAAAACAAATTTGGTTATCGGAGATGGCTCTTTATTAACAAGTTATCAGTACGAAATTGGAATTGATAATAATACTTATAATCAGTTGGTTTTTTATAAGGAAGATGGAAAAACAAATAAATTGATAAAAAGAGTTGTTAAAGATAGCGGAACTCAAAAACGCTGGGGAGTTTTGCAGAAAGTTTTTGATATACCAGAAAATCAAAATGAAGAACAGTTATCTGAAATGGCAAAAAAATATCTTGAATATTATAATGTCGAAAGCAGAACTTTTAAATTATCATCGCTTGGTGTTGATGGTATTAATGCTGGAAACGGTATAATCGCAAAAATTGAAAAATTAAACACAAATATGAATATGCTTGTTACAGCAGCAACACATAATTATACAAAAGATATGCACAGTATGGAGTTAGATGTATGGACGGCGCAATAAACAGAATGATTGAAAGTTTAGTTGCTGTTGGTAAAATGAGTAATACGGAAAGCACAGGATTTGCGTATGGAACAATTAAAACGCTTAATCCTTTATCTGTTTTAGTTGACGGTCATTCAGAATCATTACCAGAAGAATTTTTTATTCTTGGACAGAATGTAAGACCACATAAAGTAACAATACCGCATAAACATGAATATAACGGAGATACTGAATTAACAAATGATGGTGGACAAGGTGCGCAAAATCATAAACATTCAATTTCACAACAGATAACAGAAGATTTACATGTTGGTACAGGTGGATATAAACAAGATTATGTTGTTTTAGACATTTATCCGCCATTATCAGTTAATGATAGAGTTGTTATGTTGCGTTCTAATGATGGACAAAAATATTATATACTTGAAAGGATTGAACAATGATACCGCAAATACAAGCTTCAAATTTCAGTAATAAAACTATACAAAATATTACTATTGTAACTCAACCGTCATTAACTTATAAAGACAATAATAACAATATTATTGGCAAAACTGATGGTTTAGACGCAATAGCTCAAACAGTATATCATATTTTAAATACTGAAAGATATGCTTATATTATTTATCCTGACTGGTATGGAGTTGAGTTGGAAAAATATAAAGGTTTACCATTTTCATATTTAGAAGCGCAAATTGAAAATGATTTACGCTCTGCTTTATTGCAAGATGATAGAATATACGATATAATAATTAATGAAATAGTTCAATTATCCGTAGATAGTGCAAGCGTAAAATTTAATGTTTATTCGCAAGAAGGAATTATTGAAAATATGGAGTTAGAAGTAAATGTCTAATAATATTGAGGAAATTGTTAAAAAAAGTGCAAACGAACTTAGTTTAGAAGAAATACAAATTTTATTAGACTTAGCGAAATCTGTTTATGATGAAATTCCTGAACAATTTCATTTTGATAATATTGTTAAACGAATATTGTCTAATGTTCCTGATGGTATGGATAAAAGAATTGGCTCAATAATTTACGATGCTATTGCTCCTTGTTCTGCTGAATTGGCAAATATGTATATTCAAATACAAATTTATAAAGACCAAACATTTGTAAAAACAGCAAAAGGTAAAAATCTTGATAAAATAGGTGAACAATATACAATACCAAGATTAAAAGCCACAAAAGCTAGAAGAATAGCTGAATTTATTGATGAAAATGATAACTTAGTTAATTTGCCAATAGGAAACAGATTTTCTGTTCCTTCAAGTAATGCTACAATTACATATAAAATTGTTGCTCAAACATCACAAACAGGACACGCTATAATTGAATGTGAGCAAGAAGGAACAATAGGCAATGAATATTCAGGAGCATTATTACCTTTATTTACAACAAATTTAAAATCCGCAACAATAATAGGAACACAGCAGCCAGCAAGAAATGAAGAAAGTGACGAAGATTATAGCAATAGAATAATAGATAAATTGAATGCAAAACCGTTTGGGGGAAACATAAGGGCATATAAAGATTATGTTGAAGCAATAAGCGGAACAAGTGAGCCGAAAGTATTTCCGGTTTGGGATGGCGGTGGAACTGTTAAAATTAGTGTTTTAGATAGTCAATATAACGCTATAAGTAATGAATTTATTTCTCAAATAAAAGAAGAACTTGACCCAACAGATTATACTGGACAAGGAATTGGGATTGCTCCAATAGGACATCAAGTAACCGTTGTAACTCCTACGGAATATACAATTAATATTACTGGAGATATAACTCTTGAAACAGGTGTGACTTTAGGAAGTGTTCAAAGTTTGATTGAACAAAATATTGAAAATTATCTTTATAATATCAGGAAAACTTGGGTTGATGATGATAAAAGTTATATTTATATTAATAGAATTATAGCAGCTATTTTAGAAGTTGAAGGTGTTTCAAATATTGATAATGTTCAAATAAATGGTTCTAGTAGTAATATCACATTAAATCAAAATGAATATTATCAATATATACCTGTTCTTGGAACGGTGGTGTTAGATGAACAGTAATGATAAAATTATAAGATTTGCGCCTGATATTTATGAGAATAATCAAACC
>Ga0310696_10006784_pt1 | contig 13536 bp, 12 predicted proteins | sample AusTroGonzalo_MG_4_FD_203885 | JGI IMG/M metagenome (GOLD analysis project Ga0310696, IMG submission 203885) | Bovine rumen microbial communities from tropical cattle in Woodstock, Queensland, Australia - Gonzalo_02 (v2) (version 2) | ecosystem: Host-associated > Mammals > Digestive system >... | reverse complement strand
GATTTACCTGGATGCGAAGCCGGCGACAGACCTCAAGATGCGGCGGGAGGCGCGACGGATGTCTCAATCCGAGTTGGCGGCCGCGCCTAGAGTTCCGCTTAGAGCGCTCCAGCAGTACGAGCAGCGCCAGAAAGACATTTGAAAAGCCAATGCTGACCAAGCCATCTTCCTAACCCGCAAATACGGAAGAGCGCTTAATTTGGTATAATATCCGCATGAACATCGATATGTTCGAGAGAAATCTGCCGCCATATTTGGCGCACGACCTCAAGGCCTGGAAGAAGGGCGTAGAGGCGCGGCATCTCCAGTTTCGCAAGACCTGCCTCTCGACGAGGTGCAAGGCGATGTTTGAACCATTTTCCTTTCCTGACACAAAATGACAGGCTCAATTAGCGAACTCTCGATAATCATCGTCACATGGAAGGGTGATGATATTCTCGGCAATTGCTTGAGATCTGTTCGCGAAGTATATGGAATTTTACCTGAAATCGTTGTTGTAGACAATGCTGCATCCGAAGATACTAATAAACTGGTTTCTAGTTTTGTCGGTGTCAAGTATGTGGCATCTCCTGGCAATCCTGGTTTTGCAGGAGGAAACAATATCGGACTTCGTGAGACGACGAGGCCTTACATCTTGTTGTTGAACAACGATACTGTCGTGCATGGTGATTCATTTTCACCGCTAATAGAGTTTCTGGAGTCGCATGAACGCGTCGGGATAGTTCAGGGAACGATGAACATTCCGGCACTTGGCGACGGCCTTGATGACTGCGGCGTCCTTATGACGCCGTTTGGGATACAGCGTCACTTGCATAGAGGAGAGCCCACGGCATCTACTGCTCTTTCGCCTAGGAAAGTGTTTGCTGCGAAGGGCGCAATGATGATGTTCAAGCGCTCTGTGTTGGACGATCTAGGATTTCTTTTCTACGACCATTTCTGGTCTTATTATGAAGAAACTGACTTTTGCCATCGCGCACGAAATGCAGGATGGGAGACGTGGTTCGTCCCGACATTGCCGATAGATCATCTTTGCGGCGCTACCTCAAGTCGGTTTGACACCAAGCTGGTTTGGCGTCGTTATTTCAGAAACATCCTTTATTCCTTCTGGAGGAATTTTGGCCTTTTCGGGAGGTTTTTTACACTGCCGAGCTTCGCATGTGCGGCGTTTGTCCGTTCGCCAGTTGCACTATGCGGAGCAGTTTTAGATCTGATCAGAAATCAAACTCCGTCTTTGCGTAATTCCATATCTTGAATTCGTCAATAAGGAATGGAGACTTTGTGCAAAGTTCTGGGTCGAGCTTGGGATCATGGGTGAAAGACAGTAGCATCGGGGTTGAGACAATTGACAAGGCCGCGTCTGAGCTCCTAACGTGATCCTGGATGTCTGGTATATGCTTGCCATCGACCAGTAGGGCTTTAGGGGGGCATCCTGCAAGATTCGCAATGCCGTTTGCGTCCCAGATAATTGCATAATGATGCCAGTCGCGGCAGTCGCTGTGCGGGAACAAGTCTTCATAGCGCAGAGGCCTGCATCCACGCAGGTTTGCCATGCTCCCGAGAAATGTCCAGGTCGAAAAGCCCGAGTTGCCGCTACCATTGTTTGAAACAATATCCAACGAGCAAAGCGTGTTGTTTGTGTCCTTTTGGGTTATGGTGAAAAGTCGTGGATCGCCACCGCTTCCGATGTATGGAGAAGATTTGAGTATTTTTGCCCAAAACTCTATGCATCCTGAGGTGCTAAAGAAATTGGATGGAAGTTCAAATGTTGCATTCTGTGCATACGTTGTTGTCTGTAGTGCTTTGCCGGATTTTCCTTCGAAGAAAGAACCTCTTAAGTAGACGCCTTTAGGCCCTATGGCAGGTGACGTGATTGCTGCTTGATCGTCAAAAGTACAGTGGAAGACAAGGCCTTCGTCACCGCAGGCCGACACTTTGCGCTGTGTGAACGCGATTGATCTGAAATTTGTGCGCGGGATCGCGAGGTCGCCCAGAAGCGACTTGATCGCGAAGCTCTCGTTGGCAACAGTCATCGCAAACTTGTCGCCATTGACAAGCTCGACCGTTGACTCTCCGTTGGTGCCGGCAAAGGCGAGCGATTTCACGATAGTCGGGTCGAGACTAAGGTTTTCCATAAAGGCAGTCGAACCAGTTATGCTCTGCGTGGCAAGCTCGCCCTTAACAGTTGAGCCGTCTTTCAGCATGGCGTTTGCAGAAACTGTATGATCCTTGTCCGCTGTCTGAGCAGTTAAGCTGCCAGCCAATAATGCCGCAAAGGCAATCAAATGCGATTTTTTCATATTGAGTCTCCCTATGTAAAAGTATTATACCATAAGAGCGGACGATTTTTCTACACTGGCGTGAATTTCACAAATAACGACGGCCCTCTTTACATCAAAGTAAGGAAATGATAACATACTTTCAAATAGGAAAAGAATGTAGAAGAAAAGGAATTTGTTTAATGAAAGTTGTGATATTGGCCGGTGGATTTGGAACCCGTATAGGGGAAGAGAGTAGGCTAAGGCCAAAGCCGATGATCGAGCTTGGCGGGATGCCTATTCTCTGGCACGTGATGAAACTGTATTCGCACTATGGCTTCAATGACTTTGTCATCTGCGCCGGATATAAGCAGGAGATCGTGAAGCAGTGGTTCGCCGACTATTTCCTAAACCGCTCCGACGTCACCTTCGACTTCTCGGGAGGAAAGTGCGACACCGTGTTCCACACGAGCAGCTGCGACCCTTGGCGCGTTACCGTCGTAGACACTGGGCTTAACACTATGACTGGCGGGCGCATCAAGCGCATCCGTGAGTATGTCGGCGACGAGCCGTTTTTCATGACATACGGCGACGGAGTCTGCGACGTAAACATTAAAAAGCTGCTTGAGTTCCACAAGTCGCACGGGAAGCTTGCGACGCTGACAGCGGTAAAGCTTGGGCAGGACAAGGGCGTTTTGAACATCGGGGGCGACAACGCCGTAAAGTCGTTTCGCGAGAAGAATCTCGTGGATGCCCCGCCGATTAATGCTGGGTTCATGGTGCTTGAGCCGAAGGTGTTTGACTATATTGACGGAGATGCGACTTCGTTTGAGAAGGAGCCACTGGAAAGGCTTGCCAATGAAGGCCAGCTGATGTCGTACGTCCATGCGGGCTTTTGGCAGTGCATGGACAATACGCGAGAGAAGGAGATGCTTGAACAGTTGCTTGCGAAGGACGCTGCTCCATGGAAGGTGTGGGAGTAAATATGTTTGACTGCTATCGAGGCAAAAATGTTCTGGTGACGGGGCACACTGGCTTCAAGGGCTCGTGGCTTTGTGAGTGGCTTCTTGCGCTTGGTGCCGAAGTTCACGGCCTAGCCATGCCGCCGCCTACCAAGCCTAGCCTTTTCAACCAGTTGCGGCTTGCAAAGCGCATGAAGTCCCATACGATTGGCGACATTCGCGATTTGGCGACAGTGAAGGACGTGGTGCGCCGTGTAGAGCCAGACTTCGTTTTCCATCTTGCCGCACAGCCGCTAGTCAGGCTGTCGTACAAGAAGCCTGTAGAGACATTTGACACCAATGTGATGGGGACGGTCAACGTGCTTGAGGCGGCGAGAGCCTTGATGTCCAAGCTCCGTTCGGACAGCCCTGTTCCAGTCGTATGCATCACGACAGACAAGGTTTACGAAAACGACGAATCGGGCAAGGCGTTTCAAGAGGGCGACCCGCTTGGCGGAAGTGACCCCTACAGCGCATCAAAAGGAGCTTGTGAGATTGCCATCCAGTCGTACAGGCGTAGTTTCTTCTCGGCGGAAGATTCGCCTGTGCGTGTCGCAAGTGCTCGTGCGGGCAACGTGATAGGCGGTGGCGACTGGGCGGAGGATCGCATAGTTCCTGACGCTATGCGCGCTTTTTTCGGCGACCGCCATCTCGTCATCAGAAACCGCAACTCGACGCGCCCATGGCAGCACGTGCTGGAGCCGCTTTCTGGTTATCTTACGCTAGGCGCGGCGCTTTGCAAGGACCGGAAATTTGCAACCGCCTTCAACTTCGGACCCGACCCGAAGTCCGTAAAGACGGTAGGGCAGTTGATGGCAAACCTTTTGCCATTGTTCCCTGAAGTTGATATCGAAGACCTGACCGATCCAAATGCACCAAAGGAGGCGAAGCTTCTGACACTCGATTCCTCTAAGGCGATGCGCCTTCTCGGCTGGAAACCTCGCTGGGATTTCAGGCGGACAATCTGGGAAACGGCTGAGTGGTACAAGGGGCGTTATGGGCACGAGAGCGCCGTTGATCTTTGCCGAGAGCAGATAAAGTCATATACAGAAAGCTGAAAATGGAAGGTTGAAATGACATCTGAAGAGCTGAGAAAAGACATACTTGAAAAGACGGCGGAGTATTGCCGCCTTGTTCACGGTGCGAAGGCCTCCGAGCCGTTCGTGCCTGGCAAGTCGCGCGTCAACTACGCCGGCCGAGTTTTCGACGAAAAGGAAGTGCAGAACCTTGTCGATGCCTCTCTCGAGTTCTGGCTTACATACGGACGCTGGTCGCGCCAGTTCGAGAAAGGCCTTGCCGAGTACCTCGGCGTCCGTTGGGCGCTTCTAGTCAACTCTGGTTCCTCGGCGAATCTTCTTGCGTTCATGGCGCTGACCTCGCCGCTTCTCGGCGATCGCCAGGTGAAGCGCGGCGACGAAGTGATCACCGTGGCGGCTGGCTTTCCGACTACGATTGCGCCAATCGTGCAATATGGCGCAGTGCCGGTTTTCGTAGACGTTGAGCTTGGCACTGCGAACATTGACGCTTCGCAGCTGGAGTCGGCCGTGTCGCCTAAGACGAAGGCAGTGATGCTTGCGCATACATTGGGCAATCCATTCAACATAAAGGCGGTCAAGTCGTTCTGCGATAAGCACAATCTCTGGCTTGTGGAGGACAACTGCGATGCTCTTGGCTCCAAGTACGGCGGCAAGTTCACCGGGACTTGGGGAGACATAGGGACATCGAGCTTCTACCCTCCGCATCACATGACGATGGGGGAGGGCGGCGCGGTCTATACGGATAATCCGATTCTCAAGAAGATCGCGCTGTCCATGCGTGATTGGGGGCGCGACTGCTGGTGTGAATCTGGCGTGGACAACACATGTGGCTGCCGATTTACAAAGCAGTTTGGCTCGTTGCCGCTCGGCTACGACCACAAGTATGTTTACTCCCACTTTGGCTACAACCTCAAGGCAACCGATCTCCAGGCGGCGGTTGGCTGCGCGCAGCTTGAGAAATTCCCTTCGTTCGTTGAGAAACGCAAGGCCAACTTTGCACGGCTCTATGAGGGGCTGAAGGATTTGCCGCAGCTGGGGCTGTTTGAGAAATACGATGAGAGCGATCCTTCGTGGTTCGGCTTCTTGATGACGGTGAAACATGATGCGGGATTTTCGCGTAATGACCTTGCGAAGCACCTTGAGTCGAAGAACATCCAAACACGCAATCTCTTTGCGGGAAACATCACGAAGCATCCTTGCTGCGAGTCGTTGAAGGAAGGAGTCGACTATCGCATCGTCGGTTCGCTTGTCAATACCGACACGATAATGAATTCCTCGCTTTGGATCGGCCTCTACCCCGGCATGGGCGACGAGAAGCTTGACTACATGATCGAGACGATCCGCAGGTTTTGTTCGGTCGGGTAGGAAATGTAATACAAAACCACAGAGAAGATTGATCATGAGAGTTGCTGACTATATCTGGAAATTCCTCGCCGACAAGGGCGTGAAGCATGTGTTCCTTGTGACGGGGGGTGGTGCGATGCACCTTAATGACGCACTTGGTCGAGAGACGAGAATAAAGTATGTCTGCAATCTTCATGAGCAGGCTTGCGCGATGTCCGCTGAGGGATATGCAAGGATGTCTGGTATGCCAGGGGTGGTTTCCGTTACAACAGGACCAGGAGGGACGAATGCCCTTACTGGTGTGATGGGGGCTTGGCTTGATTCTGTTCCAATGATTGTCATTTCTGGCCAGATAAAGCGGGCGACCATGATAACGTCGTGCCCACATCTGAAGCTGAGGCAGCTTGGCGACCAGGAATACAACATTGTCGATGCTGCACGGCCTATGACAAAGATGGCAAAAACAGTCATGAGCGTCGAAGAAGTGCCTTCCGCAATGGCCGAGGCGTGGGAGCTTTGCCAAAGCGGCAGGCCGGGGCCTGTGTGGATTGATGTCCCCCTTGATATTCAGGCGGCGACGATTCCTGGCGAATTGGTGAATGCAGGTGTGGAAACATCTTGTGCCGAGCGGACGTTGCTTCCTTCAGTTGGCCAAATAGACGACTTTGTAGCGCTGTTAAAGAAAGCGAAACGCCCTGCGATTATTGTTGGTTCAGGTGTTCGTAATGCTCATGCCGAGGAGTTGTTCCTTGAAGTTGCCGAATCTCTGAATGTTCCGGTGCTTACTTCAATATCGGGGATCGACCTCATACCTTCTGACCATCCCCTATTTTTCGGACGTCCTGGAATACTTGGGGAGCGACCAGCCAACTTCATAATGCAAAACAGCGACCTATTTCTTGTGCTTGGAACGAGAATGGGAATACGTATCTGCGGCTATGCGTATGATATGGTTGCTTGCAATGCAACTAAGGTAATGGTGGATGTCGATGAAGCTGAACTCGAAAAGCCCACTTTCCGTCCGGATGTCAAGATACACGCTGATGCTGCGCGTTTTCTTGAAATGCTGCATGCCGCGTTGCCTACCTTGCCTCCACGTGAATATTGGCTGTCATACTGTCGTCGCGTAAAGGCCAAGTATCCGGTTGTCTTGCCTGAGCATATATCGCGTACCGATTATGTTTCAAGCTATGTTCTGCCTGCGGAAATTGTGCGGCATGCGCCAGACCCTCTAACGGTCGTTACTTCAAATGGCATTGCATATACTTCGACATTCCAGTCTATTCCGATTCGCAAGGGAATGCGCATGTTCTCAAATGAGGCCTGTGCTTCTATGGGGTATGGGCTCCCGGCGGCTATAGGCGCGGCGTTTGCTGGCGGAGAAAGTCGTCACGTAGTCTGTTTCGAAGGTGACGGGTCGATACAGATGAACCTTCAGGAACTTCAAACGATCCTCAACTACAAGCTTCCTATAAAGCTCTTTATATACAACAATGGTGGTTATCTCTCGATAAAGACGACGCAAAAAGCCTTCTTCGGCGGGTTCTTTGTGGGCTCGGAAGCTGGTTCTGGCGTAGTTCTTCCTTCGTTCGAGAAAATAGCTTTTGCATACGGCCTGTCGTATTTCAAGCTTTCCAACAACCAGGAACTTGACGCAAAGCTGCCGGAGATATTCGCGGTTGAAGGTCCTGTTGTCGTAGAGGTGATGCTTGACCCATTCGAGGTGCTTGGGCCTAAAGCGGCATCGCGCCGTCTCCCTGACGGCACTATGGTTTCAGAACCGCTCGACAACATGGCCCCGTTCCTGCCGAGAGAAGAGCTGGAGAGGTGGTCAATTGGCTGAACACAGTTCAGCCATCGATGCTAAGGGGCTTTCTAATAGTGAAAGGCGGCGAGATAAGGCGATACCGGCGGTTCAAGGGCTGGGACTACGCGAAAGGCGCATCGTTTTTCATAACGATCGCTACTGCGCCGCGGCGAGCGCTGTTTGGCAAGATTGTCAATGGCGAGATGGTGCTGTCTCAACTGGGTGAGAAAGTGAGAGAGGCGTTAGAGGCGATGCCGCGACTCAACCCTGGTTTTTTGCTTTTTGGTTTTGTCGTGATGCCCGACCATATTCACTTCAACTGCGCGCTCACGCCGGAGCTTGAAGAACCGCTGAAGACGCTGGGTTTTGCGATAAGGCGGTTTAAGAACTATACTACAGCATTGGCCAAACACAGTTTGGCCATCAATGCTAGGGCGGGCGGCCATACTGTTAGGCGTGATGGCCAACCCTTTAGCCAAGCCAGCCAAACCTTTAACAGTGATGGCCTAACCCTTAACCCTGCCAGCCAACCCCTTGGCAGTGATGGCCAAACTGCGTTTGGCCTATCCCCCACCCTCTGGCAGCAGGGCTACCATGACTACATTCTCGTCTCGCGCGAGATGATCGACTCGACTGAGCGCTACATCGCCTACAACCCGCTGAAGTGGGAAGTAATGTATGGAACAGGCGGCGGGCTTCGCGTTGTCGAGCCGCTTTGCTCGCCGCGCCTTGCCGTTGGCGACTACTGGAAGGGCGTCGGTAATGTTGCGCTTTTGGGAGACGATGTTAAGATTGTGTCGCTACGTGTTTCGCGCGAGATTGCCTCGCCCGAGGCGATAGCCAAGGTCGTTAAACGCCTCGAGGCCGCCGTAGACAAAGGCTATGTGGTCATAAGCGGCTTTATCTCGAAGGGCGAGCGCGCGGTTCGCGACATGCTCTGTAGACGTCGCGACGCTCGCTTTATCCGCATATTGCCGTCGTGCATACCCAACAGGCGTTTCAAGCCCGAGAGTGCCTATGTCGCGCCGTTCGCCGAAGGGCGCTATCTTGAAATCGGGCGTGGCAACGACGAGCGTGACTTTGGTCGCGGTGCCTGCCTCGACATCAATGCCGAGATCATAGAGATAGCTACGGCCTGCGAGGGCGTGGCGCTCTACTGGAAGGCTGACGGGCCGCATGTAGTGACAAGCCATGATGGCCAAACTGTGTTTGGCCAATACACGAAAGGTGGCCTATGAAACGCCTCTTCATAACTGGCGGCACTGGTTTCTTTGGTAAGTCGATGCTTGACTACCGGCTTCGCCATGTGGGGGCAATCTCAGAAAGGAGTTGAAAATGCAGGCGCTTATATTCTCAAAGCCAGGGGAGGTGGAGTGGAGGGATGTTCTGCCTCCGACTCTGATCGAGCCATATGGAGCCGTGTTGAGGCCTATCTTGCTCGCTCCATGCTCTTCTGATGCTCATACGGTCTATGGTGGAAGTGTCCCAAAGCAGAAAGACCATGTACTGGGCCATGAATGTGTGGCTATGGTGACGGCTGTGGCTTCGCAGGTTCACGATTTTGCGCCAGGTGACATTGTTGCCGTGCCTGCGGTAACGCCAAATTGGCGTGCGTTGGCAATTCAAGAAGGAAATGACAGGCATGCCGAGGACCACTTTTCGGGATGTCGGCTTGGAAGGACGTGGCCTGGAGTGTTTGCTGAGAGATTCTCCATTCCAGATGCAGACACGACACTTGCAAAAATACCCGATGGCGTGTCGCTTGAACAGGCGTTAATGTCGGTTGACATGATGACTACGGGCTTCACCGGCGCGGAATGCGCGAACATCAAAGTCGGGGATTGCGTTTGCGTGATAGGAATAGGCCCAGTGGGATTGATGGCCGTTGCTGCCGCAAGGCATCTTGGGGCGGCAAGGATCATTGCGGTCGGATCTCGTCCTCGATGCGTAGAACTGGCAAGGCACTATGGTGCAAGCGACGTCATAAGCTATAAGGAGGGAGACATTGCGGAATTGGTGCTTGGCATGACGGAGGGTGTCGGCCTAGATTCCGTGATAATCGCAGGAGGAGGGGATTCCGTCTTTTCGCAGGCGGTAGATATGGTAAGGTATGGCATCGGTACGATTTCAAACGTGAACTACTACGGCGGCACTGGCAGCCTGGATTTCCCGAAGTTCAGCGGCGGACGCGGCATGGCCGGCAAGACGATTCGTACGGAGCTTGCAAAAGGCGGGCGCATGCGCATTGAACGGATGATGAGGATGATTAAATATGGTGGCGTAGATCCTGCGCCGCTGGTGACGCATCGCCTTTCGGGGTTTGATAAATTGGAGGAGGCGTTATTGCTGATGCGCGACAAGCCGAGTGACTTGATAAAAGTCGTTGTCTCTGTAGGAGGGGAGGTGTAAGATGTCTGATTGTATCTTGTGTGGACAACCCCTGCCTGGAGAAAGCTTCCTGAGCCTTAGTGGAATGCCGTCGTGTGCGCAGAACATTCCAGACAAAGACTCATTGCACAAAGACTCGGGCATGGATCTTAATCTTTTCCAGTGCCGCTCATGTGGGCTAGTGCAGTTGGACTGTGCCCCAGTTCCGTATTATAGGGACGTCATACGGGCAGGGGGCGGCACGAAAACGATGACCGACCTGAGGAAGGCGCAATACGCCCATTTCATTGACAAGTGTCATTTGGCTGGCAAGAGGATCCTCGAGGTCGGGTGCGGGCAGGGTGAATTTCTTGAAATGCTCAGGGGTTTTAATGTCTACGGTTTTGGCATAGAAAACAACCAGGCGCTTGTGGATTTGGCCACGCGGAAAGGATTGTCGGTCTACAGGGATTTTGCGGGAGATGTCGGGCATGCCTTGCAGGGGGCTCCTTATGACGCCTTCATGCAGTTCAACTTCATTGAACACCAGCCCGATCCCAATGGCATGGTTCGTTGCATACGGGAGAACCTTGTCCCGACGGGGGTGGGATTGGTGACTGCTCCCAGCTTCGAATACATAAGGAATGATTGCGTATATGAGGTGATGCGCGACCATCTTGCGTACTATTCCGAGCGCACGCTTTCTTTCCTCTTCGAGAAGAATGGCTTCGACGTGATCGAGAGAGGCATTGTAAACAAAGATACCGTTTATGTCATCGTGCGGCGGCAGGAATGTCTTACACATGACACTTTCAGGACGAACTACGAGCAGGTTAGAAACGACCTGAATCTGTTCGTGGACAAGATGACGGCATTTGGACGTAGGCTGTCATTTTGGGGGGCGAGCCACCAGTGCTTTACGGCGGCATCGTTTTTGACCTCACCGGAGAAGGTGGAGAGCATCGTCGATTCAGCCGAGTTCAAGCAGGGCAAGTTCTCGCCGGCATCTCACATCCCGATAGTGGCGCCGGAGAAATTCTATGCGTCTCCTTCAGACGCTTTGCTCATACTCGCGCCAGGCTATACTGACGAGATTGCGGCAATGGTGGCGTCGCGTACAACCGCTGTCAGGTTGTTTGCACTTCGGTCGGACAGGATAGAGGAGTTGAATTGAAGCGGATCCTGATAACGGGAGGCACAGGGTTCTTCGGCAAGTCGATGCTCGACTACCGCTTGCGGCATGAGATGCAGATTGACGAGGAGTGGATTGTCGTGTCTCGCAATCCCATTGAGTTTCTTAATGGTTGTCCTCAATTTGCGCACATGCCAGGTGTCAGATTTGTCGTGGGAGACGTACTTCAAGGAAGTGTACTTGCCGGCGACGAGAACTTGGGGGGGGTGGATGCGATAATTCATGCGGCGGCGGTGCTCGATCCTAGTGCGCCAGAGGATATGATATTGTCCGCCGCAATCGACGGGACGAGGCATGTAATATCATTGGCAAGAAAGGTTGGATGCAATAAAATTCTTTTTACAAGTTCTGGCGCGGTGTATGGGCAATGTTCGTTGCCGTCGTGCGAAAGCGATGAATGCATTCCTGACACGCCATACGGCAGAGGCAAACTTGCGGCAGAGCGCTTGCTTGTCGAATCTGGTCTTGACATTAAGCTTGCTCGGTGTTTTTCGTTTGTTGGGCCGCATCTCAATCGCAGAATATATTATGCCATCGGCAATTTCATGCAGAACTGCATTGACGGCAAGCCAATCGTAATTAACGGCGATGGAACGCCGCTTCGCAGTTATCTCTATGCCGATGACTTGGTGGAATGGCTGTTTGCTATCATTGAGCGGGGCGAAAATGGAAGACCGTATAACGTCGGCTCTGACAGGGCGGTCTCGATACGTGAACTTGCGGAGACCGTTCGCGCCGCACTCGGTTCAAATAGCGAAATCGTTGTGAAGGGTACGCCGGTTCCTGGCGCGAAACCATCTGTCTACGTTCCGAATATAGAGCGAGCACGTAATGAACTCGGGCTCGCAGTCAAGGTGGCACTTGAAGATTCGATAAGATTATCGGTTTGACGCTTGCGAATGAGGCGGTTGCGTTTCTGCGTCACCTTGTGAAGACTTCGCAAGTTGGATAGCCATGGGCATAGAAGATCGCCGCCAATTTGCTCTTGATAAGCCCAGTCGCGGCTGGCGGCATCTCTATTGTCGTCGACTTGGTGAAGCCGTGATCTGCTATGACTTGCTTTTCGGCGTCGCTAAGAGTCAGCATGGTTGATACGACAACGACGTCCATGTTGTCGAGGAAGTTTGCGTAATGGGCTTCCAGAATTTCAGTGCGGCGAGAAGTAGAGTACATTCTCCAGCCAAGAGACCTCCCTGCGTAGTAGCATTCGTGTTCAAAATCGATAAGGCAGACTTTAGGTTTGTGCCCATTCACCGCTTTGTTCAGCTTTTCGGTGAACAAGGCAAGGGTGTTTGACTCAGGCCATGCAGCAAAGTTAAGCGCGGCTACTGACAGCGCAAGACCAAAACACAATGCGCAGCCAACGTAAAGACGCGACAAGACAGCAACAGGCTTGCTTGCAGAAGAAAGCAGGTGTTCTGCGGAGATGGCGGTAAAAAAGAACACGTATGGCATAAGATACACCATCCTCAAATGGTATACGCGCGTCGACAGGATAAAGACGGTTGTTGCGACGAAAAGGACTGCATGAAGGGCGTTGCGACGGGAAACAAACACACCGACAAGTGCGGCGAACCACGTGAACGGAGAGCGGCATGCGATTTTCACAAAGTCAAACAGTCGTACCAAAGTTGCAGACAGCGGGTCTGCTTGTGCCGACATCATGGTGGCGATTTCGCTTTTTGTTAGGTACTGTGCAATAATGTCTGGTATGTAGCGGTAGAGCGGAAGCAACAAAATCGACGTTGCGAGCATCCCGCCGATTGCCATGAGGCCAAGAGACTTTAACGCTATCGCCATCTTTTTCATGGAACCAATGGGATTGTAGGCAATGCAAAACTCGGCGAGCATGAAGGGCATCAAGAGCACCGATGTTATCCAAAAGAAGACGGCCGTGACGCCAAGTGCTCCGCCGAACAATAGAAACATGGCAGGGTGAGAGCTAGATCGGCTATTTGCGATGAGCAAAGACCCGAAAAGCACCATGGCAAGGCACCATAGATCTGGACGATACCAGTGTGCGCAAATAGTAGCATTGGGGTCGAGGAGAAACAACATTGCCACGGCAAATGAGACAATTTTGCCTATTCCTTTGTTGCGGAGCCAGGCGAAAAGAGCCATTGCGCAGAGCGGAAGCGATGCCAGCATGACGAAGCGCCCGGCAATGAAGCCGCCAGTTGCGCGATAAAGCGCCTCAAGAATGGCTCCTGCTAGGTAGTGGAAGTATGGTGATGGCGGTGCAAGCACTCCGTTTGGGGTGGGTAGGAGATTTACCGACCATTCGGGCTTGACGTTGAACACCGAGAAGCGGCCCATTTCAATGATCTCTATTTCGTCAAACCATGCCGGCGGGTATTCGCCGACTGTCAGCATGTGGATAAAGAGCACCACAATGGAGGCGAGTAGCAGAAATGCCAATGGGTATGCCGCTAGATATGACTTGATTTTGCTGAACATCTTTTAGAAGTTGATGCGCTCTTCCTCAATGACGAGGGGTTTGTTCTTGACCTGTGTCTAGATGGCGCCGATGTAT
>Ga0310696_10006782_pt1 | contig 13536 bp, 6 predicted proteins | sample AusTroGonzalo_MG_4_FD_203885 | JGI IMG/M metagenome (GOLD analysis project Ga0310696, IMG submission 203885) | Bovine rumen microbial communities from tropical cattle in Woodstock, Queensland, Australia - Gonzalo_02 (v2) (version 2) | ecosystem: Host-associated > Mammals > Digestive system >... | reverse complement strand
AAGCCTTTGCCTGTGGCTACAAATGTCACAGGCCATTTCGGCTATGTTTATTATAACGACATGGACACTGAGGACTGGTTCAAGATAGAAGTGCCTGAAAATGGAGAAGTAACAATTACATCAACTCCGCATGGGGAACTTGACCTTTACTATACAGAGTTGTATGCTTTGGATTCTGAAAACATATTGAGAAGCAGAGACAGCAAATGGATTGGAAAAGAACAAGGGGCTTTTACGGTCTATAACTGTGCTAAAGGAACTTATTACGTTGTGTTAAGACGGAATGGTGGTCAGGGTGGCTATACTGTCCGATATGACTTCAAAGCTACATCTTCGGATTATCCCGATGACAATGAGCCTAACAACACTTGGGAACAGGCAAAGCCTTTGCCTGTGGCTACAAATGTCACAGGCCATTTCGGCTATGTCTATTATAACAACATGGACACTGAGGATTGGTTCAAGATAGAAGTGCCTGAAAATGGAGAAGTAACAATTACATCAACTCCTCACGGTGATCTTGACCTTTATTATACCGAATTATTTGCTCTGGATTCTGAAAACATATTAAGAAGCAGAGACAGCAAATGGATTGGAAAAGAACAAGGGGCTTTTACGGTCTATAACTGTTCTAAAGGAACTTATTACGTTGTGTTAAGACGGAACGGTGGTCAGGGTGGCTATACCGTCCGATATGACTTTAAAGCAACCTCAGTGGCTTATTCCGATGATACAGAACCAAATAATAGTTGGGAAACTGCAAAGTTGCTGAAACGTGGAAATACCGTGACTGGCCATTTGGGTTATTTTTATTATAACGATATGGACACTGAGGACTGGTTCAAGATTGAAGTGCCAAGAGATGGAACTATTGAGCTGAACTTCGAACCTCATGGCGATCTTAATCTTTATTATACGGAAATTTATGCTCTCGATTCCGAAAACATTTTGCGTAGCCGTGATAGTAAATGGAGCGGAACAGATCCGGGTGAGATTGTCGTTCCCGATGTAGCGCCAGGGATATATTACATTGTGATGAGACGAAATGGAGGCCAAGGCGCTTATTCGTTACGGTACAAGTTTATTCAGAATGATTATGCGACAGACAGTGAGCCTAACAATACTAAAGAAAAGTCTATTTCGTTATCAGAATGTGTTACTGTGGCTGGTCATCTTGGATATTTCTATTACAACGATAGAGATACAGAGGATTGGTATAAAATTATTGTATCTGCTCAGGGTATTGTGGAAATCAATGTTAAGCCAACAGGTGAATTGGATTTATATTACGTAACACTTTATGATGGCAATGATCGCAACAAAGCAAGCAAATGGGTTGGCAAAGAAGAAGGAAAAATCACTATTGAAAATTTGGAAGCAGGCACATATTATATTAATGTAACGCGCAATAGTGGTTATGGAACCTATTTCCTCTGTTACAATGCAACAATAAGTAATGTGGAAAAACTTGATCCGCTGCCCGATGAAGAGTCGGACAAACCTGATAATCCCACTCCGAATGACAACGATGCTTGTCTTATCGTATGGCGGAGCGAGACTCAGAAGGACTACTACCTCCTGACCGAAAAGCCGAAGATTACTATGAGCAACGGCGACTTCATTTTGACAACGACCAACACCACCGTCACCTACAAGTTTGAAGATGTCATGAAGTTCACACTCTCCGAAAGCAGTGCTACTGCTATCGAGGATGTGAAGGCCGTATCAGAGCCATCGGTAGAGCGTCAGTCAGACAGAGTCGTTTTTACTGGCTGTGCACCGAAGAGTGTCGTCCGCATCTATAGCATCGGTGGCCAACTCGTTGACACTCAGTGGGCAGACGAAAACGGCCGTGCTGAAGTATCTATCTCTGGCCTGACAGCAGGCGTCTATGTAGTGAAAGCAGACAATGTAACCATCAAAATTGCAAAGCGATGAAACGAAATACAATCCTTAAGACCCTGACGGTTGCCATTCTCGGCACCGCAGCCTTGCAAGTGCAGGCACAGGGCATTTATGTAAATAAGAAAAATGGTGAGAACATCGCCTATCCGAAGGCAATCCTCGACCATGTATCGCCCTATATGCTGAAGACATCCACTACTACGGAAACTCTTGAGACGGGTGCTGTAGCAACACTTCAGTATGAGAAGATCGCCGACATGAAGACGGCTCGTATGGGACACCAGATATTCCCATCGGGCAACGGTTTCGTGGTGGTAGGTGGTCATACCACAAATTTTGAACTTACTTCTACGGCAGAAATCTATGAAAATGGTCAGTGGAAGAGCATCAGTATCAACAATCCCCACGACGGTGCCTTCGCCGTTACGCTTAGCGATGGCCGTGTGATGGTTGGTGGCGGCTTCTCATCGAAGAACGGTGTTGGCCAGAGCAAGAAGACTGATATCTATAACCCTTCTACGAAGTCTTTCACAGCCGGCCCAGACATGACTGTGGCTCGAGCCGCCTGCAAGGCCATTGCCATCGGCAATAAGGTGTACGTCAGTGGCAACTGGTATGCTGACGATAAGGTTCTTGACTGCTATGACGGTTCTTCATTCAAGGCCCTGGGTGATATGGACGGACGGTCCTGTCCATATCTGTTCAGTGACAAGCAAGGTAACGTCTACTCGCTATCGGCATACAACACTACGGGCGGTGACTTTGGCTTCTTCACAAATACCGATGGTGACAAAGCCTTGTCGGGCGACAAGTACGCTGTGGCGGAAGACAAGACCTATTATTACAGATACTGGTTCTACTCACAGTGGGTGCCGCTCAACCTACCTTATGAAGCCCGCGTGGAAGACAACGCCTACTATGACGGTAGCAACAACTATGTGGTGTTGACAAAGAATGGCGACCAATATTTACTGACCGAGCCTTGTCCTGACGATAATAAGACTTACAACTGGAATCAGTTCAGCATCCCCAGTCGCCATCCTGTGACGAATGCCGCTATTTCTTATCGTGGCACTGTGTACAATAATAAGGCCAGAGGTGAGTACTACCTCATTGGCTCTAGTGGAACCAGTTCGAACCAGACGGTTCATATTATCAGTTTCAGCTATCAGACGGGCTATTGGACCATCGCTTCAGCCAGCGGCTTCAGCCACGATCTGATGTCTGGCGCCTGGACATTGTTGAGCGATGGTCGCTTGGCTTGTACTGGTGGTGGCATTTCCAGTAATTTTAATGCCCAGAAGACCTCTTATATCTTCACACCACCTGTGGCTGGGGCTGGTGCCGGTAGTTCTGAGACAACTACGGAGTTTGGCGTAGATGTCTATAAGAAGGACGGGAACTATGACAGGTATTTGGAGAAAGACCTGGAGAGCATCACAACTTACGAGGAACATTTCGACGAGCGTATCACGCAGGAGATTCCTACTGAGTATCTATCAAAGATGAGTGCCTACATGCCAATCTATTCCGGCAATACTCCGCCAAACATAGAGGGAACATATAGTATGTCTCCTTGTGTGCTGGTTTATGACTCGAACAACGCATTTAATCCCGGATATAAGTTTACAGATATTATCATAGAGTTTACTAACCAGAATATGACTCAAAATACGCTTGTTTTTAGGGATGAATATGTGGATAATAGTGGTAATCCCACAAATACATCGACTAAGTCAGAGGCCAAAATTGTCGGCAGTGGAAATGATTTCACAATATTTGTAATTGCAGAAAATAATGGCACAAATGGTAGTTGGACAAAGTTAGCTTCACTCTATTCTGGTACAATAACAAACAATGGTATCAAGAACTTCCATGAGGGTTTTGTCATGCTTGACAAAATAGATCCGGATAACAATTTGATGAAAGTCGGCCAATTCCGTATCGTCAATGATCAAGACGGCATGAGCGATACTACAACATGGAAAGCCCGTCAGAGAGCTGCCCGGATAAAGGATGGCAAAGCAAAAATTCAATTCTTGCCACTTCCAATAGATGCAGGCCCCACGGGTCTCAAGAACATCATTGACCTTATGGAAGAAGTGAGCAAATAAAGTACCAAGGGGGCAAGACCTCTATTCTGAAAATCTAGGGGCAGATCATTGATTCAAAATAAACAATCATCTGCCCCTAAGATTTTATTTCACTTCCCAGATGTCATTGGTTTCGAGGAGCTCAGTGAAGTTGTGATACTTCTTTTGGCCTGAGACCTCGTTGAGCTGGGCGTAAACAGAATCGTTGTAGGTGGGAGCGTCTACGTCGCGGATTACACCGAGGGCGATGGGGAAGCCATCCTCTGGGGTCATCATGGCGAGCTTCAGCTGCAGGGTGTTGTCCTCGCAATGGGCATCGTGAACGAGTACGTCGTCGAGGGTGTAGCCATCCTTGCCGATCTCTACCACCTTCAGGCCGAAGCCCTGTTGTACGAGTCCGAACTCATTGTTCTCACCGAATACCAGCTTCTCACCATGGCGTACGTAGATAGCGTTCTTCTTGCGGCCTTCGTTGTTGTAGACGATGTCGTGACAGTGGTCGTTGAAGATGACGCAGTTCTGCAGTACTTCGGTCACAGAGGCGCCTTTGTGCTCGTAGGCAGCCTTCAACACCTCAACCGTTCCTTTGGCATCAGTTGCCACGCAACGGGCAAAGAAGTGTCCGCGGGCACCGAAGCAGAGCTCTGCAGGACGGAACGGGTCCTCGACCGTGCCGTAAGGACTCGACTTAGAGACGAAGCCACGGGGTGAAGTTGGTGAATACTGGCCCTTTGTCAAACCGTAGATACGGTTGTTCAGGAGAATCATGTTGAGGTCGATGTTACGACGGTTGGCGTGGATGAAATGGTTACCACCGATAGCCAGACCGTCACCATCGCCTGATACCTGCCAAACGGTGAGGTCGGGGTTAGCCACCTTGGCGCCTGTAGCAATGGCGGCGGCACGACCGTGGATGGTGTTCATGCCGTAGGTAGCCATATAATGTGGCAGACGGCTGGAACAGCCGATACCAGAGATGACTGCGACATTCTCAGGGGCTACGCCAATCTCGGCCATAGCCTTATGGAGTGAAGCCAGGAAGAAGTGGTCGCCACAACCAGGGCACCAACGAGGCTGGCCTTTCTTGAAATCTTGTGCTGTATAACTCATATTATTTTGTTTTTCTGAAACGAATACGCACGAATCTATCCTAATTTTTTAATAATTATTCTTATTCGTGGATAAAATTATTCATATTATTCACATTCGTTTCTATATAATTACTTCTTAATTATTTCCTCGAAGGCGTTGACGAGTTCTTCGACGACGAAGGGCTGGCCCTTGACCTGGTTGAACTGGAAGGGGACGAAGTTGTCGACCTTCATGCGAAGATAGGCAGCTAGCTGACCCATGTTCTGTTCGGCCACGACCACCTTCTTGTACTTCTTCAGTACATCTGCGGTGTTCTTGGGCAGCGGGTTCAGATACTTGAAGTGGGTCTGAGCCACCTTGTAACCCTTCTGGCGGAGCTCATCCATAGCAGAGCGCAGGTGACCGTAGGTAGAACCGAAGCCCACGATCAGCAGATCAGCATCGGCATCGCCATCGACCTCAAGGTCGGGCACCTGGATGTTGGCAATCTTCTGCTGGCGCAGACGTGTCATCAGGTCGTGGTTCTCAGGATTCGTGGAGATAGCACCGGTGTTGGAGTCTTTCTCCAGTCCGCCGAGGATATGAGCAAAGCCCTCACGACCAGGAACAGCCCAATAGCGGGTGCCGTTCTCAGCACGCATATACGGCGTCCATTTTCCCTTGAGTTCCTCTGGAACGTAGGGTGGGTTGATTGGGTCTAATTGGGCGATATTGGGGAGCTTGAAGGCGCCGGAACCGTTGGCTACGAAGGCATCGGTCAGCAGCACGACGGGTGTCATGTGCTCAAGGGCGATCTTACAAGCCTGATAGGCGGCATCGAAGCAGTCGGTAGGACTGGTGGCAGCCATCACTGGCATGGGACTCTCACCGTTACGACCGAAGAGGGCCTGCAAAAGGTCGGTCTGCTCAGACTTCGTGGGAAGACCCGTAGCAGGACCACCACGCTGAACGTCGAGTACCACGAGCGGCAGCTCCATAATCACAGCGAGGTTCATAGCCTCCGATTTCAGACAGATGCCAGGACCAGAGGTAGAAGTGACACCCAGTGCGCCAGCAAACGAGGCACCGAGGGCTGAAGAGCAACCGGCAATCTCGTCTTCGCACTGTACGGTGATGACGCCGCAGGACTTATGCTTAGAGAGCTCGTGAAGCACGTCGGTAGCAGGGGTGATAGGATAGGAACCGAGGTAGAGTTTCAGGCCGGCCTTCTCGGCAGCAGCGATGAAACCGTAAGCGGTCGCCTTGTTACCGGTAATATCCATATAACGTCCGGGCACCTTCTCCTTCGACTCTACACGATAGACATTGACGGTCGAAGAGTGGGTGTTATGTCCGTAGTCGTAACCAGCCTGGATCACCTTGATGTTTGCCTCGGCGATAGCAGGCTTCTTGGCAAACTTTTCCTTCAGGAAGTTAGCCACGAGGTTCAGGTCACGGTCGAAGAGCCAGCAGACGAGTCCGAGGGCGAACATGTTACGGCACTTCATCATGGCCTTCATGTCCATACCCGAGTCTGCCAGGCAATCCTTTACCATTGTGGTGAGGGGGCACTGGATAACGCGATCCGGGTCGATGCCCATTTCGCCGAGGTAGTCGGGCGTTGCAAACTGAGCCTTCTCCAGATCCTTAGGACCGAAGGAGTCGGTATCGATAATGATGGTAGCACCCGGCTTGGCGTAACGGTACTGTGTCTTCAGCGCTGCAGCGTTCATAGCCACCAGCACGTCGCACTTGTCGCCAGGGGTGTATACCTTACCGGCGCCGATATGTACCTGGAAACCAGACACACCGGTGAGCGAGCCTTGCGGGGCGCGGATGTCAGCGGGATAGTCGGGGAATGTAGAGATGCCGTTACCAACGGTGGCACTAACCGTAGAGAAGATGTTTCCAGCGAGCTGCATTCCGTCGCCGGAGTCACCCGAGAAGCGGACAACAACCTGGTCCAGCTCCTTCACTTCTAATTTTTCAGCCATATTTATTGAGTTTATTACTAACTTTCGGGCTGCAAAATTATTCATTTTTGACGGAATATCCAAAGGAAAACGCAAAAAAATGCATTTTTGGCTTAATAGGGTGATTTAAACCTCTTTTACTTCCCATATCGAGCATAAGGTGTTCTGTTGTGTCGGAAGAATGGTCTGGAGATAAAAAAATGGGCAAAAATTTTGTATATTTCCAGAATTTTTATATCTTTGTACCCAAATTCTAACTATACCCACTAGCTTGAAATGAGAATAAGAGCCTGTTTGATGATGTTTCTAGGTTGGATGGCAGCTGCTGTTTCAGCTCAAGAAAGCTATAATATCCTGACTTTTGGTGCAAAAGGTGATGGCGTGACTGACGATGCCGTGGCGATACAAAAGGCCATTGACCGTTGTTCGACAGAGGGTGGTGGTGTGGTGCTCTTTCCCCGTAATCATGTGTTCTTGTCTGGTCCTGTGGAGCTGAAGAGCAATGTGGAGCTGCATTTAGAGGCGACTGCCACTTTGAAGGCCAATCCCGATGAGTCTATTTATAAGCTGAGTGCCTTTGGTGAGAACCGCGGCGAGGGTATGTTGTGGCTCTGGGCCAAGGACGCCGACAATATCAGCATCACTGGCAAGGGCACCATTCATGGCAATGGTATCGCCTTTATGGGTGCTGAGCTGGAAGACTCCTACGAACTTAAACCCCTTGCAGACCAGACCTTCGATCCTCGTCCGCATGTGCTGACCCTGACGAATGTGCAGAACCTGACCATCCGCGACGTGACCATCAAGGAGGGGGCTTACTGGACAGTGCATCTGATTGGCTGCAACGAGGCCGTCATCGATGGCATCAACCTGCTGAACAACCTGAAGATCCGCAATGGCGACGGCATCGACCTCGACCATTCGAAGCATGTGCGTATCGCCAATTGTCATATCACCTCGGGCGACGATTGTATCTGTCTGAAGAACCGTCGTGAGTTTGAGCAGTACGGCAGTTGTCACGACATTGTGGTGACCAACTGTGTGATGTCTTCGCGCTCGTGTGCCATTAAAATCGGCAGCGAGAATATGGACTCCATCTATAACGTGGTGTTCGACAACTGCATCATCACGGGCTCTAACCGCGGTCTGGGTATTCAGAACCGCGACGAGGGAACGGTGACTGATGTGGTGTTTTCGAATATCCAGCTCGACTGCCGGTTGTGGAGCGATGTCTGGTGGGGTAAGGCAGAGCCCATCTACGTGACGAGCTATCCCAGAGCCAACGGCAACCACAAGGATGCCAACTGGCGCTTCCCCAAGGGACAGATAGAGGGTCGTTGCGGTGAGGTGAGCCGTATTTATTTCAACAACATCACTGCCCTGAGTGAGAATGGCTGTTTTGTGGGTGGCGAAGTGCCAGGAAAAGTGAAGGATATTTATTTTAATAATGTACGCGTGAAACTTAATTATCCATTGTCCATTGTCCATTATTCATTATCAATGGACAAGCGCCCGTGCAAGGGTGAGGGCTTTATCAAGGTCAGTGCCGAAGAGCTGCTGAAGGCGAAGGTGCCCGTCATTACTGAGAATGCTAACGTAACAATTGACTGATATTTTTTTATACTAACAACTAATTAATTTATTTATGCAAAAGATTCTAAAACTGAAACAAGGGATGCAGAAGACCATGTTCTTCGCCTTCTTTTTGTTGTGCAGTACAGTGATGATGGCCCAGCAAAAGGTGTCAGGAACTGTACTGGATGCAACTGGTGAGCCTCTGATTGGCGTAAGTGTCTTGGAGGCAGGAACTACTAACGGTGTCGTGACCGATTTTGACGGAAACTTTACACTGACCGTTAAGCAAGGTGCCCAACTGACATTCTCGTACATCGGCTACATCTCTCAGACCCTGGCTGCTGCCAACGGCATGAAGGTGACCCTCGAGGAAGACAACAAGGTGCTGAACGAAGTGGTGGTCGTAGGTTACGGTACAATGCGCCGTAAGGATGTGACCAGTTCTATCACCACCATCAAGTCTGAAGACTTGAACAGAGGTGTGTTCACAGATCCTGCCTCAATGTTGCAGGGTAAGGTGGCCGGTCTCGTCGTCACATCTACCGGTGACCCGAACGGAGCGCCTGCCATCTCACTTCGTGGTGCTTCATCACTGCGTAGCGGTGCTATGTCACCTTACTACGTGATCGACGGTATTCCTGGTGTGGATATCTCAATGGTGGCTCCTGATGACATCGAGAGCATCGACGTGCTCCGTGATGCCACTGCTACAGCAATCTATGGTTCTAAGGCTGCCAACGGTGTGATTATCATCACCACCAAGAGTGGCAACAAGAGCGAGCGTACGAATGTGTCTTATAATGGTTATGTGGCTTTCGACATGATCTCCAAGAAGCTCGACATTGCTACAGCCGATGACATCCGTAGCTATGTAAAGGCTAACAATCTGGATTACGGCTATGACAATGGTGCCAACACCGACTGGCAGGACGAGGTTCTCCGTACAGCTGTCAGCCACAACCACAACATCTCCATCAATGGCGGAACAGAGAAGACCAAGTACATGGCCAGTGTGAACTATGCTGACCGCGAGGGTGTTATCCGTGGTTCATATAACCATCGTCTGAATGTTCGTTCTATGCTCTCTACCAAGGTGCTGAAGGATCGTCTGGAACTCTCTGCAGGTCTGAATGCCATGTATGGCAAGCATGTTGGTGTGAAGATGGACAATGAAGGTGCTTCTGTGCTTGACGCTATGAACTACTTCTCGCCACTGAATCCGGTAACGGATGCCGATGGAAACTGGTTCAAGGGAACAGGTTCCAAGAACTACAACCCATTGTCGCTCATCAATGAGGACACTGCTGAGAACATCTGGAAGCGTGAGCAGTTCGTTACCAAGGCTTCTCTGAATATTATCGATGGTCTTGTACTGAATGCCAACTACTCCTTCAACCACTTCCAGCGTACCTATAGTGCATACGACACTCACTACACTCAGTTGGAGGGCGTCAGTGCCTACAATGGCCGTGCTGACCGCAGTACCTGGTTTGGCAATGAGCATACATTCGAGCTCTTCGCTAACTATAACCAGACATTTGCAGACGTGCATACGCTTGCTCTGATGGCTGGTTACTCTTGGGAAGAGAAGAAGAATGGTGACGGCTTCGGTGTTATCGTCCATGACTTCTATGATGACTATCTGAAATGGAATCAGCTGACTTACGCTTCGACTATCGACGGTATGAATGGTGTCGTGAGTGGTACGAAAGAGACCATTCGTAACATCTCTTTCTACGGACGTGCCAGCTATTCATACGCCAGCCGTTACATGTTGCAGGCTACGATCCGTCGTGACGGTTCTTCAGTATTCGGTAAGGATAACCGCTGGGGTACATTCCCATCTGTATCTGCTGCTTGGAATATCACAGAGGAAGACTTTATGAAGAGCCAGAACCTCTTCTCTAACTTGAAGTTCCGTGTGGGTTATGGTGTATCAGGTAATGCCATGGGCTTCGGTGCCTACACTGCATACGCTACATACGGCGCATCTGGCTTCTTCGAGTACAATGGCAAGAACTGGCGTACGTTGGCAGCTACCAAGAATGCCAATCCCGACCTGAAGTGGGAGAGCACAGGTATGCTGAATATCGGTCTCGACTTCGGATTCATGAAGAACCGCATCAACGGTACTATCGAGTTCTATAACAAAAAGACCTGGGATTTGATTTGGGACTATCCCGTATCTACCAATATCTATCCGTTCGGTTCTATCGCAGCCAATGTGGGTGAGATTACCAACAAGGGTTTCGAGTTGACGGTTAACATCGATGCTATCCGCACTAAGGATTTCAACTGGATGACCACTATCAACCTCTCTCACAATAAGAATACCGTTGACAAACTGCATAACGACAAGTTCGAGGTTGGCACCTTCACACAGGGTGACCCGATGGTGGCTGGTGTATCTTCTAACGGTTACACACAACGTATCATCGAGGGTGAGTCGCTTGGTACTTTCTACACATACGAATTTGCTGGCTACGATGCTGCAGGAAAGTCAACATACTATGTACGCGACGAGACTACTGGTGAGAGAACTGGTGAGGTTACAAACGAGCCTTCTTTCAAGGACCGTGCTATTACCGGTTGTGCCCAGCCTAAACTGAACTTAGGTTGGAACAACACCATCAATTACAAGAATTTCAATGCAGCCCTGTTCTTCACAGGTGTCTTCGGCAATAAGATCTATAACGGTTCTCGTGCCAACTATTCCAGCCCTGAGATGTTTGCTAATGGTAAGAACGTTCTGAAGGAGTTCATCACAGACCGTCCTGCAACGGATAATCTGCCTAACTATCCTTCTGACCGTTATATTGAGAACGGATCATACTTCCGTCTGCAGTCACTGTCTTTGGGTTACACCTTCGACCAGTTTGACGATTGGATCAAGAGTCTGCAACTCTACGTTACTTGCAACAATGTATTCACCATTACCAGTTACAAGGGACTCGATCCTGAGGTGAACCTGGGTGGTATCGATCCTGGTATCGACTATCGTTGGAGCACTTATCCCCATACCCGTACGATCATGATCGGCGCAAAGATTAATTTCTAATCATTAATAGGAACAAGTATATGAAAACAAATATAAAAGGACTATTCCTGGCCGGACTTGCCGCAATGGCTGTCGGCTGTACAGATTTGGATGTGGATGTGGAATCACAGTACACAGAATATCCAACAAACGACATCGCTATTGAGGCCAAGATGGCGGATATCTATTACCATTTCAGCGGAACATTAGGCCGTCGCTATATGGAAGCTATGGCACTCTCAAGCGATGAATGGACGGCTGCCTCTTACGGAGGTGGTTGGTACGATGGTGGTGCATACGCTCACCCCGCTCTCCACAACTATACTTTTGAGGATGCTACACTCGACTGGTTCGGAACGATCACAGAAGGTATCTCCAAGGCCAATAAGGTTATCTTGGATCTTGGTGGCAACGATGCAGGTGCATCTGTAGCTTCCGCCCGCGCTATCCGTGCTTTCTTCCACTGGATTATCATGGATGGTTGGGGCGATGTGCCCATCCTGGATCGTATCCCCGAGGATGGTGAGGCTGTTGAGCGTAAGCCGCGTGCTGAGGTGGCCCGCTGGTTGGAGTCAGAGCTTCTGGCTGTGATTCCTCAGTTGACAACAGAGGTCAATGCAAACACATACGGAAAGCCGACAAAGTGGATGGCTGAGGCTCTGCTCGCCAAGATCTACATCAACTGGCCGGTTTATACCGCTTCTTCTGTTGAGAGCTATGACGCTGCTTCTGCCAAGAACGAGAAACTCGCCGACTGTATCAGTCTCTGTAACGACATCATCAGCTCTGGTAAGTTCAACCTGGGTTCAATGTCGTATCGCGAGAAGTTCTCTTATAACAATGGTCCTCAGGTGGAAGACTTCATCTACGCCATGCCTTACGACACGCAGACCCGTCAGGGAATGCAGTATGGTCGTAGCCGTTGCTGGAAGAACATCAAGAAGATGAACCCCAGCTATTTTGGCGATGTCCTCTCACAGTCGGGTGGTGGTTATATCACCATGACGCCGGAGTTTGTCAAGAAGACCTTCATCCTGCAAGGCGACGAGCGCAACAAGTGTGTTGTCGGTCTGTCAAGCAATCCTGATGACTATCGTTATGTGGAGGGTCAGGACGTGAATACCGTTTATGTCTATAACAAGTCAAACTTGCAGATGACCAATGAGGTGGCCCTCGTGTCTGGTGCCGGCAGTGATCCTCTGAAGCTCTACGTCAACGTCACGCTGGCTACTCCGCTTGATCCTACGCTCGATGTAGGTGACAACATCAACGGTTATAGTCAGGGCTGCCGCTCGGTGAAGTGGTATGTGATTGACGACGACTTCAAGAATGGCCGTAACCAGTCTAACGACGTGCCCCTGTTGCGCTTTGCCGATGTGCTGCTGATGAAGGCTGAGGCCCTCACCCGTCAGGGCGGTTCTGCAGAGGCCAGGACACTCTTCAATCAGATCCGTAGCTATGCCAAGGCTCCTGAGCTCGATCATAATCCTTCACTGGAGGAAATCTATGACGAGCGTGGCCGTGAGTTCTTCGACGAGAACTGGCGCCGTAACGACATGATCCGTTTCGGTCACTTTGAGGACGAGTACTTCCCCCATTACAAGGACTTCCCAACAGCTCGTTTCGAGAAGACCTGCCGTATCTTCCCACTTCACAAGGATATCCTGAATGTGAATCCTACATGGAAGCAGAATGCAGGCTATTAATCTGAAAATACTTACAACAACTCTATTTCTCTGGGCAGTCACGGCTGTGGCTGCCCAGAATATTGAAATAGTAGTCCATCGTGGGGCCAATGCCCTGGCACCGGAGAATACCATTGCCTCTACAGATTCGGCCCTGAAGTATGGGGCGAAGTGGATAGAGCTCGATGTTCGCAAGT
>Ga0310696_10006780_pt1 | contig 13538 bp, 8 predicted proteins | sample AusTroGonzalo_MG_4_FD_203885 | JGI IMG/M metagenome (GOLD analysis project Ga0310696, IMG submission 203885) | Bovine rumen microbial communities from tropical cattle in Woodstock, Queensland, Australia - Gonzalo_02 (v2) (version 2) | ecosystem: Host-associated > Mammals > Digestive system >... | reverse complement strand
TCAAGCCCGACCTGGTGGGTCTCCAGGAAATCCGCAAGGAGCAGGCGCAGTGGTTTTCGTCCGAGCTGAGCGCGGATTACGGCTACTATGACGTGGGCCGCGACAGCGGCAGCGGTTCGTCCGTCACGTCGGCCGGCGGCGAGGGCGTGGGCGTCCTGTACCGGAAGGACCGCTTCGAACTGGTCACGAAGGACTTCTTCTGGCTTGACCAGAGCACGCGCTCGCTGCCGGAGAAGAATGCCGACGGCACCTACGGGGCCTGGAATTCGGCCTGCCGGCGGATTACGCTGAGCGTGGTGCTGAAGGACAAAGCACACAAAAACGCCTTGATCTACTTCTTCCCGACGCACTACGACCACAAGAGTACCGAGGCGCGCAAGAACTCCGCCGACCTGATGGTCACCCAGATGAAGGGCATCACCAAGGCGACCGACCTCAAGCAGGCGGGCATCGTCGTCCTCCATGTGGGCGATTTGAATACCACGCACGACAGCGCTCAGCTCAAGAGCCTGAATGACAATATGTTCTATGCACGTCTGACCGCCGGTGGCACGGACAGGGACACCGGGACCTACAACGGGTTCGGCGACAAGAGCAGCATCATCGACCACATCTACTACGGCGGCAAGGCCGTCAAACCCGTCAAATACTGGGTGGACAGGACCAACTACGGGGTTCCGTTCCTTTCGGACCACTATCCCGTCCTGTTCCAGTGGGAGTACCAATGAATGGGACCGGGCCCGCAAGGCCCGGTTCTTTTTTGCCGAAAATCATTATCTTTGCGGGGATGAAACGGGTTGATGGAATAATCCTCTTGCTGGCGCTCGGCCTGCTGGCCGGCTGCGGGAAGCAGGTGCCGGACGAGTACCGGAAACTGGACGAAGAGACGCGCCTGGAGCGGAAGTATGTCAATACTTTCGCCTGGAACGTCATGGACGCGTACTACCTATGGCGGGAGGAGATTTCCACGGCGATGGACCAATGGGAGGTCTGGGAGGAACCCATCCGGAAGGTGGCGGACATCCGCTACAAGGATGCGGCCGGGGAGGACATCGACCGCTGGACCGCGCTGACGGACGATTTTTCATCGTTCGTGGGCGGCGTTTCCGGACATACCCGGACCTTCGGGATCGATTTCCTGCTGTATTATGCCGACAAGGCCCATACGCGCATCTGCGCGGTGGTGACGTACACCTGCGGACAATCGCCGGCGGAGTTGGCCGGCCTGGGCCGGGGCGATATCATCCTCACCGTGGACGGCCGGGAGATGACCCCGGACAATTACCAGCAGGTGGTCCGGGAGCGGCTCCTGGGCGGCGGAACGGTGAAACTGGGCCTTTCCGACGGGCGGTCCGTGACGATGACGGCCGTGGACATGTACGAGGACCCGGTCCAGACGGTCCGCATCCTGGAGCGGCCGGACGGGAAAAAAGTCGGCTATCTGCACTACACGTCCTTCACGCTGGACTCCTGCGAAGACCTGGTCCGCGTTTTCCGCAGCTTCACGGAGCAGGGCATCGACGACCTGGTCCTGGACCTGCGGTACAACAGCGGCGGTTACGTGGTAGCCGAGAGCGTCCTGGCATCGATGGTGGCGCCCGCCGCGGTGGTCCAGGCCGGCGACGTTTTCTACCAGGACATCTATAGCGCGAAACTGGCGAAGGAAATGAAGGAGGAGCCGGTCCGTTTCCGGACGGATTTCATGTTCCGTAGCGGTGGCGAACTTCAATACGTGTCCACGGCCGGGGCGAATCCGGACCTTCCGCGCTTGTACGTCCTGGTGACGCGTTCCAGCGCGTCGGCTTCGGAAAGCCTGGTCTGCTGCCTCCGGCCGTACATGGACGTCATCCTTATCGGGGAGCGGACCAGCGGAAAGTATTGTGCCGGTTACCTGGTGTCGGCCGATGCCTGGTACAAAGCGGTCAAGGAGAGCCTGGAGGAGGGCGAATATGAAAAGGCCCTTCCTTACGTGGACAACTGGGGCATGTACGTGATGTACTCCCGCTATGCCGACTGCAACGGCGTCACCCTTTCCATGCCCGACGGCATCGCCCCCGACGTGGAAGCGGAGGATGACCCGCTGGACGGCTTCGCCCTCGGAGACCCGCGGGAGTCGATGCTCGCCGTCGCCCTGGGCCTGATCGAAGGCCGCACCCGGAGCGCCGAAACAGCGTCCGGTCCGCGTCTCGCGCCCGTTCCCGGGGACTTCCATCCCCGCGGAACCGGCCTGCTGGTCGGGGAACCTGCGCTTCGCGCAGAGTGACATCTTTGTTTTCCCTTTGATTTTGCTTAAATTTGCAGTCTTTACGCTTGATTATGAAAGATTGCAGATATTTGACCGGGCTGGCGATGGCGATGCTGGCTATGTGGCTGACCCAGTGCGCTTCCGTGCAGGAACTGGAAGCGCCCCGGGGGGATGCCGCCGGCCCGTCTTTCGAGGTGTTCGCCGTCCCGGGCGAAACGAAGACCGTCAATGACGGCCTGGCCACCTTGTGGCAGAACGGAGACAAGTTCAATCTCTTCCATGCCGCCGCCGGTTCGAGAATCTATACCGTGGACGGCGCCTTTACGGTCGATGACCCCGAAACCGGCCATGCGCTCGGTTCCGTGGCCGGCTTGAGCGCGGCCGCCCACGACTGGTATCTGGCCTATCCGTTCATCTCTTCCGCGACATCGCCCACGGCCGTTCCCGTGACCGTCGGCGCGTCCGCCGGCACCGCCCAGGTGCAGGCCGGCGCGGAGAGCACGGCCCACCTGGCCGGTCCGGCCGTTCCCCTTCGGGGCCGGGCTTCCGCCGTGGCGGCCGACGAAATCCCGTCGCTCGCCGTCGGTCCTGCCGCCTCGGTCCTGGCCGTCCAGGTGACGAATCCCGGCGCAGCCGACGTCAAGGTCACGGAAGTCCGGTTCCGGGCTCCGGAAGCCATCGTCGGTTCCTTCACCATGGATGTAACGGGCGCATCCCCGGCTTTCCAGGCGGTCAACGCTTCCGACGAAGCCGTCCTTTCGGTATCCGGCGGCGCCGTCCTGAAGGCGGGTGAAAGCGGGCTCTTCTATCTGGTTGTCAAGCCCTTCACCGCCGGCGCCGGATCCCAGCTCACGCTTTCGGTGAACGGTCAGGAACGGACGGTCAGGCTGTCCCGTCCCGCCACTTTCTCCGCCGGAAAGATAAAAACCCTGTCGATCACCCTGGATCCGACCGATCCGCCGGTCGTGAATCCGTATTATTTCAGGCGGGTGACGGCCGTCACGCCCGGCCGCAAGTATCTCTTCGTCGCGGAAGACGCCAAGGTCGACCCCGTCGTCCTCCGGATGGCGAAACCTCTTCCGGAAGAGACTGCCAGCGGCCGGATGGATGCGGAGGACGTGACCGAGCAGGACGGCGTCATCACCCTGTACGGGACGGAGAATGCCTTTACGTTCATCCAGGGCGAGAGCGGTTTCTCCATCCGGCAGTCCGACGGCCGGTATCTGTATAACCACAATACCGACAACGTGTTCGCCGGAACGGATGCCACGGCGGAATATGTCTGGACGGTAACCTTCGATGAAGAGGGACTGGCATCCGTCGTGAACCGGACCCGCATGATCCAGTACAACACCACCAGCAGCGTCCGGAAGTACCAGACCCGACAGACCTCCTCCTCTTCCACCGTGGGCGTGAAACCCCGCTTGTACGAGCTCCAGAATGACGACGAGGCCTATGCGGAGTTCCTGAAGCATACCCTGCCCGGCGTGTACGCTTATGGCTCCGAAGACTGGCTTTATGCCGATGGCACGCACCAGACGGCCGTCCAGACGCTGGCTTCCAACGTCACCTTCCGGTTGTACCAGCCGGCGAGCTTCGTCGCCGTGCAGGTCGCCGGGATTCCGGCGGGCGTGTCCACCGGAGACCGGTTCTCCGTCCGCCTGACCCGGTATGTCAAGCAGGCGCTCACCCATTCCGGCACCTTCTCCGTCGTGGCCGTGAAGGTCGCGGACGGGACCGCCTGGCTCATGTCCGAGAGCGGCACCGGTTTCATCGTCAAGATCCAGTAGCCATGAAGAAGTTGCTTGTCACCCTTGCGCTCCTCGCGGGCGCCCTCCATATCCTTTCCGCCGTTCCCGCCTATCCCGGAAAGATCCTCATGAAGCAGCCGGACGGCAGTACGGTCGTCATCCGTCTCCACGGAGACGAATGGTTTCACTATGCCACCGATGAGAGCGGCCAGGTCGTCGCCCGGGGCGAGGACGGTTTCTTCCGGCCGGCGCCGATGCCTTCGGCCGCGGAGCGGGAGGAAGCCGTCGAAATGCGTCATGCCGCCCGGCGGGTACGGGCGGCGGCCGCCAAGGCGCCGTCCCTGACGCAAGGCCGGCTCCGGGTTCCCGTCATCCTCGTGAATTTCAACGGAAAGGAGTTCGTTACCGACGATCCCAAGACGGCTTTCTCCAACCTGTTGAACCAGACCGGCTATTCCGCCAACGGGGGAACGGGTTCGGTCCACGATTACTATTCCGAGAATTCGCGCGGCGCCTTTGATCCGGTGTTCGAGGTGTATGGCCCGGTAACCCTGTCCAAGGACAGCGAGTATTACGCCTATAACCAGACCGGCCGGGCCGGCGAGGCCCTGCGGGAAGCCTGCAACCTGTTGAACAGTGAGATCGACTTCTCCAAGTACGATTCCGACTCGGACGGCAGCGTGGACATCACCATCATGATCTATGCCGGTTACAGCCAGGCTGAGGGGGGCGGCGAGGATACGATCTGGCCCCACCAGGGCTATACCTCCGGCCGCTTTGACGGAAAGAATCTGGGTGCGTATCTCTGCACGGCGGAACTTCGGGGAAACCGGGGGAACCAGATGTGCGGAATCGGCACGGTGTGCCACGAGTTCGGCCATTCCCTGGGGCTCCCGGATTTCTACGATACCGATTATGAGGAAAACGGAGAATCCGGCGGCCTGTATTCCTTCTCCATCATGAGCAGTGGCTCCTACAACAACAACGGCTGCACGCCGCCCTACCTCAATTCCGAGGAGCGGATGCTCCTGGGCTGGGGTGAGGAGCAGACGCCCTTCACGGGCCGGGGGTCCGTGACGCTGGCGCCGGTCCAGGACGGCGTCGCCTACCGGACGGAAACGACGATGGCCGGCGAATATTTCGTGTATGAATGCCGGACCAAGACCGGTTGGGACCGGTATATTCCCAGTGGCGGCCTGGTGGTTTACCACGTGGACAAATCGAACCGCGGGAGCCTGAATCCTTCCAGCCAATGGGCCTCATACTACACGCCCGAGCGGCTCTGGTCCGACTGGGGGAGCACCAACGCCATCAACGCCTTCGGCGACCACCCTTGCTTCTACATCATCCCGGCGGCGGCCCAGCAGAGCCTGAATTATACCAAGTCGGGCGGCAACATCCCCTTCCCCGGCAGCCGCAATGTCACCAGCTACAACCCGGTGGACTGGCAGGAAGCCGAGGGAGATTTCCACTTCAGGAACATCGCCTTCGACGGCAGCCGGGTAACGATGACGGTCGAGTACAACTCCGTCGCCGGGATCCGCGGAACGGTGATGAACACCTCCGCGAAGCCGGTGCGCGGCGCCGTTGTCACCCTGCGCGCCGCGACGGGAGCGGCGGCCGCGCCGGCCGGCACGATGGCGGTCCGTCGCGCGCAGGGCGCGCCGCTGATGACCGTGACGACCGACATGGACGGCACGTACCAGTTCGAGGACGAGTCCCTATACGACGCCTCGTTCGTGGTGTCCGTCGCCTGCGACGGGTATGTCGAGGCGGAAGCCCGTGTCTCTGTCGGAAGAAAGGTGGTCACCCGGGACTTCTACCTGCGCAAGGTGGGCGAATCCGAGGAGAGCACCTTCTGCTACTACGATCCGGCGTCCTCCTCCTTTGTCCCCATCAGCAGCTCAGGCGTTTCCGGCTCGAACGTCGCGGCCTCCATCCACGTTTCCGCCGAGGAAGCATCGGCCCAGGCCAACAAACAACTCAAGCTCATCTCCTTCCAGCTCCATGGCGACGAGAGTTCGTCGGCCGACGCCGTCTATGTCTTCGTGGAGGCGGGAGGGCGCCGCAAGTTTACCCAGGAAGTGGAGACCCCGAAATTCGGTGAGATGAACACCGTGAACGTAATCGGCCAGGGATGCTTCATCCAGGCCGGCCAGGACATGTATATCGGCTACGGCGTGGTGAATCCCAGCGAAGCGTATCCGATCCTGGCCCAGGAATGCGACGAAGACCACGTGGGCTACATGGGGACGTTCAACGTGTCCCGGGTGACTTCGTGGAAGTCGATGCAGACGGGCGACGGGAAGATGTACACCCCCGTCCTCTCCGCGGCCGTTGGCGCAGAAGTGGAACCTGAACTGGGTTTCAACCATATCGCGAATCCCGGAAACGGAACGTATTCAGCTGGTTCCCGATTCAACCTGGAGCTGGTCCGTTACGAGGAAGGCGCGCCTTCCTCCGTGTCCTGGATGTTTGACGGTCGGGCCGTCCAGGGCGGTTCCGTGACCCTGACCGCCGGCAGCCACACCGTGGAAGCGCGCCTGACCTATCCGGACGGGGCGGTGGAGGTGATCCGTCTGGTCATTACTGCCAAGTAACGATGATGAAAGAGAAGAAGCTTTATTTCGTTCCGGTTGTCCGTGTGGTCGAAACGCAGCCGGAACTTCATTTCCTCCAGTCCGGAGGAAACGGTAATATCGACCCGGGCACGGACGATCCGTGGGGCGACTTTTAGGTATTACGCGATGAGGAAGACGTTCAAAACCCTTCTCGTGGCGGTTCCCGCCCTCCTGGCGTTCGCCGGTTGCAGCAACATCGAACAGGAAGCCCCCGGGGCGGCTTCCCTGAAAACCGTCCGGTTCCATGCCAGCGCGGCGGACTCCCGCACCGCCTTCGCCGAGCCCGTGGACGGCGTTTACCAGACCCATTGGACCGAAAACGACCGCGACGTGCTGCTTTCCCTCAACTACGGGAAGGCGGAGGCTTCGGCCGTGTCGCCTTCCGCAGACGGATCGACGGCTTCTTTCGAGGCCGCTTTCGACGCGTCGGCGGCGACGGCTCCCTATACCTTCTACGCCGTTTCTCCGGCGTCGGCCGCCCGGGCCATCAGCCCGAGCCGCAACGCCTGGAGTGTCCGGATCGCTCCCGAGCAGACGCCCCTCGCTACTTCCGTGGACGAGGCCGCGCAGCTCCTGGTCGCAAAATCTGCGGCTTCCGCGACGCTTCCCGACGAGGTGGACCTGCATTTCTCGCACCTGACGGCCTATGGCCGCATCACCCTGAAGAATCTGGAAATCGGCGAGGCCGTTGTCCGTAAGGCGGAACTCGTGTTCAGCACGCCCGTGGTGGGCGAGTTTTACTGGGGAGAGGACGGAACGCTGACTTCCAACGGCGCCTCCCACACGATTACTTTGAATACAGACGCTTCCGGCGACCTCTGGTTCGCCTGTGCGCCCGTGGACGTTTCTGGCGCGACGATGACGCTTTCGATGATGACGGACCGGGGCTCTGCGACCAAGACGATTACCTTCCCGGAAGGGCGCAAGTTCTCCTCCGGCAAGGTGGCCCGTTTCTCCGTGGACATGGCGGGAATCGCCTTCCTGCCGGACGGGGTATTTACGCTGGTCACCGATGCGTCCCAGCTCCAGGCGGGAGACAAGATCCTGATTGTCAATGCCGATGGAACCTATGCCCTGGGGAAACAGGTCTCTGCGGGAGCGGCGTACCGGGACCAGACAAGCGTCCGGGTGGAGGACGGAATGATTTCTGATCCGGGAAAGGCTACGGTCCTGACCCTGGGCACGGGAAGCGTCTCCGGGACATGGACGATGGAAACGGGCTCCGGGTATCTGTCGGCGGCTTCTTCCAAGAACGTCCTGACGGAGTCCGCGACGGTCGACAATTATTCCAGCTGGGATATCCAGGTGTCGGCCGGCACCGCCGTCGTGAAGGCCCGGCAAGGGAGCTCTACGTTTATCCGGTACAACGCTTCGACGTCCCGTTTCACTTGCTATTCGAGTTCGACCAGCCAGGGAGACATCGCCATCTACCGGCAGGGCGGTGGTCTTTCGGCGGACGATCCGTTGACGGAATCCAGCGAATACGGCAGCTATGTCACCGTCGCGGCGCGGACATACGTCAAAGGTTCCGACCAGATCGTCCGTTCCTACGGGGCGGACGGGACACTTGTCTTCACCATCCTGAACGCCGCGGAAAAGGAGCAGCTGGTGATTTCCGGCTACGATCCGTCCCTGGCCAAGGGGGATGTCGCCGTCGTGTCGGTCGCCTGGCGAAAAGGTTTGACTGTCTTGCTGAAAGAACGGACCTTCTATCTCAAGGTGGTGAAGGAGGACGGTTCGAAGGTGTGGCTCGGTGACGGCACCGGCCAGGGTTTCATCCTCAAAAAGTAATCGGCCATGAAAAAGAAAGCCCTTCTTGCGCTTGTCGCGCTGCTGGCAGGTTTCCAGATTTTGACCGCCGTTCCCGCCCGTCCCGGCCGGACGGTCTATGTCCAGCCGGACGGATCGAAGATCGTCATCCGGCAGTTCGGGGACGAGTTCGGCCATTGGACGACCGACGGTTCCGGCCGCCTCGTCGCCCTGTCGCCGGATGGCTATTACCGGCCCGTCGAGGGGACTTCGGTCGAAGAGATCCGCCGCCATGCGGCCGCCCGGCGGTCCGTCGCCCGGCAGACCCGGGCCGCCCGGCGGGCGGAAAGCACCCCGGTCGCCATCGGACAGAAACACTTCCTGGTCATCCTGGTCGAATTCACGAACAGACATTTCAAGGCAGGCGAGAGCACGAATGCCGATTTCACCGCCCTGCTGAACGAGCACGGGTATTCCAGGAACGGTGGAACCGGTTCGGCCCGGGATTACTACTACGACAATTCCCACGGAATCTTCGAGCCCGTCTTCGATGTGTATGGTCCCGTGCAGTTGGATACCACCTATGGCTATTATGGCCAGAACATGGGCAATGACGACAGGCGTGCTGAACAGGCCGTCATCGACGGTTGCATAAAACTCGATGAAGAGATCGATTTCTCCCGATATGACCATGACGGCGACGGGAAGGTGGACCTGGTGTTCATGTATTACGCCGGCAAGGGCGAGAATGACGGCGGCGAAACCAACAGCATCTGGCCGCATCAGTGGGAGATCAGTAAAGCCGGGAAACAGTTGACGCTGGACGGGAAGGACATCGATTCCTATGCCTGCGCCAGTGAACTGGACGGGTCGGGGACCATGTGCGGCATCGGCACCGCCTGCCATGAATTCGCCCATGCGATGGGCCTTCCGGATTTCTACGACGTGGATTATGATACGAACGGACAGGCCGCCGGGCTGTTCTTCTTTTCTACGATGGACAGCGGAGCGTACAACAACAGCGGCCGGACACCCCCGTTCTTCAACATCGAGGAACGCATCATGCTGGGCTGGCTGGAAGAGGACGTCATCCGGGAATTCCCGGAATCCGGCACCTATACCATTCCTTCCGTGGATGAAAATGTCGCCTACAGGACGTTTACCGACAAGCCGGGCGAGTATTTCCTGTACGAGTGCCGGGGTTCCAACGGCTGGGATGCGGGCCTTTTCTCCTCCGGCCTGGTCGTTTACCATGTGGACAAGTCTGACAGGACCGTCCGGATCAATGGTTATGGCGACAGTTTGACGGCCGGGGATCTGTGGGAGAATTGGCAGCAGGTCAACGCCATCAACGAGAACGGTTCCCACCCCTGCTTCTACGTCATCCCGGCTGCGGATCAGGACAATCTGCTCTTTGGCCATTCCGAATGGAGCGGTTATTATTATTTCAACGAAAGCGATGCTCCCCGGATTCCGTTCCCGGGTTCGGAAAATGTGACCTTTTATACCCCGAAAAGCTGGAACCGCGTGGAGAGTCCTGTCACCTTCAGCAACATCGCCTACGCGGACAACCTCGTCACGCTGAAGGCCATCCTCCCTGTCGAAGACATCGATTACGTGACCATCGCCGACGCCGGATCCTATCGTGCCGGAGACCGGTTCGCCTTCGCGCTGGTCCGGCCGGAGCATGTCGAGGCTCCCGCTTCCGTCGCCTGGCTGTATGACGACGAGCCGGCCGGGGCCGATTCAGTCACCTTGACCGCCGGCCCCCATACCGTCGAGGCCCGCCTGACGTATGCCGATGGCCGGAGAGATATCGTGACCCTGGAAATCGAGGTGCAATAGCCCTCGTCTGACGAATCAAACAACAGATTGCATTGAAAGCGAGACAGGTACTGTTTTTCATCCTCGGGGTGTTCCTGATGCTGGGGGCGACGTGGTTCGTGTTCCCGGCGGAAGGGGTGCGTGTGGGCCCGACCCGCCTGCGGTTCGCCTCCTATGCGGGGAAACTCCGGGATGCGGCGGAGCGGAAGGTCGATGTGGACTCGGTCCTGAACACCCTTGACGGAAGGTTCACGATGCGGGACGATACGCTGGCGTTCTACCGCCAGTTCTTCTACGAGAATCCGGACCGCATCTACCTGCCGGAAGACGATTACACGTTTTTCGACCCGGTGTTCCGTGCGTTTGAGCGGGCCCGGAAGGAAGGGAAGACCGTCCGCGTGGCGCACTACGGGGATTCGCAGATCGAAATGGACCGCATCTCGCAGAACCTGCGGGAAGCCCTGCAAGCCCGCTTCGGCGGATGCGGCACGGGCATGTTCCCCGCACTCACGACCACGCCGATGGCCTCCGTCTCGCACTACGCCTCGGGCGGATTCGTTTCTTACAAGATGATCGGAGACTCCACCTCCCGCCGCGCCAGCCACCGTCGCTACGGCCCTCTCACGCAGGTAACCGGCTTCTATGGCAACGGCACCATCACCCTCCGCGCACAGAATAAGAAATCCACGCCGGAGCACGTGCGCTCCTTCCAGTCCGTTTCCGTCTTGTACGGCCAGGCGTCGGAGGATTTCTCCTTGACCGTGCAGGCCGATACCCTGAATCCCCGGCCCGTCTCCCGGATGAAAGACGGCGTGACCTGGACGACCTGGACCTTTGACAGGCCCGTCGACAGAGCGACCGTCAAATTCACCGGCACCGCCGAGTTATACGGCGTCGCCACGGACGGAAAAGCCGGCGTCACCGTGGACAACATCCCCATGCGGGGCAGCTCGGGCGATATCCTCACCCGCATCGACGGGAACCTGATGAAGGCGTCCTTCGAACTGGACGGCACGCGTCTCGTCATCCTGCAGTTCGGCGGGAACTTCGTCCCGGTCGCCCGCTCCAGCAAACTCATTTCCGGCTATATGGACAAGGTCCGGGAGCTGATCGCTTACTACCGCGAGGTGGCGCCTGAGTCGAAGATCCTGTTCATCGGCCCGTCCGACATGGCGGTCTCCACCGAGGACGGCTATATCATTTCCTACCGCCGCCTGCCCGAAGTGGTGGATTCCCTGAAGGCCGTGTCGCTCGCGAACGGCGCCGCCTACTGGGACCTGTACCGGATGATGGGCGGACAGAACTCGATGGCCCAGTGGGTCCGCCATTCCCCGGCCTACGCCGGACCGGACTATGTCCATTTCACCCCGACCGGCGCCAAGCTCGTCGGTGAGACCCTCTCCCGGTCCCTCCTCACTTATTACGATTTCTACAACCTGCGGAAGACCCTCCCGGCCGATGCAGTCCAACAACAGATGGGTAGATGAAAAGACTGATCCTCCTCGCGGCCCTTGCCGCCACCCTCCTCCCCGCCGGCGCCCAGAACCGCCTCCGCCGCCGGATATCGCCGATGCCGTACGCCCACATCGAGCGGAACGCCCTCCAGTTCCCGGGCGGTCCCTCGGCCGACTTCGACGCCTTCCTCCGGAAGCTCGACACCCTCGTCCTCACCGGACGCGGAGACGTCCGCATCCTGCACATCGGCGGTTCCCACGTCCAGGGCGGCACCTGGACCAACACCCTCCGCAAGAACCTGATGGCCCTGCGGTACGGCATGGACGGCGGCCGCGGCCTCCTGTTCCCCTACGCCGCCGCGGGCACGAACACGCCGATGGGCTACCAGACCTCCTATACGGGCACCTGGTCCTCCAGCCGCTGCCTGAACCCGGAGACCGTCATGGGGGTCAACGGCATGACCGTGACCACGGCCGATACCGCCGCGACGGTGGCCCTGGACCTCGTCCCGGCGGAACGCAAGATGTGGGATCTCCGCTTCACGTTCCGCAGCATCGACGTCCTGGGGTACGGCGACCTGGAACCCGTCGTCATCTCCGGACGGGACACCCTCCGCGGTCGGGCGACGGACGAGCGCTGGCACTTCGACCTGCCGCGCTACATCGACTTCTTCCGCATCGGCTTCCTCGGCTTTCCCGGCCGGTTCACCATCAAGGGCATCTACCTGGACAATCCGGCCAACGGCTTGACCGTCAGCGAAGTAGGGGTTAATGGCGCCGCGACGTCCTCCTTCCTCAAGTGCGAGGATTTCACACGCGACCTCAAGCTCGTGAAGCCCGACCTGGTGATTTTCTCCATCGGCATCAACGACCTCCAGGGCTCGGATTTCGACGCCCGCCGCTTCATTTCCAACTACGGCAAGCTGGTCCAGCTGGTCCGACACGCGAACCCGCACTGCGCCTTTCTGTTCACCTCCTGCAACGACAGCTGGAAGAACGGGCGGTCGAATCCCTTCGGCGCCCGGGCCGAGCGCGCCTTCGAGGAAATCGCCGCCGGTTGTGACGGGGCCTTCTGGGACCTGTACGACATCATGGGCGGTTCCGGGTCCATGGATGCCTGGGTGAACCACGGGTACGCCCGCGCGGACCACATCCATTTCACGCCCGAAGGCTACACGATCCTCGGAAACCTCCTTTTCAACGCCTTGATGGACACTTACGCCGCCCAGGCCCGATGACCTTCGTGGAGATCATACGGGATTTCCTGCTGTCGCTGTTCTCCTTCGACCATGCGCACCCGCTTTTGTTCACCCAGTTCTATTTCTGGGCGTTCTTCGCGCTGGTGTTCGCAGGCTTCTCGCTGATCCACTCCAAACCGGTCCTGCGGAACGCATACCTGTTCTTCGCGAGCCTGTTCTTCTACTATAAGACCAGCGGCGTGTTCCTGTTGCTGCTGCTCTTCGTCGTGACGTACAACTACTTCGCGGCCCGCGCGCTGCGCCGCGCCCGGCCCGGGTGGAAAACCTTCTGGGTGGCGCTGTCGGTCGTGGTGGATCTGGGCGTGCTGGCCTATTTCAAGTACGCGTACTTCCTCGCGGACTTCCTGAACGACCTGTTCGGCCTGTCCATCGAAGTACGCGACGTGCTGGGCGAACTGGCGAATAACCTCACGGGCACGACGGCCTTCCGGGTCGATGCCATCATCCTTCCCGTGGGCATCTCCTTCTTCACTTTCCAGGCCATCAGCTACATCGTGGACGTGAAGCGGGAGAAGATCCGGCCGCTGCGCAACTTCCTGGATTTCGGCTTCTTCCTGACTTTCTTCCCGCAGTTGGTGGCGGGCCCGATCGTCCGGGCGCCGGAGTTCTTCCCGCAGCTGTACAAGCCGTACAAT
>Ga0310696_10006779_pt1 | contig 13541 bp, 16 predicted proteins | sample AusTroGonzalo_MG_4_FD_203885 | JGI IMG/M metagenome (GOLD analysis project Ga0310696, IMG submission 203885) | Bovine rumen microbial communities from tropical cattle in Woodstock, Queensland, Australia - Gonzalo_02 (v2) (version 2) | ecosystem: Host-associated > Mammals > Digestive system >... | reverse complement strand
TTTTGTAACATTATCTAATAAGGGTGCTTTAGAAATTGCTGGTTTTCATATTACTGATAGATGGTTATATGGTGAGCGTTCAGGTTTTAGAAGCGATATTCCAACTGAAAGTGATACGAATTATATATTTATATACGCTGGTGCTACTTGGGATCGAACTGGTTCAATTCCTAGTACAATGCCTTTTTATGTAAGAGGAACAGGAGAAATGCACTCTACAAAAGCAAATATCGGTGGCTGGAATTTTAATATTGCAGACTCTTTAGGTTATATATCTGAAGGAAAAGATATTTTTTATGTAGATGCAAAAGTTAGTAATACAAGAACTCATAGAGTAATGTTACAGCCTCGACAACCTGCATCAGGGACTTCTAATGGAGAGAATACTAGAGTTTTTGCAGTTCAAAATTTTATTAGCGGAGTTTTTGATAACTCTCCTATTGAAATTACAGCTGGAGGAACTATTTATTGTAAGAAGCTTTTTGTTAATGGAGTAGAAATATCGACAGGTGGCGGAGGTGGCGAAGGAGATTTTATTTGGCCGTTAGGACCAACAGGAAGATATTGGTCTGATGTTCATGACTATCCCGCGATTGATATTCACAACAAAGAAGGTACTTTGTCTCCTCCATCAACATATAATGCGCCTGTATATGCATCAAAGAGTGGCACTGTAGAAACTGTAAATTATTGGGATTATTCTTATGGTTATCATCTTATTATTGATCATGGAAATGGACAAAAAACTTTATATGCTCATAATAACCAAATCCTTGTATCGGAAGGAGATACCGTTGTTCAAGGACAGAAAATTGCGTTAGCTGGAAACACAGGTAATGTATATCCTACTCCTCCTCCAATCGATGCGGGTTCACACTTACATTTTGAAATTAGAATTAATGGAGTAAGAGTTAATCCTGAAGATTATCTTCCTTCTTCTTAATTTCTTGACAATTTTATTCTAATCTGATATAATATAATTAAGAAATAAAATAAGGAGGATTTACTCAATGAAACTTGGAGATATAGAAACTCTTATCCCAACTCTTTCTTCAATCTCAACTCAAAAACTTCCCTTCAAACTCTCCTATAAAATCACAAAACTCAATTCTCGTCTAAAAGACGATTACACTTTCTATCTTGAAAAAGGTAGAGAAATTCTTGATAAATATGGAGAAAAAGATGAGAAGGGAGAATTCAAAACTTTCTCAAACGGAAATTTCATTATTAAAAAAGGTTTTGAAGAACCCGCAAGTAAAGAAATGAAAGAATTAAGAGATATAGAAATGGACGCAATCGAAATTTTCTTCACACCCGAAGAACTTGATTGTCTTGAGATTTCACCTGAAGATCTTACTCCACTTCTTCCTTTTATAAAAGAATAAGAGTAAAATAAAAGACCTCTATTAAGAGGTCTTTTTTTTATACCTTATTTTCTACCTCGTTGCGCGCCGTCAACTCAAATATTTGAGTTTGACAAAGCGCATTATTTTTTGGAATTTTTTATCCAAAAAATTACTTATAAATTGGAAGAGAAAATCCAAAAAAAAGGAGGAAAATATAATGGCATCACATTTCACACAACCATATAGTCCTGTGGCCGCGCAATATGGCGCATACCCACAATATCAACAATCACAAGTTCAACCACAACAGGTTACCCAACCTGCTTCATTCTATCCCTCAACTACGTTCCTAAACCCTGCGGGTGCAGTCTATGTTACAAACACCCTTCAAGAAGCAAACAATGTACCTGTAGGGATGGGAACAACAGTTGCACTTTGTCTCCCAGAGAACTTAATGTATATTAAAGTTTCTCAAAATGGAGTTCCACTTATCAAACAATTTTCTTTAACTGCGGTAGAACCTAAGACGCCCGCAGATCTTCAACAAGAAAATGAAGAATTAAAATCTCACTTGACTACTTTAGAAGAAGAAGTGCGGCAACTCAAGGCGCAACAAGAAGAAAAAACTACTGCAACAGGAGGTTCATCTAAATGGCAGCTTTAAATCCTTTTCAATTAATTTCCCTCGCAAGAAGTGGTAATCCCGCGCAAATCGCACAACAAATCGTATCCCAAAACTTCCCTAACGATCCTCAAATGCAACATTTAATCGAAATGGGAAAAAATGGTGACACTCAAGGTATTCAAGAATTCGCTCAACAATATTTCAATAGCCAGGGAAGAGACTTTAATACTGAGCTAGAGTCTTTTATGCGTATGATTGGAAGAGGTTGAGTATAAAATAACTTAACGGAGGTAATCAAATGAACGAAGGTCTTTCTGTAGCTGATGCTCTTGCATTAGGTAGCCGTGATGGCAATGGTTGGGGAGGAGACGGCGGCTCTTGGTGGGTCATCCTTCTTGTCCTTTTATTTGCTGGCTGGGGCGGTAATGGCGCTTTCGGTGGCAATTATGGCGGAGGCTTCGCACCTGCAACTGCGCAAGGTGTAACAGACGCATTTAACTTCAACTCAATTCAAGGCGATTTAGCTGGTATTCAGGCCGCAATCAGTAATGGTTTCAACAATCAAAACGTTTCTTTCCTTACTGCAAACGGTCAGAACCAACTTCAAATTTGTCAGGGCTTTGATGCTGTAAAACAGGCAATTGCAAATTCTGACTATGCAACACTTCTCGGCATAAATAATGTCGGCCATCAAATGGATATGTGCTGCTGCGAAATTGAAAGAGGTCAGGATGACATCAAGTATTTGATGGCAAACAACCTTAATGCAATTCTTACTGCATCTGACAAAAACACAGATCGTATTATTAACTATCTCACAAATCAGGAAATGGATAGACTTCGCACTGAACTTCAGTCTGCACAGTTCCAGATTTCACAACAGGATCAAACAACAAGCATTATCAATCAGTTAATGCCAATCGCTAAACCTGCATATTTAACTGCAAGTCCTTACACTGCACTCAATCCTTATAGCTATGCAAATGGCTTTGGATATGGTTGCGGCAATGGATGCGGCTGCAATAACTAATTGGTAGGTGAAGAAAGGAGAGTTTTCCCTTCTCTCTCCTTTCTTCCAATTTTATTCTATTAAAGAGGTGATTAAATGAGTTGTTCTCCTTGCAGAAGACTCTGTAACAGATTAATACTCTCAGATAGTGTTACCTTTGCTGATGACACTCTTCTGATCGACATTCCCGCAGGTACTTATTTCGATAATGAGAAATATTGTATTGTAGTAGCTCAGACTATACCTGCAGAAACCACAATTAATGCAACAGTTGCAATTACGATTGGCGGCAATACTGGCACAACATACCCACTTGTTAATTGTAATCTCACACCTGTTAATGCATGTTCAATCAATACGAGAACACGCTATTCTACAATAGTTAGAACTGGCGCAACTAGTGGTAGTTTTGTTCTTATGACAAGACTTCCTTGTTCTCAATGCGTAAATAATTTGCCCTCGCTTCCTGTAGAAGCTCCGGCGACAGTAACAGGAGGTACTAATGGATAAGTTATATAATAATGCGCAAAAGGAACTTCATAAAATAGAAGAAAGTGGACTTAGCTCAAACAACGTAAGTAATGCTAAGATGCTAACTTCAATTATGAAGAATATTTTAACAATCGAAGCGATGGAGGATGAGCAAATGTACGACCGTTACGAAGCAAGACGCGGTGGACGCTATGGCACTTATGATGATCGCTATGGTAGAGATTCTGGCCGCAACTCAGGTCGCTATGGACATCGTGATTATGACCGTATGTATGATAAAGTTTATCGTATTGAAGACGGTTTAGACGCGTATGTTTATGGAAAAGATAGATATTATGATGGCGACCACTCTGGTAGTATGACAGAAGGTCTTGAAAAGACAATGTATGCTATTTGCACTCTTGTTGAGACCATTATGGATAATGCTGAAACTCCAGAGGAAAAAGAAGTTGTTCGTAAGCACGCTCAAAAGATTGCACAAATCTAATGAGATTTAAGTATTATAATGCAAATCCATTAAAGCGTAATGTGAATGATTGTACTGTTCGAGCAATATCTCTTGCTACTGGGCGCACTTGGGATGAAACCTATGAACAGTTGACGCGAGTGGCGCAAGAACAAGCAGTTATGCCCGACGATGTGACTTATATCGAACAATATTTGTCAACACGATATGAAAAAATCTGCGGCTGTAAAGGTGAAATAAGGGTTACGGTAGGAGAGTTCGTAGATACTCATCCACAAGGAACTTATTTGATAACTATGAGCGGGCATATCACTTGCGCGATTAATGGGTGTGTATACGATACTTTTAATCCACAAGATAGATTTGTATGGAGTGCTTATCGGATATAAAAAAAGAAAGAGGGCAAAAACCCTCTTTTTTTATTCCCAATTTGAGAAAGTTAGTTCTTTAAAAAGAGTAAGACCATATCTTCCTATACAGATTGCGTCAGCCTCATCTTGAGAAACTTCTCTACTATATGTATTTTTAACTAAAAGTTGAGCACTTTTCTTTTTATCTGCTCGACTTTTCCCTTTTATATCGTTATACTTTCTCCAGACTCCTGTATGTGCGAGTTTAAAAGGAAGTTTTTCTTCTACCGCTACGTCTATCAATACTCCTTGAAGTTGAGCTAAAATTTGGAAAGTGGTAACTCCAATTGTGTTCATTGGTCCACCTTCAAAATTTTGCAATTGAATGTCTTCAAATATTAATCGATCTACTTTCCAGGCTGCGCACATATCAGAAAACCAATGTTTGAGGTTATTGATTTTGATTTCAGTTTTATCCTCTTTATTCTTAAAAACTCCGTAAGAAACTAACTTTTCATTATCAAAAACTGCCCAACCAGTAACATTGGTAGCTTGGTCTAATGCGAGAGTTCTCTTAATACCACGACTTTTAGGAATAACTTCATTCTCTTTTGTCTTTTTTAATGCGGCCGCAGCGCACTGCGGACATTCTTTACTCTTTCTCCACTTATCATAAGTCATATGACAAGTATGACCTTCAGGGCATATACATTCCATCAAAGTGGATAAGTTTTCATACTTGTCCGCGCGCAGTTCCCAACCGTTATCTTGGTACTCTTTCTTTAATCCTTCAATATTATACTTTGCCATTTGTTTCGAGATTTTCGGCAAGTTTTTCTAAACCTGTTGAGCCGAACCCTCCATTACGGTCTTTCCCATATTCTTTTACATTATCTACAGGATAAAACTCTATGGCAGGAGATTGTTGGATTTCAATTTGTGCAATTCTCATACCTTTTTCAATTTTATAGGTCTCTGAACCACTATTCCAAAGAGGCACTTTTATTTCACCTCTATATCCTGCATCTATAATACCTACACAATTTGCAATTCTTAAACCCGTCTTTAAACTAAGTCCACTTCTTGCATAAATGTGACATACATATCCTTCAGGAATTGCAAGTGCTATACCTGTGGAAATTGCGTGAGTCTCACCGGGCATTAAGTCATAATCTTCATCGGCATAAATATCTGCGCAAGCATCAGAAAGGTGGGCATATTCAGGAATTTTTGCAGTAGGAGTGAGTAATTGAATTGGCATATCGACAATAGTACGATTAGCAACTGCCTCTACAAAATTATCTCCTAAAAGATTAAACAAATCTTCAACACTCATACCTGAAGCCAACATTTGAGACTTTAATTCTTCAAATTCCTTTTCATCAAATCCCGGTGCGCCTTGTTCAATCTTACCCATTAAATCGATAATGTTTTCAAGTAACTTATTATCATTAGTAGGTTGTTCTTGACCTTCAATTATCCTTGCGTTCATTCCCAAATCCCTCCAAATACTTTTACGATTTTGAGAATTTCACAAGCATCAATAACTTCGCCTTTTGCCTTTTTCTCTTTATGAGTGTAGCCTGCTGAAGCAATTTGATAACCTTTCTCATTTGCATCTGCACGGACATCATCAATAGCCTTACGAGCCTCAACATCGGACTCTACTCTAAACTCTTCTGTTCGTTTTAAAAGAATCATTCTTCTCGCCTCCTTTATCTCATATTATATCACAATGACTTAGAAAAGTCAAAATTTATATTGGAACAAAATCTTCCTTGTGCATTTTTATCACAACTTACAATCTTTAATCCTGTAATACCTAAAGATTTTGCCTTTTCCTCTAAAAGAGAAGGGTTTTTGCTTATAATAATACCATTAGTATACTTTGCATACCATAACATTTCTTTTGTTCTACCAATAGGCCTTTTATTTAATACTATATCCATATTCCTTTGCACCAAAGAACTCTTGATAATATTGTTCTCTTTCTCCTAATTCTTCTTTCTTACACTTCTCCACTATTTCAAAAGTAAAATTCCAAACTCCTTCCTTCTCCATAGCAGGATAAAGTTTATTTTGAGTAATAGGTTCTGCGCCAAGAGCGCGCTTGATATGTTGTTTCCAGCGGGCCGCGATATCGACTGCTTGACCTATATAAACTCGTTGGTCATTTATATTGGTAATTTTATAAATACCAGTAACCTTATCTGCACCTACAACCCTTCCTATAAGAGAGGTGTATGGTTTTTCAAAATAGGTCTTATAAATGAGTTTATTAAGTACGTCAGGGTTATGAAGTCTATTTTGTAATTTCTTTAATTCTATTACATCTTCTATCACATCATCTTCTACCTGTAAGCGATAAAAATCTTTTTGCTGTGCAATTTCTTCCTCATGCTTGGCCGCCTCAATAAGTGCGCGCTTCTTATTCCTTAATTCCTCTATTTCTCTAGAAAGAGTTTCTAATTCAGAATTCCACTCCGCAGTTTTTGCTTCAAAATTCAAACGATTTTCTTCAAGCTGAATAGACAATTGACTAAATTCATTTTGGCTGATTTCAGCGATTTTTTGTTTCAATTTTTCACGTTCTAATTGTAATTCTAAATGAATTTTTTCAGAAATTTCTTTGCGTTTAGAATCTTCTTCTTCTTTCAGTGAAGCAAGCAACTCTTTCTTCTTTTCATTTTGAAATTCTTGAAGTTGTTGAATTTCAGAAGCATAAGTGTATTTCTTTTCTGTAATGAGTCGGTCTAATTTTAAGTTTTCTTCATTTAATCTTTTATTTTGTGCTTGAGACTGCTCATCTATCTCGATGTTTACACGGCGTCGTAAGAAAAATCCTATGACGCCGCCGCAAACTAATAGAAGTAAATATATCAAAAACTCATAAAATTTCATCGTAATTCTTAGGTGTAACGATAACTTCTACCATTCCGAGTTTTTCGGCTTCTTCTGTATCGAACCACCAATCGTCTTTTTTCTTTTCATCGTAGAGTTCAGGAGATATTTTAGTATGGTCAAGCACTATTTGTCTTAATTTTTCTCTCTTTTTCTTGTAATAGTCTGCGGCACTTTCAAACTTGTGTGCATCGCCACTCATTACAGTAGAACCTTCGTGAAAAAGGAAATTAGCAGAAGAAAAACTATATCTTTTATGACCGCAGATATAAATAAAGTAACCACCTGAGTAAGCGCGCCCTTGATTAATAGTGTAAACTGGCGTTTTACTCATATGGATTGCATCTATTACTGTGAAGGTTGCAGTAAGATCTCCGCCACTTGAATTAATAAAGATTTTAATAGGAATTCTATCTTCTACGGGGATATCAAGTTGCTTATCAACGATATTGTAGAAACGAATAAATGCATCGACGCCGGCGCCAGTTACTTCTTCTATATCACTAATATAGATATTTCTATTCACAATATCAACATATTCAGATAAACTTTCAAAATCTTTAATTGAGGATTGATTAAGATACGCTTGAAGGAGAGTTTTAATATCTGTATCAAGTGTCCATTTTGATTCTTGTTTTGTTTCTTTAATCATTTTTCTCCTCCTTTAAATAGCACCATTTACATTCTCCATTCTCAAATTCATGAGGACACTGAGCGCGTAACTTAGCAATTTCTACTAAATTCTTCGCAATATCTGGATTTAATGTCCAAATGTCGGGAGTGATAAGGCTCCTATTTAACTCGTTGATTCTTTCAATTTCGCGTTTAATCTCTGGCCCTGTCATTACCAAACACCTCCTATTTATAATTAAATATATTTGAAAAGAATAGGTCTTTTGAATTAGGATAATGTCCTACTATTCTTCTACATCTTATTTTATCATCCCAATCACAAAATTCATAAAAACTTTTATTTGAATAAAGGTTACACCATTTCTCTACTGTAGATAAAAGAGGAATGGAGCCTGTTCTTGTTCGTGGATGAATACGAAAATTAAAGAATAATTTTCTTTTTCGAGTTTCCAATATTTTCTCTAAACAATCTATAATAAGTTCTTCTTCTTCTTCTTGAGTTTTAAAACGATATTTATCATTTAAATAAGAGAAGAAAATAATTTTACCTTTTCTATATTGAGAGACCTGTTCCATTTCTTCTACTGAAAGTTCTTTTCTAAAATAGATATGCTGTTGACTTGGAAACCAATCTGCAGTTAAGAACTTAATTGCACCCGCGACGCTATCCATTATTATAGGATAATAAAAGTGGAATACTTGACTTAATGTAAATTTTTGAATATTACACAAGTATTCATAATCATATTCTGTGATATCGGGGTCAATAATAAATACTTTTCGTTGATGAGTCTCAGTTACTTTTCGTTGATGAATTGAGATGAATTCTGCACGCGCATTTCCGAGTTCTTCTCGTTCTGCTTTTGTTTCCCATTTTCTACTTTTTATATATTTCTCGTAAATTGTAGTGTCGGGCGCGCATTCTAATACTTCTTGTGGAATTGGAGAGTATATTCCTTTTGTAAAGAACATTCCTCCAAAATCTACATTATCTCTTGTGTATATGTCAGGAGTAACTGTAATCTGTTTACCATTACGATTTTTTCTTATATATACTTTTTGATATAAGTCTATATTTTTAAAATCGAGAAGAAGATGGACTATCTCCCCTTTCTTCTTAAAGTAAGAAGAAAGGAGCATAATTTCTGGGTTTGGAACGAAGGTCTTTCCGTCAAATAAATCGCAATCATATAAACCTATCATTATACTTCACCATATCGTTTGGATTGGAGACTGAGCAGTCCATCTTCATCGATTCCTTTTATTAATTGAATGACTTCACCTGAAGTATTTTTATATTTCTTTAATTGGAAAGTATCATCTCTTCTCATACCCATTACAAGTAATTTATTGCCGCGAGTAAACCAAGATTTTTCAATGACGTGTTTCTTGCCATCGGCACCTTTTTCACTTATCTGTCGGTCATACTTTGCAAATTGAGCTTGATAAATTTTTACATTTACAACTCCATCTTTTGTGAGAAGGGAAATACTATTTTTATTCTTCTCTTTATTGATAACCGTTCCTGCAATATGGTACAGTTTATAGATTGGGACTTCTTTATCTTTAATGGTGATAACTCTTTCTACTTGAGGTTCTGTTGAGAGTTTATTAAAGTTTGCAATGTTGTATACTGCACTGTCTAATTTTTCAAGTTCGTGTTCGTGATAGTAGAACCCAATTGAGTCCATTTCCCACTTTGAGATTGAACCAAGACAATATTTATCCCAAGTTTCTTTAAGTAGTTTCTCATTTAGTTGCGCGAGGACCACATCCTTATTTTCTTTAAGGTACGCGCGCATTCCGTCCATCTCTTTTTTATAAATCCTATCCCATTCTAATTGAGAGATTAATTGCTGTCCATTTTCCCACCAAGTTAAATCTTTATCAAAGTGAAGACTATAGAATGGATCGGCAACACTATCTATCTCATATGCAGTTCCAATTTTATGTGCTTTCAGATATTTATTAAAATTAAACAATTTTGCATAATACTGATAATCTTCAGGTATTAATTCATACTTTATCAGCATAGCCATATTCTGGAGAGTGAGTCTTTGTTTCTTATCAGAGATTGAATCAATATACTCTCTCATAATTTCTATTCTATCTCCAAAACAATCAAATGCGCCTGACTTAATCAAGTTTACCATTTGAGGTTTGTTAACTTTTACTTTTGACAAAAAGTCCCAAATATCTGTAAATGGACGATTTGCCATTATATCATTAATTACTTCTGCACCTATTCTTGTGATACCTTTAATACCATAAATGATTGTGTTATTTTCGGCGTCAGGTACAAAAGTAAATGAAGATTTGTTAATATCGGGAGGTGCAACGATTATGCCGGCTGCCCGCATCTGTCCTATTGCCGTAGAAATCTTACCATAGTTTGTGTTACGAACTTTTTTCTTTTTTCCACTTCTATCTGGCAAATCTTCATATTCTGCGTCATCATCATTCTCTATCTCATTTATTGGAACTATCTCGACAACTTCATCTTCTTCTTCAGCGTCTTCATTGCCTCCACTATTTGTAATAAGGCATGCGCAATTCCAATAAATAGACGGATAACAATTTGCGAGAATGAGAGTTTGGATTCCAACAAAGCTATAGGCCAATGAATGAGGAAGTGCAAAACTGTAACCCATTTGCGGACCCATAGTAGTTTCCCATACATATTCTCCAAAATTCTCATCTCCACATTGAGTTATAAATTTTTCTTTAAGTTCTGGGATTTTACTCATTTGTTTCTTTGCGACTATTTTACGAGCTTGGTTTGCTTCTGATAATGTAAAATGTGCAATATCTTTATCCATACAAACGAGCATAAGATCTTCTTGAAGTGCAGGCGTACCTGCACGAGGAAGATAATATTTTTCCAAAATCTTAATTTGTTCATTAGACAAATTTCTTCTTCGACATTCTCCGTACCATAATTTCATATTATTCTTCATACGAATATATCTCTCAATAGGTCTTTCTTTACCTTTCTCACCCATAAGTCTCATTAACGCATTCGCCATTGTCATTTGAATGGGATTGGTTGGGTGAATAGATTTCGCGGCTTGGAGACCTACTTCTGAGTTAAACTGGAAGACGTCGATTGTGCTTCCTTCAAAAAGACTATCCCAAATTCGCATATCATTCAAGTCTATTATTGAAGGGTGGAAGTGAGATTCATATATATCACGCAAAGTTTCTTCTTCAAAATAACCGTCTGCTTTGAGAAGATTAATTGCATTAGTCAACTTATCACAAACTTCAGTAACAAGAAAATCGAACTTAACATCACCTAATGCCTCTGATTCGTGAAGTGCGAATTGTGTTATCAAATCTCCGTTTGGACTTCTCATAATCGCATTTGTATCGAATGGAGTTGAGTTATACAAGATAACACCTGATGCGTGTTGACCTCTTTTATTAACTAATCCTTCAATTGATACCATAATATCAAGAAGACCAGGATACTTATTTACTTCTGCAATAAATTGTTTGATAGGTTTACGATCTTTCTCTTCATTTCCATTTACTACATCAGACAGCGGCCATAAGAAACCTCTTTCTTGAGGAATAAGACCACTTAAATATAATGCAATATCAATGTCGATGCCTTCAGGATATTCGTCAGAACGATATCCTCGACACGCAGTTTGAATTGCAGAACGAGTTCCTTCTGTGCCGAAAGTTGCAACTTGAAGAAGATTTGTTTCTCCTATTTCTTCTCTTATCTTTTTAAAAATAAGTTTGCGCTTGGAAGGACTAAGGTCAGTATCAATATCAGGGAGTTCAACTCTTTCTTTATTCAAGAAACGCCAATACATCAAATTCCAACGAATAGGATCAAGCTGAGTTATACCTAATAAATAGTTTGACAAGAAACAAACTGAAGAACCACGACCTGGTCCACTCAAACTACCGCAATCCCAAAATAAATCTATATAATGTTGGAAAGTATTGAAGTAAGCGAATAAGCAGTTACCTAATTTCTCTCCAATTGTGTTGATTACATCGGCTTCAATTTCAAGTCTTGCAAGATAATCTTCTCTTGTCTTTTGTTCTCCTTCTTCCGTTGGGATAAGCCAAGGTTGAAGACGGTTTAAATTCTCTATACATTGATTTACCCAATACTTCTCTTGAGAATTACCTTCTGTGCAAAGTTTATGAAGTATTGGATACTCATTTCCTACTAAGGCGCGCGTATCATACTCTTTAACTGGTCTTGTCGGAATGATAGGCTGATGAAAGAGTTCGTACCCTTCAATTTTATCCATAATTTCTATGGTCCGCGCGCACATGGTAGCAAACTCATTTTCATTAAAACAATCTTTCAAATTCTCAAATGCTTCTTCATTATCCATTAAATGAGCGTAGAGATAGAAGTCATCTACTTCTCTATCACCATTTTTAGAGTTAAGATATGCTTTATGAACATATCTATCTTTTGCAGTTAAGTAATGGGCGTCTGTTGCAAATAACATTGGGATACCCATACCTTTTGCAATATCTTTTACTCTATTATTAAAAGTGATTTGGTCTTTACTCTTACTTGGCGCAACTTCAATCGAGAAGTCATCACCAAATAAATTTTTACACCAACTTAAAAATTCAAAGATTGCTTTCTTACATTCGTATATTTCTGAGGTCAAAAACTAATTTCGGTAACTCTCCACCTAAACACGCACTACTTGCAATAAGAGAGTTAGGATATTTCTTAACTATTGCTTCAAGTTCAGATTTTAATGTAGGTACTCTTTCCATACCTCTATCAAAATATGAATTATACCAAGCCTGAGAACTTAATTCTCTTAATGCGCGGTGACCTGCGTTATTTTTTGCTATAAGAATAAAGTGATAATATTTTTGGGACTTATCTCTTGTATCGGTAAGATAAATTTCATTACCTAAACCGAGTTTGAAATCTTGTGGGATAAGTTCTTTTTCTTTTAATTCTTTTTCTGCATTAATGAAGTCGACGTGACCGCATAATGCTTCGTGGTCTGTGATTGTGAGTCCAGAATATCCTAATTCTGCGGCTGTCCGCAATAAATCCTTTGGTCGATTTATGCAGTCAAGAAGTCGAATATTTGAATACATGGAATGACTGTGGCACTCAAAAACTTTCAAGTCTCTTATATTCAATTGGTTCAATTGTTCCATCTAATTTTACTTCCTCATCATACTTTGGAATAAGAATCGCATCTCTAAAACCTGTCAAACTTCCCCAAATAGAAGAATATTCTTTTTTCCAAATACTTGATGCAGATTCTCCTTTCTTTATTCGTTCTCTTATTTCAAGAGTTTCTTCTAATGAAATTTTTCTACGTAAAACACCTTCATATTTTCGAGAGAGAGCAATTTGCTTCTTTTTATTTTCTGGAGTATAAACTTCATATAAAATATCTTTAGAATTCTGTCCTGTCCATATGGCTCTAAAACCTCTTAAAGTTATTCTTCCTTTGAATTCATTTTCATAGATATAAGATGCGGGATATTTACACTCAAGATATCTTTCTCTCAAATAGTAAACTTCTTCTTCTGTCAATTTACCAAACTTCTCTCGATAATTCGAGAATGTTCTACCTCCATCTCCACCATCAGTTTCATTATATCCATCTTTTTTTGAGTTATAATACTTAATCCAATATCTTTCTCTTTCATCGGAATATTTATCATAATCTTCTAAAGACATTTTTTCTATTACTTCAAAAGAAAAATT